>OLQG01000055.1_pt1 | contig 89685 bp, 20 predicted proteins | sample 1672221 | NCBI WGS metagenome assembly OLQG01 (sample SAMEA3136660, study PRJEB25190) | human gut metagenome | biome: human gut; feature: human-associated habitat; material: faeces | place: Austria | collected 2013
AACCCCGTGGTGCTATTCGAATATATAATAATATAACTCGATATGCACTTGTGATATGCGCGTATTAGTTAATTACGCGGCATTATTTCTTTTCCTTTGGCTTCTTGGCACCATACTTACTTCTTGACTGAAGACGTCCGTTTACACCCTGAGCATCAAGAGTACCTCTGATAATGTGGTATCTTGTACCAGGAAGGTCACGTACTCTTCCACCTCTGATAAGCACAACGCTATGTTCTTGTAGGTTGTGACCTATACCCGGGATGTAAGCTGTTACTTCAATACCGTTTGTAAGCTTAACTCTGGCAATCTTTCTTAGAGCTGAGTTAGGCTTCTTAGGTGTAGCAGTTCTTACAGCTGTACATACGCCTCTTTTTTGAGGTGAACTCTTGTCAGTAGTCTTCTTCTTTAGAGAGTTTAGACTCTTTTGAAGAGCTGGAGCAGTAGATTTCTTCTTTGATGTCTTTCTACCTGTTCTAACCAATTGATTAAATGTAGGCATATCGTGTTACACTTCCTTTCATAAATTTTTATATATTATCGCATATCATTAAGATATGTAATAAACTACTTTAATACGACGGCACAACTTGCACCGACTTCAATTTTGCACATATTCCCCAATTCCTTCATTGTAGAAATGAAGAACACAGGAGTATTGCTTTGCATAGCAATTTTGCTTACTCCGTCTTTAATATGGTCGTCACAGTCTTCGGCAACAAAGACTTTAGAGGCTTTGTTTTCATTTAAAGCTCTTACAGCTTGTTTATAACCAACCTGCAACTTTGACCTTTCGGCATCACCAATCATGGTTTTGTCACACTCCGTATCTGAAAAATTGTACTTTGTCAAGTGTATTATTTATGACACACTCAACTTATCAGATTATATATAAAAAAACTACATTTGTCAATAGTTTTTTAAAAGAAAATCAAAGATTTTGGGAAAATAACAAAAGTGAAATTTTAAAGCAATGATTGCAAAGAAAACGAGTCGTAAATGAAACAAATGAAATAAAATGCGATTTTCGTTACAGAAGTGTTTCAACTGAAATACAGATATTTTACAAGCAATGAAAATAATACAAATTTAATAAAAATATAAAGAGAATGCAAGAATATACACGAAACTTTAATAAATATCTTGACTAATATACCCTAAAGAGGTATAATAAACATAATAGGAGGAGTGTGCCGTCAAGACAAAAATCGACATACTTTCTACTATATATAGTATAAAACACAAAATACCTTAAAGGCAAATTAGTGGGGATTAAAAATGAAATTTAACAAGATGATGACAAAAGTGTTATCGGCACTTATTATGGTGTCGATGGTAGGAACATCGGTTCAAGTTCCTACATTAGCGGAGGTTACTAACGCGGGGCACGCAATAGTAGCCGGAACTGTGGAGGACAAAGCAAAAGATGCTTCAGGCAGCACAGAGTCAAAGGACGCTGGAGCTGCCGATGATGAGGACAATAAAAATCAAAATGACGCAGAAAATGCCGAAAACAACGAACAGGCAGCTGCGTCTGATAGTAATGCGCAAAATAATACAGAAAACAGTTCAAAAGGCGGAGCAAACACTTCGTCTGTTTCGGGTGCAAAAAACAATTCCTCTTCATCGTCTTCTTATAATAATATATCATCATCTGACACTTCAAATAAATCTACAAGTACTTCACAGGTACTTGAACCTTTCTCAAAGGATAACGACAGCGATAAGCTTTCTTTTGATAAAGATTTCTCACTATTCTCATATTTCGGACAAACACAAACATTTTCAGCAATCGCTGCAAATGGTGACGGCAGCGACATTGAGTGGCAAGTTGAACCGAAGTTCTTCTCAATTTCAACACCGAAAGTAGACGGTGCAAAGAGTACCGTTGATATTACATGGGATAAGGAAAAAGTAGAAGATATAGAAAGAACTCCTTTCTATGCAATGCTAAAATCAAATCCTTACGAAAAGATTACAGGTACAATCTATCTTTCAAACGGACAAGCTCCGTCAAAGGAAGAACAACAACAAGACGCAGGTTCAAAGAAAGAGTTTGAATCTGAAGAAGTTAAAAACTTCGTGGAAGATATGTACAAGACAGGTCTTACACAGGAAAACTCTGTATATGACCTATCTTTGCTTGGAGATGCTAATAACAACACAGGTGCAACTGATTTCAGTAATATGTCAGACGAAGAAATTCTAAAGGCATTTGAAGAAAAACAAAACAGTGAAAATGCTGACAACAAAGATAACACAGATAACACAGAAACACTGTCAGATACAAAAACAGAAACAACAGAAAATACAACTGATAAAACAGATAAAGTTGCGGATTTAGACAAGGATGCAAAGGTCGATGCAGATAAGTCTGAAGAAACTGCATCAGATAACGCCCTATATAATAGGAAAGAAACACAGTCAAAAGTTTCCGAAAATGAATTAAAAGCAGATGCAAAAGTTGATAGCAACACAGATTCAAAGGCGGAAACAAAACAGGACACAAGCGTTATCGATAACAACGAAAAATCAGCCGCAAATGATAACACAAAAACTGATGTGAAAGCAGAAACAAAAGCAATCGCGAAACCTGAAACAACAAAGACAGAAACATCAGATAATGAAAAGTTATCAGAAGTAACATCAAAGGAATTAACAGAAACAACAACACAAGTATTGTCAAATGCAACAAACAATACAACAAATTCTGAAACAAAGACATCAGACGAGGTCGGGGAAGATGATTTTGTAACCGTTCAGAGCGAAGAAACAGCAGAGCCGGAAACGAAAACTGTAACAGAAACAGTTGAAGTCCCTACAACAAAAACAGTTGAACAGGAAGTTCAAAAAGAAGTTTCAAAGACTAAACAAGTTGCAACTACAACAACGAAAACTACAACAACAGAAATCGTAAGTCAAGAACCGATTGTAGAAACAAAGACAAAAACTGTATATGAAGAAGTACCTGCCGAAAAAGAGGTCACAGTTGAAAAACAGGTAGCAGTCGGAGAAGATGAAGAAACCGGCGAAACACAATATGAAACTGTATCGGAAACTACAACAGTTCAATCAACAGAAACTGTTGCAAAAGAAGAAACAGTTGAAGAACAAGTCGGAACAAATTATACGGTTCGTGAAACAGTAACTACAGATACAACAACAAGTGTTGACGGCGTAGAAAAAAATACTGATTCATCAACTTCTGTAAATGAATACACAACAACATCGGAACCGTCAGTCGGAACAACAACAGATTCATTTACTACATACAGTGAAGAAGAAATCAAAGAATATGTGGCAGAAAAAGTAAATGTTGAAGTGTCGGCAGTTGAAACTCAAACTGTTGAAAAAGAAGTGCCTGTTGAAACAAATTCACAGTCAACTGTATCTTCATCAAAAGGTCACGGTTCTTCAAGTATAAAAAAAGGAAACTCGAACACAACAAATTCTACTGTAAATAACAGTAAAACAACTTCAGTTTCAAATTCATCAAACGCAACATCAAGTGACAAGACTGAAGTAACAGAAACTGTAAACAGTGAAAACGTTGCAACAGATAATTCGGTAGCAGAAACTGCGTCAAATGATAATGCAAATATTTCACTTGAAAGTGAAACGGGCTTTGAACAACGTTTCCAAAGAATTGCAGTCGGCGAAAGCTTTAATGCAGCTACAGTATTTGGAAGCGGCGTTTCAAATGTTAAAGTTATAAACTCTAACATCGCCTCAGCTTCAGGTACAACAATTACGGCCAAAGCATTCGGCAGAACTCAAGTTGTCGGAACAGTCAACGGTGAGATGAGTATAATCGAACTTGAAGTTCGTACATCTTCATCAGACGTTGCCGCACCAATGGTAGCAGCCGGAGCAGCTCATACAATCGCCTTGAAGAAAGACGGAACTGTGTGGTCATGGGGATATAACGGTTACGGACGACTTGGTGACGGAACAACTGTTACTAAATATTATCCTGTACAAGTTGTAACAGGAGAACAAAAGAGCAGCACAGGTTATCTTGAAAATATTATTCAAGTAGCCGCAGGTTCAAATCATAATTTGGCACTTGCAAAAGACGGAACAGTATGGTCATGGGGTTATAATTATCACGGACAGCTTGGAAACGGAACAAAGGCTAATTCTTCATTACCTGTAAAGGTTATCGGTGTTTCAGATGTGGTCTCAATAGCCGCAGGATACTATAACAGTTTTGCCGTCAGAAAAGACGGAACAGTATGGTCATGGGGTTATAACAATTATGGATCGCTGGGATTAGGAGACGGTACAAACAGAACAACGGCACAGCAAGTATTAGGCGGAGCATCGGGAAGTCAATATTTAACAGATATAGTAGAAGTAAAAGCAGCAACGTGGCATACATTGGCATTAAAAGCAAACGGAACAGTATATGCGTGGGGTTGTAACAAGTACGGACAACTTGGAAGTACAGGAAGTAACAGCAGTCGCCCTGTACAGGTAGTAACAGGACAGCAAGGAAGTGCAAGCGGATATCTTGAAAAGGTAGTAGAATTGGATGCTGCATCGGAAGCTGACAGTACTTGGGGAACAAGTATAGCAGTAACAGAAAGTAAAGAAGTATATGGTTGGGGCTATAGTAATTATGGAGCATTAGGAAAAGACGGAACATTCAAATCTCCGATAAAAGTAAGTAATATAAATACCGCAGTAGGAGTGGCACTTGGAGGAACAGACAATACATACTTTACATATATCCTAAAAGAAGACGGAACAATCGCAAGTTTGGGCTATAACAACTATGGACAGCTTGGTAACGGTAAGACCGATTCTGCCAATACCGAACTCAGAGATGTACAAAACTTGAAGAATGTTGTACAAATTGTCGGTGCACAAAATGGTCACTTCGGTGCAGCCGTGCGTACAGACGGAACCGTGTGGGCTTGGGGTCTGAATACATATGGACAACTTGGTAACTCAAAGAATGAAAATTCATCAATTCCGGTAAGTGTCGGATACCCTCCGACAACAAACTTTGATATTCAATATGCAGAAGTACAGAAGAGTGAAACAGGTACTACTGTACGCAAATATGAAGATTCTTCAATGCCGAGAAGCTTGTCGGGCGGTGAAGCAATCGCTGAAGATGAACAGCTTGTTATAGACACATCAAAGCTAATCGGTGAACAAATCTTCGGATTTAACCTTATCACTGACAAGAGTTCTTCATATTCAAATGCTAAGGATATTGAAATTTCTTCATTTGACGAGACTTTGTTTACAATCAAGAACGGCAATACAATTGTTCCAAACCAAAACGGTAAGTACGGAACAGGTGTTGTAATAATTCGTGATACAGATCCTACAAGAAACTTTGTAGGTATTATTCGTGTACAAGTTAAGCCGAAAGACGCAGTAGCAACTCCAATGGTTTCAGCTAAGCAATCGTCAACAGTAGCTCTAAAGGCAGACGGAACAGTTTGGACATGGGGTTACAATGTTTCGGGACAGCTTGGTAACAACAGTACAGCGGATTCACTTATTCCTGTACAGGTATTGGGTGGTGCTACAGGTAACCAATACCTTACAAATGTAGTACAAGTCGCAGCAGGCGGTACATTTGACGGTGGTAATCGTTACTATGCTCTTGCACTTCGTGAAAACGGAACAGTTTGGGCATGGGGTGATAACAGCTACGGTCAATTAGGTATCGGTGTAAAAGGTAACCCAACTGATTCAAGTAAAACAAGCTGTTTGACACCTATGCAGGTTGTAACAGGTGAGCAGGATAGCTCAAGCACTTATTTGGAGGATATTATCCAAATTTCAGCAGGTCCTACATTCGCAATGGCTCTTGACAAAAAAGGTAATGTTTATACTTGGGGCCTAAATAATGTAGGTCAGTTAGGTAATAACACAAATACCGGTTCAAATGCTCCTGTAAGAGTAAGCGGTGGATTGGCATATACAGTATATTTGGGCGATGTAGTACAAATCGCAGCAGGCGGTGACTGGGTAAATGGCACTAACGATTTCGCTGTAGTTCTAAGAAAAGACGGCAGTGTTATGACTTGGGGTCAGAATTCTAACGGTCAGCTTGGTAATAAGTCATACACATCATCTTTGACACCGGTTCGACCTGTAGGTATCAACGGTGATACAGACAAAGGCTTACAAAATGTGGTACAAATTACAGCCGGCGGTGTATCGGCAGGTGTTGTAACAACTGACAGAAAAGCATATACATGGGGTTATAATGCCCAAAGACAGCTTGGTGTAGATACGAGTGCAAGCACTGTAAATGTACCGACAGCTGTAAAAACAGACGCATCAACAGAGCTTAGTGACGTAGTTGAAATTGCCGCAGGTATGCAGCAAATGTCAGCTCGCGTTATAGAAGATGCATCTGCCGATCCATTCACAAAGGTATATGCATGGGGTAATAATTCATACGGACAATTAGGTCTTAACAAGTCAGATGCTACATATGTATATGCAACACGTGTAGTTGGAGGCGAAACAAAGAAAGATTACCTTGAGGATACAGTAAGTCTATATGCAGGCGGATACCATATGGGTTCTGTTCAATCAGACTATTCTGTATGGGATTGGGGTTATAACGCAAACGGTCAACTTGGTGACGGTACGACTGATAGAAGAAAAGCGCCTGTTAAGGTAGTATCTGATATGGGTCAGCCACAACTTACAATCTCAACAGCAACATGGACAAACAACGGAGTTGATAATGATGTTGTAATATATTACGACACATTAAAGATGCAGAATACAAGTAAAATTGTAACTTCAATTCAAGAGGGAGATATTCTTTCGATTGATTTAAGCGGTATCAGCGGTGTATCATCATTTAACTTGTTGAGAGCGTCTGCATATACTCCTGATGATTTGACTTTTAAATCGGTTGATACAGAAGTTGCAACAGTCGATGCAAAGACAGGCGTTGTGACAGCTAAAAAGACAGGTATAACATATATTATTGTAACGGATAAAAACGGGGCAGAAGGTTTCTTCAAACTAAACGTTGAACCGCAAGGTACAAATTATATTGCATACCCTCAAGTTCAGCCTGGTTTCTATCATACAGTAGCTCTAAAAGCAGACGGAACAGTTTGGGCATGGGGTTACAATGCACACGGTGAATTAGGTATAGGTACTGCAGGCGGTGACCATGATCATCCTGAACAGGTACTTAGAAAGGAAAATCAGTCTGATCCTGATTCAAATAATGTACCTCTTACAAATATCGTAAAAATCGCAGTCGGTGCATATCACAACCTTGCTTTAACGGCAGACGGTCAAGTTTATGCATGGGGTTGGGGTATTTATGGCTCACTTGGTGACGGTGATACTTCAGATCATAGTTCGACAGTCGCTATGAGAGTTGTCGGTACAGGTTATAGCAACAATAATACAAACACATATCTTGGCGACGGTAATGGCAGTGACTTTATCGTAGACATCGGTGCAGGCGGATACAGTAACTATGCATCATATTCAATGGCACTTGATATAAAGGGCACTCTATATACATGGGGCAGAAACTATAAGTCAGTAATAGATCCTAAGAATACAAGCGATTCATATGTAACAGGTGTACCGGTTAATATCACAAAGAATAACTCAATGCTAAACGGTGCAGTTAGAATTAATTCTGACGCAATCGGACATATCGGCAGTGTTCTTCGCAGTGACGGACAAATTGTATCTTGGGGATATAATGGATATGGCTCAGCAGGTAACGGAACAACATCTGACAGAATTACAACTACCCAAGCTGACTTAAACGGTAAGAAAGCATTGTATGCAAAACAAGGTTGGCATAATGCAGTTGCAATTACAACTGACGGTTTGGTTATGATGTGGGGTTATGCAGGCTACGGTACAACAGGTCTTGGTAATTCAACTACTAATACAAAACCGACAGTTGTCGCAGATTACAGCAAACATAATTATGAGCAGGCGATTGAAACAATGTCTGCAGACAGTATTGAAATGCAAGCCGATGACAGTGATGATACTTCATTGAAAAAGGTATCTGTAAATCTTGTGATGAAGAACGGTGAAGCGTCAACGGCACTTGGTGTACTAAGTGATGAAGCTCCGGCAGATGCTGACGCGTTGTATGAAGTTGAATTGCCTCTTGGTGCTGTTTCGGCAACTCCGGTTGTATTTGCGACAAGCAAGAATGCAACAGTACAATTCTATAATGTCGAAATGACTGCCCTTGACGGTACTGTCTTTACAGAGGGCGATGACACAAGCTATGCCGGTGCAAGCTTAAATACATATAATGTCGCAACATCAGGTAATGATAAGTTTGAACAACTTGTAAAAGTTCATGTCGAATCAGCAAGCGGAATAGGCGCTGATTACTTGATTAAACTTATAAATTATCCGTCAACGACAATTACAGCATCTCCGGTATTTGCAGATGCGTCATTGAGTTCGGTTGTTTTAATGACAGACGGAAGACTTTATACATCAGGTCAAGCGGGTATATATGCAACAGGACAAGGACCAAATTCTAAGTTTGGTGTAGTAGGCAATGTACTTGCAGGTGACTCAGGTGAAGAGGGTACATATCTTGAAGATATAATTAATGCGGCAGTAACAGCTGATGAAAGACCGGGTCAATCAATGTATGCAATCAAGTCAAACGGTAGTGTTTGGGCTTGGGGAAATAACTCATACTATAAACTTGGCAACGGTTCAAATAAAGATGAGTCGACTCCTGTAAGAGTTGGTGCATCTTACCTGACAATGAGTCAATATCTATATTCATTAAAGGTAAATGGCGGAAGTGTAACAATTCCGGCACCGTCAGTTGATTCGTTTAATGTATTCAACTCAAATAACGGCGGTAAGACAGATGCTAAGCTTCTATGGCAGACATATGACGGAAACAATAATATTATAACTGTAAATCCTGATACCGGTGAAATTACGCCGGTGGGTGTAGGTACAACATATGTTATAGTATCTATTGCAAACGACCCTCTAACAACAGGTCTTGTTAAGGTAGAAGTACGTCCGTCAGATTTGACGGTCGGAAAAACAAGTGTAGCATATCCGCAGGTAGCTGCAGGTACAGACTTTACTGTTGCTCTAAAGGCAGACGGAACAGTTTGGACATGGGGTCAAAATACATACGGTCAGCTTGGTAACGGTGTATCAAACGGAACAGTTGTATATCCGGAAAAGATAGACTCTTTAAGCGATATTATAAAGATTGCGGCAGCAGGTCAAACAGCGGTAGCTCTAAAGACAGACGGAACAGTTTGGACGTGGGGTAGAAATGACAACGGTCAGCTTGGCAACGGAACAACTGTAAGCTCAAATGTACCGGTACAGGTATTGAAGGGTGAACAGAACCAAGGCAATGCAGATAAGACATATCTTGAAAATATCGTTGCGATTGCCGCAGGCGGATTGAATGACGAGAAGATATTTGTTGTTGCACTTGATTCAAACGGTAACGTATATGGTTTCGGTTCAAATGAATACAGACAATTAAAGATTGCAAATGACGCAAGCTACAATACTCCTGTTGTATCTCCGGCAGTTAATGCGGTAGATGTTGCAGCCGGCAGAGGTGCAACGGTTTATACGCTTACTTCAAACGGTCTTGTATATGCATTAGGTAAGAACTATGCATATGAATACGGAACAGGCGGAACGTCAGGTTCAGTATATACATTAGTACCGCTTGATAACAGAGTAATGGCAATCGGTGCAGGTAACCAAAACGGTATAGCTGTTACATATTCTCTTGATGCTTCAAGTAAGCCTTCAACAAAGACATATGCATGGGGTAATAACGCATACTATGCAATTTCGCCGAATAATACATCAACGCTCAGAACTCCGACAGAAATGCTTGGACGTGATAATACAGCGATAATCGGCGGTGGTGACAGCATATATACAATAGATAAAGACAGCCAGCTTAAAATATCAGGTTTAGGCGACCATGGTCAACTTGCAAACGGTTCTGAAGACAACTCAACTTCAATGGTTCCGTATTCGGAATTTGCGAAGAATGACGGTACAACAGCAACTGATGCAATAGGTGCATCATCATCAAGAAACGGTGCACACTCACTATATATTGATTCAAACGGTAGCGTTTGGTCAGTTGGTGATAATACTTCTTCACAGCTTGCATTGCAAAATGCAGGCGACAAAATCAATGTTGCACAAATGATAGGTGCAGAGCCTACAATTTTAGTCAAGGAAAGAGAAATACTTGCTAAGATTGACAAGCAGCAAAACATTGGTAATATAATTGATATTAAGGGTTCATTTAACCTATTCTCATCAGCTGATGCGGCAGCTACATACAGTCAGGAATTTGATGTATGGGACAGCAATGTTGCAACGGTTGATTCAAACGGTACAGTAACAGGTAAAACTGTCGGACAGACATATGTTCAAATTAAGATTAAAGACAGTACAGATAATGTAATTAATACTCTTTATGTCTTAGTTTCAGTAGTGCCTGATAAAGACGAATACGTAACATATCCGATGGTAGAGGCAGGTCAAACATTTACTGTAGCTCTAAAGGCAAACGGAACAGTTTGGTCATGGGGTAATAATGCTTCAGGACAACTTGGCCTTGGATACACAGGCGGTATGGAAACAGAACCTCGAAAGGTTATGTCAAATATTAAAAAGATTGCTGTAGGCGATAATTTCGTAATGGCGCTTGATTTTGACGGACATCTTTGGACATGGGGTGTAAATAATTATGGACAGCTTGGTCAAGGCTTGGTAACAAGCGTTCAGCTTAATACTCCTCAAATGATTCAGTCATTTGTAAATAACGGTTTGCTTGTAACTGATATTTCAGTCGGCGGTTCAGGTGTAGATGAATTTGCACTTGCAATTACAGATACAATGGACGTATATGGCTGGGGTAAGAATTACAACGGACAAATCAAGAGCGGTAGTGCAGGTTATATCCTTTCACCGATATATACAGGTGTATCAAGAGCAATAGCAATAGCAGGCGGCAGAAATGCTACAAGCTATTCTCTTGCAGAATCAGGCAGAGTATATGCTTGGGGATATAACGGCAGTATTGAACACGGTACAAGTAAGCTTCCTACAAGTGTAGTAGCAAAATCTCAAGTTTCTATTAATGATAAAGTTGTAGCAATCGCTGCGGGTTACGGCAGTGGATTTGCAATTACCGAAAACAAGGAAACATATGTTTGGGGTAAAGGTGTAGACAGTCAGCTTGGTGTTGTTAATTCAGACGGCTTGCCAAGAAAGAATAACAATATAGATAATGTAATCCGTATCAGCGGAGCAAGAGCTACATTTGCAATTAAGGAAAACGGTAAGGAACTTCTTGCAACAGGTAAGAACGATTACGGAATGCTTGGCGTAGGTTCTACAAATCTGTCAGAAAGCAAGTTTACAAACGTTAAAGACGAAAACGGTACTAATAATCTTGACAGAGTAATCTGGGCAGATGCAAGTAACAACGGCAATCATTCTGCAGTTATAAAAACAGACGGTGACGTATATGCTTGGGGTCTTGGTACTCAAGGTCAAATCGGTAACGGCGGTTTTGATAACAGCAATTATCCTACAGCTGTCGGTACTAAAAAGATTAAGCTTACCGGTATAACAAATAATGAAATTACAACATATGAAGGTGCTCCTTCAAGAAGCTTTGTACCGAGTATTGTTTCGGGCTTTAACGTATTTGAAGACCATATCACAGATATAGGTACATTTAGAATTGCATCTACAGATACAAATGTTGTTACAGTCGGACTTAATAATCAGCTTTCGTTTGTTGGCGTAGGTAAGGCAAACATTGTAGTTGCAGATAAGGATACAAGCTTGTATGCATTGATAGAGGTTAATGTCCTTCCTGCAGACTATCAGTCGGCAGTTGACAACGGAACAGCTGTATTCCCTAAGATTGATGCGGGTGATTACTTCTCAATCGCCCTAAAGGCAGACGGAACAGTTTGGACATGGGGTGAAAATACATATGGCGAGCTTGGTATTAATGACAAAACAGTTACTCAATCAGGAGCTCCTGTACAGGTAGTCCTTGATAACGGTTCACCTCTTGAAGATGTAATTGATATTTCGGCTAACATTTATGCAGCATATGCATTGACAAGAGATGGAAGCATCTATGCATGGGGACGTAACTACTATGCTGCACTCGGACAGGGTACAGGCAGCGATTACTATCAATACTATCCGATAAAGGTTAAGAGTACAGATGGTAACGGTTTCTTCGGTGCAGGTCTTTCAAACAAGGCTGTTAAGATAAGAGCCGGTGTTCATAGCGCTATAGTAATCATGGATGACGGTACTGCTTATGCTTGGGGCTATAACAATTATGGTAACTTAGGTACAAACGGTGCAAATAATACATTACCGAATAAGATTATCGGTGTTAATAATGCATTTGATGCAGAAGTTGGTACTTATTCAACAGCAATTTTGAACAGAGATTCAACAGTATTCACAGTGGGTTATAACGGATACGGTGAACGCGGTGTAGGTAATACAAGTAATTCGAGTCTTGTTCAAAAGATGCAGAAGAGTGCCGACGGCGGTGAATTCAAGGGTGTTGTAAGTCTTGGCCGCGGTGACTATCATGGTGCATATGTAACATTTGAACTAAAAGACAATATAACAGATCCTACTGATGCTTTTAATAACTATGTATATTCTACAGGTATTAATACAGAAGGCATTACAGGTACAAATACAACAAACTGGACTAATGTATACCCTGTAAGAGTAACAACAGACGGAACAAATCCTTTGACGGACATTTCGCAAATTACTGCAGGTTACAGATTCCATGTTGCACTTACCAATACTGCAGATGCAAATGTATATGCATGGGGTTATAACAGTGTAGGTCAATTAGGTCACGGAGTTACCGGAGGAATTTCAACACTTCCAACTTTTGTTGATAAGAATAACAGCGGAACAGAAAAACTGTCAAATATCATGATGGTTGAATCGGGCGATAATGCATCTCATGTACTTGCCGTTTCTAAGACGGGCGGAGTATACGTATGGGGTCTTAACAATCAAGGTCAGCTTGGTGACCAAACAACGGATAACAGTCCTTATCCGGTAGTTGTCGGCAGCAGTCCGGTTTCACTTGATTCAAAGGTTCTAAGACTTCATCCGACAGATGAAGCAGATGTAACTGCAACTTCATCGGCTACAGTATTCTCATTATTTAATACATCAACAACAACCACAAGCGAAGTTACATGGAGGATACTAAATCCAAATATTGCAGAAATCGTATCATCAACTCCTTCAGACGCAACAGGCGGTTTGACATCGACTACTGTAAAGGTTAGGGGACTTAAGACAGGTTCAACTGTTCTTATTGCAACAGATTCACTTACAGGTAAGACTGTTGCAACTCATATTACGGTTTCAGAAGGATTTACAAATCCTAAGATTGCAATCGGTGACGGTTATGTAATCGCATTGAAAGCAGACGGAACAATTTGGGGTTGGGGTTCAAATACTAACGGCAGAGTAGGTATTGATACAGCAACTCCTGTAATTGCAACTCCTACAAGAATTGATCAATATATCAATCCTAATAATGACCAGAGATTTGACCTTGACGCTGAAACAATCGTTGATATTGCGGCAGGTCCGGACCATGTTCTTGCAGTAGATAAGAATGGTCAAGTCTATGCATGGGGAATGAATAACTATGGTCAGCTTGGTGTAAGCGCCAATAAATATGACAGTGCATCATTGCCTGTATTGGTTAAGGCACTTTCAAATGTATTTGCGGTAAAGGTAGCTGCAGGTGCTGATTATTCGGTTGTTTTAACAGATAACGGATATGTATATAGCTTCGGTAATAATACAAGAGGTCAGCTTGGAACAGCAGATGTAAACGGTTCTCAACATCCGACTCCGGTATTAATGAGAGGTGTTGGCGGTAACGGTACACTTGGCGGAGTAGTTGATATAGCAGCCGGCACCGCACATACAATGTTACTTCTTGGTAACAAAACTATGTGGATAGTCGGTGACAATACAGAAAAACAACTTGGTGTTGACACAACAAAAGACGGTAATACATATACTGCAACTATTGTAGAAGTAGATTTACCTGTAGATGCAAATTCTTCAACCGGTGATAAAGTTGAGGCAGCCGCACTTTCGGCAGGTCCTTATAACTCAGCATTTATGACTGCTGACGGCAGAGCATTTGTATGGGGTAATAATCAGTATTACCAAGTATTGAATGATGCCGCAGGCGAAAGAGTTTCGTTAGTATCTCAAATTAACATACCTAATGAAACAAGCGGTATTGTTGATTTACAGTTTGGCGGTTCGCGTTCTGCTCAAACGCATATAGCTGCACTTACAGATAGCGGTAAGGTTTATACTTGGGGTGCGGGCAGTCGTGGCCAGATTGGTGATAACAGCCAGACAGAAAAGGTATCTAAACCGACATATATCCCTGTAAATAACACTAATGTTTGGGGTGTTGCAGTAGGCGGAACAAATACTTCTGCAATATTAACAGACGGATATGTATATACATGGGGTGCAAGTGACCTTGGTCAAATCGGTAACGGTACGGCAGGTCAATCGTCAGATACAGAAACAAATGAACTTGTTCCTGCAAAGACAGGTGAAGATTATATTTCACTTGATGAATATTTTGTAACACTTCATGAGGGTGAAACATCAGTTATCAATCCGGTTTATAATAAGTTCTTCAATGTAATACAGAATACAGATTCAAGTGTAAACTTCAGCGCAAGTTCAATAAACGAAAACATTGCATCTGTAAGTGGCTTGACAATCAATCCTGTATCAACAGGTAAGACACAGATTATCGTATCAGGCGGCGGCAGACAAACAACTGTTGAAGTAACTGTTCTTATGAACGGCTATAAGACCCTTCCGCAGGTAGCCGCAGGTGAAGGATTTACTGTTGCACTTGATAAAGACGGTAAAGTATATACATGGGGTAAAAATGACTTGGGTCAACTTGGTGACCAAGGCAAAGAAAACAGAATTGTACCTACAGAGATTACTTTTGATTTCGCTAATCCTTCAAATTATATTACAAGAATTGAAACGGGTAACGGTCATACTATAGCTGTTGACAATACAGGTAAAGTATGGGCTTGGGGAAGAAATGACTTAGGTCAGCTTGGAAACGGTACACGTAACAATTCTAATAAACCTGTACAGGTTAATCTTCCTGACAGTGCAAAGGCTGTTGAAATCGGTGTAGGCGAAACAACAAGCTATGCGCTTGATAAGGACGGACATATTTACGCATGGGGTAATATCAATAACAATACAGGTTATGGTAGTAACCCTATTCAGCTTGATTTGTTCGAGAGAATGATTCAAATTTCAGGTAAATACGGTCTAAAAGCTGACGGTACAATATGGCAAATTCCTAATAAGAATGCGTCATCGGTAATAATCCAAAAAGATACTAAAGATGTACGTTTTATAAAGGTTGCATCTAATGACCACGTCGGTGACGGCAGCGCAACTAATATTGATACAACCCATACTCTTCTTATAGCAAGAGACGGAGGTCTATATACATTCGGTGATAACAAGAACGGTGAACTTGGTGTCGGTGAATTGAGCGATATAAGCTCAGTTGGTACAAACGATATTCAATTTATAAGCACACTTGGCAAGGTAATTGATATTGCAGCCGGTTATCGTTACAGTGTAGCCATAACAGAAAACGGTGACGTATATGCATGGGGTATCAATGAAGAAAAGTATCAGTCAGGTCAGAAGATTAAGAAGGATTATAAGAGCCCTTCAAAGGTTGAATACATTGATACTGCAAAGAATATTATCTTTGTTGCTGCAGGTATTAACCATACAGTAACTATTGACAGTGACGGTTATGTATGGAGTTTCGGTGCAAATGAATACAGCCAACTTGGTAATCAGGATAATGCGAATGCATATATTCCTGTAATTGCGGGTAAAATGCAACTTAGCGTTAAACCGCAGGTTATCAGATTGGATAAGGGTTCAAGCGTTAATGTTTCTGTAGGTGACACTAATAATAATGCACTTACGGTAACGATTGCCGAATATCTAAATCTATTAGGTAAGACTACATCAACCGATAACAGTTATACAGTTGAATCACTTGATACATCAGTTGTTAGGGTAGAAAGCGACGGACTTACAATAACAGGTGTTAAAGACGGTAAAGCAATCTTGAAGGTTGTTAAGACATCTTCAAACACAATCGGTTATGTAACGGTTTACGTAGGTCAAAACGGTGGTATCTACCCGATGGTAGACGGCGGCAAAGGACACAGCATTGCCCTTAAGTATGACGGTACTGTATGGACTTGGGGTCTGAATGACTCAAATCAACTTGGATATGAAACAGAAAACGGAATGTCACTTGAACCTAAGAAGGTGACGTTAGGTGCAAACAATGAACAAGCTGTTCTGATTGCGGCAGGTGATAAGTATAATCTTGCAATAGGAATGAGCAGTAAAGTTTACTCGTGGGGTAATAATAACAATGGTCAGCTTGGTAACGGTAATGATGACAGATCGGCTACCGGTATTGACACAGTTAAATATAAAGACGGTACAGATGTAGAAGGTGCAGTTGGAATTTCAACTCACGGCAATACAGCATATATCCTACTTGCAAACGGTACAGTTGCAGTATTTGGAGAAGAATACGATAATCAAAACTACGCATCAATCGTTTCAGGTTTGAATAACATTCTTCAAGTAAGCGGCAATTATGCTCTAAGTATAAGCGGTGAAGTTTGGAAGATGTCTAAGGATAACATTCCTGCAAAGGTAATGGGATACAAGGACGATAACGGAAATGAACTTTCAATCTTGAAGATTGCACACGGTACGAACCATCTTCTTGCTCTTGATACAAATGGAAACGTTTGGACATTAGGCGCAAATGAACACGGTCAACTTGGTACAAACAGCAGAACAGCAAGCACTGTTCCGGTAAAGGTTTATAAAGGCGAACAAAATTCAGGAGATTCATATCTGTCGGGAATTGTTGATATTTCAGCAAGTAAATTCGTTTCAGCCGCGATTGATGTAAATGGTGACATTTACAGATGGGGTGCAAATGAATACGGTCAGCTTGGTATTGGCAACACAACAGAGAAGTATGTACCTGCTAAGGTTATTAAATCATCAGATGATTTGAAGTTTGATCTTGTTGCAGGCGGCTCAAATCATCAGATGGCAGTCGATGAAAACGGAAACGTTTGGATTGTAGGTAGTAATGAATACGGTCAGCTAGGTGACGGTACACAAATTGATAAGAATGTACCTCTGATGGTTGGCGGTAACGAAGTTGTTATTTATGAAAACGGTACGGCTCTTTATGGCACAATCTATATGAATGTCGATGATGTTAAGGATTTGGATGCAGGATTTAATGTATTCAATCTATATCAGAGCGGCATACTTAGTATGAATGAATTTGAGTTTGTTTCAAGTGACCTTGGTGTACTTGAAATCAACAAGTCAACAGGCGTTGCAACTGCGAATAAAGCAGGTACGGCATACATTTCTGTGGCTGAAAACAAATACAGTCAAAAGAGTGCATACATAAAAGTAATCGTATCAAATAATAATGTAGGATTTGAACCTAAGGCTATAACGAAGGGTAACCATTCACTTGCTCTAAGAGCAGACGGAACTCTTTGGGCATGGGGTATAAACAAGAACGGTCAGCTTGGTACAGGCAACACAATATCTGTTGATGAACCTACTGATGTAACACCGTCAGGCGTTAAGTTTATTGATATTGCAGTCGGTGAAGAATTTGCGCTTGCCGTAGCATCAGACGGAACTGTTTACTCAACAGGTCTGAATGACTTCAGTCAGCTTGGAGTTGCATCAACAGCAATATCGGCTCGTACATCATTCGCAAAGATTGACGGACTAAGCAACATAATTAACGTTGCAGCAGGTGATGCGTTCGGTATGGCTCTTGATAAGTACGGTAATGTATGGACATGGGGCAGCAACAATAAGGGTCAACTTGGTATCGGTAATATCGGTACGGCATATGCTACTCCTCAGAGCGTATCAACAGTTGACAGTGTAACTGCTATTTCGGCAGGCAGTGAAAATGCATTGCTATTGCGTTCAAACGGAACAATTTGGGCAATGGGCGCTAATGATTCGGGACAAGGCGGAGTCGGTAATAACACAGGTGAATTGTGGTTGCCGACAGAAGTAAGAGATACCGAAGCTATAGTTGCTATAGCTGCAGGATATGACCATAGTATTGCTCTTGCATTTACATCAAGCGTTTATGCAACAGGCAGTGACCAACACGGTCAGCTTGGTAATACACCGAGTGCAACAAAAAATACATACACAAAGATTTTAACAGATGCAGTAACCATAGCAGCCGGTAATAAATACAGTACAGTTATCGGTAAGGATGGTAATATGTATGTATTCGGTCAAAATAATAAGGGTCAACTTGGTATAGGTGACACCGTTGAAAGAAATATACCTATTGCAAATGCTGTTATTGATACTATCAAGTCATCATATAACGATTTCGCAATCGCAGGTGTAAGTCTTGGTGATGAATATTCAGTATTCTATACAAGGAATGGTAACGTTTACGGTTATGGTGACTATTCACTTGGTACACCGGTTGCCAGAAACGAAACAAAGAGTTATGTTCCGGTTCTAATCGGTGAAAGAACAGAACTTATTTCTAAATATGAAATGACAATTCATGTCGGAGAAACAGCTACTCTTGACACATATTCGGGTAAGAAGTTCAACTTGATTACTGATTATGCTAATCCTGGAAGTATCTCATTTGAAAGTAAGAATACAGCTATTGCAGATGTTACGGCAGTTGGTGATGACGGCGAGATTACAGGTAATAAGATTGGTATTACTCATATCGTTGTTAAGAAGGGCAACCTTACATCAGTATGTATCGTTCATGTAATAGATAAAGACGCACAGACAGCTCCTATGATTTCAGCAGGTAACTCTCATGTTATCGCTCTTAAGTCGGACGGAACAGTTTGGACATGGGGTAACAATGAATACGGTCAGCTTGGTGACGGCAGCGTATCTTGTGCATATGAACCTATAAATGTAACAGCATTAAACGGTAAGGATATTGTATCTGTTCACGCAGGTGAATATCATTCAATCGCACTTACCCGTGACGGTGAAGTTTATACATGGGGTCATAATGATTACGGTCAGCTTGGTTTAGGTAATGCAAGCATAGTCGTATCAACACCTAAAAAGGTAGAAAGTCTGCCTGAAATAGTATCTATCTCGGCAGGTAAACAACATACAATGGTACTTGGTGCAGACGGATATGTATATAGCTTTGGTGACAACAGCTTAGGTCAGCTTGGTGCTCCTTCAAAGGATACAAGCAAGAGATCAAGCACTCCGGTTGTAGCACAAGGCTTGAACAAAGTTATCAGCATTAGTATCGGTGCAGGCGGTAGCGCAACAAAGGCAGTACGTTATGACGGTACACTTTGGGGTTGGGGTGAAAACTCGAATCACCAAATTGATAATACCAATAATCGTTACTATGCGTACCCTGTAAAGATAGACCTTGGTGATGAATTTAACGGTCATATTTTAAGAACGTATGATGGTTTATATCACGTTGTTGCAATGCTTGATAACGGCAGAATTATATCGTGGGGCGCTAACAGCGAAGGTCAGCTTGGACAAGGTATTGACGAAAGCGGAAGCTTGTTATACTACGCTCCTGACTATGTAGATGTATTTGACGGTACTAATAACTACGCAGTTGATATTTCAGTCGGTGCATTGCACAACCTTGCGATAACGGCAGACGGAAGAGTGATGAGCTGGGGTAGTGCAGACCTTGGACGTTTGGGTATCGGTAATGTAACAACATCTGATGACAAAGTATCTCCTGTAGAAGTAACTGTTGATGACGGAAGTCTGTCGGCAATTTCGGTTGCAACAGGTGGTGCAACATCATACGTTGTACTTGAAGACGGATACGTATGGAGCTTCGGTGAAAATATACACGGTCAGTTGGGTGACGCTTATGCGGGTGAAGATCCTGCGCACTATAAACCTGGTACAACAAACGCATCTGATTCTAACGAATTCAGCCCTGTGCTTGTAACAGGCAGAGCGATGAAGCTTATTCCTTCAAGCTTGAAACTTTATATCGGTTCCGCACCTTATCAGATGAAAGTTTCATTCAATAGATTTAACTTGATTAAAGATAATGCAACAACAGGTAACACATACAAATGGGAAATCACGAATGAAATGGATAAGGATGGAGTAACTGCTCTTATTCCTGGTTCACTTGTATCTGTAGATTCAGACGGTAAAGTAAGCGGAAAGACTAAGGAAGGTGTTGCAACGCTTGTTGTAACAGATGTAAAGACAGGTACAAAACAAACTGCATATGTAGAAGTTGCCGATGCAAGCGATAATCATGTTGAAGCAATCGTATTTGATTATTCAAAACTTGATGACACAGCAACTCAAGCCGCAGTTGAAAAGGGTTATCTTGACAGTGATGAATATACAGAGATAATATCTGTGGTAGGCGATAAGTCTTATAAGCTTGTTGATCCTCTAAAGAGTGTTTATACAGGTCTTGTACAAACAACAATTCCTAATGCTACAACTGTAACGGTACACGTTAAGAGTATTGTAGACGCAGATGTTATCTATATGGTAGATAAGAACGGTCAAAATCCTGTTATGGGTACATTGTTGACAGACGCAAATATTGGTTCAAAAGACCCTAAGTTTATAGGATACTATGAATTTACAGATGTACCGATCAGTGAACTTGAAGATAATTATTACTTCGAGTTTAAGAACAGCAACACAAGCTTTGACGGAATATATAAAGCTCATACAACAAGATACTCAAATGACGGTGATTTGAGAATTGTAAAAGTTGGTGAAAACGATCCTGCTACAGATGTAGCTGATTGGGTTTATTATGACCAACCTGAAAACCATATTAAATTGAAAGATGCGGCAGTATCGGATTATGTAAGAAATGGTGTTCTGATAGGTAATACAGGTAACTATTATGCAATCATTAAGGAAACCGGCGATGCTAAGGATAGAGATATTTATATCTATAGCCAAGTTTCTCCGTCAGCTAAAATCTCTATTGCGAATGTAACTGTAAACAGCGATCATGACAAGGATAACGGTCATGACGGTTACTATGACGTACAGAAGATTACAATGTTGGCAAATGAAACATATAAGGTCATTCCTATTAAAGTAACAGCACAAGACGGAACTGTATCAAACCATTCATTGACTATTTACAGACAGTCTGAGGCAACAACAATCAAGGAAATTAAGGTAGAAATCGTTGATGCAAGCGGAAATGTGCTTAATACATATACCGCGTACCAGAAGAATCCAAGTGATACTCAGAACTACGAGGTTGTAATCCCGATTAAGGATGTTGCTAATATTAACATCATCACAACTCCTATGATCGGAGATGTCGCAAAGGTAACATACACTCCTGATGGTTTGCTAAATGCCGTAAAGGAGGCAACAACACCTGGTGAATTTACATATGACGGATTTATCCTTGATAATACAAAGACATCAGATAAGACATATATTAAATTGACAGCCGATTCGCTTGACGGTGCTCCGTACATACTTACAATTTTCAAGCTTGATGAAGAGAGTGATCCGTTTGTATCAGTTGATAACAGCGGCTATATTAACTCAACTCTTGTAAAAGAAGACGGTAATGAAAAGTTAATGTATGTATGGGCAGTTGATGACGATGCTAAGACAGCGTCTGTAACATTGACAACTGCAGTAACTAACGGACAAGTTCAAATTGAGAACGGCAACGTATATTCATATACAACAACCGAAGATGTAACCTTGAACTTTAATGACAAGGGTTATATGGATATTGCTCTAAAGGTAACAACAACATTGGGTGCGGTTAATGAATATACACTACGTATTTACAAGAAAACAGCAGATTCTCGTTTGGGAAGCCTTACTGTTGATAAGCTTGAGTACAAGCCGACAGGTATAATAATCGGTGAAAATTACAATGTTACATATGATAAGACAACCGGTAAGTATGTTGCAAAGATTAAGTATGATACTAACTATGTACAGGTTAATGCCGTAGCGGCAAGCACAAGCTCAAAGGTTGCAATTCGTCCTGATGAAGCAACTGCAAAGAGTGACTCTATGTCAGGAATGCCGTTCGACATGAGAAATGTTTCGATTACAGCAGATACAACAACACTTTATATTGCTGTAACTCCGGCAGATACATCATATTCACAGGGTGTATATCAGCTTGATATTATAAGAATGTCGGCTAATACTGCAATAAAGGTAACATATGGCGGCGAAGAACTTTCGCAGAATGCTGACGGTGAGTATGAATATACTTTGCCTGCGTCAACTGACGGAACAGATAACACAACTCAAAAACTTGTAGCAGAGGGTGTTATTGTAGACGGCGATAATGTTACAACTGATGAAAGCATTAAGCTGACGATTTCAACAAGCAGTACATTCTATGTAAATGGCGATGCAACATATACAGATGAAATGGATGTTAAAGCAACTCAGCCAAAGGCAAATGCTGTATATATCCATGTTAAGTCAGAAGACGGAACAGAAAAGACGTTTAAGGTAAATATTTTGAAATTACCTGAAACAAACGGTATAACGGCAGTAGACTTAACAGAAAATAAGGTTGCTGCAACATATAAGACTTCAATTAATACATATGAAGGTCAAGCCCCTTATTCGGAGGACGGTATTGTAATTTACGTTACAACTGCCGATGCACGTTCGCAGGTAGCAGTCGGAACACCGAATAACTTCGTAACTCCGACACCTATCAACGCTGCAGATCCTACACAGGGCGGTATTGCAAAGGTTCTTCTTCCGAAAGAACTTCTTGAAGAAGAAGCGAACGGCAGTACAACAACTAAGTTGTATGTTAAGAGAGCAGACGGTATTGTCATAGACAACAGCTCAATGAATATACCGACACTTATTATTAAATACGCATCAAATAATGTTGGTCTGTATAAGGTTGATTCAACACCTACAACAGACCCTGCAAGCCCTGACTACACAGGTAAGGTAAAGCAGATTACTGATGAAAACGGTAATATTGAGTATTATCTTGGTATTAATGCAAGTGATATTATAACAACGGGTACAGCTCTAAGCATTAATATTACTGCAGAAGCAAATAATACAAGCTCAAAGGTTGTAATTTACGACCCTGCTACAGAACAGCCTTCAACTATGACAACGGGTGCAACATATAAGGCAATCAGAGAAGTTACTCTTGACCCGTCATTGAATGATGGTCCAACTGAACTTTCAATCAGAGTAATAGCAGAAGACGGAGTTACATCAAAGGATTATAAACTTGTAATTCGCAAGAAGTCTGATAATACAGAGATTGAATTTGTAAAAGCAATCTATATTGCAAATGAAGACCCTGACTTAAGCAAGAATACCGCAGGTGAATTCTATACATATGTAGATTCGGGCAGAACAATTCTTCCTATCAGAGTAAAGGCTAAGGACAGTCAGTCAACAGTTGCAATCGAAACAACTTATAAACCGTCAGCATATGTCGGTTCAGCTGCAATAACATATTCAAACAGCAATGATGCAAGCGTTAATGTTGACCTTACAGGTATAACTGATGACGAGCTTAGAGCAGGTGTAACAATTCCTGTATATATTAAGTCAGAAGACGGAAGTCAAGTAATGACTTACTTCGTAAAGGTATCTTCTGTAGAAGGTAACCCTGAGCTTAAGAGCGTTGATGTTGTTGTAGACGGTGTTGTAAGACCTGCAAAATATGATGCAGATGATAACAGCAAGTTCGTAATTAAGATTCCTGATACAACTTCAAGAGTTGATATTATAGCAACTCCGCAAACATCGCTTGTTCAGTACGTACATATAAACGGCAGCTATGACAGCAAGGATGAAGCGACCGGAGCTGTTACTTTGAGCAATGTGGTTGTAAACAGTAAAGAAACAACTGCAACGATTGAAGTTAAGGCAAAAGACGGTACAACAAAGAGATATACTCTTGTAATTACTAAGGTTGCTGTAAACACAGACCTTATGAATGTAACTGTAAACGGTACTACAGTAAGCAATGCAAACGGTACTTACACATATCTAAAGACCGGTATTTCGAGTGATAAGACAGCTGATGTTTCAATAACAACACAAGATGCAAATTCAACTGTTAAGGTTGAAGCTATCACAAGAGATTTGACAAAGTCACCATATGGATTGTCATACAATGAAGTGGGCAGCGAGTCACAGAATGTATGGGCAAATGATGCGGTAACTCTACACAGTCAGCCGGTAAACAGATACCGTATAACAGTAACAGGACAAGACGGATTTACAACTAAAGAATACACCTTAATAATCAGAGATACAGATACAAATGCAGATGTAGAATATATTAAGGTTGGCACATATTATGCAGTTAAGGAATCATCAGACGTCAACGGTGAAACATGGGCTGTTGAAATCCCTGATACAACTAAGTTTACAAATGTAACTGTACAAGCATCTGATGAATTGGCAGAACTTACAGACATTGAGAAACTTAGACAGAATGCATATGATAATAATCCAAGCAACGTAGGATATGTAACTCAAATCGTTTCAGGTTTGGATTTACAGACAGGCGACGAGATTAGATATGTTAAGGTAGTTTCACAGGATGGCTCACTACAGAAGATGTATAAGCTTGTTATAAAGGGTACAGACGAAGCTCCTTCTGTTGAAAGCGTAACAGTAAACGGTTTGGATGCAACTGCACCGACTGATTCAGAACCAAGATATACATATCTTGAAGTACTTCCGAACGCAAGTGAAGTATTGATTGGTGTTACGGCAGCGAGCAAGAACCACTTCGTAAGCATTAACAATGGCGATATTACAGCCGGCGGTTATGCAGAGCTTAAGGTTTCGATGCCTATCTCTGTAACCGAAATGGAAGTACCGTTCAGATTGTACAGAACAGCTGACGGTGACCCTGCATATGAAAACGTTGTATATCTAAAACGTTTGAGCGATGATTATGCATTGACTGTAAAGGTTGGTAACAATACTGTTAAGAAAACAAATCTTGACGGCTCATATGTATATTATGTAGACGGTACAGCAACAAGTGCAGATGTATGGGCTCTTGCATCTAACGCAAATTACCGTGTAGAAATTACAGGTAAAGACGGCGTTTCAGGCAATAACAACACAAATCCGACACTTGGCGCAACTGTTACAACAGACCTTGAAGATACTATAAACAGTAACTTCACAGAAGTAACAATCACAGTTAAATCTGATGATATTACAAATACAGCAACAGCCGAATATAAGCTATATATTTATAAGAAGAGTAACAATGCAAATATCAAGTCGGTAACTGCAAATCCAAATGACAGTGAAAACAAGGATACAGATACTACAGCAGATGACAGTGTAAACTTAGGCGGTAATATATACAATGCATATCATGTATATGTTCCTAAGTCAACTACATCGGGTTATACAGTATTTGACCTTGCAATCGAGCTTGAAGATGTAAATGCGGCAGTAACAAGCATTGATAATGCACCGTTCGCAAATACAAACGGCGGTACTGCAAAGGCAACATTTACAAAACTTACAGCCGATTACGACTTTGACGGTGACGGCACAAACGATTCATTCGCAATTCCTGTAACCGTAACATCGCAGAGCGGCGGTACAAAGGATTACTACATCATCGCAACACCTACAGATATGGATATGGAATTGACTGTAGAATACGATGACGAAAAGATTGCGAAGGAAGAGGACAAGAACGAATATATTGTATATGTCCCTACAACTTCTAACACAGCAACTATACACCTAACATCAATAAACGGTAATATTGCTGAAGTAAGAAATACAACAAATGCAAATAATATTATAACTGTTGATTCACCTGACAGAACATTGTATAGATTACAGGTCAGTAACTTGTCAGCTTTGACGGAAAGCAATCCATATACTTATGAAGTTGATGTGGCTAAATCAGGCTCAAGTTATAAGAAGACATTTAAGCTAATCATTATGCCGCAGAGTACTGATACCGATATTACAGTAACAATAAACGGTGTAGAAGCTAACTGGGTAGCTTCAAACGGCGGTTACTATGACGGAAGTATTGAAACAACTGACGAAATAGCAAATGTTATAGTAAAGGCTAAGAATCAATTTACAAAACTTGCGATTACAGAAGATGGTGAGCCTGCACCGACGTTGGTTGATAAGGGTATAACATCTAAGGCTTATACAATCGCTCTTACAGAAGCAACTGATACAGCTAAGATATATACAATCTATGTTCAATCGCAGAATACTTCACAGCCGATTAAGACATATAAGTTACACGTCACAAGAAGAAGCGGTGAAAATGATATTATCAGCATCAAGCGTGGTAATGTGGACGCTACAGAAGAACCTGTAGAAAACAGTGATGACGTTAAGTACATATTCTTCGTAGACTCAATGACAGAAGTACCTCAAATTACGATTGAAACTTCACCTAAGTCAATATTGAGAGTAGGTTACTATGATTCACAGAATAAGTGGCATAATAACGGCGATAGCAGCGCTTCAACGGCAGGCGATACAGCCGGTTGGACAACAGATAATAATTGGCAGGATACATTGCCGGCAAATGCAAACGGTGGTAAATATGTAATCGAAGTAAAGGCTGAAAACGGCTCGAAGAAGAACTATGTTCTTGAATTCAGAGAAAAGTCAGACGATACATCAATTAAGAGTATAACAACAGAAAAAGGTTTGGACGGCGAATACAATGTTGATATGACAATGACAGTATTGTATGAAGCAAACGTTCCTGACCACGATATATTGCTTGACATACTGCTTACAGATAAGTATGCAACAATCGAATCAATACATGAAGTAGCATTGCCTGATGACAGTGAAAACATCATAGATTCGACAGGTGACATCATAACAAGAAAGAAGACCGACGAAGGTGCATTCCGATATAAGGTTGTAGGCGGTGTTCCTATTGGCGGTAAGAGATACTTGAGAATTACCGTTAAACCTCAAAATGATAAGGCAGAGTTGGTTAAGAACTACTACTTATTATTAAAGGGTGCATCAGATGACTTGTCACTTGACAATGTAAAGGTTAATGATACTGTAAATACAACTCCTATCTCAAATGGTTTGAAGTATACATTCAGTGTTCCGACAACCGTAACTGAGGCAGATGTAACAATTACAGCAAATCAATATGCTAAACTTGTCAATGTAGCAGGAAATGCACTTTCAATTCCATACATCAACGTATGGTCAGATACTTCATATACATTGTCTTCTGAAGAAGAAACAACTATAACTGTAGAAGTTCGTTCACAGTTGTATGTTGATGATGTACGTACACCAAACGCTAAGAAGACTTATACAGTAAGTATCTATAAGAGCAGTAATAACACGGAGATAGGCGAGGTTATCGTAAATGGTATCGCAGCAATCACAAGAAAGAATAATCCTACTATCTATGAGATTGCAATTCCGTCAGAGCTTAACGGAGGCGATTCAAGAGCAGAAAACCCTGCAACTATCACAATACATACATCAAGCGGTATTGCAGAAATCTCAATGAAGAATAGTGAAACAGGCGGTTACGATGTAGCCCACGGTGAACTTATAACAAAGAGAATGCTTGATGAACCCGATGTTTCAAAGATAAATAAGTTTGAATTTACAATTAGATCATCATCAGGCAGTGTAAAGCAGACATACACATTGTATGTATATACTGATTACGAAGACACAGATGTCAAGTCAGTTTCACTTAATAAGACTGAACTTACAGCCGGTGCCTCAACAGATGTAGATATTTCGTTATTCTCAGTTCCTGATGACCGTATCTACACAGCAGCTGTAAACAGACGTAATCCGGTTGACCTTTCAATCGTTCCTACAGGTAACATGGCAAAGGTAGAACTTACAGGATTCGGTATTGACGGTATTCTTGTAAGTGACAACTCACACGGTTATGTATTTGAAAATCTTGCACTTAACTCAGAAAATGATACAGTATTTAACTTTAGAATTATGAGTTATGACGGTAAGGTTGTAAGTGATCCATATCAAGTAATAATTAAGTATGTTGAAGATTCAGACGTAGCTCTAAAGAGTGTTGTCTTTGACGGTGTAACAGCTGAAAAGGCAGACTTTAAGTCTAATACATATCTTGTAAGAGCAGACAGTACCGTAACAAACGGCATACTTACAATAACTGCGGCAAACGAAGATGCAGTAGTTAAACTTGACAGCGATAAATCAACAAACGGTGTCTTGAACGTATCTTATAATGTTACAAAGAACGTATCTAAGGTTGACTTTACCGTTACATCTAAGGACGGTAAGGCAGAGCAAGCATACACATTGTATATTATAAGAAGCAATACGGGTGAAAAAGAAGTCTATGTCAACGGAACCAAGCTTACAAAGACAAGCGACGGTTACACTTATGAAGTACCTTACGGAGCAACTGCGGCAGATATTAAAGTTGTTGCAGACAGCGAAGTTTCAAAGGTACAGATTGGTGACAGCGAGTTTAAGGTAAGTGAAAATACTGAAACAGTAACTCTTGATTCGGGTAAGACAACAACTGTTAAATTCAAGATTTACTCATATCCGTATGACGATAACAGCTTTATTGCAGAAACAATTACACTTGTAAGACAAGACCAGTCTTTGGCACTTTCAAATGTAATGGTTCAGAGCAAGTCAGAAAGAGATTATACAAAGCTAACTCCGGATAAGTACGGAAATTATAAGACAGCTATTCCGAGCACAGATGACAGTGCAAGCATTGTAATTGCAACAAGAAGAAGCGATTCAAAACTTGGACTTATCAGAGTAACAGACACAGGTGATGTTGTTCTTGGTGAAGATCAAGGTCAATTATCAGTACCTGATATTGCAAACCTTGGAACAGTAAATAAATTCTATATTGTTGTTTCTGACGGAACAAAGACAAGCAGATATGAACTTGTAATTGTTAAGTACAGCAATAATACAAGTGTAGAAAAGGTAATCGCCGAAAGAGGTACAGAGGACGAATATGTAGCTAAAGATGCATCGTGCGGCGGCGGCTCAACTATCCTTCCTGAAGACCCTGACGGCAGTAAGGCATCACCTTACCAGATTACGACGGCCGAAGAACTTCAGGCTATGTCAGATCATCTTGATGCATACTATGTATTGATGAATGATATTGACTTAAGCGGTACTGCATGGACTCCGGTTGGTACAATTTCCAAACCGTTTACAGGTAACCTAAACGGTAACGGAAAGTCAATATCAAATCTAACAATTACAGCTACATCAAATGATACAGCATACGGCTTGTTTGGTGTAAATAAGGGTGAAGTTTATGACTTCAAACTTGAAGATGTAAATATTACATCTGTTGCAGGCACATCATATCAATATATCGGTGCCGTGGCAGGTAAGAATGAACAAAACGGTGTAATTTCAAGAGTAGCCGTAGCTTCAGGTAATATTGAATCTTCATATGCAGCCGGCGGTGTAACAGGTGATAACCGTGGTACTGTCGAAGACGCATATAATAAAGCAACAATTACATCAGGTGAGTACGCAGCAGGTATTGCAGCATTGAACCATAACGCTGTTAAGAATGTATATAATGTAGGTTCAATAAGCTCAACATCAAGTAATTTAACCGATGAACACGTAGCGTCGATTGTTGTATTGAACCTTGACAACTCAACAATAAATAATGCATATGCAGTAATGCCTAGCCAAATCTACAGCAAGGTGGGAAGCAACAGCAATGTATATAACAGTGCGTCAGTTCTTCCTGAAAAGCTTGGAGATATAGCAACATTCAATGATTGGGACTTTGCAAATACATGGGTAATCAAGACAGCTCAGTATCCTACATTCAGGAACCAATCAGCTGATGCAGATATATCAAATCTTAACATTCCTGACGGCAGCCAAGCACGTCCGTTTGAAATCACATCAGCCGCAGGATTGAAGAGCATCGGTAACGATGAGGAAAGCTTAACAAAGCATTATGTATTGAAGAATAATATTTCAATGAAGTATAATTCGGATTACATTCAAATGGATCCTATCGGTTCAGAAGATACACCATTTACAGGTAGTCTTGACGGTAACGGATTTACAATTTCCGATTTGAAGATTACATCACAGAAGAGCGTAAACGGTCAAGATTATTCAGCTTTGTTTGCTGTAAACAACGGTACTGTTAAGAACTTGAGATTTGCGGTTGCGACAATCGGTGAAAACGGAGTTGAAAATGCATCTGTTGTAGCAGGCATTAACAACGGTACAATCGAACAAGTTGCAATTGAAACGGGCGGTAAGATTACAGCTAAGAATGCAGCCGGTTTTGCAATCGAAAACAACGGTACTATTGAAAACTCATATATTACATCAACTGCACTTGTAAGCAACAATGCTTCTGCAGGTATAGTAATAAGCAATAATGCCGGTGCAACAATCGGATATGTATTCGCTAACGCAAATATGTCAAGCTCAATGTTTGATAAAGCATCGATTGCTATTAACAGTGACGGTACAATTACACATACACACGGTGTAATGGGTGCATTGTTTGTTAAGAATGATACATCAATCGTTACGACAAATGATAATAGCAGTATTGCTGCATCTGACCTATATGTTCAGTCAATCTTTAGCGATTGGAACTTCAATGATATATGGTATATGACATCAGGCAGCTACCCAATGCTACAAGTTACAAATAAGACTTCGTCAGTTTCTGCACAAAGCATTGACTTGTTTGCAGACGGAAAAACAACCTGCGAACATATTGTATATATCAGAGATACTAAGAATTCGGCTAATATTTACATAAAGGCTCAGAATCCTTATTCAACAATCGCAATCAGAGGCGGTTCATATACAGGTGTATTTGAAGGTGTTATAAACGGACTTATCAATGATAAGACAATAATTCCGTTTACAATTACATCAACAAGCGGTGCAAGTCAGGAACATAATCTTGTAATTATTAAAGAACCTACTTTGGCAACCCTTGACAGCGTTGTTATTGACGGAACGACAGTTGCTCGTGTAAATAACACATACGTTGCAGAAATAGGTAAGTCAGCTGATTCTGTAAATGCAGAAATTACTCCTATATCAGGTACAGTTGAAGTACTTGACAAGGATAGAAATGTTGTTTCGTATGAGAGCATGAACGGCTTGACATGGATTAATACAGCACTTCCTGCAAATGTCGGTACTACAACAACTTATACATTGAGAGTAACAAACGGTAATGCACTTTCAACAGTTGAATATCCGTTAATCTTGAAACCTGCTGAATATCATACAGGTTTGAAGTATGTACAGGTTGATCCGCTTACTCTTATAGGCAATGTTCTTGTAGGTTCGGGTTATACAGATGTTACAGATATAAATGAAAATGTTTATAACTATGTAATTACCAAGGACCTTGAATATATCAATATTAAGGCTGAAACTGTAAACTCTACTTCAAAGGTAAGCATTGCATCAGAGTATAATTCGGCTAATGTACAAGAAATCGAAAGATATAAACTTGATACATCAATTAAGGATATTTACATTCCGATTGACGTAACAACAGAAGAGAATGTTGTTGAACATTATGTACTTCACTTAACAAGAAAGAGTATTGATGATTCATTAAAGACTGTTAAGGTAACATACGGTAGCAATGTTTATACTCCGACAGCTGAAAACAGAGTAATGGATGAAGAAACAGGAGCAACTGCAGACGTATATGTAGTTAAACTTGATACTCCGGGTAATGTTCCGTTTACAAATAAGACATATGTTGATATTTTGATAGAGGCTAATGATATTTATACACTTGTAAATGCAGGCAGCCCGACGGCAACAGACCCAACATCAGCTAATTCGGATAAGTGGACAGCAACTAATGTACTTCTTGACGGCGAAGAATTAACAATCTATGAAATCAAGTCAAAAGCTGCTGACTTAGAAACAATTAAGGTATCATATCTATACATCTACAAGAAGAGTGATAATGCAAACCTTAAGACATTTACCGCAACTTACGATGACGGCGGAACAAAAACAACTGTTGAAGCCGGTAAGGATATAGACGGTGAATATCAGCTATGGATTCCGTCTGATGTTACAACAGTAGATCTTGAGGCTATAGCATCAACTCTGTTGGCAGAAGTACAGATTGACGATAATACTTCGTCATTACATAATAATGTTTATAAGAACTTTACAATAACAGGTAAGAACACTATTAATGTAATGATTAAATCTTCATTAAATACTACTGCTGAGTATAAAATTAATATCAATAGATTGAATCTTGATCTTGAAGCTGTACAGGCAGGACCTTACAGCGGCGGCAACTTGTCAAATGCTCTTTGGGACAGCACAAGAAATGCATATGTTGTTCGTCTTGATCCGCAGACTGATGATTTGCCAAGTGCAATCGCATCAGTGTTGGCTAAGGATGCTAATAACTACATCAGAATAGGTCACTTGACAAGACCTGAAAAACCTACTCAGGGAAGTATGACAGATGAACAGTATGCAGCAGCACTTGCTCAATATGAGAAAGAGGTTGCAGCATATGAAACAGCCGCAGCAAACGACTATTCAGCAACCGATGCAAGCGTTGTATGGGATGGCGGATGGCGTCAGACAAGCAACCAGTCTTATAAGATTCCTCTAATCAAAAAAGACGGTGGATTTACAGTAGTTAAGATTCAGGTTGGTGTAGCTAATAACTATAAGGCTCAAGCAGATGCAACTATTGATGAAAAGATTGGTACTGTTAAGACTTATACATTCTTAATAGGTCAGAAGTATAAGAACACTGATGCAGATATTGATATTTATATTGACGGTAACTTGCTTAAAAATCCTGAAAAGGTCGGCGATGAGATTATCTATAGATACGGTATCGTGAAGGATGCAACTGTAAAGGTTGGACTTCGCATTGATGAACATGCACCAACTCCATATGATCCGACAGTATCAGTAAATTCAGTATCTGAAAACGGAATTGTAAACAGATCTGATTATAATTATCCGACAGATGGTGTACTTACAATTCCTGTAAATACAGCAAGATCAGTATCTGAAGATACTCCTGATACAAATATTACTATTGTATCAATACCTGAAGCAGGTACAGGATATACTCATCAGTATAAGGTTGTAATCTACAGATTGTCAGAAAATACAAATGTACTTCATAACAGCAGTGACAACTCAGAAACTGTTGTAAATGAAACTACAAGATATGACGGTGAAACAAGTCCAAATGTTGTAGATTATTACAAAGTAAGCGAATCAACACTTACAGTTGATGAAAACGGTAATAAGTATTTAAGAGTATATATCAAGACAGAGTATTCAAAGGCTAAGATTACTCTAAACGGTAAAATATATACCGGAATAACAGATGATGACACTGTAATAAGTGGTTCAAATGTAGTAAACGGCGGAGATATTCACGGTATCTTGATTCCTGTAAAGGATGGCGAAAGCGTTAAGGTAATTCCGTATGTAGTAACATCAGAAGACGGCAGACATACTTCAAACAATGCATTAAACGTAACAATCCAGTCGATTAATACTAATGCCGATTATGTAACGGTTAATGGTGTAGAAGCATATGGTCCGTTCACTGAGGACGATTCGGATCTGCCGTATTATAACAGCTATATTCCTTACAGTGTATATGAAAAAGCAGTTAATAATGCCGAAAAGACATCGGTTGTTGTTCAGGCGGCTGTTCAGTCGAAGGATACAACAGCAGAACTTCTATGGGAAGATGTCGACTTTGATTATCACGGAAATGATGCTAAATACAACATTCCGTTCAGAGTATCCCACTCATACTTGTTTGACGATGCAGATCCTGATATTCCTCATGTGGTTAAATTCAGAATTATCTCTGAAGCGGGTACAATGCAAGAATATGAATTGAGAGTTTATCTTGCAGATAACACAAACAGAGATGTTGAATATGATGCCGAAAGTGATAATTACAGTGTATGGGTTGGTCCTGCAGGAACAATTAACAGCATACCGCCTGCTAAGTACGATAAGAACACAGGCAGATACACTGTAGAAATTGAAACAGGTATAACATCTGTTGACATGAAGGTAATCGCAGATTATGAATATGCGGGCGTAGATATTTATGACCCATATACATCATCATATACAAATAACTATGAATTACATCAAAAACAAGTACAACTTTCAAATCTTGAACCTAACCAAAACTACACATTGTACTTTAGAATACGTTCACAGGATGAAATGTTGTCAGGTGTTGGTGATGGTAAGGAATACATAGTAGACCTAATCAGAAAGTCTAATAACAGAAAAATTGATCACGTATATGCATATCCTGAAGATAAAACGGGTAAGTTGTTCCAGTCAGTTGTTGAAAATATAACTGTAAACAATCCGATTATCATAAAGAATATAACATACGGTACATCAATCGTTCCTATTGAAATCGGTGCTGATTACTCAACAGCAAGAGTTGGTATGACGATAGACGGTGTAGATACTGTTTCGACAAATCAAACTCTAAAGATAAATATTCCGTTTGACAGTAATGACGATGATGTTGATGAAACAACAGGCGAACGTTCAAGAACATTCCAGGTAACGGTATGGAGTTATGAAGGCGATATTGCACCTGCATACTACACACTTAAGATTATCAGAAAGATGAATAATCTAAAGCTTAAGGAAATTACACTTGACGGACGTTATGCAGAGCAAGACAGAAACGACCCTTATACATTCAGAATTGATGTAGGGGCAGATGAAACACTTGTAAATGAAATCAAAGCTACTGCTCTGAACGCCGGGGAATACGTAGAATTTGAGAATAACGGATTTGCTCTTTCAAGCAATTCATATTTGAATTATGACGTATCAACAATTCCGACATCGTCATCGGTAACGATTGATATTAAGGTTGGTTCACCTGATTTGCTGTCAGATGGTACAACTCCTGATGAGATAGCAATAACAAAGCTTATTATTACAAAGCTTTCTCCTGAAGAAATGCGTTCTGATTTGAAACTTGATATGTTTGTCAGCGATATTAAGTTAGTTGACAGCTCATATGTAAAGGCTGCAAAGCAGAGCGAAGATAAGACACTTGTAAACGGCAAATATGTTTATACATATAATTACATAAGCTATATTAATCCAACGGCAAATATGGCATATGTTAAGTCACAGACTAAGTCGGCAAGCTCAAAGATTGAATTCTTTACTGATTTTGGTAAACCTGCGATCGCGAGCGGAATGTTGGCAGTTGATACAGAGGCATCAATGTCAGGTATAGATGACATCATATTGAAAGCCAGAGTAACAGCCGGTGACGGCAGAACACAGGATTACACATTGATGATTCAGAAAGCTTCAAGTGAACTTGGTATAGACAAAGTATATGTTGACGCTACAGGCGGACTTTCTACTGAAACTCAGCAGACAACAAGAGTTACAGGTAAGGTTACAGGTTATGAAGCGGGTGTGGAACCTAATACAACGGCAATATCGTACAAAGTTGAAATGCCGATGAATACACACATTGCACAACCGTTTGTATTCGCAATAGACCCATATGCGGTAATTCAGTTCTATGAGTACAGAGATGGTACATATGTACTGAGCAATAATAAACAAATTCAAGGAACTAATGTAAACTTCGCAGGTGCTACAACGGATGCCGCCACTATGGAAGACAGAAATTTATATAAGTTCAGATTCAAAGTAACATCGAGAACCAACAATGCATCTCAGGAATATGTAATCAACCTTATTAACAGCCCTGAGGGTACTCAGTTGAAAAATGTTAATATCGGTTTGAGAAAAGAAGGATACAAAGATTATCCTATAGATGAATCTGAAGTAATCTTGAAGAATGCAAGTATAACAGGTCTTACAACTTACTTGGCATCAGTTCCGCAAGGACGTGATACAGCTGTAGTAAAACTTATAAGTGAGAATAAGTTTGCTAAGATATATGTAAACGGTGTTCATAAGAACAGCGCAGTAAATACGTATATTGATGATGTAAAACTAAACGGCCGTGTTACGCAAGTTCCTGTAACGGTAGAATCTCCGTCAGGCGCAACACAGAACTATACGATTTACATTGTTCAGTACATCTACAACTTCGATTTGAACACAGTCGTAAATGACGAACTTACAGAAAGAATCGGCGATCCGGTTACAAATGAAGACGGTGTTATCATTTCAAACTATGAACGTCCGACAAAACTTCCGTTCTACTTGAGCGATGCAGATATGCAAATTAATATGGCAGACCCTCAAGGTCATAAATATTACGTTCAGATTGACGACGGTGAAAAGATACTTGTAGATGATACAACTAATGAGCAGACTATTAAATCAACAATTAAGCTAAAAGAAGTTAATTCGATTGTTCAGCTTCGTGTATATGACGAAGACGGATTCTTAATAACAATTAACAATATTTTAATTAAGCGTGATATGCTTGACGCAGCACTTGGAGCAATCCGTGTAAATGACAATGATGCAGTTAAGACAACTCTTGACAGCGGCAAGATTATATATGAGGCATACTCATATTCAGAAGCAGAAAATCCAACTGCTAAAGTTGATATATATGCTGTTGATAAAAACGCCGCAATTACGTTGACGGGTCTTACAGTATCGCAGACATATACATTGGGAGCAGGTAAGGGCGGTCAGCTTACTGCAAACGTAGATTTGAAGGCTGGCGACAACTACTTCTCGATTGAACTTAAGAAGTCGGACGGCAGCCCGTCAATCTATTATACATTACGTATCAAGCATATTCCGGTTGACGTATATCTTGATGATTTGTATATCACAAAGAAGGACAATTCAAATAAGATACCGTTCTATAATTCATCATTTATAAAGACGGTTACAACTTATTCGATTAAGACTGAAAATGATTTACATGAGTATGATGTATATGCAAATGCACATGAAACACATCAGAAACTACTTGACTATGCGAAGACACAAGGCTGGAATCCTAATGATTATGAAACAAGAATCAAGATTACAGACGCAGGCAGTGAGCAAATCGACGATTTGAGTAAATATATTAAGCAGTATGTCAACAGTATGAAGACAGACGGAACAACTTCGGAATACTTCAGAATACCTATTTACTTGAGAGTTCCTCACTACACAAAAACTTATTATATAGAAGTTCATGACCCGAGCGATGAAAACCGACTTGCAGATTTACAAGTTATCGGTTACGACTTGGATCCTGACTTTGATAAGGATAATTATAAGATAAATAAGCCTACAACAGATGATGAAAAGAAACAGGGTATTTATACGGTAAATGTTGAATCAGAAAAGACAAATGCAGACATTTACGCTAAGGCATATCATAATCATGACGGTGCTAAGACGATGGTTACAATTCTTGATTCAAACAAAAAACCGATGAGTAATGCATTTGTTACAATCACTCAGAATGTAAACCTTGAATACGGCGATAATGTATTCTATGTAAAGGTAACAAGTGAAACATCTAAGGAATTAGAGTATGAACTTCATATTTATCGTAAGCCGATAGACGCAAGCGTTAAGTATATCTTGGTAAATGATATGCCTGCCGCATTGCAGCCGGACGGAACGTATGTTGCATATGTAGAGTCAGGTACTAACCCTATAGTTAAGGCTATGGCAAGTGATTCAAGAGCAACAACAACATTGAAGACAAACGGTGCCGCAGATGTTTCGGCAGTTGGTTGGGTAACGTTAAATGTACCTACTGTATCAACTGCAACGGCAAATGTTGATATTAATGTTTCTTTGACAGCCGGTAATGATACAATCAGCAGAGATTATATATTGAAGTTGATTAGTGTAACGGGTGATATTCTAAGCGTCTATATGGATGTTGACAACGGCGACTTTGTAACAGATACAACTCGTAAATATGCAAATCCTATTGCAGCTGTTTGGAACAGTGAAAATAACCGCTTTGAAATAGGTATTCCGCATAATGCGACATATACACCGATGATGAGAGTAACAACTCTTGCCGAAGGTAAGACAGTTAAGATTGGTACTCTTGCTGAACAAAATCCTGATGCGGGAACAACAAAGCAGTTTACCAATAAGACATACTTGATGAATAATCCTCAAGATATAACCGTTACTGTAAAGGATGTTGCAACAGATGTAACCAAGACATATATTGTACACGTAACAAGAATGTCAGGTGATGCAGACCTTATCGAACTTGAACCTGAAAGCGGCGTAGTGATGAAACCTACATTCGATAAGGATGTTCATAACTACGAAATCGATGTAGATACAGCTGTTACACAGGTGACATTTGATAAGATTACAGCAAGCAATAATGCTACAATCAAGCTTATGACATCTACAAGCAACGGTTCAAAGCCGGTTATCAACCATACAAGCGGAAATAGTTTTGTATTTGATAACTTGACAGTCGGTAACAACATATTGAAGATTGAAGTAACATCTGAAGACAGAATAACAACTAAGACATATACGGTTACAATAAATCGTAAGATTCCTGATACTGACGCTACTTTGGACGACATCAGAGTCGTTATCGGCGGTAAGTATTACAGCTTAGTTCCGATGTTCGACAGAGATATTACGGATTACTACTTCATTGTTGAAGGTGAAAATATTAATGATATTAATGTTGAAGCAACACCAAGCAGTGCTGCAAGCGATGTGGCTTATAAGATTAACGGCGGTTCTACCACAAAGGGAACGAGCGTGACAATCAAAGACGGTTTGACTGAGAAATCAACAACCGAAGTTGCATTCAATGTATCGGCAAGCGGCGTAGTAATGAAAGAGTATAAGATTACACTTTATAAGAATATTAATGCTAATATCAATCCAAAGCAAAACTTCTTATCAAGTATATCTCTTGCAAATCATACATTGACAATGATGAACAGCTCATCAGATGTAGATTATAACTACTATTCAAATGTAACTAATACGGAAACAGAAGAAGCAATCACAGTAATTCCGAATACAAATGTTACGGGTACAGACGGTAATATGACTGCAACATTGTATGATGTAGCCAATAATACAACCGAAACTATGTTGTCCGGTCAGCCGACGCCGGTTAAGCTTGATGCGGGTAATAACTTGTTTATTGTCAAAGTAAGCGATGGCAACGGCAACAGTCGTTACTACTCAATTACAATAAACAGAGCAATAGATAAGAATACAAGCGCATTGCTTTCATCTCTGACAGCAAGCGGTCAAAGTATGACGCCGACATTTGATAAGAATGTAACATCATATAAGATTACTGTTGCAAATGACGTTGATTCAATTAAGATTAACGCTAAATCCGAAAATACAATGTCTGCTATTTGGGTAAGAAGCGAAGCCTTAGATATTGACGTTGATGCGGTTGGTACGGTAAATACCGATATTAAGCTTGTAGAGGGTAGCAATAAGATTGTTATTACGGTAACTGCTCCTAACAATACTGCAAAAGCAGGTAATAGAACATGGAATAACACTAAGAAGGTTTATGTAATTAATATTTACAGAGGCAGTGAAAATGATAATGCTGACCTAATAGATATTAAGTACACAGCAGGCGGTATACTCACTCCTATATTCGACAGTGATGAAACAAATTATCATTTGACTTATACTTATGAGCATGAAAATGTTGATTTGATACCGATTGCAAGAACTCCGGATGCTATAAAGGATATAACCGTTACATCAAGCGAAACTTCTAAGGTGATAAGCAGCGGAGATACATTCTCATTGTCACCGCTTGCTGTAGGTGAAACGGTAGTAACATTCATTGTAAGAACAGTAAACGGTACAGAAAAGACTTATACGGTTTCGGTATATCGTAATAAGTTTGAAACTCCGATACCTGAAATTACAGGTTTGGAACTAAAAGACCAACACTTTGATGACTATGCTATAACGCCTGGATTCGATAAGGATGAACATTCATATTATGCAAGTGTTCCAAGTACATTTGAAAAGGCAGATATTAAGGTAACTGCTATATCAAATGACCCATCGGATGAAGATAATCTAACGATTAGAGTAAACGGCAGAGTAATATCAAGCGGTACATGGAATAATATCTTTGAACCTATTGAATACGGTGATAACATATTCACGATTGAACTATCGAATGCGCAGGAAAATAAAGAGTATTATACATTGGTAATCAATCGTCAACAACCTGACCTTGACCCTAAACTTATCGACTTGGCAGTTAAACAGAACTTTGCATTGTCACCGGCATTTGATCCGGATAAGACGGCATATGAAATTAATGTAGATGAATCAACATCATACATTAACCTTATCCCAACTGCCAATGATGCGAAGATTACTGTTAACAACATTGAAGTTGTAAGCGGTATGGCATCAGAAAATATCGAACTTAAGAAGGGTAAGAATCAGATTAAGGTTGTTGTAACTGCAATAGATAATACAAAATCTCCTGCAGAGTTATCAATAACTAAGCGTGTATATCTTGTAAATGTATATCGTCCTGATTCGGATAACGATAATGCTCTAACAGAACTTGTTCTTAATAAGGGTACAGTCGTACCGGCATTTACAAGAGATGTAAAGAACTATTATGTAACAGTTCCTTATCAGGTAAATAAGGTAACTCTTGAAACAGCTGCATTAAATCCGGGCAGTGTGATTAAAGTAAACGGCACAGAATATACAGGCGCTATGGATATAGACTTGACAGACGGAGTATATAACTCAGTTGCAATCAAGGTATATGCATCAGCTGATGATTCATTGCCTGAAGTAACATACACATTGGATATATTCAGAAAGAATATGGCAGCCGATATTCCTGACCTAAGCAGCTTGACTGTAGACGGTAAGGACATAATTCCGGATTTCTCGGCAAGAGAGCTTAACTACTACACATATGTAGATGCATCAACAACCCGTGTAACAATAAATGCTAAGGCAGCAAGCAGTTCTGCAAACGTAAGCGGTATCGGAACATTTGCATTGAACGGTAATAAGACAGTAAGAATTATTACAGTCAGAAACGGTGCTACAATGCAGAAGTATTCTGTAACAATCTTGCGTGATACTGCAATCAACGGTATCAGCGGTACATTGAACGGAGATGCGATAACAAACAGCACTCTTGAAACAATAACAGTACCGGAAGGTACAACAACAATTCCGCTTAATATAACTTCAGCCGACAGCGATGCAATAATTACTGTAAACGGCAGAGAGATTGAAAGCGGAAAGGACATTGACTTTACAATGTCAACACAAAAGGAAAGATTCGACATTAATGTTGTAAGCGCAATAAGCGGTATTAACAAGTCGTTCGTTGTATATGCTGAAAGCGATGCAGACAAGCCTTATGAACCGTTCATCAATCATATTATGATTGATCCGACAATCAATCAGACAGGCAAGGATGCAACATTCTTCACAGCGTTTGACGAAAAAGTATTTGTTTACAGTGCCGTTAATGACGGTACTACACCGTACTTGTTTGCTAAGAGTGATGACCCGGATGTTTACATTGAAGTAATCAATGAAACAATGAGAGATTACTCATTGCAAGAAGGTATAGGTTCATACTTGGCACAGTCTATAGGCGAAAGCGGACAAGCAACATTCACATTCCGTGCAACTAAGTTTACTGAAAGCGGATACGAGCTTATTAATGAATATGTAGTAACTGTTTATAATACAGATGCACCTATCTTAACTGATTTGTGGACAGATAATGCTACTATGAAGACTAAGTTCTCACCGATAGTAAGAAATTATGATGTTGAAATAGGTAAGGATACCGAAGCATTTACCGTACATACAAAGAATACTTATGAAAATGCACAAGTAAGTATGAGTATCGACGGCGGAGCTTATGTAGACGGTGACGTAAGAACATTTGATAAACTTCCTCTTGATACTAAGAACTTTACCGTAACGGTTAAGATAACAGTTGACGAAAAAGACGGAATTTATGTTCTGAATGTAACTCGTCTTGATAAGTTAATTCCTGAGGCATTCCTTGAAAACATTGAACTTGAGGATGAAACAGCTGCAGGCGACGGATTATATGAAATGACTCCTGCATTTGAAGAAAAAGATGCTGAATATTCTGCTAAGGTTAATTACACAGACAATACAATTACATTGACTGTAACAGCTAAAGATCCGGCAAATGATAAACTTGCCGTTACTACAAGCGACGGTAAGGTTACAACGGTAACAAGCGGCACAGCCACTGAAATTACATTGCCGTCAAGCTTCCTTGACAGTGAACATTCAACAGAAACTGTAACGGTAACTGTTGAAAATAAGGACGGTAAGATTGGTAAGTACGAATTGAAGATTACTCGTGATGACAGAGCAAACGGAGATGCAAGACTTGCAAGTCTGACAACCGATAAGTTCGATTTGTCAAAGGTATTTAACCCTGAAATCTTTAGTTATGTTGTTAATATCTCACCTTATGATGAAGATATTACGGTAACAGCAGAAGCTAAAAACCCAACTGACAGTATAGTATTTACTCATAAGGGTAAAAATTCGGCAGAATCAATCGGCAGTGCAAGTGAGAAATTTGAGCTTGACGCGGGTGAAGCTGTAGATTATGTATTCGTAACAGTAGCTGAAACTCCATACACTTATGTAATTAAGATTGTAAGAGAGAACACAGCTTACCTAAGCAACATTATCGTAACAGATACAGTTGATGGAGACGGATACGAAGAACTAAATCCTAAGTTCGATGCAAGTGTAATAAGCTACGATGTTCTTGTAGATCCGCTTGCAACAGAAATCGAATTTACGATTAAGACTACAGAATATAATCCAATCCTAAATATGAGTATTGAAGGCACGCAGGTAGCAAGTAAGTCGGCATCAGAATTAACACATATGTTTGACCTTGCACTTAACCAAAAGTCGTTCACAATCGACTTTGAGATTGTAAGTCAGGTAAGCTCTACGGTAACTAACGGCGGTAAGTATCGTGTAACTGTTACAAGAGATACTGCCGAAACAGTTCCAGAACTTCAAACTTACATAACAGGCAGAGTTCATTCGGTTGCTCAAGGTGACGATACTGCAGAAATAAGAATGTATGACAGCAGCAATAATCTTGTTGCGGTAGATGCGGCAGGAAATACGGTTTACCAAGTTGGTCTGAACGGCAACTTTGAAATCTCGCTTCCTGATGCAGATACATATCATATTGTAATAAGCAGAACAGGTTATTTGGATTATGAAATCACCAACATTGTTTCAACCGAAACTTTTGTGAAAGCTAAATATGACTTTGGTATGATTAGAATTACACCGGGTAACGTTACAGATTATGATGTAAGTGACGGCGTCATAGATTATGTTGATGTTAACTTAGTAAATGTATTCCTATATAACATTATTATGGATGACTATACAGGACAAATTATTAAGGATTCGATAACAACAACTGAAGACGGAACCAAGGATGAAACTAAGGATACTGATAAGAAAGACGATTCGAGTGATAATCCTGAACCTCCGGATAACGGAGCAACGGATAATCCGTCAACGCCGTCAACTCCTGACAGCGGAACAACAGATAATCCGTCAACGCCGTCAACTCCTGACAGCGGAACAACGGATAACCCTGAAACTCCGAGTGAAACACCGGATACACCATCAACTCCAAGTGATGGAACAAACAGTGGTGACAGTAAGGATGACAGTACAACGACTGATACACCTAATAAGGGTGAAACGGGCGATAATACATCATCAGATACTGAAACGGGAGATAAATCCGATAATACAGAAACACCGTCAGATGGTAATACATCAAGTGATAATACATCAAATGGTGATACATCATCAGACAGCAAGTCAGATAGCACAGCAGACAGTGCGACATCAGACAGCAAGTCGGACAGCACAACAGACAGTGCGACGTCAGACAGCAAGTCGGATAGCACAGCAGACAGTGTGACATCAGACAGTAAGTCGGATAGTAAATCAGACAGTGCTAAGAGTTCAGAATCATCATATTCTGTTTCAACGGCAGTAGCAGGTGTATCTGCTTATACAGAAATCCAATATGGTGATGGCACTAATACAGCCGGCGCTTATTACGAAGCAAATGGCAAGAAGATAATTTCTTGGATTAACTTTGAGGGCGGACGTGTTGAAAGAGCTGATTGTGATTTTGACGGTGACGGCTCAATCACAACAAAAGACCTTCTGTATGCAGGTATGTATTTTGGAAAGAAGACTCCTGTATTGGATAACCAAGGTCCCGACAAAGTCAAAATAAAAGCATATTAATTAGCTTTAAGGAATCGACAGATTTAATTCTGTCGATTCTTTTTTTGTTTTATACACTTTATGTAATTTTATTAAACAGTAATAATTGTAACATTCACACAATATACGATAATGAACTGTAAAGAATAAACGGTGTTTTTCTTGAATAGAAATGTTGACTTTTGGTATAAGTTGGTGTACAATTAAAGTATAGAATTATTCATAATAGGGATAATTGTAGCAGGGGGGGAGAGCATGCATATTGGGAAAAAGAAAATCACAATAAGCGCACTTATTGTGGTTGTTTTTGTATCTGTTATTGTTTGGGCTGCAACATCTTACCCAAATGCAGCTATATCATTCAGTGGCATAAAAATGGTGGCTAACGGTTCAACAACTCAAGGCTTCGTTGATATATCTCTGAAAAATATTGATTCAACTGCAATATCTTATTGTATTGAATATGATAAAAATTACATAGAGCTTTCGGATGTGGCGACGAATACACCGATTAAAAACCCTACAACTTCTTCGGGAAGCGTCGGATATTCATATGATATTGCTCATGATTATTTTGAACAAAATACTGATGATTTTCCAATCGGAAGTTTTGGCGACTTTAAATTACCGTCTATGATTGGTGTAAGTATGCCGATTATTGGTGTTGCAGATGCCGACAACGGCAGAGCAATAATGAACTTCTTACCGCAAGAAGGTACAACTTCTAAATACATAACTGCGGTAAAAGGGCGTGACGAACATCTTATTCTTGCAAACGGTAAAAATTTAAAACTCGGACGATTGAGCTTTTATATAAAAGACCCTGCAAAGTTTGCAAAGCTTTCAAAAAGCGAACTTAAGGATGTTATTAAAATTGTACCGTTTTCGACAATGATTACAGTGCAGGACGATACTATTACAGATGATGACGGTGTTCATATAGGTTATATCGACAGCAGTGACGGAGATGTTAAATGGTACTCAAGAGCCGATAAAAATGTTGAGTGTAATTTTGAGATTGAAGCGGCACTTTCAAATGTTAAGGCACTGAATGAGGAGCTTACAGTTACTTCTTATGACATCTATAAGAATGGTACAACAGATGATTTACTTGATTTCATAAATGATAAAATGTCGATTATATCACTCCAATATGCAGACGGTTCCGAAAGACCGGCAGTGTTTAAGTGGGATAAGACGACAAGCAATCTAAGCTCGATTTCGTGGAATCCAAAAGAAGGTGACTATACGGTTGTTCAAAAATACAATGATGATTTTGATATAACCGTTACAATACATGTGACGCCGATTAATTTGATTGGTTTCACGGCAGAAAATGAGAATTTGACGTATTGGACCGGTGCGGCGGATTATCCTGCAACAATAGACGATTTGAAACTTGCACCAAAAGCAAAACCGATACTTGATAAATATATTCCAAACGGCGGAGTACCGGAGTTTAATATCGGATGGTACCAGCTTAGCACTGAAACATCGCAGCTGCTTGATATACCTGACGATATCAAAAACAAAGTGGTAGGTAAATATACAATTTTGGGACACATTGCGGATATAAACAAAATATCGATTAATTATCCGTGGCTTACAGTAAAGGACAGCCCTGATGTCAACTTTATAAGAAATGTTGTTGATAACGAGAGTGAGCTTCCAAAAGAGTTGGAGGTTGTAAGTGCTGTCACGGCTGATGACGGTACTTTGACAATAACAGTTAAAAATAAAGATGGGAACACAATTCCTGTAGGTACAACATTTGATGTGAGAATGCCGGGCGGAGAACTTATTGATTCTTCAATGTCGGGTTATAATGCTGTTGTAAATGATGACGGAACGGCAACAATTACTGTAAAGGCTGATATTGCAATAGACTCTGAAAAGAAACTTGCACAGATTATAAACCTTGGAAGTAAAGCCGGTAAGTTTGAAATATCATCAACGGAACCGGGAAAAAATCCGGGACCGTATACTGAATTCAGTACAAATCCGAGAAAAAATATTTATTTAGACAGCTATACTTTTGATTATTCGGATTTGCAATCGGCAATGTTTCCTATCAAAGCGGGTGTGAGTTTGCCGACAACTGTAACGCTTCCTGTACTTTCTGATTTTGTTGGAACAACATATGATGGATACGACGGTACGGAAATAGGTAAGCTTTCGACCTTCACAGTTGATTCGTGGGATGTTATTGACGGAGACCCTACATTGGTTGGCAGTGTTGTAACTGTAAGGGGTACGCTTTCAACAACGTCATATACAAACTACGGAAATGTTGTAAATGAGAATAATAACACAGTTGAGATTAAGTATTTGGTTGTCAACGGTGATGATAGAGATGAAATTGATGTAATACCCGATTTTACATATGACAAAAAACAAGTTGGGTATGATTATAACGATTTGCAAACAAATTCATTTACTGTTAAAAATATAGGCTCAACCGATATATACGGCTTGACAGCCGCTATTTCTTTGAGTAAAGATGGGAATAAAGAAGCATTTACTATCAGCAAAAAGTTGCCTCAAATTTTACAAAAAGGTGAAAGTGTAGACTTTGATATAACAACTAATATAGGTCTTGATGTAGGAACTTATGAATGTACAGTTTCTGTTATATCAAATGAGGGAGTCCTTCAAACGTTTAAAATCGTTTTTGAAGTTACAGAAGCTCCTACATATAAAATAGAGCTTGTTTCTGATAATATAAAATATGGTAAAGCAGAAACGGACTCGGGATTATATACTGCAAGTGAAGGTGAAGCTGTTTCAATAACAGCAACTCCCGAAGAAGATTGCGTTTTCACCGGATGGACATGTGAAACTGGTAATGTGATATTCGCAGACAGCACATTGTCTAATACGACATTTGAAATGCCGGCAGAAAACGTTAAAATAACGGCTCACTTTAAAGAGTCGCTTGGAGCGAAACTCAGAGCGACAGAACTTATGGTTAAAGATACAAATGACAATGATCAGGATTTGCATGATCAGAATTGGAAAATTGTAAAGTTTGACCCTGTAAAACGTGAGTATTATGTTGCAGTGCCAAATAGTGTTGACAAAGTAAAGCTTTGGTTCAAACTTAGAGATGAAGCAAAAAATGCGACGCTGTCTCTTTCGCGTGAACATAATTCTGTAACTGATACATTGACCACGCCAACGGAGGACGCAACGGATAATTATTATAAGTCAGAGGATATAGAGCTTGACGTCAGCCCTGTTGATAACCTGCTTACATTGACGATGACATATGATGATCCTAATGACGATCCTGATGAAGGCGAAGTTACAAGGTCGTATAAGATTCACGTTTACAGAAAAATAGAAGAGTCCAAATTGATGAAATTTAATTATGGTAACTCGCCGTATGGCTTGATTATGCGTGATACGGCAATAACGGATAAGGCGACGGCTAAAAATGAATTTGACAAAAATGATTATACATTTACTGCAGGATATACGCCGGCAGGTGCAACAGTGGGTGTAAATTATTGCGGTGAAGCTTGGACGTCGGGTGTGAATTATGATTTGGATGATACAGCATTGTTTGTTTTGAATTCGGGAACTTTTACAGACCCGGGATATGAAAGCGTTATTAATTCGATTGGCGGAGCGGTAACCGATGTCACCAAAAAGATAACGGTTAATGTTTTAACGGAAACAAATGCGGCATATCAAGATGGCGGTTCTACGGATTATTCATCTGTCAATGCACAGACAATCAATCTGCCGTCGAGCGGTACAATATCCGAATTAAATGCGGAACGAATCCGGCCTGATAAATATGAACTTGTTTATTCATTCGCAGATTTTGACGGTTCAATCGTTTCAATAAAAAGACCGTTAATCTTGCTTAATACTCTTGGAGATATCAATAATGATAAACAAGCAGATACAAAAGATGTTTCAAGAATAAGAAACAGATTCAGCGCAGATTTAGCTAACAACACAAATGTTACAGGTTATGATGTTGGCGGATTGCTAAATAGATATCGTATCTGCGATGTAAATAAAGATAGAGCGGTGAATTTGATAGATGCAAATAATATACGTGCTAAAAAAATGATTCAGTTCTATACTAATGATGGAGGTGGTGCGTAATGAATAAGATTCTCAAAAGCTTAGTGTCAGGATTTACGTCACTATCTATGTGTGCTGTATGTATGATTAGTATTCCTGCTACTGCGGATGAATACGAAAATATAGAAACACAGGCAACAAACAGAACTTTGTCTGTAGATTTTATGGGCAGAGGTTCTACACCAAATGATGCAAGCCCCGGTAAAGCAGGATTTAGCAAAGATGATGTAAACTTAACCAATCCGCTTGAATTTTGGGTAGGTATCGGCGTTGAAAATGTAAACGATTTACCGTTGTTTACTGACGGTGTTTATTCGTTAGATGTAGCGTTTGAATATGATCCGAATTACGTAAAGCCGTATTGGGATAAAACAACTGCATCTTCAACTGCAGAACAAAGCTGGAATGATGAGCTGGTAAAGGGAAACCTGAGCTCAACAGGTGACAGCAGTGCTTGGTGGAATGATACACAATATGAGATTACATCTGTTCGTGAATGTGATATAGATACTGCGTTAAATGATAGAGAAAATAGCACAGAAGCTGCTCAACGTGCTTTAGACGGCTGGAAAATGTGCTATGTGGGTGTGGTATTTAAAGGGGACTCGCTGTTAAGATTTAAAGACTTGGCAAGTAATTCAAAGCAGTATTTGCTGAAATTGCCTTTCGTTCTTTTGAGTGCTCCCGATGAAACTGCGGCAGACCAGAATCCTACTGTATTGAGTATGGTTCGAGGCGGAGATACATTTGCTATCGGTTCCGGTAGTGACGGTACAAATCCTTATGCATCATGGTTTGCTACGACGCATCCGGCTCCGGATGATACTAACCTTAAAAATTTATTTGATTTCAGCGGCGATATAAGTCTGTTTGGAACAAATGATGCAATAGATAATATAGTTGCGGTAAAACCGGGAGAAATTCCGTCAGATCCGGGAGCGACTCCGTCACCGGATATAACTTATTATTTATCATCGGACAAGACTTTACAAGAAGATAAGTTTAAAGCGGAAACTAAAACGTATTATGTAAGTGTTCCCAATGAAACGGAACAAATCAGAATGGACGTAAGTTCATCCGAAAAGCCGACTGTAACTGTTAATTCGGCAAGCGTCAATGTGACAGCATCAGACGCTAAAAAGTATTCGTCAGATTTATTTGATCTTGCTGAATTGGACAAGACTGTGAACGACGGATATAATAATACTGTTACAATTACAGCCGGAGGTACAACATATACGGTTTATATAAGAAGACTGCTAAAACCAAAGATTACATTAAATTACGGTAATTCACCTTATGGTGAAATTATGAAGGCTTCTAATATTGCGGATGCAGATAAACAAGCTGCAAAGGATGCGTTTAATGTGAAGAATAAATATGATGCAAGTTATTTGCCAAGTGATGTTGCTTCAAAGCAAAGAATAATATATACATTGAATGCTTGGGGAAAATCAACAGATCCAGAAGTAAATATGGATAGAAATGACTATGCACTTTTCGTATATGAACAGACTGATTTTAGTGATCCGGGATATACCGCAACAGATTCTTTGGGAGAACCTTATGATGTAACACAGGTACAGAGAGAAATTGAAGTATGTCGTTTGTCTGGTGGTAACATTTCGGAAAATGTATCTGCTAAAAATTATGAAGTATATACGATTGTTAATGAGCCGAGTAATTATTTGTTTACTCAGATAACAAGCAAATCAAAGAAATTTCTTCGACCTGACATATACGATTTAAAATATAGTTTTTATGACAGTGTAGCCAATGAAACTGTGGAATGTGTCCGTAAGATAATCGTTATACCGAAAATGTCGGACACTAATATGGATGGTGCTGTAAATACAAATGATATAGCATATGTTAAAATTGCTTCACAGGGAGGAACAATTGTTGCAACAAATGTTCCGGAAAGAATAAAAAATTTATTCTTGAACAGAGTCTTTGACGGTAACTATGATACAGCAATTAATACAAACGATATAGCATATGTAAAATTAGCATCACAAGGTAAGGTATTAGAACCTTTTTATAGATAAAAAGGTTTAATATATAAATAATAAAAGGAGGAAAATTATTATGAAGAAAATAGTAGCGTCTTTGTTAAGCGTTATCATGTTAGTATTTGCGTGCGGACCGGTTGGTTTGGCGTATAATTTTTCAGATGGTGTTTTAACAAGCGGTACAACAGAAAATGATATGCCAACCCTACAGGCGGTATATATGAAACGTAATGCAGATGCACCGGATGGTACCTGCAAGTTCGAGGAAGATACTATAGGAAGTCTAAAAGCTGGTGATGACTTTTACATAGGTCTAAGAGCTAAGAATTTCTCGCATTTTTCCGGTATAACAAAAGGTTTATACTCGATAGCGGGAGGTATCGCATATAGTACAGATTATATTGAACCATATGAGTATTATGAAGACGCCCCTTCAACGATTATCAATGATGATTCAGATTTTTTGGGTGTATTAGAGGAGAGAATGGAAAATGATACAAGTTCATCGTCATTCTATAAATACAAAAATGGTAGAACAACATATGGTATAACTGGTGCTGCATTGTCAAAGAGTTCGGATGGATATAACGCAGAAATTACAAATGCTAAGGTTGTACAATTCGGTATTCAATTTGGAAGTATAAAAAAGACGCCAGGTCCAATAGCTGATGATGAATATGTTATGTTCATACATTTTAGAGTAAAAGCAACCCCAAGTGATCCGGAAAAAGTAATGGCAATTTCTAATGCTACAGAAATTGGTGTTCAGTTTGGTATGCCGGATGATATGTCTACTTTTGAGGATTATTCTTATTCAGCAACTAGTCAGTTGGAAAATTATTTGAAGTTAGATAACAGTAAAATTGATTTATTCCCTGCATCGTATGACATTAAGTTTTACGAAGATAATACATACACAAATGTGATGACAAGTGCTGACGGAAGCACAACATTTGGAGCTACAGGCATAGCAGATGGTACAGCGTATGCTGATTCGGGAATTACTATTCCAAAAGCGGGTACAGACTTTAGTCTGATAAATTCAAATAATGAATACTTTTACGGATTTAAATATGTAGATTCAACTGGTACAGAACAGTCTCTTGACGATTTATCAACAATTGATGCAAATGCTGTTGCTAAAGGTTACAGTGACTCTGTTATAAGAGTTTATCCTAAATATGATGTAGGTAAAACAATTACATTTAACAGTAACTATCCGGCAGACGTATCAACTTCGCCGAAAACAAAAGATGTTATAGTATCATTAAATCAAGATGCAACAATTCATGTATCGCAAAAACCAACAGTTGGTACATCAAGCGATGACTTTGAAATACCTGCAGGTTACACGTTCAAGGGTTGGTTTACACAAGCAACGGGTGGTGACAAAATTGAGTTTAAAGGCGACACCGGTGTAACGGCTCCAACTAATGTTTCTTCACTTTCTGCTGTTTATGCACAGTGGGACAAAGAGTTAACAGTAACATTCCATGAGAATTATGGACAAACAGAAAACACAACAAACAAAACAATCAGTGCCGGTTCAAGTTTGAAATCAAGTGATATTCCGACATTTACAAGAGCAGATTATGCATTTAAAGAATGGAATACAAAAGCAGACGGCTCAGGCACTACATACTCAAATACACAATTACAGGCAGAAACAATTTCAAGCAATACTGACTATTATGCAATGTGGACACCGGAGAATCCGGACAATGCAGTAACATTGACATTTAGTCCTACAGGATGTGACGCACAAGTAACACCTGCATCTATGACGGTTGTCAAAGGTGATACAGTTTACGCATATCAGATGCCTACTCCGACAAAGACGTCAGCGACAGGTGATGCATACACATTTAATGGTTGGTACGGAGCGGCTTCAGAATCCGATACTACTGATAAAGCACCATTTACTTTAACAGATAATAAAACGGTGTATGCACATTGGACATATGCAGGCAGAGATCAGGTAACTGTAACATTTGATTATGACGGTGCAACATCACCTACTGCTCCGACAACTATAACTGTCGGTAAAGGTGATTCGATTGGCGATGCAATGCCAACAACACCGGTGAAAACAAATTATAGTTTTGATAAGTGGGTAAATACAGCCGATAATTCAGATTTTGATAAGACAACAACAGTAAATTCAAATATAACGGTAAAGGCAACATATAAATCTGATATTACCGTAAACTTTAACATTAACGACGGAACAACTCCGGCAACACCATTTGCTACAGACAAAGGTGCACCTTCAAAATCTTATGCAGCACCTTCAGACCCTAAAAGAGCAAATTATACATTTGTAGGATGGAATACAAAGGCAAACGGTTCAGGTAAATTCATTACTGCAGCTGATTACGCTACATTAAATGATGTTTCAACAGCTGCCGGTGGAACAAATCCGGTAGAATTGTATGCATACTGGGCAGATGCTCCTGTAACACCGGGTAAATTACCGGGTAATGAAACACCTAATGATAATGGTGTAAAAGTTACATTCGACAGTAATGCATCAGGAAGTGCTTCATCAACAGTAACGGATGCAAATCCGAAGTATGTATATCCGCATCTTGGAGATGCTCTTGGTACATTGATGCCGGAAGCTCCTACAAGAACAAATTATAAGTTTGTAGGATGGAATACAAAAGCAGATGGCTCAGGTACAACATTTACAGATGCAACAGCAATAACAACAACACTTGACGGTGTAACGGCTAATGGAAGCAAATACAACTTGGTTGTATATGCACAGTGGGATATTGCTGATAATGTTGATGCTAGTGATAAAGTAACAATAACATTTAATGATAACAAAGACGGCAACGGTGGTACAAACGTTAAGACAGTAACAATTTTCAAGGGTGACTCTCTTGGCTATGATGTAACAGCACCGACCAACAAAGGTTATACGTTTGATAACTGGTATGAAGGTACAGTAACAGGCGGTTCATTGTCAATGACAACTACGGCATTTGACAAGACAAAGCAAATAAACAGTAATACTGATTACTATGCAAAATGGCTGTCGGATATTACAATCAGATATGATGTAAATGGTGGTGTAGGTACATATAATGACGTTGTGGGTGCGCCTATAGCAAACTATACAGATCCTGCACAGAATCCTACAAAAACAAATTATGTATTTATAGGATGGAATACTAAACCTAACGGATCAGGTAATTTTGTTACTTCAGCAAAATATCCTACATTGAATGATGTTTCTCTTGCAGCACAAGGCAGTGAGGCATCAGCTCCTACAACAGTAACATTATACGCATATTGGGCAGCTGCAAATGTAAATCCGGGAGAAAATGTTATTCCAGATGATATTCCTAAGAACAATGGTGTAAAGGTTACATTTGACAGTAATGTTACAGGAAACAAAACAAATGCAGCAGTGACAGATGCAAATCCAAAGTATGTATATCCATATCTTGGTGATGCACTTGGCAATATGATGCCAAATGAACCAACAAGAACACATTATGTATTCAAAGGTTGGAACACAAAAGCTGATGGCAGCGGTGTAACTGTTGATTCGACAACAAAAATAGACCAAGCGACACTTAAGGATGCACTAAAGGAAATTGCAGGTACAAATACTGCATATGAAACAACATTGTATGCACAATGGGATATAGATCCTTCAGTTCCGACATCTGACAAAGTTAATGTTACATTTAACAAGAACTTGGATCTTAAGGGTAATGACACATCTCCTCGTGTAGTTACTCTATACAAAGGTGATTCAATCGGATACGATATAACAGAACCAACAAACGGTACATTTGAATTTGATGGCTGGAAGACAGCGTTTGACGGTACCGGTACTAAGTTTGATAAGGATACAAAAATAGACGCTGATAAAACTTATTATGCAACATGGTTTAAGTATTTGAAGGTTGAGCTTGTAAATGCAAATGCTGAATATACAGGACAAGTTATTTCGCCTAAGTACAATATTTATCAAATTAAATATGATGATGCAAGCAAAACTACATATACAAAAGTAGCGGACAGCGATATTGCAAAAGATGCAACGCTTCCGGCAGGCTTTACTGCAACTGTAACAGATAAGGATAATGCTACAACAACAATTCAAAATGTCGGTGTTTATACAATAGCAATTTCTATTGATAATGCCGGAACTTATGCAAACGGTTATAAAATCGGTGTACAGGATTCAACATTTGAAGTAACATCAGCAAAACTTACAGTAAATGTAGATCCTGATACTCAAAAACAAAAAGCAGGTTCATCTCGTAAGGACCCTGTTGTCACTGTAGTTGATGCTACAGGCAATACAGTCGGAAAAAGCGAATATGACATTAAGTATTATACATGGACCGATGCAGGTGCTGCTCCTGACGGAAATATTCAGAAGAGTGAATTAAGTGAAGTTACTGACATTACAAAGGTTGGTAAGTATGTAGTTGCTGTTGAATTAAAAGCTAATTCAAACTATGTTATTGATTCGGTTAAGTCAACAACAACAGAAGCGGTATTACTTTATGACGGTAAGACAACAGGCTATGCTGAATATACAGATGCCAAAGTTGGCGGAAACATTGTTTATGAAGTACTTGCAAATGACCCTTCGATTAAAGAAATAAAAGCTAATTCTGTCAAGGGTTCAACAGTTGATTCAACTGCATTACCATTTAAGGATAGCCAGTATAAGAATGATGTAGCATTTGATAATGCGGAAACTCCTACAATTAAGGATTATTATGTAAGAGTTCCGGATGTTGATGCTGATAGCATTCAGTTTAATGCAACACTTACAAATCCTGATACTACAACAATAACAGCATCAGACGGTACAACTCTTACACCTACAAAGAATGGTGACGGTACATACACAATTAAGGCTCCTCTTACAAATAAGGGACAAACTGAAAATACTATCACTATTACAACAAAAGCAGGTACAGATAATGATGCACCGACTCTAACATATACATTCCATGTTCAACAACTTGTGACACCAAAAATCACTTTGAACTATGGTAACTCACCAGTTGGTGAAATTATGAAAGCGGATAATATTTCAGTTTCTGATAAATTGGAGGCAATAAATAAGTTTAGTGAAAAAAATACCTTTAAGAATTTAGATTCAAAATATATTCCGACAAAGGCAAATATCAAGAATGCATATACATTGAATGCTTGGAATGGTGAAACTGATTCAGATAAGAATATGGACAGAAACCCATATGCAATATTTGTCTATGAACAATCAGAATTTAAAGATACTGGTTTCGAAGCATATGATTCTTTAGGTAATAAGGTTTCGGATTCGGAAGTGACAAGAACGATTAAAGTTTCAAGATATAAAACTGCAAATGGTATAAATGCTGCTGTTGCAGATGAAACAAAAGTTTATGGAAAAAATGCTACGGATACCGATTTGGCGGCTATAACGGCAAATGATGCCGTCCTTACAGGTATTACAAGTAAGGGATTACAATTTATCAGACCTGATGTTTACACAATGACATATGAGTTTACCGATTTTGATGGGCAGAAGGTCACAGAAACGAGAAATATAGTTGTTCTTCCGCTTTTGGGAGATACAAATATAGATGGTTCTCGTAATACTAACGATATAACATTTGTAAAATTGCAGGCACAAGGATCAGATGTTGTTAATAGTACAGTACCAACATCAGCAGCTAATTTATTTATTTGGCGTGTATTCGATGGTAACTTTGATACAGCTATTAACTCAAACGATATTACATATGTTAAATTGTCAGCACAAGGTAAGTATTTAGACCCATTTTATAATGAGATTAAATAAAGATTAAGTAAAAAACAGGAGGAATGTCAAATGAAGACAAAAAAAATTATAGCATTTGCGTTAAGCTGTGCCATGGTATTGTCGACTTTTCCGGCAAGTGTTCTTGCTGATGGCGACAACGTTCTAAAGCCCGGCGTAACCGAAGCTACAAAGCCTACATTAAAGGCTGTTTATATGCGGGAGAAAAAGAGTGCAAGTGAGTATGACGCAGCAAGCGATGGTTGCCTATATGAAGAAGCATCATTGCCAAGGGATGGCTTAAAAGTAGGCGATACTTTTGTTATCTGTGTTGAAGCTGATAATTTCGATAACTTCGTTGGAAATGCTAAGGGTGTGTATTCAGTAGGTACAGGTATCGCATACGATAGTAGATATATCGAGGTGGCTGAGAGATTTACATCAGACTCTACACCGGTTAATAGTGATGATGATTTCGCTGATGCATTGAATGAAAGAATGCTAGACTATTCAGGCGGTTCAGCTAATTTTAATTCAACATACTTTTATAATAACGGTAAAAGAAACCTTTATGAAATAGCAAGTGCAGCTATGACAAAGTCAGATGATTCTAATTATAATACCGGTTTGAGCAATATTAAGATTGTGCAATTCGGTGTTCAATATAAAAGTTTGACCGCAAAGGCTTCAGAATTCAAAAATAAAGAAAATTTAATGTACGTTTATTTTAAAGTTAAGGCTTTGCCACCTGCCGGAAGTCCGGGCGTGTCTATAACTTTAGGTCAAGATACTGGTATTCAATTGGGTATTCCGGGTACTGCTGAATTTGAAGACTATACGTATCATGCAACTACAGAATTGGAGAAGTATCTAAATATTGATACAACATCATTGCAATTATTCCCTGCAGGTGCAGCTAAGAAGACAGGTATTTCTATTAAGTCAGGTACAACGAAATCACCTCAATTTGTAGGTGAGGCATTTACTACGGATGTGAAGTTGCAATTCGATTATGACGATAGTTCACACGCAGACCTTGGTACAAGTGATACTGTTACATATAAGTATGGTGCAGCAGGTATTACAGCAGCAGACAATGCAGGCTTGACTGCTATTCCTGCAACACTAACACCTGATGTAAACCATAAGCACATATATGCAATCGTTGGTAACTTTATATGCGACCTTGGTGCATTAACAGTTAGTGAAATTAAGACTACAAAGATTACAGTAAGCGGTGCTCCGACAACTGCTTATGACGGTACAGCAATCGACTTCAAGAATTTGGTTGCTACGATTGAAAAGAACAATGGTACATCAGTTAGTGATCTTAAATTCATAAACTATGAAAATGTCAGTAATGACTTGGCAATTTACAAATCTGATGCTGCTGGTACCGTTAATGCTCAGGTAACAGCTGCTGACAAATATGCTCACGGCGACAACTACTTTGTAGTAGCACTTAAGTCTGATACAACAGTTAAGAGTGCACCATTTAAAGTAACATCAGATTATGATGATATTACAATTTCAGCATCAACAAACAATGCTGCTAAGACATCATACAACAAAGATGATAACTTCGACCCAACAGGTATCGTTGTAAAAGCTAAGAAAGCATCAGAAACAACAGGTGCTGATGTAGCATATGATAACTTTGACAGCAATTACAAAGTTGTAATTGCAACAAGCGAAACAGAAGCTAAGACAGCAACAGCTGTAACAGCAAGCACAAAGATTACAGAAGCTATGCTTGATGGTAATCACAAGGTTTACGTTGTTTACACAAATGCAGGTAGCAATACACAATCTGTAGTTTCAGTTGCTACACTTGGTGCAAAGAAGATTAAGAGTGCAACAATTAGCGGTGGAAAGACAGCTTATACATATGGCGATAAGCTTAAGACAGATGACCTTGAGTTGAATGTTACATATGATGATAACTCAACAGGCAAAATCTCATATGCTGATTTGGCAGCAGCCGGTATTACAGTTAAAATCGGTGAAACAGTAGTTAATGCTGACACTGTTATCACACTTGATATGAAAGATAAGACAGTTGACTTTATCTATGACGGTAAAACACTTACTTCATCAGCTAAGATTACTGTAGCTGCAAAGACAGTTTACTACACAGTATCAGACGCAACAATTACAAAGGTATATGATGGCGGATTAACTATTCCTGCAGATCAAACACTACCTACAATTTCAATTAAGGATTCAGCTACAGCATTTGTAGGTACTGACTCATACACAGTTACAGGTACATTTGCATATACAGATAAAAATGTAGGCACAGATAAGAAGATTAAACTAACAACTACACTACCGGAAACAAACGGTAAGTACACATTTGCACCGGATACAGATAAGATTAATGCTGACGGTACACTTAAGACAGCTGCAACAATTACAGCAAAGACTCTTACAGTTAATGCTGATGCTATAAAAGTTCCTGCAGTTAAGGCTAACCCTAATGCTACAGCTGATGTAACTGCTGATAGCTCATTGGTACTAACTAAGGATAATTCATCTATAGTTGAAGGAGATAACGTAACACTTCCATTTACATATAAATATGCAGCTAATGATGTAAAGACACCGGGTACTCCTGATGTAGAAGTTACAGAAAAGGCTCTTACAGGTACAGATGCAGCTAACTATTCATTCACTCCTGCAACAGTAAATGTTAAGGGTAGCGTAACTCAAGACGCTATGTCAGATATCGAAATTTCAGGTCCTACAAAGGTAACATACATATATCCTGAGTTGACACCTGACTTTGGCGGTTTGGTAGTTAATGCAGTATATGGTACAGGTGCTTCAGCAACAAAGGCTCATGTTACAAACTACAAGCTATTGGATAAAGACGGTAACGAATTTGATAAGACTGCAAAGCTTCCTTATGGAGATACAGTAATAACAGTATCATACACAGAAGGCGTAGCAACAAAGACTAAGACAATTACTCTAACAGCAAAGAAAAAACCAATCAAACTTTCAGACATCACATTTGAGGCATCAAAAGCATATGGTGATAATAATGTAAATGCATCAGCAACATTACCAACAGATGCTATTGTAGCTACTGATGCTGATAAGGTTAAGCTAACATTTAAAGCTGAATTTGCTACACCTGAACAAGTTGGTGACGCTCAAAAGGTAACATTCTCAGACTTTAAGTTCGCTAAGGTCGGAGAAGGTGAAGAAGATGTATCAGGCAACTATGTATTGGTTAAAGATGACGGTAAAACAGAAATAGATGCAAATACGACAGTTGAAGGAACAGGTAAGATTACTCAAGGTACACAAGTGGCTCCTGTAGCTCCAACAGTAAGTGTTAACCAAAAGACAAACAACATTGTTGTAGCAGGTCCTTTGGGTGATAATATTGAATATTCAATTAACGGAACAGATTGGCAGACAGGAACAACATTTACAGGTCTTGAAAATGGTAAGGCATATACTGTTTCTGCAAGATATAAGGCTACAGAAACACTTGCAGCATCTCCTGCATCAACAGCAGACGCTACAACATACAAGAACCACCTTGTAGTTTACAAAGTAAATACTTCAACAAGCCCACTTGCTGAAATCTATACAAACGAGACATCAGCAACAAGTGATAACGATATTAATACAAAGATTCTTACAGCTAAGCCAAGTAAGTTCAAGGCATACTTCACAGATCTTGCAGGTAAGACAGCTATTACATATCCATTCACACTTTCAACAGAAACTACACTTTATATGTCTCAAACAGCCGGCGGCGGCGGTGGCGGCGGCGGAAGCAGCGTATCAATTAAACTTGATAAGGATACTGTTTCCGGTGTTGTAGGTGATAAGATTAAAGTTACAGCTACTGTAACAGGCTCAACAGCTAAACCAACATGGACATCATCAAATAAAGATGTAGCAACTGTTGACGAAAACGGTAACATCACATTGGTTGGTAAGGGTACAGCAACTGTTAAGGTTAAGGTTAACGGCATAGTTAAGAATATTCCTGTAACTGTTAAAGAAGCTACAGCAACACCAACACCTGTACCAACAGTTAAGCCGACAGAAGCACCTGTAATCAACACAGAATATACAAAGCCATACGCTTCAGGTTATGATGACGGTTCATTCCTACCAAATAACAACATCACAAGAGGCGAACTTGCAGCTATGATTGCAAGACTAAGCTATGGTGACGATCTACCTGACGGTATGTATCAAGCATCATTCCCTGACGTTGATTCAGACGCTTGGTTCAACAAGTACATCGGTTATCTTGAAGATAAGGATGTATTAAGCGGTTATGAAGACGGTACATTCAGACCTATGGATACAATCACAAGAGGCGAAATCAGTGCAGTTATCGCAAGAGCTCAAAGATATGATTTGATTTCATACAATGGCATCTTCACAGATGTAACTGAAAATGATTGGGCTAAGGATAACATTGAAACTCTTGCTGACAAGAATATCGTTTCAGGTTATGAAGACGGTACATTCGGTCCATATTCACCGCTAACAAGAGCTGAAGCTGTTGCAATTATCAACAGAGTTCTTGTAGAATCAACACCAATCGTAACATTTACTCCTAATGACATTGCAGGTCACTGGGCAGAGGCAGACATTCTTCTTGCAGTAAATGAAAGAATGGTTGGCGCAAATGCAGTAGTTCCTACAGTAACACCGGAAGAAACTGTTGCTCCTGAAAAAACAGTAACTCCTGAAGAAACTGTTGCTCCTGAAAAGACAACAGCTCCTGAAGCAACTCCTGCTGCTTAATAAATATCGAATTATAATAAATGCGATAAATAAAGCAATGTAATGACACAGGGCGGTTATCGCCCTGTGTTATTGCATTTCCAATGGCATTGTCCGTATCTTTGGACAATGCTTTCGGAAATGCAATAACAATTAAAATAATAAGCTGTGTAATTGATTTAACTGAAAAGAGGTGTAATAAATGAAAAAAATATCTGCATTTTTGATTATAATGATAGCAATGCTTATGGCAGGTGTATGTGCTCATGCGGCTGACTTTAGCGTAGATACAACGTCGCTTCCTATGGGTGAGGCATATAAGCCGTACTCAGCACAAATAACAATGAGCGGCGGAAGCAATGACGGATATAGTTTTGAATTTATATCGGGTTTTAAACCAACAGGTCTTACTGTCAACGAGGACGGTTCAATAACGGGTACTCCGACAAGTGCCGGATATTATGCTAATATGAATATCCGTATAAGTAATGTAGACGGTACATACAGAGATGTTACATTTAAGATTAATATAAGAGCGAGATCTATCAAGATTAATGTAACTGCTCCCAAGAATATTATATATGACGGAAACAGTTATACAGCGACAGTTAAATGTTATGATTTAAACGGTGGCGAACTGACAGACGCTGTACCGATTATAAGATACGGTAAAGATAATCTTTCGTCTGTAACAGATGCCGGAACATATTATATTGATGTTTATGTATCGGGTTGTATCATATCGGAACGTGAGGGTGATACGCATATTCAAATTGAACGTCAAGGTGCGTCAATTTCATTAAGCGGTGACAAAGAATATCAATATGACCAATTACCTCACCCGCTTACGGCAGCTGACGTAACGGTAACACCGCCTGCGGCAGGATATGTTATTGAGTATAGCAGAAACGGCGGTGAATACACAACCGATGTGCCTGTTTCAAGCGGTATATATACTGCAAGGGTGCATACAACAAACCCTAACTATGAAACGATATATGACGAATGTACAATTAAAATCATAGGCGAAAATGTAAACTTTACGGTAACAAATACATCGTTTACATATGACGGAAACAGTCATAAGGCAACTGTTTCTTCCGATCCCGCAGATATTGGATATAAAGTTACATATACTAATTCAAAGGGTGAAACTGTAGAAAATCCGACCGATGCAGATGTTTATACGATAAAAATTACACTTGATAATGATATAGTGTATTCAATCGGAAATGATTATGATAATAAACTTACAATAAGTCCGCAATCGGGTCACTTTACAACGGATGAAAGCTGGGTATATGACGGAAAGACGCACAAACCGAGTATGACGGTTGACGCACCGTATGATGACAGTAAATATACAATAACATACCGTAAGCAAGGTACAGAAACTGACTTGACTGAAATTACGGATGTCGGTGTATATGATATAATAATTACTTTCCCGAACGGCAACTATATTGCAGATGAAACATCATCGAAAACAATAACGGTTACGCCGAAAACAGTTAATTTTACGGTTACAGACAATGTAGTTGATTATGACGGTAACGAACATACCGCAAAGGTTACACCGACTGAAGCTTTGGCATCGGATTTGTATTCCGTAAAATACGTTAAACGTGATACAGAAACAAAACTTAACAGTGTTACAAATGCAGGTGTGTATGATATAGTAATTGAACTTGCAAACAGCAACTATACTTTAGACAATTCTTTCAGTGCAACAATGACTGTTAATGTTACATATACATTTAATTTGGGTAATTCACCGGCTGCTATGATTTATAAGGATACGACGCATGATGCGGAATGGCAGAAAGAAGCGTTGGATTACCTAAAGGCAAATCACAAATTCAGTGAAAACTATTTGCCGAAGGACTGCAGTGCCGATATTACATATAATCCTATAAATAACATTGATGCAGACGGTAACAAATATACTGTAATAACAAGCGGTCTTGATAAATTTGTTGATCCGGGCGTGAATGTAAATGACGGTTCGACATCTGATACTATAAAAGGAACGGTCAGTGCCGTATCCGGAGTAGAAGGCTTGTATAAGGTTACATATCAAATCAACGATTCAACTATGGAGAGATATTTGTTAGTTGTGGACAGAAGAATAGGTGATGTCAACAGTGACGGCGCAGTAAACGGTATTGATGCAAATAATCTTGTTGGTAAGGATGCTGATGCGAACGGCGTAAAACAAGCGCGTATTTGGGATGTAAACAAGGATGGCAGGATTGACAATAATGATGTTAATGCAATCAGAAACAGATTCTCTGTAAGATTGGAAGCTTATTATCCTTGGTTATAATTTGACATTGGAGTTATGATGAAACAATTTTGGAGTTGATTTGTCATAACTCTTTTTTGTTAAAAATATTGAGAAACGGTGTTAAAAACAGTCGTTTTCAGTGTATAATATTGACAATTTCAAGTGCTTTGTGGTATTATAAAATATATAATAAGGATAACTATACATTGTTAAGATATATGAAAAGAGGAATTAAAATGAAAAGAAAAGCGGTTTCTATAATATTGGCTTTATCAATGCTTTTACCGACATTGAATTTTGCGGTGTCGGCTGATGAAATCAAAACAGAAATCAATTCGGAGCAGACTGAGGTTTTGGCAACTTCATCTCCGAATGAAAAAAGTACGGAAGAAAATATAGCGGCTACAAACGTACCGTTGGATAATTCAACGGATACTGTAAATATAAATAAAAATGATGTTGCACCTATGACAGACGGAACAGACCTAAGTTCAGATTTACAAAACGGTGATGTGACAATTAATACAGACGGTACATATTATATCGGTTCTGTTGATGTTACAAATATTGTGACGGTAAAAACAGGTGTAAAGGCGGATTTGACGGTTGAAAATGTAACGATGACGTCTGCAACAAGTTCGCCTATTATAATTGAATCCGGTGCAGTTGTTAATTTGCACATAAACGGCACAAATACCGTTATTGCTAAAAAAAGCGGTAAGGCAGGTATTAATGTGGCAGCAAATAGTATAGAGTCGGATTATTCGATTTTGACTGTTGACGGTGATGGTATTCTTAATGTAACAGGTACTGCACAAGCATCGGGAATCGGTGCAAATAAAAATCAAATACATGGTAAGATTATAATAAACGGCGGTACTATTAATGCTGGCGGAGGAATGAAAGGTACAGCTATAGGCGGAGGTATAAGAACATCTGGTAATGTCAGCGGATGTACAATAGAAATAAACGGCGGTATCATAAATGCGAGTGCAGGACGATACGGAATAGCCATAGGCGGTGTGGAGCGTCAGTCTAATGCGGAGATTATCGTAAATGGCGGATATATTAAAGCAACAGCCGATGCTTCGGTGACTTATTCCATAGGACCGGGAAGAATGACTCCCACAACAGAACAATTTGGTGTAAATAATATATACATAAACGGCGGCAGTGTAGATGGTACGTTCAGAAGCACAGATTATGACAAAGTTCAAGATAAGTATGGAAATAAACTTAAACAAGTAGTTCTGACCATGCCGGATGCAGTTGAAATGGCAAATAAAGAAGTTACTGTCGGCTCATGGAAAACAGTAACAGACAGCGAAGCAAAGCTGTATGTATATGTAACAGAAGGTACAACAGGCTATGCCGTAACATATGCCGGTAAAATATATCGTACAGACGATATAGAAAACCAAACAACACTGACAGAATATTCGGGTTCAGACTGTACATGTACAGATGCAAATTCATCAATTAAATTATCTGTACCTGATGAAATAACTGTAAATAAAATTGTCGGACAGACAAAAATCAAATTAACAACTGATTTTGAAAAATCAAGTGACTGTACTTATCCTACTCATATTCTTAATTGTACATATACATTAACAACAGCTGACGAAAATGAAACAGCAATAAGCAGTGATTTGGCAGAAGTTGTGGACGGATATATAGTTGCACATTATAAGCAGGGAACTCATAAAATTCGTGTTAAGGTAACAGCAACTTTAAATGGATATATTTTTAATAATTCAAAAGATATTTCTTTGACGGGTGATGATAAATCGCAGTTTGATATTTCAAAAGGAAATATCAAAATAACAAAAAACAATGATAATAATGATATGGTAACAGTTACGGTTGGTACAACAAGCTATGATATTCCAAAGAATATGGAAATATATATAGTTCAATCAACAAGTCAAACAAGTAATGTAATTGAAGTGGTACAGGGTGCAAATCCTACCATTGTTTTAGATAATATTAATATTTTATCTCGTTCATCTATAAACAATGCATTGACGATAGGTGACGATGTTGAACTGACCCTTAGACTGAAAGGCACAAATAAAATTGAGTCACAATCTGTAAATCTTGCGGCGGTAAGAGGTATAACGGCTACTTCAAAACTTATTGTTGAAGATTCGGGCGATAATGACGGTGTTATAACATTTAAGTCTGCAAACGGCGCCGGTATCGGCGATATGAAGCAATTTACTGTAAACAGCGGTACTGTATATGCTTATGGCGGAAATGGCGGTGCCGGTATCGGAGGCGGTAAGGACGGTTCGGGTATCAACGTACTTATCAACGGCGGTAATGTTTACGCATATGCCGATGATGATTCTGAAAGTAATGCGGCAGGTATCGGAGGCGGTACAGGCAGTGCATCGGGAACAAGCGGCCGAGGCGGAAATATCATTGTAAACGGCGGTTATGTTAAAGCTGTCGGTAACGGCTCAGGCTACGGCATCGGTAACGGTGGAAATAAGACTCCGTACGGCGCGATTACAATCAATGGCGGAAGTGTAGACGCAACTCTCGGAACAACACCAAATAATGACCCATCATTTGATGCGTTTAATAATTCCGGAACAATTCCTGCAACTAAGTATAATCAGTATTTGGTAGAAACAACGATTGACGGAATAACAGATGAGCAAGATGTTGAATACTCACTTGTTTCAGATAATGATACAGGTGCAGAAAAGAAAATAAAAACACGTACAGACAAAAACGGTAAGTTGTATTTGTATGCAAATGCCGGAAATCAATGGATTCGTGTATATAAAAACGGTACAACATATTACAGATATTCAAAAGTTGATTCGATGTCAAAGAATACATTTAATTGTACAAACAGTACAGAGATAAGTGTTTCTTCTTTCAAAATTCCGGGTCAAATCGGGGATACTGTTATAGATAATGAGAACAGAGTAATCTCTGTAAAAGTACCTTATAACATCATATTGAAAAACATTACACCTAACATAGAATTTATCGGTGCATTTACTCAAAAAGATGCAATGAAATTTAATAATACAACATCAGCAACGTATAAAATAACGGGTAACGATAAGAGTGAAGTGACATATACTGTAAATCTTACTTTGGATTCAGAACATACCGAAAAGCAAGCCGATGTTTATGATGTTTCAAATGGCAGTGTTTATGTAACTGATCTTTATGTAACCTATGGCGGTGTACAATATAAAACCAACGATTTAGGATATGTAATAACGGGAACATCAACAGAAAATATAGTTAACCTTGATTCGGCAACGAAACTTCCGCCTGTTACATTGAAGAATCTTGACATAAAAATGTCTAATTCGGCTACTCCGATAAATATTATGGGAAATGTTGATATAACAATAGACGGTAACTGTACATTAAGATCAATGATGGGTAATGCCATTTCTGTAAAAAATTCATATTCAAACAATCCACAGCCTACTATAAAATCAACAGAAACAAATCCACTTGCCAATCTGCTTGATGTTCAAGGCGGAATAGGTGCAAATGCAGTAAATACCGAGGCGAATACGAAGCTGACAATAACAGGTGTACCGACAAATCTTACTGCTGTTACCGGAACTGCAGTCGGTGGTGACGGTGAATTTATTACAGACAGTAAGACGTATATTAATATTGCCGAAAACAGTACATCAACAGTTAAAAATGCGAACGGAGATAATCTTTATCAAGTAAAAGCAACATTGAATGGTGCAAAGGGAACAGAAAATATTTGTACATATGAAGATACAGATTATTATATTGGCGACGACCATATATTGTGCTTAATGGTTCCTAACGGTTCATATAATATGAGTGTAGGCTATAGCGAAGATGATTATTCAGGTACAATAGAAGTTGACAGTGCAATGGCAGAAGGAATTTTATATTCCGTATATGTAGAGTCGGTTACTTATGACAGCTCGCAAAAAGACAATAAAGGCGGTAAAGTTGACTTTACTGTTAAAGGTGTGTCAATTATAGGCAACGTTAAAATAAGAGTAAAGAGCCTGGAGGATATTCCTCTTGTTTTGGAAAGTGACGTTATTAAAGACTCAGACGGCAATTATGTTGCGTCGATAACTCTTCCGGAAAACCAAAGTGCAGAAAAACCTGTTGTCTATGAAGTATATTATGATGTTAAGAATAAAGAAACAAAACTTAAAAATAACTTAATAGTCGATTATGATAAAAGTGTGTGCAGTATAACGAATTTTGAAATAGACGGTCAGCTTGGTCAAAGTACAATTTATGAATCGGAAGACAGTCATACAATCACGGTTTATATGCCATATGATCATGAGTATCAAGATTATTATACGCCTTCAAAACTTACATATATCGGCGGAAGAATTTCAAATGACCAAGGTAAACCGATACAATATACTGTTGATATAAACGGCTATGCGAGAACAAAATATACGGTAACTGCTCAAGACGGTACAACGACTGCCGATTATATGATTAAGATATATAAAGAGGCAACTCCGGTGATTACATCTCTGAGCCTTAGAAACCCAACATCAAGTGCGGCTTCTACCGTTACGGTAAAAATAATCGGACGTGCATTGAGCAGTATAAAGAATGCGGAAAACGAGAATAACAGAAAGGTATATATTTATTCTGATGACGGACTTGATCCTGTCGAGGCAACATATGACCTTGTAAACGGTGTTGATACATATACGGCAGAAATCAATATTCCTGAAAATACAAGCGATACAGAGGATAAAATATATACATTGAAAGCTAAAATCGGCGATACCGAACAAACAAGTGTTAATTCAACTATACGAGTCCCGAGAAAAGAGCGCGGACTTATCGGTATAAATGATTTTACAATCAATAATCAAATAGGCGATACAAAAATATCGGGTGAACAAGGTAAAAATATAAGCATTACAATGCCTTTTGATGCGGATATTACATCATTGCTGCCGAATGTTGAGCTTGAAGATATGTATGCGACATATTCGCCGGCTACAGAGCAGGACTTTACATCTGATGTAGTTTATACGGTTACAGCGGAGGATAAGGTTACAACTAAGGATTATACTGTTCATGTTGAAAAACAGGCAGCACCTCAAGTGAACAGCATAACGTTTGAAGACCCTGAACAAAACTCGGAAAGCAGAGTACAGGTTCGGATTAACGGTGATAATCTTGATAATGCGGCAAATGCACTAAACCATGAAAAAACAATTACCGTAAGTGCAAAACTTGTAAGCGGCGAATCTGAAGGAAGCAGTATATCAACTGCAATCGCACAGGTTGACGAAACCGGTAATTACATTGCTACGCTTAATGTTCCGAAGAATGATAATGATACAAAGAGAGTTTATGAATTATCTGTAAGTGCTTGCGGTGAAAAACAGGATTTGTCTGGAAATACAACGCTTACCGTTCCGGAAAGAAAGTCGAACAGAAAAGAATTGACAGATTTTGTTGTTTCGGAAAACCAAAGTGAAATTTCAAGAAACGGAAATAAGTTGTACTTGTATGTACCGTACAACACGAATTTAAACAATGTAATACCTAAAGTAAGTCATACAGGTGTATCATATACACCTACAGACGCACAGGATTTGAACAGTACAAAAGAATACACCGTCATTGCAGAGGACGGAACAAAAAATGTATATCAAATCAATGTATTGAGAGAAGGCGTTGCAAAGGTAAACAACGTAAACATAAATCAACCTAAAACATTTAATGATACTGATATAACAGTTGATATAACAGGTCAGTTTATACCGTATTTAAGAGATGATGAGGTTAAGGATACAATGGAGGTTGTTGCAGTACCTCGCGGTGACGGAGAAACTCAAAAGGTAATGCTTGAATATGACGGCTACGGAGGTCATGCAATCGGTAAAGTTACATTACCTCAAAATGATACAAGTGAGGATAAGAAATATGACTTTAAAATAACGATTAACGGCAGAGAACAGCAAATCGGTTTGTCGGGAATTGTTACAGTACCGCGTAAAGAAAGCTGTAGAATTACAGGCTTTAGAATTAACAACCAGACTAAGGACGCCGAAATCAATGATGACGACAATACAATAACATTGTATATGCCTTATACGACTGATTTAACGGCGTTGACGCCTAAAGTTGATATAGACGGTAAGGATTACACACCAAAGGGAACACAGGATTTCACAAACCCTGTACAATATACCGTGACAGGTGACGGAGGTGTTTCAAAAACATATACTGTAACAGTTAAGCGTTCGGGTATGCCGACAATAACAAGTGTATCGGTTTCAAATGCTCCCGAAACATTTAAGGGCAGTGATGTTAAGGTTGAAATGTCAGGTATTTTCAACGAAAGTATGAAAGTTTATGCCGTATCGGAGGACGGAAATAGCAAGATTGAATGCCATGATGTAGTTGTCGGCGATGTAACGGACGGTTTCAGAAGTGCGTCTGCAAGTATAACAATGCCTGAAAATGATGATACTGAAAATTCAAAGAATTATACATTGGTATTTGATGTTGACGGATTTGAAAATGTATCGTATGTTCCGCTAAAAACTGTTACAGTTCCGAGACGTAAGACGAGGACTATAACTAATTTCTATGTTCAAAATCAAGTTGGCAGTGCTGATATACAGGATAAGGATGTTTATGTAAAAGTACAGTATGATACTGACATAAGCAAGCTTACACCGAATCTCAGAATTGATGGTGACAGTTATGCGCCGGAAGGGGAGCAGAACTTTGATAACGAAACAAAGTCACTTGTATACAAGGTATCGGCGGCGGATGATGTGGACAGAGAATACACTGTACATATTTCAAGAGATGGTAAACCTACTATTAACGAGGTAAGTTATACTTCACCGGTAACGTTTAAGGGCGGACTTGTAACAGTAGGCTTGAACGGTATATTCTTTGAAGATGTAAAGGTGTATGCAGTGCCTATAAGCGGTGGTGCAAAGATAGAAGGAAAAACAATTTCATTTGAAGATAAATCAGCAACAGCAACTCTTAATATTCCTACTAACTACAATACTGAAAGTGAGCAGGAATACAGAATTGAATTTGTTATAGATGGTTTTGATACAAATTATTCAAGTGAAACAAAAATCACAGTTCCAAGGCGTACGACTCGTAAGATAACTGAATTTACATTGCCTGATGTGCAAGAGGGTGAAACGAAGATAGATGGTACGGATATATATATATCATCACCGTATATCTATGATTTATCATCTGTGACACCGCAAATCACGTTTGACGCTGATGAAATATCACCGAGTGCCGATACCGCGCAGGATTTCAGTAATTTGGACAATCCTGTTAAGTATACGCTTTCATCGGCAGCCGATGAAGATGTAACTTATACGGTACATATTGAACGTGTTGGTGATGATCCGTATTTGGAGAGCTTGACTGTTGACGGACAGTACGGTGAAACAGAGTATGAAGACGATAATGTAAAATTGGTGTTGAAGTCAAGTGCAAAGCTTAACAGTGTTGAACCTGTTTTGCAAATACACGGTGACGATTATTCGCCAAAAGGTGCGCAGGACTTTACAGATTCAGAAAAAAATCCTGTTGTCTACACAGTGAAAAACAAATATGGTGTAGAACATAAGTATTATGTAACGATAACAAAGAAGAGATCAAGCGGCGGAAATAAAGGATCATCAGCTACTCCTACACCGACTCCGACCGAAACGCCGATAACGACAGTTGAACCGACGAATTCGCCTAAACCGAATGACGGAAATCAAACACCAAATCCAACGGAAATGCCGATAACCAAGCATGAACCGTATATAAGCGGTTATGAAGAAAACGGCGTGGTACAATTCAGACCGGATAATACAATTACTCGTGCGGAAGTGGCGAAGATATTGACGGTGCTTGACGGTGACTTTGATGTAAATAAAACATATGCTAATAAGTTCAGCGATGTACACGATGGTACATGGTATCAGAATTATATCAATTTCGCAGTAGAAAAGAATTATATTTCGGGTGATGAAAATGGCTTATGCCGTCCGGAAGATATGATTTCAAGAGCAGAATTTGCGTCTATAATCGCAAGATATATTAATATTGAACCGTTGGACGGTGAAGATAAATTTACCGATATTGCAAGACTTGATTGGTGCAAAAAGTATATAAATGCCTTGGCAGAAAAGGGAATTGTTACGGGTTATGAGAATGATGAATTCTTGCCTGATAATAAGCTTACAAGAAGTGAAGCAGTCGCGATTATCAACAGAATTACTGATAGAAAAATGACTACTGAAATTCTTGAAAAATTAACTTGTCCGTTCAGTGATGTTTCTGAAACACATTGGGCATATAACGATATACTTCTTGCGGCTTGCGAGTATTAAAAAAGAATGACAATTTAAAAGAAGAACCATTAGTTTGGTTCTTCTTTTTTATTTTGGTGTATTCAAAATAAAGATGAATATGTGAGTGGGGTTATTGCCACGGTGATTTTGATTAGGAATTTAACGTCTGATATAGTCTGTAGCCGCCTATACAATTTCGCAGGCAAATTTTGTTTGCAAACATTCTGTCGGAATAAAAGAAAAACCTTGTAAACATTACTGTTTACAAGGTTTATGGTGCCGATGGTGGGGGTCGAACCCACACGATGTTGCCATCACGGGATTTTGAGTCCCGCGCGTCTGCCAATTCCACCACATCGGCAAATTACCCAATTATAATACCATAAATATCTTCTAATGTCAAGACTAAAATCAAGAAATAAATATTTTTTCTATTCCGCCGATATATTTTTTGAAAAGCCTTGCGATAAAGCCTACAAGAATAGCGGCAACGATAGTTCCTTCTCGGACGCCGTCAAGGTGTCTGAACATTATAAACGATAAAATTGCCGCAATTACTGTCATAGACGAATCGAATGCGATTTTAGTTTTACCGAAATCGGTACTGAACACATCGGAAACCGCTCTGACGGTTGCCTCACCAGGTAACATTGCGACGTTTGCGACCATTTCCATAAACACACCGAAACCGAGAATTAAACAGCCTACTATAAGTGATACAACTTTCATAGCATATGTTTCGGGCTGCATAAATCCGAGCAATGACATTGTTAAGTCAATAAAGAATGAAAACAATGCGATAATCGGTAGCTGCAACAAGTTTTGAAGTTGAAAATTACGTCTTAAAAGAATTACTTGAAGAATTACAAGAAAAATATTAAAAACCAACGTAAACATTCCGACTGTCGGCGTAAAACCAAGACTTAGAGTGTAGGGGATACTTGTAATCGGTGAAGTGCCGAGTCCGGCTTTTGTGATAAAGCTTACGCCGAGTCCGTTGACGAAAAGTCCAACAAGTAAAAATATGTATCGTTTTATTAATTCTGTTTTGTTTGTCACTGTAATTCCTCCGTATTTGTCATATTATTGCATATTTTAAAAAATATGTTGATAAACTGCTCCTTTTCACTTTCTGAAATTCCGCTCAAAATCTCATTTTCGACTTTTTCAAAAGTATCATTCACTATTTCTTGAAGCCGTTTACCCTCATCGGTCAAATACACATATAAAGAACGCTTGTTTCCGTCCTTTGTTTGACGTATAATAAGCTTTTTTTCTTCCATGCGTGATAGTATGCCGGTAAGCGTTGCCGGCTCGATTTGACACCCTGTGGCGATTGATTTTTGTATGCAACCGTTATGCTTGCCTAAATAGTCAAGCACTTTCGGCTGACCTGCTGTGAGTTTATAGGGGGATAGAGCGTCCAATACCTTTTTTTGAAACAATGATTGGTTTACCATTATCATATAATGAAAACTTTTATCCATAAAGCACCTCTATTATTAGCATGCTAATAGTTAGCTTGCTAACTATTATAACTCTGTATGCGAATTTTGTCAATAGGAAAAATAAAAACCTAAACTCTTTTGAGTTTAGGTTTTTATGAATTATGAAACACGATTTTGTAAGGTTTTATAAAAATCTGCCCTTGATATATCGGTTCGGAATAATTTTAGTTTTTATGAACTATATACCAATCTGCGATATAAGTTGATTTTTATTACGTCATCGCTATATGGTGAATAGTTATAAAACAATACTTTGTTTAAAAGTTCATAAAAATCTTTTCGCAAAATAGGTGAATTTGCGTTTGATATATCCTCATTTTCGATAAATCCGTGTTGATATGCGGCATTATAAATATCACTTTCGCTTGCATCTGTTAGTTCAAAATTTTGGGAATATAAAGTTTTGTAGCTGTCAGCTAATCGGACTGCATAGGTCAAAGCTTGTAGATTTGTGAGATTATCTTCAAATTTTAAACCTATTATATCGTTTAAGGTTAGTATTGTAGCTGCATTGAGATGTAAAAGTGAAATCTTTTGCGTATCGTCGATATTGTCAAGCGGTTTTAGACAGTCGTAGTTATCCCATTCATTTAATGAATTTTCAGATATACGCGAAAAACAAAGTTTTGAAATCATATCAATTACTTCTTGAGTTGTTATATATTCGCCCTTGTCTAAATCATTTTCCGAAATAATACCGCATTGAATTAACGGAGCAAAATTATCTTTTTCATATTCATAGGGCGGAGTAATGTGTACTTCATATTTATCGGCGTCCCAATCTACTTGGCATAGAAATGCCTGTGCGATTACGGCAAGGGGAACATATGTTAAATCATTAATGATTTGCGGTGCTGTGTCTGTTGATTGCAATATACCGTCTACGAAAAATGCATCATCACCTATATGCAGTTCAACTTCGGTATTGGTTTTTGATATTACAACTGTCTGTGTATCGTTGTCCCAATCGACTGTATAGTCAAGATATTCAGAAATAGCACGAACAGGCACAAGTGTACGGTCATTTTCGATAATTATAGGTGCGTCCGTAACCATTTCCGTATCGTTTACATAAACCTTCACGTCACCGTCAGCCAAAGCGCATGGCACGATTTGAGCAGTAAGAGCAAGTGCGGAAAGCAGGCTTATAATTCTTTTTTTCATAACAACATCTCCTTTTCCGTAATTTACAATATTTATAATCGAATTATATCATATCGAACAAATTTATGTCAATAATTAACTGTAAAATAACACAAAAAAATACTGTCCTCTCATTTTGAGAGGACAGTATAATTAAATCGAATTAGTAAACTCTTACTGCACCTGCGTATTGAGAAATACGGTATTCTGTGTTGATTGAAGAAATCTTAACAACGTCACCTGTTTGAGGAGCGTGAATCATATTTCCGTTACCTACATAGATACCAACGTGGTGAATGTTTCCGCCCTTACCGAAGAATACAAGGTCACCCGGTTGTAGGTTGTCACGACTTACATAAGTTCCGTTATTTCTTTGGTCTGCCGCTACACGGCTTACGCTGATACCGTTCTTTGAACATACATACTGCACAAGACCGCTGCAGTCGAAACCTGATGGGGAAGTACCGCCCCAAACATACGGAACACCAAGATACTGCATTGCTGTGTTTACGATAGATTGTCCCTTTGATGAAGATGACGGAGCCGACTGTGTTTCTTCTGATTGTGAAGATGCTGACGGTGCAGATGTTGCAACGTTGGCTGCGGCTGCGTTTTGCTTGGCAATTCTTTCTGCTCTTTCAGCGGCTGCCTTTGCGTCTGCAATTTCCTGTTGTTTTTGTGCGATAGTGTCTTTTTCTATCCATTCGCCTGTGAATTGAAGGGAAGTATTGATAACGTAACCTTCTTTATAGTCATCACCGTAGCAAATCTTTATAAAATCATTTTCACCGCTTAGTACATATACATAAGTACCGTCTGAAAGTTCTTCTATAACATCTGCGTCAGTGTTTGCTGCACTTCTTACTCTTACAGATTCGCCTGAAAGTGTAACTTGAGCAATTCTGTAATTAGTATAACTCTTTTTAGCCTCATCTGCAAGGTTTTTATCTTGAGTTATTGATTCACTTGGAACATAACCTGTCTTACCGCCGTTATAAGCTATTTTGTACCAACCCTCTGAGTTTTCCATAACTTCAACTTCTGTACATACTTCGACTTTGTCGATAACGTTAGCCTCGTCTGATGGAGTTTCTCTTACGTCAAGTGAACCGTTTGAGATAAGTACATAGCCAAGAGGGTAAAAACTCTTTGCTGCAATTTCGCTTTCTTCTGCTGTATTTTCCGCAGAAGTTTCTGTAGGTTCTGTTGAAATCTCGGCAGTACCTTTAACTGCGTCTGTAATATCCTTTTGAGCGATTGTTATGTTCTGCTCTGCTGCTGCCGCATTTATTCTTTGTTCTCTTTCTGTTTTTGAATTGTTTAAGCCGGATGCTTGTGCTACTGCAAGTGAACTTATCATTGCTACTGCTATTACAGCAATAAGTGAATGCTTAAAGTTCTTCATAAAATAAAACCTCCTAATGATTTAAGTTTTCTTAACGATTACTTAAATTGCATTTGTATTTCTAATATATTTCTAAAACATTACAAACAGGATTATACACCACATTAAACCATTTGTCAACACTTTTTTAATCGTATCGTATTCTTTTTGTAACAATTCAGTAATAAAACAGTAGCTTTTGTAACATAAAACAAGGGGTAAAATGTTCAATATGTCGCATAAACAGCGTGTTTTACAGGTGAAATAATGTAAAAGTGTACAAAATTCAAATAATTCAAAAATTACAGAATTTCAGCCTAATATTACAGGTAGATTACGCGTAAAGTATGTTTCTTTGTAAAAATCGGTGCATTTATATTACAAACGTGTTACAAAGATTACAAAAGTTACATTGCCGTTGTAAAGAAAACTGCGATTTGATATAATTAAAGTATACAAGGAGTAAGAAATATGGTTGAATATATTAAAATCGCCGTATTCTTTTCGATTGGGGTGTATATTTACGAACGCATAGACATTGCGTTTGCATTAATTTTTCTTTTGTCCCTTATAATGGTATTGACAGTTGTGTCGGTTTTTAAACATAAATTCAATACAAAAATACTTGTTATGATGACGGCACTTGTTATGGGCACAGTTCTTTGCAATGCCCAAGTAAGCGAAAATGCGCATGATTTGTATAAGTATGAAGGGCGGTATGTGACTGCCGTCGGGCGCGTGTGCGAGATACCGCAGGACAGTGAAGAAGATGAAAATGTACGATATGTAATTGATGTGCGTAAAGTAAATAATGAAAAAGTAAGGGATAAAATCCTTCTTACTTCTGATAATAAGCCGGAATACGGTGATACTGTAACTTTCAGCGGATTTATCGACGAACTTCCTGAAAAATTGAATAGAAATGGCTTTGATTATAAGAAATATTATAAAAAATTGGGGATTTTCTTTAAATCATACAGCAGTGAAGTTAAACTTTCGGACGAAGTGATAAAAGATTATTCACCATATGCGATTAACAATTCGTTTAAGAACTCAATTTCAAAATTAATTGACAAGCATTACAAGGGCGATTACAATGCGATAATGAAGGCTGTGTTGATAGGGGATAAAAAAGAATTTTCGGACGATTTTGATAAGCTACTTACCAAAACGGGTACGAAAAGATATTTTTATTCTTCGTATCTTCATATAATGCTTTTAATGTCCTTAATAACGCTTGTTTTGGGCATATTTAAAAAGAGGACACGCGATATTTTGACGGTGTTTCTTCTTATTATATATGCTTTTGCCAATGCAAACAATACCGTTTCGATCAGATTGGCTGTGATGATAGCGATAATTATATTTACCGAAAGTAAATTCGGACGTAAATATTATCCGGATATAGTCGGTATAACGTTGCTTGCGGTCGGGGCGGCAAATCCGATAATGCTGTTTGACGCAGGTTTTGTGATGTCGGTGCTGTCGGCAATTATGATATATTACTTTTACGACTTCATGTACGGTAAACTTAAATTTATACATATAAAATACATTCGCAGACTTTTTGCGATAGGCGTAATTTGTACAATCGGACTTTTGCCTGTTTCGGTGTACTTTTTCGGTGCTGTTTCGATATATTCTATTGTTTTGTCAATAATAATGTTGCCTTGTGTGACGGTGATTATGGTGCTTGCACCGATTTTGCTTGTAATGCTTGTGGTATTCAATACCGCACCGCTGTTTAAACAGGCGGTTGACTGTGTGCTGTTTATACTAAAACTTGTGCCGACAATTTCATATAAACTCGGTCTTGTATCGCATACAGTCGCAAAACCGAATTTGTTATTACTTATTATATACACTCTTGCCGTTGTCGGCGGAGTGAAATATATCAAGAAGAAAAACAGTCAAATGCGTATTGCGATTTTTGTTTCGGCGGCATTGATGACTTCGTATGTAATAGGCGAAGTGATTAGTACAAATAATGTGGAAATTACATTCGTCAATGTCGGTCAGGGTGACGGTGCGGTAATTCAAGCACCGTACCGATTTAATGTGCTTATAGACGGCGGCGGTGGTAATTCGTATTTTGACTATAACCCCGGTGAAAAGGTGTACCTTGATTATCTTGAAACAGAGGGGATAACAAAGGCAGACAGTGCGTTTGTAAGTCATTATCATCAAGACCATGTGCAGGGAATTATAGCGGCAATGGAGAATATAAAGGTAAGAAATTTATTTCTGCCCGATAATATGGAGGGCAGTGAATGGCGTGCGGCACTTGAAAATACCGCAAGGGAAAACGGCACAACAGTGCATTACATTTCACAGGAAACACTTCTTACTTATAGTAACGGAATGACAATAAGAATTATTCCTCCGTCAAATAAGACAGGGTTAAGTGATGATGAAAATGATACTTCATATGTGTATTACGTCGAGTATAACGGTTTTTCTGCAACATTTACGGGTGATATGTCAGCATTTGCTGAAAAGAATTTGATTGATGACGGAAAAGCAGGCAAAACGAACTTGTTAAAGGTTGCACATCACGGCTCGAATACCGCAACGTGTGAAGAATGGGTTGAAAAATTAACTCCCGAATATGCGGTTATAAGCGTCGGTGAGAATAATCCATATAATTTGCCGAATGACGATGTACTTGAAAGACTGAAAAATGCACAGGTTTTTCGTACTGATTATGACGGCGATATAAAATTTATAATACATAAAAACGGCAGTGCCGAAACGGATATATATAATAGGAGATAAGAATGGCGGAAAAGAAAAACGGAAATTTGTTAAAACTGAAAAAACAGCTTAAAGAGGGTGTTTTAGCACCTTTATATGTGTTTTACGGTGAGGAGGACTACCTGCGTGAAATGTACGTTAATAGGGTAAAAGACTGCGTTCCGGACGGCGGATTCCCCGACTTTAACCACATAAAAATTGAAGGCCGTGACGTTGCGTTTTCGGAATATGACGACGCGTGGGAAAGCTTTCCGATGATGACGGAGAAAAAGCTGATACACATTAAGGACAGCGGTATTTTTCAGTTGAAAAGCGGAAAAGATGAGGCATCGACAGAAGAAAAAAAGGAATTTTGGACCGAAAAGTTTAAAAGAATATCTGACGATACGGTCGTGATTTTCGATGAAACATCGGTTGATAAAAGAAGTGCTTTGTATAAGGCGGCGGCAAAGGTCGGAACAGTGGTTGAATTTACTTATTTGAGTGAGGCTGACCTTGTGACGTGGGTTGTCAAGCAATTTCTGAACGCAAAAAAGAAGATTTCAAAAGAAAATGCGTATTACCTTATAACCATATGTGACAGTGGTTTGGCGAGCATTAATAATGAAATAAAAAAGCTGATTGATTTTTGTGATGAAGAAATATATAAAACCGATATTGACAGAGTTGTTGCAAAGTCAATGGAAGTTATCGTTTTTGAACTTACGGACGCGATTATGCTCGGCAATACACAAAAGGCAATGGAAACGCTTGCCGATTTAAAAACGGTCAAAGAAAATGTGTTTACGCTTATATATTTAATGCTTTCGACATTTGAAAAAATGCTCCGTGTAAAATTAATGAACGGTGCGCCGCAAGCTGAGGTTGCATCGGAAATAGGCGTTTCGTTGTTTGTTGCAAGAAAATATATAAACAGCGCAAAAGGCTTTTCGGAGGATTCGCTTGTTTGGATGCTAAGGCGAGTTGCGGAGATTGACTTGGCGATAAAAGAAGGACGTGTTGAGGAGTGGAATGCATTGGAACAATATGTTGCGGAATGTATTTACAGAAGTCACAAATAAAATTTATATAAAAAGAGGGAGAAATTATGAAAAAACAACTTATTGCAGTGGTGTCTGCGTTGGCAATGACGTTTACGTCATTACCGTGTGTGAGTATTGCGGCGGAAAATGTGCCGAAACCTGTTTTACAGTACACGTTTGACGGAAACAAACAGCTTGCCGACCAAAACGGCAAGAATGAATTGAAACTGTCGGGCGGTGCAAGTGTAACCGATGACGGTAACAAGGGTAAAGGTCTTTTGCTTGACGGTACGGACGGCTATGCCGAATTGCCGGATAATATTCTGTCAAGCGATATGACGATTACAACGTGGGTGAAGATTAATAAATTCACAACATGGGGCAGAGTTTTCGATTTCGGTACGGACTCAAACCAAAACTTTTTCTTTGCACCGTACAGTGGCGGTGCTTCAAGATTGGAGATAAAAAACGGTGCAACCGTTGATACAATGGATTGCACGCAGGAAACCGCAAAAGATTGGGTAAACTATGCGATAACAATTAAAGGCGATACCGTTTCATATTACAGAAACGGCAGACTTATAAAGAGTAAGTCGGGTATAAAGGATATATCCGAACTTACAAACACTGCTAATTATATAGGTAAGTCGCACTATGACGGTGACGCATATTTGTCGGCGGTAGTGGACGATTTCAGAGTTTATAACACCGCACTTTCACAGGACGAAATATTAAAAGTTATGGCTGACGGTGAAATAAATGCCGATGTTATGCTTGATTCATATGCGATAAACGATGAACAGATTGTGACAGGCGACAGTATAGCTTTACCGCAAGCGGACGGTATTGTATGGAATGAAACAGATAATCTCGGACTTATAAACACCGAAACAGGTGCGATTAAGCATAATAAAACCGCCGAAACAGTAACGCTTGTGCAGTCATATGGGGGTGTAGACAGAGAGTATACATTGTATGTGACGGGCAGTGAGGAAGAACCTTATTCGATTAATATTGACGCTTCGGACAGAAGTAAGGATGTTTCGGACGATATGTGGGGATTGTTCTTCGAGGATATTAACTCTGCCGCAGACGGCGGACTTTATGCGGAAATGGTGCAAAACCGCTCTTTTGAAAAGAGTGATGAAAAAGAAGGACATTTATATAATTGGGGACTGTATTCAATATATAAAGAGCCTAACAGAGAGGACGGCAAATATTATACCGCCGAAAATATACAGGTTAAAACAGATAAACCGATGAACGAAAATAATCCTACATATATTACAATTCCGAAAGGTGAAATGATTTGTAATGACGGTTTTTATGACGGAACCGAATGGGATTGCGATAAAGGTACATCTTTCAGCGGAATGAAATTTAAAAATGGCGAAAAATATGATTTTTCGGTATATGCACGCGGCGAGGGTGAACTGACGGTGTCGTTGGGAATTGTAATAGATGAACATAAGGCTAGTTTTGAGGTTGAACCTTTTAATGAGGCTGCTGCCGTTATAAAATGTAATTCAAAAGACGATTGGAAAAAGTATTCTGTTACATTCACTGCTGACGAAGAACTTGAAAGTGACGGCAGCGGACTTATTGTTACAAATACAGGCGACAGTGACCTTGATGTAGATATGGTATCGCTTATGCCGGAGGATACATATAAAGGACACGGCTTGCGTAAGGATTTGATGGAACAGCTTGAAGCAATGCACCCTAAATTCTTGCGTTTTCCGGGAGGTTGTGCCGTTGAGGGACAGACAATGGATACGGCTTGGAACTGGAAAGATACAATCGGTGATGTGTCGGAGCGTAAGGAAATGATAAACATATGGAATCCGTCTGCGACAGAGCCGTATATGATGACTTACGGACTTGGTTTTTATGAGTATTTCCAAATGTGCGAGGACTTGGGTATGGAGCCTGTTCCTATTTTGAATTGCGGTATTGCGTGTCAAGTCCGAAGCGGAAGTGCAACGGACGAAGAACACCTTGTTCCTATGGACAAATTACAGCCGTATATTGACGATGCGCTTGACCTTATCGAATTTGCAAACGGTACTGATGAAAGTAATGAATGGGTGCAAAAGCGTATTCAAATGGGACATAAAGAGCCGTTTAATATGAAGTACATAGGTATCGGAAACGAGCAGTACGGCGATATTTACTTTGAAAGATATGAAGAATTTGCAAAGCAGATACACGAAAAATATCCCGATATTAACCTTGTAACAACGTCAGGTACTGCGTCAAGCGGAAGTTCAAATGACCTTGCATGGAATTGGGCGAATGAGCATGAGGAGCTTGCCGACCGTATGGACGAGCATTATTATGAAACAGCAGATTGGTTCAGACAGCACGCTTACAGATATGATAATTACAGACGTGACACAAATACAAAGGTATTTTTGGGTGAATATGCGTCAAAGGGTAATGCTTGGTATAACGCACTGTCAGAGGCGGCGTTTATGACAGGTCTTGAAAGAAATGCGGACGTTGTGCGTATGGCGAGCTACGCGCCTATGTTTGCGAAGTATGGCAATACACAGTGGTCGGCGGCGGATATGATTTGGTTTAATAATTCGGATTACGTTCTTACACCGAATTATTACGTTCAGTCACTGTTCTCAAATAATCAAGGAGATTATTCTTTGCCGACAGAGGTTAAACTGAACGGTATCGAAAAAGACGACGCACTTAAAGGCGGTGTTGCAGTTGGAAGTTGGGGAACACATAATGAATTTAAAGATATAAGATTATATTCGGGTGATACTATCGGTGTATTGACGCCAAGTGAGTCTGAAGAATATGATGATGAGGACGATTATAACTTAGATGAAGAATATGATGAGGACGATTATAATTTAGAAGATCGGGGTTGGAAGATTGGCAAAGGCGAATGGACAATGAATAAAGAAGGCACACTTGTCCAATCCTCTGATGAAACAGGTGCGATATGTTATTTTCCGTATCCGGATAACAGACAATATACTTTGTCGCTTAAAGCACGCAAATTGAGCGGCGGCGAGGGTTTCCAAATAGGAGTTGCGGCAGATGATGCATTGAATTATTACAGAGTTAATATAGGCGGTTGGGGCAATACAACCGCAAAGGTACAGCACATTGTAAACGGTGTAAGTTCTTCTTCCGGTAACGTTGCGGAACAGTCGTATGTCGGTAACGTGCATATAAATGATAATGAATGGTATGACGTTACGGTTGAAGTGACTGATGATGAAATCAAAGCATATTTGAATGATGAATTTATATGCTCATATAAAAAGCCTAAGGAATACGGCCCTGTGTATTCGTCAAGCGTGTATGATGAGGAAACAGGTGACGTTATCGTTAAGGTTGTTAATACAATGGACAGTGATGTAAATATCGGAATGAATGTATCGGGCGAAACGGTAACGTCAAATATCGCAAAGACAACTGTTATGTCGGGCGATACAAATTTGGAAAACAGTCTTGATAATAAAAATGCAATCGTACCGAAAGAAATTGAATTAACAAATGCAAGCAATAACTTTACATATAATGCGCCTGCCGATTCATTCAGTATTATAAGACTTAAAACAGGAAACGGCGGAAGTAAAGCGTATATTTCGGGATATGAGGACGGCACATTCAGACCTGATAATACAATAACCCGTGCTGAGACGGCGGCAATTATAGCAAGATGTTCGGCTGATTTTGACGAAAATAAGACGTATTCAAGTAATTTTACCGATGTATCGGGTGATGAATGGTATGCGAATTATGTCGGATATGCCGCTGAAAAGGGGTATATTTCGGGTTACGATGGCGGCCCATTTAAGGCTGACATAGATATAACACGCGGAGAATTGGCGGTTATTTTGAGTAAATACGGCTCATTTGACGGAGATGGAATATGTACAGAATTTTCAGATGTGCCAAACGATTATTATGCAACAGGATATATAAAGTCGTTGTATGATGAAAATATCGTAAGCGGATATGAGGACGGCACGTTTAAGCCTGATAATTCAGTAACTCGCGCGGAGGCGGTTACAATGATGAATAAAGTGCTTGGTAATCCGATAGCGGAAAATGCAGAAAATCCGTTCGGTGATGTTTCACCAAATCATTGGGCGTATAATCAAATTATGACTGCAGTACAGGGAAAGTAGTCCACTACGAAAGCCACTCTTTGAGGAGAGGTGTCACGAAGTGACGGAGAGGTGGCAGATGCGATATAACATAAGTAGGGGACAACACCTCGACGTCCCACATATGCTAACCGTAGTGGCGGTCATTGGCCGCCCATTGAAGAAAACACAAAAAGGGCGACCGATGATCGCCCCTACGAAAGCCACTCTTTAAAGGAGTGGTGGCAAAAAAATAAAAGGAGAAACACAATGAAAAGAGAAGATATAAACATACGTGATCCATTCATATTGCCGTATGAGGGCAAATATTACCTATACGGCTCACGCGGAAGTGAAGTGTGGGAGGACAACGCGACAGGGCTTGACGTATACGTCAGTGACGACCTTGAAAATTGGTCTGAACCAAAAGAGATATTTACGCGAACGGCAGATTTTTGGGCGGACAGACATTATTGGGCGCCTGAAGTTTATGCGTACAACGGCGCGTTTTATATGTTTGCGTCATTCAAATCGGCTGACAGATGTCGCGGAACTATGGTCTTAAAGGCAGACAAGCCGGACGGCAAATTCACGGTACACAGTGAGGGCACAATTACACCGCCGGATTGGGAATCGCTTGACGGCACGTTATACATAAGCAAAATCGGTAAGCCGTATATGATTTTCTGCCATGAATGGGTACAGGTAAATGACGGTGAAATGTGTGCGATTGAAATGAGTGCAGATTTAAAAAGAGCAGTCGGTGAACCGATTTTGTTGTTTAAAGCGAGTGAGGCGAGCTGGATTGCCGAGGCACAGAAAAACAAAGGTATATACGTTACGGACGGTCCGTTTCCGTACAGATGTGATGACGGTACGTTACTTTTGCTATGGTCAAGTATGGGCGAAGAAGGATATACAGAGGCTATTGCAGTGTCGGATAACGGCGACATAGACGGTAATTGGGTACAACGTGACGAACTACTGTTTAAAAAAGACGGCGGACACGGTATGATTTTCAAAACGTTTGATGACAAATTACTGTTATTGTTACATTCGCCGAACAAGCATCCGCTTGAACGTCCTGCGTATTTTGAACTTGAGGATAAAAACGGAATGTTGTATGTGAAATAGGGGAAAAGTGATGAAAAAAACAATATCTATAATTATAAGTATTGCGATGTGTGCAATGCTTGCGTCCTGCGACGGTGTGAAGAATGAAGTATCTGATAAAGAACAGCCAAGGCTCATAGATACAATGAGCCTTGAAGAAAAAGTCGGACAAATTCTGTTTGTGCGTTGCGTTGAGGACGAACAAACAGATAATTTAATGAGTATAAAACCGGGCGGAATATTGATGTTCGGACGTGACTTTGAGGGACTTACAAAAGACGAAGTAAAAGAAAAAATACAGAGTTATCAAGATAAAAGCGACATACCGCTTATAATCGGTGCGGACGAGGAGGGCGGAACGGTTGTAAGAGTAAGTTCAAACCCTAATCTTGCACCCGAAAAATTCAAGTCACCGCAAGAGATTTACAATGAGGGCGGAATGGACGCAGTAGTTGAAAATGCAACGGAAAAATCGGAACTCCTTTTGAGTTTGGGAGTTAATATGAACCTTGCGCCTGTTGCGGACGTTTCGACAAATCCGTCTGATTATATGTATGACAGAAGTCTTGGACAAAATGCGGAAGTTACGGCTGATTTCGTTTCAAAGACGGTAACGGCAATGAATAACGCAGGAATTATGAGCGTATTAAAGCATTTTCCGGGATATGGCGGTGTAGGCGGTGACAGTCATCAAGGCACTGTTTATGACGACAAAACTGCCGAGAGCATACGCGAAAACGATTTGCTTCCGTTTAAAGCCGGAATTGAGGCGGGTGCAAGCTGTGTGCTTGTGGCACATAATACGGTCAATGCACTTGACAGTGAAAACCCCGCGTCACTTTCACCGACAATTCACAATATGCTTAGAGATGAGTGCAGTTTTGACGGTGTTATAATGACAGACGACATTGCTATGGGCGCAGTCGCAGATATGGAGAATGTGTACATTAAAGCGGTAAATGCGGGTAATGACTTACTTATAACGACCGATTATCAAACAGGTTATAATCAGATTTTAAACGCAGTTAAATGCGGTGAAATCAGCGAAGAGACACTAAACAGTGCAGTAGAGCGAGTGCTTAAGATGAAAGGGCAAATATAAAATAAAGGCTGTCGATTTCGACAGCCTTTTATAATGTCTGTAATTTATCAACCTTTGATTAGGTTTTCGTAATCGTCCTCAGGCATTGGCTTTGCACAATAGAACCCTTGAATTTTATCGCAATGCATTTCTTTCAACAAATCGTATTGATTTTTTGTTTCAACACCCTCTGCCGTAACCGACATTTGAAGTGTATGTGCAAGCGATATTGCACTCGATACAATAGCTTTTGACTTGTCGTCTGTTTCGAGTTTATCGACAAAACGTTTGTCAAGTTTAACTATGTCACAAGGCAGAAGATTAAGCATATTAAGTGAAGAATATCCGCTGCCGAAGTCATCAAGCAAAACTTTAATTCCATGCTTTTTACATTGCTTTGTAAGCGAAATAAGTAAGCTTTCGTTTTCTGCAAGAATACTTTCGGTAAATTCAATTTCAATCAGATTTAGCGGTATTCCGTACTTTTCAACCGTCTTGATATGATCCTCAACAAAGTTTTCGTCCAATAACTGCAAGAGCGATACGTTTACCGATATTGGCGAAACGTCATAGCCCAAATCAAGCCATTTTCTGATTTTGGCACAAGTTTCTTCAAGTACATATTTGTCAAGCTTAATAATATCGCCGTTCTTTTCAAACAGCGGTATAAACATACCCGGTGAAATTATTGTTCCGTCAGGTTTTTGCCAACGTACAAGAGCTTCTGCACCGTCAAATTTGTTTGCGTTAATATTGAATTTAGGTTGGAAATAAACCTTAAATTCTTTGTTTTTAATAGCATCATCAAATCCGTTTTCAATCGTTTTCTGCATCATAATATCATCACGTTGCTTTGAAGAATATATTGCATATTGCGATTGTGAGGACTGCCCTTTTAAATGCTTTTGTGTTGTTCTTGCACGATTAAGCATTGAATTTATATTCATATCTCTGTCGTCCACAAGATAAATTCCGACAGATACCGTCATATTATATATACCGCCTGCCGGACTGTATAATTTAAGCGAGTTAAAGAAATCTGCGCAAGCGTTATCTAACGACTTCGTATTTTCGTATGTGATTAATGCGACAAAGTGGTCGTCAAAAATTCTTGAACACAATTCTTTTTCCTCAAGTCGCTTATAAATGGCAGACCACAAAAATTTTAAAGCTCTGTCGCCTTCGTCATCACCGAAAAAGTCATTGATATATTGGAAATTGTTTATATCAAGGTTAATTAAAGCATAATTTTCATCGGGATTGTCTTTCAGTGTTTTCTCAGCCTCAAAAACAAATTTTGTATATGACATACCGCCTGTAAGACTGTCAACGTAAGCCATTTCCTCAAGCTGTTTTTGACCGGTGGCTTTTGCTTTTATTGCCGTATGCAATAGGTAGAAAAATACGATTAAGCAAAATACGATGAACAGGTAACAGCATATAAGAATTTGAGTTGTGTACTTTGTCACAACGGTTTTCGGCACAACGGTAAGTATGTACCAGTCGTTTATGTTAAGCGGTGTATAATAAATGTATTTTTCAATGCCGTTGAGCATTATTATTCCGTCTGATTTACCTTCTTTTAAATCGGCTTGCATTTGCTGTATGGCACTGTCATTTTTGCTTGACGCTTGACTCATTTCGTCAAACAGATTGTCGAATGTCAATCCGAATGAACCGTCATGAGATGAGCCGACAATTCTTTTTCCGTCACTGTCAATGACGTAAGAATATCCTTCGTTTTCAAATGTAGGCGTTGAAATTGAATCTGCATATCGGGAAGTCAGATATGTAGAGAAAATTACGAATTTATTTTCGCCGTCTATTCTTATGGGCGTAGTGCATACAAGAAATGTAAAATCATTATATGAATCGCAAAAGAATTTAGTTTCTTCGCTGTTAAAAGCCTCTTTTGTATTAGGAAATTGCGATAAGTCGATTTCGACTCCGTTTATGTCGGTAAGCTTGCCGTCAGGTGTTACAATTCCTAAAAGATGCTGTTGATTAGCGATTTGGCTATGCTTTAAAAATGTAAGAATATCGTCAAAAGAGGCATAACCCAATTTTTCTATATAAGATGCCGCATTTTCTATGATTTTTGCATCTCTTCCGAGTTCAAGACTGAAAATAGTCTGATTTTGGTGTGAAATTTCAGAAAGAGTAGAAATCGTTCGTTGATTTGCCGCATAGGTAATATAACTGGCATAGCTGATTATAACAATAGCAATAGTGACAAGCAGGGCAATTGGAAGTCTCAATCTTTTTGGTATTGTTTTTTTATACATATATTCTGTGCCTCCCCAAAAAAGAAAATATGAATAATTATAAGTATAATTATATTATCATAATAGGCAGAACAGTGCAATAATTTCAAATAAAAAAACACATATAAATGTGTTTTTTTGGAGATTTTACACTAATATATATCCGATAATGAGTCGATGTTTGTGCGGTCAAACATAATCGGGTCACCGAGTATTATTTCGCTTGCATTGTCCTTGTCAGCGGTGATTGTCTTTTCGCCGAGTGAACCGGCGGTAAATGTTTCACCTATGCTGCCTGTTATTTCATTTTCGTCAAGGGCTTTAAGCGTGTAGGCGGTAAGGTAGCCGAGATCGGTCGTATTCCATATGTACAATCTATCGCACGTTCCGTCTTTTATGTATTCGGATAATTCACTCGGAAAACCAAGTCCTATAAGATTTACATCCTTGCCGGATTCTTTAAGCGCTTTGGCGGCGGAACTCAAGCCTATTGTCGTAGGAACGATAATAGTTTTAATAGCGTCATTTTGCAAAAGATATTGTGTTTCCGTGTAAGATTTGGTTGCATCATCATCGCCGTAAGCTATTTCGATAAGAGGCATATTGCTGTATTTTTCGGGATTTTCTTCTATTTCGAGCTTTAGATAGCGTATCCATTGATTTTGATTCGGTGCACTGCCTGTGGAAGTTAAAATCGCAAAACCGCCTTCACCGTTTGAAACGTCATACGCACTCTTTATAAAATTTCGTCCGAGTACTTCCGGATCGGCTTGTTGAATATGCGTTTTTCGTGAAATTGAATTTACGGGTGCGTCAACCGATATTACTTCAATGCCTGAATTCAGAGCCTCGGTAAGTGAAGATTCAAGTGCGTCGGCATCGTTGGCGGAAATGGCAATTCCATCCACGTTATTATCTATAAGTTCGTTTATAATTTCAATTTGTTTGTCGGCAGTTGCGGAAGTAGGCGCTTTGTATATCGCTTCAATGCCTATTTCGTTGCAGGCACTTTCAAAACCCTCAAAAACTTTTTGGCTATACGGATTTTGTATATCTTTTCCGACAAAAGCATAGACGGTTTCATTTGCTGATTTCTCCGAAGGAGAAGGAGTCGATTCGCTCTGCGGAACAGAACACGCAGTAAGCAATGAAATGCTTATCGCCAATATAGAGGGAATTGAAATTAACTTTTTTATATATTTCTTCATAAGTGTTTCCTCCTCTAAGTCATACATTTTATATTAGTAATATTATACACCATAAAAACATAAAAATAAATATAAATATCAGTCAAAAATAACCAAAAAAAATCTTTTTTAAAAAAATAAAAATTTTTTTGAAAAAAGTATTGACAAAGTAAAAAAGGTCTGCTATAATAGTCAATGTTGTTGGCCGACACAACAGGTCAGCGCAAATGGGAGTTTAGCTCAGCTGGGAGAGCGCCTGCCTTACAAGCAGGATGTCACAGGTTCGAGCCCTGTAACTCCCACCAA
>OLQG01000058.1_pt1 | contig 89535 bp, 95 predicted proteins | sample 1672221 | NCBI WGS metagenome assembly OLQG01 (sample SAMEA3136660, study PRJEB25190) | human gut metagenome | biome: human gut; feature: human-associated habitat; material: faeces | place: Austria | collected 2013
CAAAAAGCCGTTCGTGCTTGCACGATAAGGCGTTTGAACTTGGGACACGCCAAATCAAAACGATCCATAAGCGGTTCCGTTTTCCAATGTAATTCCCTTTGCAGCAGCCAGCTCGCTTACTGTTACCAGCTGATAGCCCTCCTGCAGCAGCTGCGGAATAAAAATTTCAGCAGCATCCACAGATTCTTTGAAAATATCATGCATTAAAATAATCTGTCCATCACTGGCGTTGTCCATTACATTCTGTACTGTGGAATCTGCATTCTGTGTTTCCCAGTCCAGAGTATCCACAGACCACAAAATCAGAGGCCTTGCTGCAGTCTCTGCTACGGTGTCATTGTAAGAACCATAAGGGGGGCGCACAACAGTGGCAATGTGCCCTGTGAGATCCTGGATCAGCTGATCTGTGCGGGAAAGCTGACTTGCAGCATCATCGGCGGAAAGCGTGGTGAGATCCGGGTGATCATAAGAGTGGTTTCCAATCTCGCATCCAAGCTCCTCCATACGCTTTACAGGTTCCTGAAAATATTCCACTTCCTGACCTGCCAGGAAAAAAGTAGCTTTTACATTGTTTGCTTCCAGACAATCCAAAAGACGGTCTGTAAAATCACTGGGTCCATCATCAAAGGTGAGGGCAATCATCCCCTTTGGCTCCGGAGAAACAGTCGGTTCCGAAGTAACGGAGGCTTCCGGTACAGGGGAGACTTCTGATGCTGCAGAAGAGGCTTCAGAAGGATCATCGACTTCGGAAGAAGCTTTTCTGGAATCTTCATTTCGATCAGAAGAAATATCAGCTTCTGCAGCCGGTGTGGAAGCACCTGTCGCAGAAGCTGTGAGATTGTCAGCATTCGAAGAATCTGATGTAGTATTCATGTAGAATACAAGATCCTGATTGGAACTATCATCTGCCGTCGTCGGTTCACCCTGTTGTGCACCGTCAGCGCCAAAGTGATAAATTTCGCCGTCTATTGTCACGTCACCAGTCTGAAGAACTCCATCTGCATTGAGGTAGTAGCGCTTGCCATCAAGCTCAAGCCATCCGGTCTGCATAACGCCTTTGTCATTGAAGTAATAGCGGTGTCCGTCTGTATCTGTGAGCCAGCCTTTATAACCTTCTCCGTTTACCATGAAATACCAGTTACTGTCAACTGGCGTCCACACCCCCTGGGAAGCTTCCGGAGAGACTTCGAAAGAAGTGTCTGAACCTGAAAGGGTATCAGGTGCCGGGGTATCTGCGGCAGGCGTTTCGGTGGGAATGACATCCTCCGGTGTGTTCTCCTCTTCTGCATCGGTATTTTCAGCTGCCGCACCACCAGATTGAATCTGGGAATCATCTGTATTTCCAGCTACGAACATGTCCGGGATCTGGGTATCTGTAATGGGTGAGTGCGAAGCGGAAGACTGGGTAAAAGAAACTCCGCATGCAAGACACATAAGAACAGCAGCTATAGCCAGCCCTTTATTCGTCCGTGGTTTATGGCCAGGCATATAATTCCTCCTTTATGTAATGATTTCATGATGCCAGTGTGTTTCATTACTGTTCACTGGCAGCATTTCATTTTTGGGATCATGTTACGGTTCATTTCGTGACCAGCAACACGCTTTGTAATGTACAGAAATCATGGGTCTGCATGATTTTCAGCTGTACAGTAACCTAATAATACAATATATGACGAAAAAAAACAAGACCGGCTTACACGCAGGATATAATTGTGCAATTTAACGATATATTGGAAAATATTTCACAGAAAATCAGAAAATGTTTATTTGAAATTTGACAGAGATTCTGCTATATTAAGTTGTGATAACGATGATTTGAAAAGCAGATACAAAAGCTTTTTACAGTTTATTGTTTTTTATCTGTTACAATGGATAAGAACAGGAAAGAAGAGGAAGCGGTTGCGTAAAAAATCCCATATACTGGTAGCCAGATATCTGGCAGACCAGATGCCTGCCACTAAGAGTCTGCAGTCCCACAGAAAGGCGTTCTGCCTTGGAAGCATTCTTCCGGATATCAAGCCATCTTTTCTTACAAAGAAGCATGAATATTTCGGCACCTTCGAGGAAATCCAGGGTAAGATGAAAGCTCTTATTGACAATGATCCCAAAGAAAGCAAGGAGCGCGTTTACTGGCGCAGGTTTGGCGAAGTGATGCATTATATGGCAGATTATTTTACTTTTCCCCATAATAAGAACTTTACCGGGAATCTGTACGAGCATAATAAATACGAGAAGCATCTTAAGAACCATCTGAAGCGCTACATAGAGAGTGGGGCAGCAGATCGTATGGTCATTCTTCCAGTGAATTTCGGAAGCTTCAGGGAACTGGTGGAGTATATTGGAAATGCCCATGAAAGATATCTTCTTAAGGAGCGTAATATTGCAGAGGATGTTCAGTATATTCTCAGAATCTGTTCACAGGTTATTCATGGAATCCTGCAGCTGGCTGCGAAGCAGTTTGGCAGAGAGGATATTCTGATTCCGGCTGCATGCTGATAATGGGAAGAGCCAGTGCCGGGAGATCACAGCAGCTTGTCTGTGAGTACCGGGACTGGTATTTTTTTGTACAGCAGAAAAAATGAATTATTCGCTGCTGCGATAAAAACGGTATTTAGCAAGTGGGAAACGCTTTCACTTAAATCTGTACAGAAATTGTGAAGAAAAAATGAAAAATCACGAAAATACGTCTGTATATTTTGAGGATAGTTGATTTAGAAGGGTTAGTATGCTACAATAATGCATGTTAATACTTAATGCGAACTGTCTTTAAGGTAAGAATGCATACCTTTATATAGGGGAGTAAAGGGATGTTCATGAATAGAAGGGAGCATCTTTTGAATATGAAAAATAAATATCTGACAAAATGTTTATGTATTACTATGGCAGCTGCGATATCCTTTACAGGAACGGCCAGTGTTTTTGCCTCAGAAGAGACAGCCTTGTCAGAAACAGAAACAGCTGCCCGGGAAGCGGCAGCAGAGCCGATTTCATCAGAGCAGGCATCGGCAGAGACGCCTTCCGCACCTCCGGAGACAACGTCAGAGCCGGCACAGGTACCAGCAGAGTCTGTACAGACGCCATCAGAGCCCACAGAAACACCAGCTGAGCCTACACAGATCCCATCAGAGCCTACTACACCAGATCATATACCTACAGAGACACCGGCTCCAAGTGAAACACCAGATCATACATCTACAGTGACACCGGCTCCAAGTGTGACGCCAGATCATACACCTGAGGTGACACCAGAACCAAGTGCGACACCAGAACCAAGCGCGACACCAGAACCTAGTGCAACGCCGGACGATACCCCCACAGTGACACCAGAGCCTAGTGCTGCACCTGAGGTGACCCCCACTGTGACTCCTGGACTTTCAGCAGAGAGCCAGCAGAAGGTAAGTGCCCTGATCAAAGACATTGATAAAACCTTCAAGCAGGAATTAGATAAGAAAAAGAAGAAAAAAGTCAAAGCCCTGAGAAAGACCTATAACAGCTTTTCAGACCAGGAGAAGGCTGCTGTTACTAATTACAAGCTTCTTATCGATATGGAGAAGACGATCAGCCAGCTGTCCGGGGCAGCAGACGATAAAGATGCAGATAAGATTGACAGCACCACAACGCAGGCACTTAATGGAACCCCAGTCTACTATGCATCTAATCTTCATGCAGGCAAGGAATTTTATCTGAACAGCCTGCAGGAGAACTATCAGCTGTCATTTTCTGATGATTTTGCAGATGTTATGGAGCAGATTGAGACAGAGTATAAAGCTGCCAATCAACTGACAGATGTATCTGATTCCGAAGGTGGTGTTACCACATCCGCAGATACCCTTCTTGTACGCAACTGGCAGGATATACTTGCCATATATGTCTATGAGAAGAGCCTTGATGGTGCCACTTCTTTTACGCTGGATTCTTCCTGTAAGGATGATCTGGCAGCTATTTTTGCCAGGATGAATCCTGTTGTGAAGGACGAAAGTAATTCTAACAGAGTTACATATGGAAATTACCATATTAACCATTACATTAAAGAGAATAAGATCCCCAAGGATGAGAGGGGGATTTTGAAGAAATATCTTGAAACAGACTGCAAGCTTCTTTGTGCAACCGTTACAGCAGCCAAGGGCTTTGTAAGACAGAGTGTTGGCGATGACGTTTCAGAAGAGCGTGTAAACGTAATTGCAGCTGCTTATTCACTGGTTGGTAAGGTGGGATATTTCTGGGGCGGCAAATCTACTGTGATCGGAATGGACCCAAGCTGGGGCGCAGTACAGCAGGTAAGCGCAGAGGGAAGTCAGAGTACCGGTACTTTACGTGCGTATGGCCTTGACTGCAGCGGTTTTGTTACCTGGGCAGTGATCAATGGCTATGAGAATCAGGCTATGATCGCAGCTGTAGGAAGCGGTACCTCAGACCAGTGGGGCAGAGCGAACGTGGTAAGTGAGGCGGATGCCCAGCCAGGTGACCTGGTTTTTCAGAGAGGACCAGAAGCAGGAAGTGCCAACCATGTTGGTATTATCTGTGGAAAAACTGACGCAGGAGACTGGATCGTCGTACATTGTTCTTCCAGCAAGAATGGTGTTACAGTAGGAGAGGCTTATAGTGCAAGCTTTCGTTACATCCGTCAGCCATCCTTCTATCCGAACGCACAGCAGGTAGAGGAAATGAGACAGAGTGGTAAAACTATAGCCAATACCCAGTATATCACAGGAATTGACGTATCCAATAACCTTCAGGATCTGATCAAGGCGAACCTTGTTACAACAGGAGATATGGATACGGTTACCATAGATGCTTCCGGAGACGGAACTGTTTCACCGGGAAGCCTCTATGTCGCAAACAGCCTTCAGGAACTGTTTGATGCAGGACAGCATGTAAGTGTATTTAGTCAGGTGACATACGGAGATGCCGCAGAGATGGAAGCTGGCAGTAATGAGGCAGCAGGTACTGCGGGAGTTAATAAAGCCCAGACAGTAGATTTTTCCAGAATTATGGTTACCAATTCTCTTCAGGAGCTGTTGGCGGCGACAATTGGAATTCAGTGACGCAAAAGTGCTTCCACACCCGGATTCGGGCAGGAAGCACTTTTCATTTGTATAGACTGAGTGAACAGATTACAGAATTGATTTTCAGACAGGCTCCGGGAGGCTGTGACTGGCATATGCTGCTGCAAGAAAATGGAATTACTGTTCACTCTGTTCACAAAAAACACCTTGCGGAATGTCACCAGTGAACAATAATAAAATGGAGTCACAGAGTATGCCCTGACATTTAGCGGTTAATACCGGACAATACGTCTTCAATCCATTTATCCGTATTATAGTTATCATCAAAGAATTTTACGATTACCCCATAAGGCTCTTTTTCATTGGAAAAAGCATTGGCCTCATCGGTATCTACGTGCATGGCAAGGCGGTAACTCCAGTCTACACGTACTACCACATCTGCATAAATAAGAGCGCGGCCGAAGCTTTTGGTCAGGACAAAAACTTCGTCATTATCTTTGACCTTCAAAGTAACAGCATCTGCCGGAGTCATGTGAATGTGACGTTTGGCAACAATGACACCGTGATCAAGGATAAGTTCGCCCTTGGGTCCGATGAGAGTGCAGCCAGGGGAGCCGACAGTATCACCAGACTGGCGGATAAGACCGGGAAGACCGATCTTGCGGGTATCTGTAAGGGAAAGCTCAATCTGGGTTTCTTTACGAAAAGGACCTAGAATGGCCATATTCTTATACTCACCTTTAGGCCCCTTTACGGTAAGACGTTCCTGGCAGAGATACTGTCCAGGTTGGCTTAATTCCTTTATGTAATGAAGCTGGGCATCCTCTCCAAACAGGAGTTGGAAATCCTCCTGGGAAACATGAATATGCCGTGCTGAGGTTTCAATCGGTATTTTAATGCTCATGGAAATTCCTCCGATATTATATAGAGTGTGAACATCAGTACTGTTTTAACACTGCAATAGATTAAGTTTAATATTAATGAGAAAAAATAGCAAGCCTTTTTTTACAGGCACATATACAGGAGTGTATGAAATGAAAAAACATACAGACAGCGGTTTTACCTTTGATATTAAGGAAGATCATGCTGCAGTAATGGAAATTGATGGGGATCCCCAGATTGTGGAAATTCCGGAACAGATCGACGGAGTACCGGTCACAGAACTGGCTGAATATCTTTTTTCCGGGAAAAGCTGTCAGGTCATACGGATTCCCTTGGGAGTTCAGAAAATAGGCCGTTACGGTTTTTATAACTGTCGGAATCTGGAAGAGCTATGGTTTTCCAGTGATTTTACTGATCTTGGAAGTGGAGCTTTTACAGGGTGCCACAGGATCCGAAGAATGGAAGTTTTGATGAATGATGAACAATCCGGGCTGAAAGAGATCCTTTCAGAAGTTGGGGAGGAGCTGCGGGTACATTTATATGGAAAAGTGGAAGCCATGCTTTGGTTTCCGGAATATTATGAGGAAGGTGTGGAAAATACTCCTGCCAGGATATTGATGACTGAGGTGCATGGAAGCGGTCTGTATTACAGAAACTGCTTTCAGGGAAAAGTATTTCATTTTCTGGAGTATGACAAGCGTTTTGAGATGGCGAGAGCCCAGGAATCATCAGATTTCCTGAGAGAAATGGTATATGGCAGACTGAACTGGCCGACAGGGCTGACAGAACAGGCGAAAATACAGTACGAGCAGTACCTGAAGGAGCATATAGAACAGATTGCTTCTGATTTTATCCGTCAGAAAAGAGGAGAAGAGCTGGAATGGCTTCTTCACACGTATCCCCTGGAACCTGGGCAGAAAGAACTGTTTACAGGTCTGGTAAATCTGGCAGACAAAGTGAAATCTCCGGAGATTTTAAGTATGCTTATGGAGTACCAGAGACTGCATTTTCCATCGAAAAGGAGAAGTTTTGAACTATGAGTGGTTCAGAAGAGAAAAAATTGAATTCATTACATGAGGAAGATTCGTTATATAAAGCGCAGGGGGGAAAAGCTGCTTACCAGATAAGTCCGACATATGGGCAAAATACTTTGTACAAGGTAAATCCGGTACATGACGCCTGGGATCGTGCGTTGGCGGCAGAAAGCATCTGCCAGGATATTTTGTCCAGTGCCAGAAACCAGTTGTACCTGAATATGCGCTTTATGGACTGCGCATTGTCAGCACTTTTCTTTCAGGGAGATATGGGCGTTCATCCTGTTGGAACGGATGGAACTGTCCTGTACTATCAGCCGGAAGAACTGATGGAACAGTTCAGGAGAAGCCAGGAAAAGGTGAATCGAATCTATCTTCACAGCCTTTTACACTGCATTTTTCTCCACTGTTTTCCAGAGAAGGATGAAGAAGGAAATCCTGCTGTGGATGTCCAGTACTGGAATCTTGCATGTGACATTACAGTGGAAAATATCATTGACGGGCTTTATCTGAAATGTGTGCATCAGCCGGCATCTATGGTGAAGAGGCAGGCGTTGAAGCTGATACTGGAAGAGGGAAAGGTAATGACGGCTCAGAGAATTTACCGAAGGCTTCAGACTCTTCATTTGCCGGAAAATAAAATGCAGGAGCTGCGCCGTGAGTTTACTCAGGATGACCATGGTAAGTGGTATGAAAACCATCCAAACAGTCCTCAGATGTCCCAGCGGAAAAAGAACTGGGACGACATCCGCAACCGCATGCAGACAGAGATGGAAACTTTTTCAAAAGAAGCGGGAGAAGGCGGAGAAACTCTGGTAGACCAGCTGCGTGCCCAGAATCAAAATCGCTATGATTATAAAGAATTTCTGCGGAAATTTTCTGTTTTGAAAGAAGAAATGAAAGTTGATATGGACACTTTCGATTATATATTTTACAATTATGGAATGAATCTGTATGGCAATATGCCGCTGATCGAGCCCTTAGAAACGAAAGAAGAGCGGAAGGTGGAAGATTTTGTGATCGTTATTGACACTTCCATGTCCTGTAAAGGAGAGCTTGTCCGGAAGTTTCTGGAGGAAACCTACAGTGTGCTCAGTGAATCTGAGAGCTTTTTCAGGCGGATTCACGTACACATTCTTCAGTGTGACGAGAAAATCCAGTCTGATGTGGTGATTGAAAATGCCATGCAGTTGAAGGAATATATGTCCCATTTCACAGTGAAAGGAGGGGGCGGCACAGATTTTCGCCCTGCTTTTGCCTATGTGGAACAGCTTATGAGAGCGAAGAAGTTTACAAAACTTCGGGGACTGATTTATTTTACAGATGGTTATGGAATTTATCCGGCAAAAATGCCTCCGTATGAGACAGCTTTTGTATTTATGAAGGAGGATTATCAGGACATTGATGTGCCGCCATGGGCGATCAGGCTGATCCTTGATGAAGAGGATCTGGAGTCTGTTTAAAAAGTCTTTCTGTGTCAGATCTCATGTAAAGCAGGATATGTAGATTAGAGCCTGTTTGAAAAATCATTCCCGCAATCTGCACGCCCCACTTTGCGGTATATTTTGCCCGAATTCGGTTGCCGTAGCCCGCTACGGCGCCCTCATCCGGACAAAATCTCCCACAAATTGTGACGCACATCTTGCAGAAAGCCTTTTTCAAACATGCTCTAGAATAGTACAGCCAATCTGTAAAGACGAGGAGAATATAATATTATGAACATCAAGCGAGCGAAGGAAGAAATACGCAATACAATAGAAGCTTACCTTTTGAAAAATGAATACGGGGAGTATGAGATACCGGTTATGACCCAGCGCCCTGTTTTTCTTATTGGCGCCCCTGGAATCGGCAAGACACAGATCATGGAGCAGATTTCCCGGGAATGTAAGGTGGGACTGGTTTCTTACACCATTACCCACCATACCAGACAGAGTGCAATTGGACTTCCTTTTATTTCCAGAAAGAATTTTGACGGAAAAGAGATGGCAGTTACAGAATATACCATGAGCGAGATCGTAGCATCCATCTATGAGAAAATCCAGGAATCCGGCCTTCGAGAGGGGATTTTGTTTATTGATGAGATCAATTGTGTTTCCGAGACACTGGCACCTGCCATGCTGCAGTTTCTTCAGTGTAAAACCTTTGGAAGCCACAAGATCCCGGAAGGCTGGCTGATCGTAGCTGCCGGGAATCCGCCGGAGTACAATAAATCGGTCCGTGAATTTGATGTGGTGACCATGGACCGTGTGAAGAAAATCCAGGTGGAGCCGGATTTTGACGCATGGAGAGAGTATGCTTACGCAAAAGGCGTTCACCCTGCAGTGATTTCCTATCTGAATACAAGACCGGCTAATTTTTATAAGATGGAGAGCACAGTAGATGGCAAAAATTTTGCTACTCCAAGAGGATGGGAGGATCTGTCCAGACTGATACGGGTATATGAAAAACTGGAGAAAACCGTGGATAAGGACGTGGTAGTCCAGTATATCCAGCATCCGCAGATTGCAAGAGATTTCGCCAGCTATTTGGAACTTTTCTACAAGTACCGTACGGATTATCAGATCGATGAGGTTTTAAGCGGCCATATTGATGATATTCTGGTAAAAAAGGCGGCACATGCTTCCTTTGATGAAAAGCTGAGTGTCACCGGACTTCTTCTTTCCAGACTGAACAAAGCCTTTGGAAAGGTGAAGGAAGAGGAAGAAAAGCTTGTCAGCATTTTTGATATTTTAAAAGAGGCGAAAGAGCCTCTTATGGGAGCGCAGAAGGAGCAGCCGTTGGTTTATCTGGAGGATGTAAAGAACCGCTTCCAGTCAGACTCATTGGCAAAGAAGAAAGCAGGGCTTTTGTCCAGGGAGGACCTCCATCATGACCAGCAGGTTCTGGATACCCTGGAAAAATATGTGATGGATCTGAAGAAAGAGAATGTACAGGATGGCCAGTCTGCTTTTTCCCTTCTCAGAGGCTGGTTTAATGCGGAAAAAGAAGAATATGACAATGGTTTTGACAAGGCGGCGAAGCAGCTTGAATATGCTTTTGATTTTATGGAGAGTGCTTTTGCGGGTGGACAGGAACTTGTGGTATTTATTACAGAACTGAATACCAGCAGTCCTGCAGTGGCTTTTCTTCAGGAATATTCCTGTGAAAGATATTACCGCTACAATAAGGAACTTTTATTCCGGGAAAACACCAGAGATATTCTGGAACGGATCCGGCAGCTTGGGTAAGGAGGCTGAATGAGAAAAAGAAAACCATGGAAATTTATTTTTATTCTTCTGTTTGCAGTGGCAATTTCCCTGGGAGTCTATGTTTATCAGCAGCAGTATGAGCCGGACGATTTGTTTGTAAAGGTGGGAGAGGGAATTCTGGATAACGCTCCGGAGATTTTTTCCGGAGAGCCGAAAGAAGTCCAGGAACTGCGGAAGCAGGAGGTGGCAGATACCGACACACAGGGACTGCGCCAGGAATACTATTTTAGTCAGCTGAATGAAGAAGAACAGCGGGGCTATCGGGAAATAATAGAAGGAATCCGGGCAAAAGAGAAAGAATTTTACCTTACGATCTATGAGGATGACACTGTAAATAAGGTTTACCATGCGGTGCTTATGGATCATCCGGAGCTGTTCTGGGTGCATAACCGGAAGCAGGTATATAAAACAACCTTCTCAAATGCCAATTATTGTATGTTTTCTCCTGGTTACAGTTATACGGATGAGGAAATCCAGGAGATACAGGCAGCTGCTGACAATGCCTGTCAGGAGGTAAGTGCATTGGTCTCAGAGGAGGCGGATGATTATGAAAAGGCGAAAGCAGTTTATACTTATCTGATCGATACTGCCGAATATCAGGAATCTGAGGACGACCAGAGCATGGCAGGAATCTTTTGGAGGAGGCAGGCAGTGTGTGCCGGATATGCAGGGGCTGCTCAGTATCTGCTGGAATATCTTGGAGTGCCCTGTATTTACGTGGAAGGCAGTACTGCCGGAAGTACAGAGGGACATGCCTGGAACATTATTACTTTAAATGGAAATGATTACTATTTTGATGCGACCAACGGTGACCAGCCGGAATTTCTGGAGGGCGATGCAGTCCAGCTTGCAGAACATAAGACAATCCTATATGATTATTTGTGTCCATTCCCGGAGGAGTATGAGATGACATATACACCCTCTGATGAATTTACGGTTCCGGCGTGTTCTGCAACAGATATGAATTTTTATGTGCTGAACCAGGGCTGCTTTGACAGTTATGACTATCAGGAAATTCTGGCATACTGTCAGATGAGGCTGAATAACGGGGCTGCAGTAGTGAGGTTTAAATTCTCATCACAGGAAGCTTTTGAACAGGCCAGAGCAGACTGGATCAATGGAGATGCCATTCAGGAGGCTGCAAGATATTATATGACTATATATGGAATGAGTCAGGTAGAGTATCATTATGGAATTTTGGAAAACATGAAAACTATCTATTATATGTTTTAAAAGGAAGAGGTATAAACAGATATGGTTGATATTTTAAAAAATATTATGAATATTGCATACAGAGTTCGGGATATGCAGATCGCGGGTACTTTGTCCATGGCGTTATTTGGAGTAGTGCTTGTGTTCGGAATTATGAACTGTGTACTCGGATACCGTCTTTTAAGATTCTGGATGATGATCTTTGGATTTCTCATTGGAGCAGGAATCGGATTATTTGCCATTCATCAGATCGGATTCGGGGAAAAGATGTATTATGCAGTGGGAATGATCGGGGTAGGACTGGTACTTGCCATTCTTTCTTTTGCAGTGTTTAAGGCCGGTATTTTTATTATGGGAGCAGGAATTGGGCTGACGATTACTGTATATATTATCCATCCGACTACTTCTTTCAGCTTTTTCATCTGTCTTCTGGCGGGAGTAGGTCTCGGAATGCTGGCGCTTCGCTATGAAAGAGAAGTGATCATTGTGGGAACCAGTATTCTGGGTGGTATCTTAAGTGGCTTTTCTGCTGCCAAGCTGGCAAAAATGGAGGAAATTCCTTTTGGAATTATTTTTTCCATTGGGTTCGCCCTTGTGGGAATGTTGATCCAGTTTGCCATTAATAAGCCGAAATATGACGATGATTACGATGACGAGGAAGATGAGGATCAGGGGAAAGTACCAGAAAGACGACAGAAACGGGAAGAAGCTGACTGGGAGGAGGTTGAAAACGAGACAAAGCGCAGAGGGAAAAAAGAACGTGATGATAAAAAGAATCCTTCCAGGGAGCAGTACAGAAAGTATCAGGAAGAGTATGAAGATGATGATTTAGATGATGATCTGTCTGATGCAGATGACAAGGAAATTGATGAGATTCTGGATGAGTATGGCGTGGACGAGGAAGATGTGATTGAGGAATATCTGGAAGATTATTATGGCGAGAACAAGAGAAAGCCGCAGAAAAGACGGAAAAGTAAGAACAAGCGGAAAAACAGTGCCAGCCCTTATCAGAAGAACAGATAGATGAAATCCATTTTCAAACACGCTCTAGAGAGAAAGGCAGAAGAAAGTAAATAAAAACTATGAAATCCTGGAGTCAATAATGCTTCAGGATTTTGACTTATAAAGAAAACGCAGTCAATTGATTTTGAAATTGACTGCGCTTTGTTTTGTGAATTAGAATTCGATTTCCTTTAAATATCTTGCCAGAGCATCCTGCCAGGTTGGAAGAGGGGTGAATCCATTTTCTACCAGCTTCTTTTTGTTCAGACGGCTGTTAAATGGGCGTGCTGCTTTGGAAACTCCGTATTCAGCGGTGGTAACAGGAAGAACTGTTACTTTATCCTCGGCATACTCGGTATGTCCAAGCTCAACAGCCTGACGGAAGATTTCCTTAGTGAAATCATACCAGCTGATATAACCACCCTCATTGGTTGCGTGATAGTAACCGTATTTGTCAGTGAGAATCATGTCGATCATCAGGCGGGCAAGGTCATAGGTGTAGGTTGGAGTACCGATCTGGTCGTTGACAACCTTTAAGGTATCATGCGTTTTGGCAACGTTTAACATGGTTTTGATAAAGTTCTTGCCATTTTTACCAAATACCCATGCAATACGGATAATAAAAAATTTGTCAACATTGTTATAAACTGCAAGCTCTCCGTCAAGTTTCGTCTGACCGTAAACATTCAGAGGCTTGTAGGCTTTACAGTCTGGCTCCCATGGAGTGGTGCCCTGACCGTCGAATACATAGTCTGTGGAAAGATACATCATTTTGATGCCCAGCTTTTTGCAGACTTTTGCAATATTTTCAGTACCAAGAACATTTACTTTGCGGACGATTTCCTGTTTGTCCTCATCTTCAGCTGCATCTACAGCTGTCCAGGCTGCACAGTGTACCACGCCGTCCACGCCTGCTTCTGTAATGGCTTTTTCCACAGCGGAAGCATCTGTAATGTCTACAGAAATATAAGGCATTGTGGTGACAGCAGTACTATCCTGAATTCCGCTATACTCCGGGGCAAGGTCAGAGCCTACCCCTTCGTATCCGCGTTTGTTAAGTTCGTTCATTACATCATGACCAAGCTGACCGGCCACACCTGTTACAAACAGTTTCATAAAAACAGCCCTCCTTAGCGGTTGCCGTACATTTTTTCGTAGTAATTCTGATACTCTCCGGAAATAATGGTCTCCCACCATTCCTTGTTGTCAAGATACCACTGGATGGTCTTCTTTATACCGTCTGCAAATTTGGTTTCTGGCAGCCAGCCCAGTTCGTTGTGGATCTTGGTTGGGTCGATCGCATAACGCATGTCATGACCCTTACGGTCTGTTACGTATGTGATCAGGCTCTCTGGTTTTCCAAGCTCTTTGCAGATGATCTTAACGATGTCGATATTTTTCATTTCGTTGTGTCCGCCTACATTGTAAACCTCACCAACACGTCCTTTGTGGATGATCAGGTCGATAGCGCGGCAGTGATCCTCAACATACAGCCAGTCACGAACATTCTCACCTTTTCCATAAACAGGAAGTGGCTTGTCATTTAATGCGTTGGCAATCATAAGTGGAATCAGTTTTTCCGGGAAATGATATGGGCCGTAGTTGTTAGAGCAGCGGCTGATGGATACAGGAAGTCCATAGGTTCTGTGGTAAGCAAGTACCAGAAGGTCAGCAGATGCCTTGGAAGAACTGTATGGGCTGCTTGTGTGAATCGGAGTCTCCTCTGTGAAGAACAGGTCCGGTCTGTCAAGTGGCAGATCACCGTAAACCTCATCAGTGGAAACCTGATGGTAACGTTTGATTCCGTATTTACGGCAGGCATCCATAAGAACAGCAGTACCGATGATGTTTGTGTTCAGGAAAACCTCAGGGTTCTCGATGGAACGGTCAACGTGGCTCTCAGCCGCGAAGTTTACAACCATATCCGGATGTTCTTCCTCAAAAAGCTTGTAAACTGCTTCACGGTCTGTGATGCTCTCTTTTACAAAACGGAAGTTTGGGTTGTCCATAACCGGTGCCAGAGTAGAAAGATTACCTGCATAGGTAAGGCAGTCCAGACAGATGATGCGGTAGTCCGGGTATTTTTTTAACATGTGGAAAATGAAGTTGCTTCCGATAAATCCGGCACCGCCGGTAACGATAATATTCATGATATAATTCTCCTTTGATTTTTATAATTAGTGAAGTACGTCCATATATTTGCCATCCAGTACGTCCTTCAGATACTGACCATACTGATTCTTCTTCAGCACGTTGTAAACTTCCATAACTTCTTCTCTGGAAATCCAGCCGTTTAAGTAAGCAATTTCCTCAAGGCATGCAATCTTACGGTGCTGATGGGTTTCTACTGTTTTTACAAAATTAGTTGCGTCTACAAGACTCTCATGTGTACCTGTGTCAAGCCATGTGAAGCCCTGGCCAAGAAGCTCTACATTTAACTGACCTTTTTCCAGGTAAATACGGTTCAGGTCTGTGATCTCAAGCTCACCGCGGGCACTTGGTTTCAGGTTCTTTGCATACTCAACAACTTTGTTATCATAGAAGTAAAGACCTGTTACACAATAGTTGCTCTTCGGATGCTCCGGCTTTTCTTCAATGGAAATAGCTTTACCTTCCTGGTTGAATTCAACGATACCGAATCGTTCCGGATCGTCTACATAGTAGCCGAATACAGTAGCACCTTTTCCTGAGCTTGCATTCTCAACAGCGGCTTTCAGACGCTTCTTAAGACCGTGTCCTGCGAAAATGTTGTCTCCAAGAACCATGGCAACCGTGTCATTTCCAATAAACTCTTCGCCGATGATAAATGCCTGTGCAAGTCCGTCCGGGCTTGGCTGTACAGCGTAAGTAAGAGATACGCCGAACTGATGACCGTCACCAAGAAGCTCCTTGAAACGTGGGGTATCCTGTGGAGTGGAAATGATCAGGATATCACGGATCCCTGCGTTCATAAGAACGGACATTGGATAGTAGATCATTGGTTTATCATAAATTGGAAGCAGCTGCTTGGAGGTGACCATAGTTAATGGGTAAAGTCTGGTACCGGATCCACCGGCTAAAATAATTCCCTTCATAATTTCGTTCTCCTTTGTTGGATTTGCTATATTGTTCCTATTGTGAACAATATCTGATTTATGCTGTCAGGTGCATGATTTCGTAGTCGTCCATGAATGCTGCCAGATTTTGGACAGCATTTGTTTGCCCTGACCTGAGTCTGTAACTACATTATAAAAGGTAACCTTACGTTACCTTCAAGACCTTTTTTACAATTATTTCAAGTTTGTTACTTTTTCACAAAGAAATACCCCTGCATCCTTGGTGATATGGAACCCATTTTCTGTTTTTTTCTTAACAAGGGCGCGAAAATCCTTATAACGGTCTGGCAGATACTGGTTCTGATTGCCGTGGCAGGAGAGAATATAGGAAATTAAAGGTTCCGCATCGGTGACAATCAGTTCGTCCTCATAGGATTTCCAGGTAATCTGCTGAAAATAAGGGGAAAGGATATCCGTTCCATTTTCCCTGCCAAAGCGTTCGTACAGTTTATCTGCGGAGAGGGCAATCCTTTCATCGAAGGACTGGACTAGAAGGCTGACCTCCCGCATATGTCTGGAACCGTAGGTACTGCAAAGAAAACGTCCGCCTGGCTTCAGGATTTTTGTTACATTTTTGCACACCTTTCCAATGTCGTCACAGTAAAAAAGTACATGATTGGCAATGACCAGATCAAAGGTGCCAATCCTTGGAGGAATGTTGTGACAGTCAAAAGCTTTGAAAGAAAAACGGGGATCTTCTCCGCCAATGGCACGCCTGGCGTCACGGAGCATACCCTCGGAAATATCAGAAAGGGTAATGTGTATGTTCCCTGGCAGTTTTGATAAGTTCTGGGTCCAGAGAGCTCCGTCACCGCATCCAAGCTCCAGAATATTCATTCCCTCATGAATCTGGCACTGCTGGCAGATCCAGGGAAACCAGCCTTCCTGGTTTACAGAATAAAGACTGTGCAGGTTGATCCTGGAAGAAATGTTGGAAGCATTCTGGTACTGATTTTTCAGGCTTTTTTCCATAACAGTCAGATGAATCAGGTCCAGCATACGGCTCCAGTCCACGGTATGCTCCTCAGAAATGGCCTGGGCAGTATCTTTCAGTGTTTTTTCCACAAGCTGCATCTGTTCAATCCGGTCCTGTACAAGCTTCAGCTGTACATTCAGGGCATTGAGCATAAAATGGCTGTCCGGGTCTTCGATAGTCATCTCCCGGATATCCTCCAGGGAAAATCCAAGATATTTTAGCAGCAGGATCTGCTGCAGCCTTGCAAAGTCCGTGTCAGTATAAAATCTTGCGCCGGACTCGGATACAAGAGAAGGTTTCAGAATATCGTGCTGGTCGTAATAGCGGATGGTCCGCAGTGTTACTCCAGCCATCCGGGCAAACTGACCGGAAGAGTAGTAGCCGTCTTTTTTCAAAAAAACACCTCCTGGATTGCCAAATGTTATATTATATTATAGGGAAAATTTATCTGGGGTGCAATGGAAAGTTTGAGGCAGGTTATGGTTTATTACACTTACAAAAGAACAGCTTGCGGAATATTACTGGCAGATCCTGTCGCAAAGAGGCGAACGCTTTTCCTTGTGCTTTTTTTATCTGTGTGCTACCCTTTAAGCAAGGCCAGCGGGGCCGAAGATGAATCTTAAAACTGGCAGTTCTGTCAGTCTTTTTCCACAATAAAATGTAAGGAAGAGAAGAAAAAAGGACAGGAGGTTAACATGAACCTATTCGATTTTACCTACTGCGGTAATTATAACCGGCAGATCCAGAACCTGGCCAGGATATCCCCTGAGAAGTGGAGTTTTGGGCAGTCCGGGGATAACGGGATCCTGAAAGGTTATCTGGAAAATACATTCCGCAGACTGTATGAGGAAGGAAAAGTACGGGAAGAGAAAGAATATGCCCTTTTTCATACAGGACTCTTTAATCAATATTATCAGCCAATTTATGCTTATTTTGTTCCAAATGTAGTACCGGACAGACAGAAATGGTATCTGGAAGGATTTTATACAGACTACTCGCTTTTAAAAATAAAAATTACGGATCTGCCGCCCAGGGCTGCTTATGTGGAAAATCCTTCCGATCTGGTGTTTGATACCAAGCTGCCGGTGGTGCCTCAGTATGAGCATATTTTTGATGATGAGGAAAATGTGCAGCGGCTTCCTTCTGCAGTGAGGGAGAGCGGCATGCGGGTACAGCTTTTTGATGGAGCCTTACAGCAGACCAGACGGATACTGGAGTCAGACTACAAGGCTGCCATTCCTCAGTATTATAACCATTCCATTCAGCTTTTAATCCCAATCTGCCTTCAGAATCCGGGAATTCCGGATCTGGCACTGGCCTGTATGAAAACTCCGGATGGGACCAAATATCTGGGACGAACCTGTCTGACTCTCCGGATGGCCTATCACAATGCCAGACTGCTTGCAAGGCTGGACGGGAGCTGGCTGAGGGCGTGAAGAAGTTAGAGAAAATGAAATACCTTCAAAGAGGATATTGGAACAGCAATCGGAAAGCTGCAATTTCCTGGCAACGTCTTGCTGCTGTGGGGCAGATCGTGAGCAGGAATAAAGAGTGTGAAAGAACTGTGACTTTCTTTCGGAAAAACTGTTCAAAATATATAAAACGTGTTACAATATAAAACTATCACAGAGAGAAAATCAGAGGTAAGGACTACATAAGACAGCAAGTCCTGGATTGATCAGAGAGGCAGGAATCAGACCTTGGATTTTCTTATGAAACACAGGAGAATGTATGAGAATCGAATTAAAAGACGAAAATCAGGAAGAACCGCAGAAAATTGATGAGAACGACATCCGTTACAAACACGAGACCGATCTGACGAAGAAAGAGAAGCGTGAACTTGAGAAAATGAAGCTTGCCAGTATGGGCTGGAAGGGAAAGCTTCAGTATATCTGGGCCTATTATAAGCCACAGATGGCAGCCATTGTGGCGGTGATCGCTATAGCCTTTTTTGTAAAAGATCTTTACGAAAATTCCAGGATCCATACAGCACTTACGGTTATGGTAATTGACTCCTACGGAACGAAACAGGAGGAAGCCGAAGAAAAGGTACAGAAAGCGCTGGGAATCCAGGATGATCCATATGAAATTGTCACAGTAGACGAAAGCCTGCGCACCGGTGAAGACGGAGTTGCATTGGAATCCTACAGCCAGATGGCCTTTACCACCAAAGTATCTGCCAGGGCAGTGGATGTGCTTATTGGTTCCGAAGATTATATGGACGGTTTTGAGTTCAAAGATGAGTATTTTATGGATCTGACAGAGCTTTTGCCAGAGGATGTTTACCAGGTATTTGGGGAGCAGAATGACAAATACAGCATTACCATTGATTCTGATGAACTGGCAGAGGAACTTGAGGTGACCTATGAGCCTGTTAAGATCGGAGTTCTCGCTAATTCAGAGAATGTGGAGAATGCAGTGAAATGGCTGACGAAACTGGCAGAAGAATTATCGTAAATAATGAAGGGAGACGTGTGAAAGCTGCCACGTCCCCCTTCCTTTTTCTGTAAAAATATGCCGGATTTTCTGGGTGCATTTCACATCAAAGCTTTTTCAGATAGTGTTTTTCAATAAAAGAGAGAACTCCATATAGCCCCATGGCAATCAGACACAAAACCACAATGGACATCAGCACCCAGGTAAGCTTGAAGAAGTGTGTCTGCAATCTGAAAGAAAACTATATAAAATTCAGAAAAAATTTTGTAAAAATGTCAATAGGATATTTGACCGAAATAAGGTATCCTAAACAGACAGAAGAGATTCTAAAGGATAACAGGAGAGAAGAATATGAAGGTTTTGCTGGCCGGGAATACCGGCTATGTGACAGAAGAATTTGTAGAAGAAGCATTTCCAGAATGTCAGATAACGGTACTTGGAAATAAAATGATAAAGACAGTCCGGAGAAGGGAACTTATTTCCAGACCATTTCCCAGGACGGAACTGGAACTTGGAGATATTTTCAGAACATACGAATTTGAAGCTGTGGTATACTTTTCTAATTATCTGACCTTACATGGAGAACTGGAAGGGGAAGCAGAGAATCTGCGCAAGATCCTGCAATACTGCAGGAAAGGGGTTCAAAGCCATTTCCTTTACGTGACAGGACCAGAGGGAATGTATGATGTACCAACAGGCAAGACTCTGCTGGTGCAAAATGCAGAGGATGTGTGCAGACGCTATGCGGGACTGTACGGTCTGAAGGTAAAAATACTGCGGGTACCCTATTTATATTCCGGAACCTATAAAAAAGATTTCTTTTACAGAATTTTCCAAGCTTCGAAAGAGAGCCAGGAGCTGTTTTTTCAGGAAGCTCCGGAGCAGAAAGCCTGTTTTTTATATTCTATGGATCTGGCAGAACTGATGTACAAGCTTTTTGATAACTGGAATGATGAGGAAGAGGTATTGAATGTTCCAGATGTATTTGACATCTGTTTTCAGGATGTGACCGAAGAACTGAAAAAGGTTTTATCCCCGGTCTCCATTATCTATAAAAGCAGTGCCGTTGTAGAAAAAATAAAAGAAGACGACAGACAGATCCGAACAAACTATAACTGGTTTCCAAAGATTTCAGTATTAGATCATATTTCGGAAATGTATAAAGAATATAATGAATACACAAAAAACAATGGGGGAAAAGTAAGCTGGCTTACCAGACTTTTCAATCAGAACCAAAGATGGCTGCGGGTATGTGAGTTTGTGGTCTGCTTTCTGGCGTTCGAATTTTTGCAGCGTCTTCTGGGAAATCAGGCTCAGTTTAAGATGATTGATCTGCGTCTTGTGTTTATTGTCTTGTTTGGAAGTCTTTACGGTCTGGGATATGGAATTGCCGGAGCAGCAGCCCAGACAGTATCCTTGCTTCTGGCATATGAAAGCCAGGGAACAAAGTGGTATACCCTTTTTTACGAACCAGCTAACTGGATCCCATTTATCTTTTATTTTGCTGCAGGTGCCGTGTGTGGTTATGTGCGAATGAAAAACAGGGAAAATCTGGAATTTATATCAGAGGAGAATCAGCTGATCCGGGAAAAATTTCTCTTTATGCGTGATCTGTACCAGGCGACCCTTCAGGACAAAAAAAGATACAAAAAACAAATTCTGGGCAGTAAAGACAGCTTTGGAAAGATTTTTGACATTACCAGGAAGCTGGATATTGTACAGCCAGAGGAATTGTTTATTGAAACGATGCACATTATGGAAGAGGTTCTGGAGAATGAAACCTTTGCGTTTTATTCCCTCAGTCAGAAAAACGGCTATGGCAGGCTGGAAGCTGCATCTCCCAAGTCTCAGGGAATGTACTCTGCTTCTGTCAGATTAAGTGAGTATACGCTTGCCCTGGAAACCCTGGAAAAAGGGCAGGTATGGGCAAATCGGGATTTTATAAAAGGTTATCCCATGTATATGGCTGGTATCAGGAAAGAAGGCAGTCTGGTGATGTTGATCTGTATTCAGGAGGTAAAAAACGGACAGCTGACTTTATACTATATGAATCTGTTTCAGATTTTATGTGGTCTGGTAGAAACATCACTTTTACGTGCTCTTGAATATCAGGAAGCCACGGAATACAAGAAATATGTAGAGAATACGAGGATTCTGAAGCCGGAATACTTTGAAAAAAGTCTGGAGCTTCAGCATTCTATGCGTGAGCAGAAGATGGCATCCTATATCCTTCTGAAACTGAAGTATGGGAATATGACCATTGAGGATGCGGATGAGGCACTGGACCGCTGTATCAGAGAAAACGATATCCGTGGTATTTCTCCGGAAGGGGAGTTGTATCTGATCCTGACCCAGGCAGATGACAAGGCATTGCCAGTCATCCTTGAACGTCTGAAAAGAAATGGATTTGAGGGAAAGGTGCTTGATGTTCCGGTAGGAAAAGAGACAGCAGGAGTGGAATCATGACAAAAACAGCAATTGGAATCACGGCACTGGCGATTCATCTGATCATCTGCATACTGATCTGGTCAGGAATACGCACAGGATTTCTGAAAGCAAAGATGTACATGCTGTCTCTTGCCGTATTTGTACCAGTCTGGGGACCGGTGTGTGTCCTGCTCATACATTTTCAGCTTTTTTCCGGTACGGATCAGGTGAAAACAGTGGGAGTTGAAAAGCTCAGGGTTAACGAGGAAATTTATAAGAACATGTTTCCGGCCATGGAGGAAAATGACAGGGATGTGGTTCCTCTGGAGGAGGCTCTTCTTCTGAATGACCCTTCCAGGCGCCGGGAACTGATCATGAACGTTCTGAATGATAACCCGGGGGAATATGTGGAATTATTAAAGCAGGCACGAATGAATGAGGATGTGGAGGTAGTCCATTATGCGATTACAGCCATGGTGGAACTGTCCAAAGAATATGATTACAGATTACAAAAAATTGAGAAAAAATATACGAATGATCCAGATGATCCTGTTATTCTGGAGGAGTACTGTGATTTCCTGAAAGAATATCTGAGTCAGGGCTTTATGGAGAAGCAGATGGAACAGATTTACAGAAACCAGTATACCCAGCTTTTGTTAAAACAGCTGGAACAAAAGGTGAATCTCCATACCTGTGTCTGCCTGATGGAAAATCTTATGGTGCAAAGGGATTTTTTTCTGGCAGAAAAAGTATTGAAAATCATGGATCAGAACTGGCACAGAGGTGAAGAATACTGGATCTGGAAAATTCGGTATCTGGCAGAACGGAAAATGGGGAAAGAACTGAAACAGAGCTTACAGGCATTGAAGGAAGAGCATATCTATCTTTCTTCCAGAGGAAAGGAGGCACTGGGATTTTGGCTGGATGGATCAAAAAAGTGAAAGCTTTTCAATTTAAGGGAATTCTGGTGATCCTGGGCTGTTTTCTGCTTATAGGAGCCATTCTGTTTGCAGAACGATCCGGTCTGTCCTACCGGGAAAAGGCAAAGAAACTGACTTATCTGGATGCAGATAAAGTGGTTACGGAAGAAACTGCGATAAAGACACTAAAGCCAACCTGCCTTGTTCTTACAGACAGCAGTCAGGCGAACAGCACCATGGCGTGGATCCAGTTCGAGCAGATCTTTAAGGACATGAAGGTGGGTACTGATCTGGTTGATGTAAATCATGAAAGTATACCGGATGATCTGTCTGATTATGAGACTGTGGTCGTTCTTTTAAGCGATTTAAGTCCGCTGAAAGAAAATGTGCTGAAGATCAGCGACTGGGTAAAAGAAGGCGGAAGTGCCATGTTCGCCCTTACTCTTCAAAAAGATACTTATGTATCCCTTATTGAGCAGAAGCTTGGAATTGTATCTTCGGGTTACACAGAAGCCATGGTAAACAGCATTTATTTCGACAGTGGGTTTCTCGTCGGAGGAGGAAAAGCATACAAAGTCACAGACGGCTACGAATCGGCCTGGGCAGTGGAGCTGAGTCAGCGTGCAAGGGTATACGCCTGGGCGGATGATACGTCAGGCATTCCTTTGATCTGGGAAGCTGATTATGGAAACGGAAAGTTTGTAGTAGATAATTTTGGGTTTTATGAAAAAGCTTTCAGAGGCTTTTTTGCTGCATCCTACAGTCTTCTTACAGATGTGGGGGTATATCCGGTGATTAACGGATCCGTCTTTTATTTGGATGATTTTCCCTCCCCAGTTCCAAATGGAGATGGAACTTATATAAAAAGGGATTATGGCACCAGTATTGCGGATTTCTATACCAATATCTGGTGGCCGGATATGATCGCCCTTGCTACGGCTCACAATGTGCAATATACAGGAGTTATAATAGAAAATTATGAGGATGAAACAGACGGAGAGACGGAACGCCAGGATGATGTACAGCGGTTCCAGTATTTTGGAAATATGATCCTTCATCAGGGCGGGGAACTGGGTTATCACGGTTATAATCATCAGCCGCTCAGCCTGTCAGACACGGATTATGGAGATGCACTTCCCTATAAGACCTGGACAAGCTTTTCTGCCATGGAAAAAGCAATGAAAGAGCTGATGGATTTTGGAAAGGAAATGTTTCCGGAGACTACCATGTCTGTTTATGTTCCTCCTTCTAATGTTTTGTCAGAAGCGGGAAGGAAACTGCTGGGTTCCCTGTATCCCAAGATTCGTACTATTGCCAGCAATTATTTTTCCGGCGACTATGCTTATGTGCAGGAGTTTGAAGTGGCTGAAGATGGAATCGTAGAACAGCCGCGTATTATTTCCGGTGCGATCATTGACGATTATATGCAGATGGCTGCTTTGTCTGAGTTGAATATGCATTTTGTAAATACACATTTTATGCATCCGGATGACCTTCTGGATGAGGACAGAGGCGCTGCCCTTGGCTGGGAAAAGCTGAAAAACCGTCTGGATGAGTACATGACCTGGCTGAATGAAGCAGCACCGGCACTCCGAAATCTTACAGGCTCCCAGTTATCCGGTGCCATTGAAAGATATGATGCCCTGACCGTGGAGAAAGACATTACAGACAAGGAAGTGCATCTTCATCTGGGAAATTTTTACGATCAGGCGTATCTGATGGTGAGAATGAATAAAGGAACTCCGGTGCGTGTGACTGGTGGAGACTTGACTCAGGCTGCTGGGAATCTGTATCTGCTGAGCGCAGAACAGGAAGATGTGTACATTGAGTTCGAATAAATATAATGACAGCAGTGTCAAAAGGTCTTTTACTATTGGTAACATAAACATATGTATTGAAAATGCAGATAAAAGGAGAAAACAGTGAGAATCTGTCTGGTTTTGGAAGGGTGTTATCCTTATGTGTTCGGCGGTGTTTCTACATGGATGCACCAGTATATCAATCAGATGCAGGAGCATGAATTTGTGCTCTGGGTTATTGGGGCAAATGCAGAAAAAAGAGGAAAATTTGTCTATGAACTTCCAGAGAATGTTGTGGAGGTTCATGAGGTTTTTCTGGATGATGCTCTCCAGGTGAAAGAAAAGGGGAAAATGTCCCATATTTTTTCCGAAAAAGAACTAGAAAGTCTGAGCGAGCTGATGCAGATGAGGAGACCGGACTGGGAGACGCTGTTTTCCTTGTATCATGATAAACATTTAAACCCTATGGCTTTTTTGAAAAGTGAGACTTTCCTTGATCTCCTTATAAAAATCTGTAAAGAACAGTATCCGTATATTGCTTTTGCAGATGCCTTTCACACCATGCGTTCCATGCTCCTTCCTGTTCTGTATCTTATGGGAAGTGAAGTGCCAGAGGCGGATGTGTATCATGCCATATGTACCGGGTACGGCGGACTTCTGGCCTGTCTGGGCGGTTATGTGCACAAAAAGGATGTTCTTCTTACAGAACATGGAATTTATACACGGGAAAGAGAGGAGGAGATCATCCGTGCCAAGTGGGTGGTTCCATCCTTTAAGAAACAGTGGATTGCTTTCTTTTATATGCTGTCAGATATGATCTATCAGAGGGCATTTCGTGTGACCTGTCTTTTTACAAATGCAATGCGCACTCAGATTCAGATGGGCTGTGCACCTGGGAAGTGCCGGGTTATTGAAAATGGGATCGACTATGACAGGTTGTCCGGAATCCCTTTGAAAGAAGAGGATGGCTGGGTAGATATTGGAGCAGTAGTAAGGCTTGCTCCTATCAAAGATATCAAGACCATGATCTACGCTTTTTTTGAACTGTCTGCACATGTAAAAAATGTACGCCTTCACATTATGGGAGGAGTCGATGATGAAGAATATGCACAGGAATGTTACGAGCTGGTGAAACAGCTGAAGCTGGAAAACATTATATTTACAGGGCGTGTGGACATTGTAAAATATATGGAGAAACTGGATTTTACCATCCTTACCAGCATTTCAGAAGGACAGCCCCTGTCTGTGCTGGAATCCTTTGCTGCAAGACGTCCCTGTGTTACCACAGATGTAGGCTGCTGTCGGGAACTTCTGGAGGGAAAGGAAGAGGATGTGTATGGAAAGGCAGGCTATTATGTGGCACCTATGTACCGTGACGGACTGGCTCTTGCCATGGAGAAGATGTGTGAATCCAGAAGCAGGCGGCTTCGTATGGGGAAAAATGGACAGGCGCGGGTAAAGGCTTATTACAGACAGGAACGCATGATCCGTCTGTACAGGGAGCTTTATGAGGAGGTGATACAAAAGAATGGCCGGAATCGGATTTGAACTAAAAAAACTGTTTAACAGCCGGGGACTGTTTGCTTCCTTCAGAGCTTACGGATATGCGGGAGTCGTATGTACCGGTCCAATGCTTCTTGGAATTGTATTGCTTCTTGGTGTTATGTATCTTTGTGATAAAACAGGAGGCAGCAGACACAGCCGGGAACTTCTGGTGTGTATGATCACGTATACCCTTTTGTTTTCCCTGACAGTTACCAGTTTTTTGTCTATGGTAGTTACCAGGTTTATTGCGGATATGCTGTACGAAGAAAAATACGATATGGTATTGCCTTCTTTCTGGGGCTCTACAGGGATCATGCTGGTGGCCGGCGGGATCCTGTATGGAATTTTCCTTATCTTTTCCGGAGCAGGACTTCTGGACGGATTGCTGTGTCTGTGGCTTTTTGGAGAGCTGACCGTTACCTGGAATGCAATGAGTTATCTCACTGCAATCAAAGATTACAGAGGAATCATGCTGTCATTTACAGCTGCTATTGTGATCACATTTATATCCGGCTGGGTATTGCTGATGCTGGGAATTCCCCATGTGGAAGCTCTTCTGATTGCAGTGGCTGTGGGATACGGAGTGATGCTTTTGTGGGATGTGATCCTTTTGTATCAGTATTTTCCCCAAGGGGAAAAGGGTGCCTTCCTTTTCCTAAGATGGGTGGATCAGTTTCTGCCTCTGGCATTTACCGGTTTTTTTATCAATATTGGACTGTTTGCCCATTTGGTGATCATGTGGGTCGGACCGCTTCAGGTACAGGTGCAGGGACTGTTTGTTGGTGCACCCTACCATGATGTGCCAGCTCTTGTGGCATTTCTTACGATTTTGGTAACAACAGTAAACTTTGTGGTTTCTGTGGAGGTGAATTTTTATCCGAAATATGAAAATTACTACAGTTTATTTAATGATAAAGGTGCTGTAGGAGATATTACCCAGGCAGGTGAGGAAATGTTAAAGGTATTGAATGTGGAATTGAAATACACGGCCTTGAAGCAGCTCCTTGCTACAGCACTTGCTATTTCTCTTGGCGGACTGCTCCTGGAGTATGTGCCGCTTGGATTTAACGATCTTATGGAAGGGTATTTCAGAACCCTCTGTGTGGGATATGGCATTTATGCGGTGGCAAATACCATGCTTCTGCTGCTTTTATATTTTACAGATTACAAAGGAGCGTTGGCGGCCTCCGGATGTTTTGCAGGAGGAACTGTGCTGTTTACAGTAATATCCCTGTTTTTTCCAAGAGTATATTATGGTTTCGGGTTTCTCACAGGCAGCGCAGTGTTTTTTCTGATTGCAGCCTTTCGTCTGGACTATTACACAAAGAGGCTGCCCTATTATATTTTGAGTGTACAGCCTGTGGTGGCCAGGGAAAAAAGAGGAAAGTTTTCCAGACTTGGTTTTTTCCTCAGCAAAAAACTGGAAAGGAGTCAGAACAGTGAAAAAATATAGAAAACTTGCATGTATTCTTGCCGGAAGTATGACCATGTCTTTATTCGCAGGCTGTATAGGAAATGGAGATGTAGTGCCGGAAGAAAAAAATGAGAGCACAGATACAGAAGAACCGACAGCATCCGAAACGTCACAGGAGATAAAAAAAGCAGAATCCCGGGATATTGACCAGGTTCATTTAAGAGATAAGGACAGTCTTTATGAAAACGATGACGATACCAGCGTGGTTACCATGTACCTCACTGTTTCAAAGGGGAATTCTTCAGAAAATACAGATCATACATGGGAAGAAATCAATAGTTATTCTGTCTATGATTATGAAGAGATGGGAGTAGACAGATATCAGGCGGCTGCACTTTTACAGATAGGGAATGAGAATGGTCCGACAGAGGGAATGGTAGGATACGGGGAGAATGTTCCCAATGCCACGGTACAGATCCGTGGGCAGACTTCAAGCAAGAACGCCCAGAAAAACTATAAGATTGAGTTGAAGAAAAATAAAGGGACCTGGCGCGGACAGAGAACCATTAATTTGAACAAGCATATGACAGAAGGAATGCGGTTTCGAAACAAGCTTGCCTATGACCTGCTGAAGGGTATTCCACAGCTGATCAGTCTGAGAACACAGTTCGTCCATCTGTATGTAAAAGATACCACAGATGGTTCTGCTGACGCTGAATTTGAGGATTATGGATTGTATACCCAGGTAGAGCAGCTGAATAAGACTGGATTGAAGAATCATGGACTGGATTCCAATGGACAGCTGTATAAAATTAATTCTTTTGAATTTTACAGATATGAAGATGTGATAAAACTCCAGGATGATCCATCCTACGACAGTGCTGCTTTTGAAAAATTGCTGGAGATAAAGGGAAGTACCGATCATCGGAAACTGATTCAGATGCTTGAGGCAGTGAATGACTACAGTATTCCAATTGATACGGTTCTGGAAGAATACTTTGATGAGGAAAATATTACATATTGGATGGGATTTCAGATTTTGATGGGAAATGTGGATACCCAGAGCCGAAACGTGTATTTATATAGTCCATTAAACTCAGATATCTGGTATTTTATTTCCTGGGATAATGATGACAGTCTGATGAGACCTGAATGTAAGATAACCGGTTTTAGTAATCAGAAAAGCTGGGAATCCGGCGTTAGTAACTATTGGGGAAATGTACTGTTCCAGAGATGCCTGAAATCAGAGCGTTTCCGGGAAAAGCTGGACGAAACGATTCTGGATCTGAAAGAATATCTCAGTGAAGAAAGACTGGTCACCATGATTGAAAAATACAAGACTGTGGTGAAGCCGTATCTTTATGAGATGCCGGATGTGTTTTATGCACCTCTTACCAGTGAACAATATGATGAGATTGCTGCAGCACTTCCGGAAGAAATAGAAAAAAATTATCAGCTCTATGTAGAAAGTCTTAGTAAGCCTATGCCGTTTTATATTGGTGTTCCTGTTGCAGAGGGAAATAAAATGAAAATAAACTGGGATAATTCCTATTCCTTTGACGCGGAGGATATTACTTATTCTGTAGAGATAGCAAAGGATTATCTTTTTCAGGATGTGATCTATACACAGGATGGTCTTCTGATCCCGGAAACGGAGCTGGAGCTTCCGGAAGCAGGACAGTATTTTATCCGTGTGCGTGCAACCAATGAAAAGGGAAAAACACAGGATGCTTTTGACTATTATGTTACAGATGAAGGAAAGCAGTATGGCATGAGGTGCATCTATGTAACGGAAGATGGTCAGATCGAGGAAGATATTTATGAGGAATAAAAGCAGGGAAGCATTTCGAAATGAATGGAAGTATCTGATCAGTACCAGTGAAAAAGAAATGCTTATGCTCAGGCTGAAGCCATTTCTACAGCCGGATCCCCATGCCGGGGAAGGGGGATATTATATCCGCAGTCTGTATTTTGAGGATTACTGGAACAGTGCATACGCGGAAAAGGAAGCCGGGGTACTGATGCGAAAAAAATACAGGATCCGGATTTATAACAATAATGACAAATTTATCAAACTGGAGCGGAAAAAGAAGTTTGGAAGTTATATTTACAAAGAGAGTGCACCGCTTACAAGAGAAGAGGTGGAGAAAATCCTGAAGGGGGACTATGCGTTCCTTTTGTACAGTCCCCACTCTCTATGCCGGGAATTTTACATAGAATGTACCTGCAATATGATGCGGCCAAGGACCATTGTGGATTACGAACGGATTCCCGGGATCCTGGATGCCGGAACGGTAAGGATCACCTTTGATTCAGATGTGAGAGCGGCTATTGGCAGTTATGATATTTTTGATCCTGGATTGCCTGCTTTGTCTGTGCTGGAACCTGGAAAACTGATTCTGGAAGTGAAGTTTACAGAAATGCTTCCCCAGCTTTTACGCGATGTTCTGCCACCGCCAGCAGCGGAATTTACAGCAGTTTCCAAATATGTACTCTGTTATGAGAAAACCAGGTATATGAATGGATTCGAGTACTGGTATGAGACATAAAAAGAAAACGTATAACTGTGAACTATGTTCACAAAAAATATCTCGCAAAATACTGCCTTCTGAATAATTACAAAAAAGCACAAAGAGATAAGTGGAGGAATTTTTTATGAGTGTAAAGGACATGATCAAAAAATCAGTTCTGGAATCCGGAGCGTTTACCAATTATGATGTTCCGGGGATTCTCACAGCTCTTGCGGCGGCTCTGCTGTTAGGGGCGCTGATCTATCTGGTATACCGGAAGTTTTACGCAGGAGTTGTTTTTTCAAGAACATTTGCTGTTACTCTGGTTGGAATGACAGTGCTTACCTGTATGGTAACCTTGGCTATCAGTACCAATGTGGTAATTTCACTTGGTATGGTAGGAGCGTTGTCCATTGTCCGTTTTCGTACAGCAATTAAGGATCCTATGGATCTTTTGTATCTGTTCTGGGCAATCACCACAGGAATTACGGCTGGAGCGGGAATGTATGTCCTGGCGCTTCTGGCGGCTGCGATTATGATCCTGATGATCGTATTGTTTTATCACAAACAGCAGAGAGGAAAAATCTATATTGCAGTGATCCACTATACAGGAGACCAGGCAGGGGATGAGGTAATCCGCTGCTTTGGAAAAAGAAAGTATTTTGTCAAATCCAAGACCATGCGCAAAGAAAAAACAGAGATGGCAGTGGAATTGTACTGCCGACAAAATGACATGGATTTTATGGAAAAAATCCGCAGCATTGAAGATGTAGAAGATGTCACTCTGATTCAGTATAATGGGGAATATCACGGATGAAAAAGATTCTGGCAGCAATGTTGCTGATTCTGATAGTCATTCTGGCAGCTGGCGCAGGCTATCAATGGTGGTCTTCCGGAAATGGAAACAAAAAGCAGTTTCAGAAATCCCAGGAGATTTTTGGAAATCCGCTTATGGGATATGCACCAAGTGCCTGGTATGAGAAAGTGTCAGAAGACATTTCGCTTTTGTATATGGACATTACCTGGGCAGAATTAGAGCCGGAAGAAGGTGTCTATGCCTGGGATCCCATAGAAGAGGAAAACCAGATAAACAGGTGGAAAAAAGAAGGAAAACATCTGATCTTGCGTTTTGTCTGTGACATTCCGGGTGATGAGAAACATATGGACATCCCCCGGTGGCTGTATGAGAAGACAGAGGAAGACGGAACCTGGTATGACGGTGAATATGGAAAAGGATATTCACCGGATTACAACAATAAGGTTTTTATAGAAGAGCATGAGAAGGCAATCAAAGCCCTTGGAGAGCATTTTGGAAAAGACGGGCTGATCAGTTATATTGAGCTTGGAAGTCTTGGACATTGGGGAGAGTGGCATGTAAATTACAGCGATGGGATTACGAGAATCCCTGAGGAAGCTGTAAGAAATCAGTATATTATGCCCTGGCTGGAAGCTTTTCCCGGCGTAAACAGGCTTATGAGAAGACCTTTTCATATTGCAGAAGCTTATGGAATGGGGCTTTATAATGATATGACCGGGCATAAAGAGTCCACAGAAGGATGGCTGACCTGGATTCAGGAAGGTGGAGATTATGGACAGGCAGAGGAGAAAGATGCGCTTGGCAGTATGCCAGACTTCTGGAAGACAGCTCCATCGGGCGGTGAATTTACCAGCTCTGTTTCCATGAAACAGATGCTGGTGACAGATCTGGAACAGACTGTAGAATTGGTCCGGAAGTCTCACACTACATTTTTAGGTCCGAAATATGCAGACAGTCAGTATAAAGATGGCTATGACAAAGTGCTTTTGAATATGGGGTACCGCCTGTGGATCTCAGAAGCTGCCTGGAAAAGGGAGGGGCAGGAAGATTGCCTGTGCCTGACCTGGAATAATGACGGCGTTGCTCCGTTTTACAAAAAATGGCCGGTATATCTGTATCTGGAGGATCCCTCTGGAAATACAGTGGAGAAGACTGAAATCAATATGCTTCTTTCTTCTGTTTTACCAGATACACAGCTTATTACTCGGACTGTATTTGAAACCCGGGATATTCCGGCACTTTTGAAGAAGGGATATGCTCTGTCTGTGGGAATTGAAGATCCCATGACAGAAAAGCCTAGCGTAAGGCTGGTAATGGAATGTGCTTATCAGAATGGCAGAAATATACTATGGCAGAAGGAAAAATAGAGTGGCTTTCGGTCCCTTTGCTTTCGGAAGAACCGGTAATAAAAAGTTGGAAGAGGTAGAGAAATGTCAGAAAAAATAGTGAAATACGAGTATGAATATGGCCTGTGTAAACGGATGCACTACCGTGGATTATGGTGCGTGCGTTATGAAGGTGTGCCAGGGCATTTTGAGAAAGCGGGTATGGCCTGTTCCTGTGCAGTGGATGGCTGTGATAAGGATTGTGCAGTTATGGAAAGTGCGGATGCCGTTATTGATCCGGAGTGGGAGTGGCATATGCTGGACAATCCGCCTGGAAGATAGAAAAAAATTACGGCAGAGACAGGAAGAACTGCATATTATACCATAAGGCATGAAAACCGGAGTTGATAGTATGAGTCTGGCGGAATCCTTAAATTGGGAGCAAGAAGAGCAGTGCACATCCGTTTTTTCACGGTCTGTTACCAACCGGAAAAATCAGGAAAATTTAAAATTGTCAGAGAAAAAGGAATTATTAAAGAAAATCGCAGATATTCTTGCAGAGGAAAAATGGATTACCTCAGCTGAATTGTTGGTTTTGAAGGAAAAAATAGAAAAATACGGTGGCACTTTATGACCAGGGCAGTGATCTACTGCCGGTGCAGTACAGAAGAGGAGTGCCAGAAGGATGCGCTTATAAGACAGGCGGCGGAGGCAAGAGAATGCGTCTGCCGCCTGAACTGGTCCTTAGAGGATGAATATATAGAAAGCAGGTCCGGTACCAGCACCCGGGGACGGGAACAGTACCAGCGGCTTTTTTCTGACCTTCTTAGAGATAAATTTGAGATTGTGGTGATAAAATCCCAGGACAGACTGATGCGAAATACAAAGGACTGGTATGTTTTTGTGGATCGTCTCGTGACTTGTGGCAAACGGCTGTATCTCTATCTGGAAAACCGTTTTTACAGTGCAGATGACAGTCTGATCACTGGAATCAAGGCAATTCTGGCAGAGGAATACAGCCGGGAATTAAGCCGTAAGATCAATAACGCCCACCGGAACCGGCAAAAGACTGGAAGTGCCCTGATGCTTACTTCCAATACCTATGGCTACCGGAAGCTGCCCGATAAAAGTCTGGTGCTCATAGAGGAAGAGGCACAGGTGAAAAGAAAAATGTATGAGCTTTGTGCAGGAGGTCTTGGCAGCAGATGTATCGCCCGGATTCTGCGGGAGGACGGTGTGCGGAAACGAAATGGAAGTTTTTTTACCGATTCTGATATCCGCCGTATGATCCGAAATCCTGTCAATAAAGGTACTGTGGTCATGAACCGGAAGCATTATGATTTTGATACCAGGCAGGTGGTAAAAAATCCACAGGAACAGTTTTATATTTATGAAAACCGGATTCCGGCAATTGTGTCAGAAGAACTGTGGAAGGCTGCCAATGAAGAAATCGACAAAAGAAAGAAACTTGTCGGAAACCAGGAGAGAACGGCCAGGTGCTTTGGAGTAAATCCGGGAAAGCATGTGTTTAGCGGAAAATTGGTCTGTGGTTTGTGCGGGGCTCCTTTTTACCGGACAACAAGAAAGGGAAAAAACCATAAAATCCATGAATGGAAATGTAAAACTTATCTGGAACAGGGGAGAAAAAAGGAGGAAAAGCCAGGCGGCTGTGCCAATATCCATCTGGAAGAGGAAAAATTGTTTCTTCTTCTGGAAAGGTCCGGAGGAAAAGAAATCCTGCCAGATCAGGAAAGGGAGATTACGGATTCTTTCATGCAGCTTTTGAAGGAAAGTCTGGAAGAAAACCAAAAGAAGAATTTGGAAAAGTACGAACAGCTGGAAAAAAAGATTAAATACCAGCAACAGCTTTTGCTGGACAAATATCTGGAAGGCCTGGTGGAAGAATCTCTTTACCAGATCAAGGAAAGGGAACTGCAAAATAAATTAAAGAACAACACCGGCAGCAGAACGTGCAGGCAGAAGAACAGGGATTTTCCGGTAGAGGAACAGGAAGAAGTGGAAAAAAGGCTTCGGGAGACAGAGCAGTTTTTAAAAGAACATCATGTGATTCTAAAGGCCCACGTATTATGTGAGTTAAAAATGGTGGAGAAAATCCTGATTTATCCGGATCATCTGAAAGTGGTAAAGAAACAGGGAAAATGCATTATTGCGGCAGAGACCTTTGATATGCTATACTGAAAAAATCGTAACTGCCCGTCATATCTGCAGTTACAGACACTATTTAGCGCCTGTTTGAAAAATCATTCCCGCAATCTGCACGCCTTGCTGTGCGGTATATTTTGTCCGAACAGGTAGAAAGGAACAGGATTATGAATATCAGAAAATCTACACTTCAGGATCTGCCACAGATACTGAACTTATATAAAATTGCCCGGGAATTTATGAAAAACAACGGTAATCCAAACCAGTGGGAGGACCGCTACCCGGAAGTTTCAACGGTAGAAAATGATATAAAAACAGGAATTTCCTATGTATGCGTGGAAAATGGGGGAATTGTGGGAACATTTGTATTTTTTACAGGAGAGGATCCTACTTACCGTGTGATCGAAAATGGTGAATGGCACAGCGACAGGGAGCCCTACGGCGTGATTCACAGAGTCGCTTCCAATGGAGTAACAAAGGGTGTGACCAGGGCTGCTTTTTCTTATGGATTGGAGAGAAGCGGATATGTGCGCATTGATACCCATGAGGATAACAAGCCCATGCAGGGCGCTTTGAAGAAATTTGGTTTCAGGGAATGCGGTGTGATCCATCTGGAAAGAGGAGCGGAGAGGATAGCCTTTGACTGTCGGAAAGAGTGGCTCTGAAAAATAAAATTAAATTTCTTTTTTGAAGAAATACGGAATTGCACTTCGTTATAGAAAATTGGAAAGAGAAGAGGACAGCATTTTGGGGAAACTGTCAGAATGCGTACTCACTGGAATGTCTGACTTCCATATATGATCAGGTAGCCAAGCCCCTGTCTTGCACCGATGAATTCGCCTATGATCACCCCTACCAGGCAAAGACCAATATTCACTTTCATATTTGCAAGAATAAGGGGCACAGAGGAGGGTAAAACAATTTTTAAAAGCTCTTCCTTTTTACCGCCGCCAAGTGTGCGGATCAGCTTCAGCTTTTCCTGGCTGATCTCCCCGAAGCCTGTATACAGGTTCAGAATTGATCCAAAGATTGCCACAGACATACCTGCAACAATGATGGTCCGCTGACGGGTACCCAGCCATACAATGAGAAGGGGTGCCAGGGCAGACTTTGGAAGGCTGTTCAGCACTACCAGATAAGGCTCCAGTACTTTTGCAAGTCTGGGGTATACCCACAGCAGAATGGAAATGCCAAGACCCAGGACTACTACGAAGAGGAAACTAAGAAGAGTTTCCTTCAGGGTGGCTCCAATGTGGATGAACAGCGAGTGGTTTTTGGCCATCTCTACAAAGGTTTTGAAGATCATGGAAGGGCTGCTGAAGATAAAAGAGTCAATCCAGCCAGCCCTTGCCAGGATTTCCCATTGTGCCAGAAAAATAAGAAAGACCAGAAGCCTTGCGCTTACAACAAGGCGACGGTCCCTTTTCTGGCGGGCAAGATATGCTTTTTGAGTGGGGGAAGGTTCATGCATTCTGATTCAACTCCTTCCAGATCAGATTAAAGTAGGATTTGAAAGCAGGGGCATTTCTCGAAGAAAGGGGCGTGCGGTCTTTCATATCCAGATCAATGGGAACGATCTTTATTACAGTGGCAGGACGCTTTGAAAGAATCAGTACCCGGTCAGCCATGCTGATGGCTTCGGAAATATCGTGAGTGACAAGAATAGCCGGCTTTCGTTGTATTTTCAGGATTTTTCCAATGTCATCACTTACGTTCAGCCGTGTCTGGTAATCAAGTGCGGAGAATGGTTCGTCGAGAAGCAGAAGATCCGGTTTTAATACAAGAGTGCGGATCAGTGCCGCCCGCTGCCGCATGCCGCCGGAGAGCTGGCTTGGACGACTGTTACGGAATTTGTCCAGCTCATAAAGCTTTAACAGTTCATCTACATAGGAAAGATTGTCTTTTGTGAGTTCACCTTTTATTTCCAGTCCAAGGAGAACATTGCGGTAGATGCTGCGCCATTCCAGAAGGTGGTCTTTTTGAAGCATATAGCCAATACGGGCGCTGTCCTTGTTCAGTGGCTTTCCATTCATAAGAATGGTTCCGCTTTCCGCATGTAAAAGCCCGCAGATCAGATTCAGCAAAGTGGACTTTCCACAACCAGAAGGACCCACGACAGCCAGGAACTCTTCTGGCATAAGATGAAAAGATATATGAGAAAGGGCAGCCGTTTCCCCGGATAAGCTATGGTAAGAAAGGCACACATCCTTTACTTCCAGAAGCGGATTCATAATCAAACCTCCATTTTCGTATAATTTATGATATGCTTTTGGGGTGGGGTGTGTTATAATGAAGTGATTTATCTATGTGCAGAGTGTAGCGAAGAGGAGTTCGCGGTTCCTGTACCGACAATTTTTTTTAGAAAGAAAATAATATTATGAGTAAAAAGCAAACGGTTTTCAACCTGTTATTTCTGGTGATCGTTTTCGGTCTTACCATGTACCTGGTTTTTCGCGGCAAGGACATCGGAGATATTATCAGTACTGCCAGGGATGCTGATGGGAGATATCTGCTTCTGAGTCTTGTGTGCGTGGTATTTTTTATTCTTGGCGAATCGGTTATCATTTTTTATATGATGAAAACACTTGGAGCCAGTGTGAAAATGACTCATTGTGCATTGTACTCCTTTGTAGGATTTTTTTTCAGCTGTATTACTCCGTCTGCATCAGGCGGACAGCCCATGCAGATCTTTTACATGAAAAAAGATAAACTGCCTATTCCGGTAACTACTCTGGTCCTAATGATCGTTACCATCACCTACAAGGCAGTTCTGGTAGTGATCGGTGTTCTGATCTGTTTTCTGGGCGGTGATTTCCTGAGAGGCTATCTTGGGGACTATATGTGGGTGTTTTATCTAGGCGTGGGTCTGAATGTGTTCTGTGTTACCTTTATGATGATACTGGTATTTGCTCCCGGTCTTGCGAAATGGATCATGGTAAAGGGTCTGAAGATCATTGAGCATGTCCGGATTCTGAAGCCCAAAAAGGCAAGGCTTGAGAGGCTGGAGGCTTCCATGGACCAGTATCACGCAACGGCAGCCTTCTGGGCCAGCCATAAGCGGATCATACTGAATGTATTTATCATTACATTTGTGCAGAGGTGTATTCTGTTCACGGTCACTTACTGGGTGTACCGCGCCCTGGGACTCCATGAGTATGGAATCCTGACCGTTACTATTTTACAGGCGGTGATTTCCGTATCTGTGGATATGCTTCCTCTTCCGGGAGGCATGGGAATCAGCGAGACATTATATATGGTGATGTTTGTGCCCGTATTTGGACCGCTTTTGCTGCCATCTATGCTGCTCAGCCGTGGGATTTCCTATTACGGACAGATGCTGATCAGTGCACTTATGACCTGTGTGGCACATCTTACCATTGGAAGGAAAAACGAAGAGATACAAAGGATGTAATTAACTGCAATGAAGGAAGAACGTTTGAAAAAGGAGAAACAGGATATGCTTGGATTTTATGATTATACGGTGGTGCTTACATACATCAGTCTCGCTGTTTCCGTATTTGGAATGACAAGAGCACTGGAGGGAGACTTCAAAGTTGCAATTTTGTGTCTGGCACTGTCCGGACTTTGTGATATGTTTGACGGGAAAATCGCCCGTACAAAGAAGAACCGTACAGAGGATGAGAAGAAATTTGGAATTCAGATCGATTCCCTGTGTGATGTGGTATGTTTTGGTGTGTTTCCGGCAATGATCTGTTATTGTCTGGGAATGAACCATATTCCGGGTGTGATCATTCTCTGCCTGTATTGTGTAGCTTCTGTAATCCGTCTGGGTTACTTTAACGTAATGGAAGAGAAGAGACAGAACGAGACCTCCGAGCTTCGTCACTATTACCAAGGTCTGCCAATCACTTCGATGGCGATCATCCTTCCGTTCCTTTATCTGCTGAGAAGAGGATGCTGGAAAAATTTCCTTCTGGTGATCCATGTGGCAGTGGTAGTAGTCGGAGTGCTGTTTATCAGTGATTTTAAGGTGAAAAAACCTCAGAATCCAATGGTGATCCTTCTGGTTGCCCTTGTGGCACTGGCGCTTTCCATGATGTTTCATCTGTTATAAAACGGATATTCACCATATATGAAAGTCAGCTGTCTGGCGCCTGTTGCGCTCCTGCAGCTGCCGGCTGCATTCGTAATCCGGGCTGTCGCCAGACGATATCCATGAATTCGCTTATGCAGGCATGGCTCATTTGTGGATGCCATCGGGAACTTTTATAGCAAATGCAGGGGAGGTATTATGAAATATATAGACAGAAAAGGCAACATCACAATAGAGGAGAACAGACAGGATAAATTTTTGCGCCATCTGTATAATGACTGGGGCGGACGTCTTTGCCTGAAGATCATAATACAGCCTTTTGTTACCAGACTGGGCGGCTGGTTTTTGAATACCAGGCTTTCTGCGAGGATGATTCCTGGATTTGTGGAGCGCAATCACATTGATCTTTCCAGCTGCACCAGACAGGAGTTTGCTTCCTATAACGACTTTTTTACCCGCAGGCTTAAAGAGGGGCAGCGGCCTGTAGCAGCGGATGACAGCGTACTGGTCAGTCCTTGTGACGGAAAGGTTACCGTGAGCCGTATTGGCAGTGATTCCAGATTTTATATAAAAGATACTCTGTATACTCTGGAACGCCTGCTGAAGAATAAAAAGCTGGCAAAGCGGTATCTTGGCGGTTATGCAGTGATCCTCAGGCTGACAGTCGATGATTATCACCATTACTGCTATGTGGCAGATGGAGAGAAATCTCCGGATGTAAAGATCCCCGGTGTTTTTCATACGGTAAATCCTGCTGCTAATGACGTATGCCAGATTTATCATGAGAATACCAGAGAGTATTGCCTGTTAAAAACAGAGCAGTTTGGAACCATTGCTATGATGGAAGTCGGAGCTATGATGGTGGGGAAAATTACCAATCTGAAACCTGGTGCCTGTGAAGTGAAAAAGGGTGAAGAAAAAGGTTATTTTGAATTCGGAGGTTCTACCATTGTCCTGCTTCTTCAGCATGGAAAGGTAAGGCTGGATTCTGATTTGATAGAGAATTCTGAAAATGGATATGAAACGATTGTAAGAATGGGTGAGAGAATTGGCAAATGTAAATTACCAAAAAGAGCTTGAAAAATTAATCGAACAGCATGAGAAAGAAGGAAAGGTTCCCAGACTTTTTCTTCATGCATGCTGTGCGCCCTGCAGCAGTTATGTCCTGGAATATCTTTCCAGGTTTTTTTCTGTTACAGTATTTTTTTATAATCCCAATATTTCTCCCAAGGAGGAATATGAGAAGCGGGTGGCAGAAATCCGCAGGCTGATCAGCGAGATGGAGTTTCTTCATCCAGTCGATCTGGTGGAAGGCGCGTATAGACCAGAGGATTTTTATGCCATGGCAAAAGGGCTGGAGGATGTACCGGAGGGAGGAGAACGGTGTTTCAAATGTTATCGGCTTCGAATGGAGGCAGCAGCAAAGCTGGCTCAGGAGGGCGGATATGATTATTTTACCACCACACTTTCCATCAGTCCTTTAAAAAATGCGGGAAAGATCAATGAGATAGGCCAGGAACTTGCACAAATCTATAAAGTGGAGCATCTTCCGTCTGATTTCAAGAAAAAGAACGGATATAAGCGGTCTATAGAACTTTCCCATGAATATGGGCTGTATCGGCAGAATTATTGCGGGTGTGTGTTTTCTAAGCGGGAGAGCATGGAGCGGGAAAAGCAGAAATAACAGAGCTGCATGGACTGTCAGTGAAACCATCTGATATTTTGCAAACAATAGTGCAGAGTCATGCACTTGCATGAATTTTGTGCATTGCAAAACGGTTTGATGCAGTAATGTATAGCGAAAATCATAATGAAAGACTCTTTGCAATTAGCAGAAAGTGTGATAAACTAGCACTTGATTGTAGTAAAGTTAGAAAGAATTTGTAAGGTTCCTATAATACTTCAAAGTGTATTTCTGTAAAATTCTTAAGCATCTTGCTTTTGGAATAAAAATATTGAAAAATTCGTGGAACTTTGCAGGAAATGAGGGAAAATATTATGGCACAGCTTTGGGGCGGACGCTTCACTAAGGAAACCGATAAACTGGTTTATAATTTTAATGCATCCATTTCATTTGACCAGAAATTTTATGAACAGGACATCCGTGGCAGCAAGGCACATGTAAAGATGCTTGCAAAACAGGGGATTCTGACAGAGAAAGAGAGAGATCAGATATTAGAAGGACTGGAGGGAATCCTGGCAGATGTGAAAGCAGGCAGACTTGCAATCACATCAGAATATGAGGATATCCACAGTTTTGTAGAGGCAAACCTGATCGACCGTATTGGTGATCCGGGTAAGAAGCTTCACACGGGAAGAAGCCGTAATGACCAGGTTGCACTGGACATGAAGCTTTATGTGCGTGATGAGATCGATGAGATTGACCAGGAAGTAAAATCACTGCTTGAGGCTCTTCAGAAGATCATGGAAGAGAATGTGCATACGTATATGCCCGGCTTTACCCATCTCCAGAAAGCCCAGCCAGTTACGCTGGCGCATCATGTGGGAGCATATTTTGAAATGTTCCGCCGTGACAGAGGACGTCTGTTTGATATCCGCAAGAGAATGAACACCTGTCCTCTTGGCGCGGGAGCTCTTGCAGGAACTACCTATCCGCTGGACAGAGAATACACCGCACAGCTTCTGGACTTTGATGAGCCAACCAGAAACAGCATGGACTCTGTATCTGACAGAGATTATGTGATTGAACTGTTGTCCGCACTTTCTACGGTTATGATGCATCTCAGCCGTTTTTCCGAGGAGATTATTCTCTGGAATTCCAATGAGTACCGTTTTGTGGAAATCGATGATGCATACAGTACCGGAAGCAGTATTATGCCTCAGAAGAAGAACCCGGATATTGCTGAGCTGGTAAGAGGAAAAACAGGACGTGTTTATGGAGCACTGACATCAATTCTTACTACCATGAAGGGAATTCCGCTGGCATACAATAAGGATATGCAGGAGGATAAGGAACTTACATTTGATGCTATTGATACTGTGAAAGGTTGTCTGGCTCTTTTTACCGGCATGATATCCACCATGCAGTTTAACAAGGCGAACATGGAAGCAAGCGCAAAGAATGGCTTTACCAATGCTACTGATGCGGCAGATTACCTGGTAAATCATGGCGTGCCTTTCCGTGATGCGCATGGAATCGTTGGGCAGTTGGTTCTAAAATGTATTGAAAAGGGAATTTCCCTGGATGAACTGTCCCTTGAAGAGTATAAAGAAATCAGTCCTGTGTTTGAACAGGATATTTATGAGGCTATCAGCATGAAGACCTGTGTGGAGAAACGTATGACTCTTGGAGCTCCCGGTCCGGATGTGATGGAGCAGGTAATTGCAGGAAATAAAAAGTATCTGGAAGCGAACTGAAAAAAGGACACATCCTGCAGAAAGCCTTTTTCAAACATGCTCTGGGCAGTTCGGTGGAAAGTAACGAAAGAATCTTGTTTTACAGGATTTTTTTGGTAAATCAGATAAATTTATTGCTTTAATATGATAAAATTTAAGAAAGTACTTGCATTTTCTCAGAACATGGTATAGTATGTCATAGAAATACACATGTACGCAGAGGAAAGAATGAGGAGAGAATATTATGAGTGAAAAGCTTAGAGTTGGTATTTTAGGTGCTACCGGAATGGTGGGTCAGAGATTTATTTCCCTGTTAGAGAATCATCCATGGTTTGAAGTTGTAACTGTTGCAGCAAGCCCGAGAAGTGCTGGAAAGACTTACGAGGACGCTGTAGGAGGCAGATGGAAAATGGATACTCCAATGCCGGAAGCAGTGAAAAAGCTTGTTGTTATGAATGTAAATGAGGTAGAGAAGGTTGCGTCAACTGTTGACTTTGTATTCTCTGCTGTAGATATGTCCAAGGACGAGATTAAAGCCATCGAGGAAGCATATGCCAAGACTGAGACACCAGTTGTTTCCAACAACAGCGCTCACAGATGGACACCTGATGTGCCGATGGTAATTCCGGAAATCAATCCAGAGCATTTCGAAGTTATCAAACATCAGAAAGAGCGTCTGGGAACAAAGAGAGGTTTCATCGCTGTTAAGCCAAACTGTTCTATTCAGAGCTATGCACCTGCACTTACTGCATGGAAAGAATTTGAGCCATATGAAGTAGTTGCTACTACATATCAGGCAATTTCCGGAGCTGGAAAAACATTTAAGGACTGGCCGGAAATGGAGCATAACATCATTCCATATATTGGTGGCGAGGAAGAAAAGAGCGAGAAAGAGCCACTTCGTATCTGGGGTAAAGTTGAGGACGGCGTGATTGTTCCGGCGAAAGAGCCTGTTATCACATGTCAGTGCGTTCGTGTGCCGATCCTGAATGGCCACACTGCAGCTGCATTTGTAAAATTCAGAAAGAAACCTACGAAAGAGCAGCTTGTAAAAGCACTTGTAGAGTTCAAGGGAGTTCCTCAGGAACTGAATCTTCCAAGCGCACCGAAGCAGTTCATTCAGTATCTTGAGGAGGATAATCGTCCACAGGTTACAGAGGATGTGAACTTCGAGAACGGAATGGGCGTATCAATCGGAAGACTTCGCGAGGATACTGTTTACGATTGGAAGTTCATTGGACTTTCCCACAACACTGTAAGAGGTGCTGCAGGTGGTGCTGTTCTTTGCGCAGAGACATTGAAGGCGCAGGGATATATCCAGGCGAAATAAATTGAAGAGTGAATAAATGCAGGGAGAATGCTGCCGGATGTGGTGGCATTCTCCCTTTTTGGGGATAGTCGGCAATCAGCACGCCCCACTTTGTGGTAGATTTCACTCGAATTCGTCTGCCGTAACGGGCTACGGCAGACGAATTCGAGTGAAATCTACCGCAAATTGTGACGTACATCTTGCACCTTTTTCAAGAATAGTAACAGATAAACAACTAAAATAAAAAACTGACCGTTTACGATAGGGGAGATTCATGTTAAAATAGATAGCACGTTAGAGCCTGTTTGAAAAATCATTCCCGCAATATGCACGCCCCACTTTGCGGGAGATTTCACCCGAATTCGATTGCCGTAGCCCGCTACGGCGCCCTCATCCGGGCAAAATCTCCCACAAATTGTGACGCACATCTTGCAGAAAGCCTTTTTCAAACACGCTCTAGAACTGACAGGAGGTGAGTCCATGAGTGACAGAGAGCGAATTCGCCTTACCCAGTATTCTCATACATCTGGCTGAGCGGCGAAAGTAGGTCCGGGGACCCTTGCCCAGGTTCTGGGTAAGCTGCCGAAGTTTTATGATTCGAATTTACTGGTCGGAACGGAATCTTCCGACGATGCTGCTGTATATCGTATATCTGATGATCTGGCCATGATCCAGACCGTGGATTTTTTTACACCGATCGTGGACGATCCTTATACTTTCGGACAGATCGCAGCGGCAAATGCGTTAAGTGATGTGTATGCTATGGGTGGAGAGCCTAAGCTGGCATTGAATATTGCAGCCTTTCCTAATTGTCTTGATCCGGAGATTCTGGGCGAGATTCTGCGGGGAGGTGCAGACAAGGTAATGGAGGCTGGTGCTTCTCTTGCGGGAGGACATACGATTCAGGACGATGAGCCGAAATATGGCTTGTGCGTTACCGGATTTGTAAATCCTGCCTCAATGTGGAAAAATATTGGAGCAGAGACCGGAGATGTTCTGATTCTTACCAAGCCTCTTGGAACCGGAATTCTTTCTACCGCAGTGAAAGGAGAGATGGCGTCTGAGGAAGAGACTGCCTATGCAGCTTCTGTGATGGCGACTTTGAATAGGTATGCCAGAGATAAAGTGGTAGATCTGCAGGTTCATGCCTGCACGGATGTAACAGGTTTTGGTCTTGCCGGACATGCCCTGGAAATGGCGAAGGGAAGTGGGAAGACCCTTTGTATTTCTCTTGGATCCCTGCCAATTATGAAAGGAGCACTTGACTATGCTTCTATGGGATTTATTCCTGCAGGTGCATACCGCAATCGGGAATTTGCAGGGGAAGAGTGCGAGTTTTCATGGAAGAATCACAGTGAGGAAGGCAGTGAGAATTTCTGGCTGGAAAAGACCAGGTGTGGAGCTGTGGAAAATGAAACAGGCAGAAGTGAAACCATCATAAATGAAGCAGAGCTTGCTGCCCGTGAGGATATAGTATTTGACCCGCAGACTTCCGGGGGGCTTCTCCTGAGTATAGATTCTCAGGATGCGGGCAAGGCAATTAGTCGACTGTCTTCTCTGTCGCTTCCCTGTGCTGTGATTGGACGGGTAATTAATTTACAAAAGAAACATCTTGTTTTTGTGAAATAGTTCCTAATTGATAAAAAATTATCAACTTCTATTGTGAAAAATACATCAAAGTGTTATAATTGTGAAAAACAATACGGAGGTGTTTTTTATGAACTATGAAGATGTGCAAAAACTTTCAAACGCAGCCAAAAACAAAATCGGGCTGCTGAACGGCAATTTCCTGAAGTACTTTCTTCGGGCTGTAATGGCTGGTTTCTTTATTGATGTGGCAGTTATTTACAGCAACGTCATAGGAAGTGTATTTTCGGGATCAGATCCTGCCTGGGGCAAGTTTCTTGGAGCTGTAGTGTTCTCCATTGCTGTTCTTCTGATCAGCCTGGTTGGCGGCGAGCTGTTTACCGGTAATAACATGGTAATGGCATTCGGCGCCTTCGACAAGAGTGTATCCTGGGGGGATGCAGGCAAGGTATGGCTGGTAAGCTACCTTGGCAATTTCGTTGGATGTGCAATTATGGCGCTTCTTTTTGTAGGAGCAGGTGCATCCGGCTCAGCAGATTATTTCGCAGGCTTTATTAACAACAAGCTGACGATCCCTATGGGACAGATGTTCATGCGTGCAATTTTGTGTAACTTCTTCGTATGTCTTGGTGTACTCTGCGGAATTAAGCTGAAAAGTGAAACCGGTAAATTCCTTATGATCGTAATGTGTATCTCTGCATTCGTTTTCAGCGGATTTGAGCACTGCATTGCAAACATGGGAATTTTTGTAGTAAGCCTTGGTCTGGTAGATGGCCTTTCCGTTGGTCTCATGCTGAAGAGTATGCTGATCGTAACCATTGGAAATATGGTGGGAGGTGCTCTTTTACTGGCATGGCCATTAAGAAAGATGAGCGCAGATAAATAATATGTCAAAAGCTTTATACATAGCAGAGAAGCCCAGCGTGGCTCAGGAATTTGCGAAAGCTTTAAAATCTGGCGGACAAAGACGGGATGGCTATATCGAGTCTGATACCTGCGTGGTGACCTGGTGTGTGGGACATCTGGTCACCATGAGCTATCCTGAGAAATATGATATGAAATACAAAAGGTGGAGTTTAGATACCCTGCCTTTTTTGCCGCATGATTTTAAATACGAAGTGATACCTGGCGTGGAAAAACAGTTCCAGATCGTGAAAGGGCTTTTAAACAGACCTGATATTGATACCATTTATGTGTGTACCGACTCCGGGCGTGAAGGTGAATATATTTACCGCCTGGTAGCACAGATGGCGGGAGTGAAAGACAAGACGCAGAAGCGTGTGTGGATCGACTCCCAGACTGAAGAAGAGATTCTTCGGGGAATCCGTGAGGCAAAGGATATCTCAGAATATGATAACCTTGCCGCAGCCGCCTATCTTCGGGCAAAAGAAGATTATCTGATGGGAATTAATTTCTCACGTGTACTGACTTTGCGTTATGGAAACAGCGTAACCAATTATCTTGGAGGCAAATACCAGGCAATTTCCGTTGGACGGGTTATGACCTGTGTCCTTGGGATGGTAGTTCGCCGCGAGCGGGAAATCCGCGCATTTGTGAAAACACCTTTTTACAGAGTTGTGAGCAGCATTGCTCTTGAAGGAGAAAGCTTTGAAGGAGAGTGGAGAGCTGTAGAAGGCAGCCGCTATTTCCAGTCCCCTGTTTTATATAAAGAAAATGGTTTTAAGAAAAAAGAAGATGCCCAGAAGCTGATCTGTGAATTAAGTACACAGCAGCCTCTTATATGTACGGTGGAGAAGATTGAGCGAAAGAAGGAAAATAAGAATCCGCCTCTTCTGTTTAATCTGGCAGAGCTTCAGAATGTCTGTTCCAAACTGTTCAAGATCAGTCCGGATGAGACTCTTTCCATTGTGCAGGATCTTTATGAAAAGAAACTGGTCACATATCCCAGAACAGATGCCAGAGTTTTATCGACAGCTGTGGCAAAGGAGATTTATAAGAATATTTCCGGGCTTCGGAATTATCCTCAGGCCGGGGAAGCTGCGCAAGGTGCGTTAGAGCTTGGCGCATACAAAAATATCGCGAAGACACGTTACACCAATGACAAACAGATTACAGACCATTATGCTATTATTCCTACTGGCCAGGGACTTGGCGCACTAAAGGGACTTTCTCTGACAGCACAGCGGGTGTATGAGACGATTGTGAGACGATTTTTAAGCATTTTTTATCCACCGGCTGTTTATCAGAAGGTAAGCCTTGTGACGAAAATGGAGAATGAATCTTTCTTTTCTTCTTTTAAAGTTTTGCTTAGTGAAGGGTATCTGAAGATTGCTGCAAATTCTTTTGCAAAAAAGAGTATGGCAGAAGCTTCCGGAAAAACTCCCGAAAGTGAAGGAGAAGGTGAGGTTTCCTGCGACGAAGCTTTGTTAGCTGCATTGCAGAAACTGAAAAAGGGTGATATACTAAACATAAATGGTCTTGGTATCAAGGAAGGAGAGACATCTCCACCGAAACGATACAATTCCGGTTCTATGATCCTGGCAATGGAGAATGCAGGCCAGCTGATCGAGGATGAGGATCTTCGTTCACAGATCAAGGGAAGCGGAATTGGTACCAGCGCCACCAGAGCAGAGATTTTGAAGAAGCTGTTTAATATCAGATATCTGTCTCTGAATAAGAAAACCCAGGTGATCACACCTACCCTTCAGGGGGAAATGATTTATGATGTGGTAAACTGTTCTATCCGTCAGCTTCTGAACCCGGAACTGACTGCCAGCTGGGAGAAGGGACTTACCTATGTAGCAGAGGGATCTATTACAGAGCAGGAATATATGGATAAGCTGGAGCACTTTGTAAGGATTCGTACCAAACAGGTGGAGGACAGTCATTTTCAGTATGCGCTGAGGCAGTTTTTTGATGCAGCTGCGCAGTTTTATAAGAAGCCGGAGCGGGAAACTGCTATGAAAAAAAGGCAGAACACGCTCTGATACAGATTGGGGAATAAAGGAAATCATTCATTAAATTAGATTTATATGAGGAGGATGTATTATGTTAAAAGATTTTACCATCGCAAACATGCTGGATATGACCCAGACCATCGCAGGAGAGCTTTTCCAGGGGAAAACCTATCCGTGGGAAGTTCTTCCGGAGATTGGTGATTTCATTGTGAAATTGGGAAAAACATTGGATCCAGATGAATATGACTATCTGGAGGGGGATATCTGGATTGCGAAATCTGCCAAGGTTGCACCTACCGCCTGCATTAACGGACCAGCCATCATCGGCAAGAATACAGAAGTGCGCCACTGTGCATTTATCCGCGGCAAAGCTCTTGTAGGAGAGGGCTGTGTAGTGGGAAACTCCACAGAGCTTAAGAATGTAGTCCTTTTTAACAATGTGCAGGTTCCCCATTACAATTATGTAGGAGACGCTGTACTGGGTTACAAATCCCATATGGGTGCAGGTTCCATCTGCTCCAATGTAAAGTCAGACAAGAAACTGGTTGTTGTAAAAGACGGCGAGGAGAAGATTGAGACAGGACTTAAGAAGTTTGGTGCCATGCTGGCAGATCATGTAGAAGTTGGCTGTGGTTCGGTTCTGAATCCGGGAACTGTGATTGGAAGAAACACTAACATTTATCCGCTTTCTCCAGTACGTGGATGCGTTCCGGCAAACAGCATTTATAAGAATAAAGACGAGATTGTAACAAAGAATTAAACTAGAGCGTGTTTGAAAAAGGCTTTCTGCAAGATGCGCGTCACAATTTGTGGGAGATTTCGCCCGGATGAGGGCGCCGTAGCGGGCTACGGCAACCGAATTCGGGTGAAATCTCCCGCAAAGTGGGGCGTGCAGATTGCGGGAATGATTTTTCAAACAGGCTCTAGTATAATAAAATGGCTTGGCAGAAAATGAATTCTGTCAAGCCGTTTTTTCTGGACATGTCCATAAATAATTTTTATATCATAGCTGTTCTAAATTCCAAACCACATCTTGCGGATTACGGTCAGTATAGCAATATGTACCGGATAAAAAGCATAGAAGAGATATTTTACCCATTTCCCCTGAATAAATCCTCGTTTTTCATTGTACATATTCAAAGGGATAAAAGCAAAGCAAGCCTTCCATTCATAGATCAGCCAGCAGCTTCCAATAACTGCCTGTGCAGGTTTGTGCTGATGCAGCCAGTACATGATCAGGAGAAATACAAAGCCTTTATATCCGTAATCTGCTTTGAGAAAATAGGAGACTGCAAGAAGCAACAACATGCAGACAAGCTGCATGGAAGCATTTTTTTCAAAGTGTTCGACCAGGCAGAATGCAAGATATCCCAGAAATAAGGTGAAAAAAACGTTCTGCTTATCTGGATACAGCAGAGTGCCATTTTGTGCAAAATTCCATGGAATTTCTGAAATACAGGCGAAAATCAGAAGATTTCTTCCATATTTAAAGCGGTTATGGGTGTGAAGAAATCCTTCCACAAGCAGGAAACAGAAAATAGGGAAAGCTGCACGCCCCACGTCACGCATTACCCGGTATAGGGAATAAGTGGTGCTGCCTATTTGAAACCAGGGCGCAATGGCTGGCGGGTAGTGACGCAGAAGGAAAGAAGCGGTATGGTCGATCAGCATAATCGCCATAGCCAGCATCTTCAGGGCACTTCCGCTTAGGATTCTCAGTTTTTCGGGCATAAAAGAAGTTGAAGTTTGCAATGACATATCTATGTAAGTCCTCCTGTTCTGAATATAGAGTATTGCTGGATACTTTTGGCTATGAAAGTTCCGGGCGGCAGCTGTGATCGGAATGTTCTTATGTAGTTTATCATGAAAATAAAATTCCTACAAGACAAGTCCAATAAATGGTACCGACAATTTTTTCGTAAATTTTGCAAAATATGACTAGACGAATGAAGAATTTTGTGAGAAAATAACACTAGGTTGTTAGGTCTTTAACAACGATTAAGTAATCAACACTGAAAGGAGTCTTAAAATGATTTACACTACTGAAGTTGAAAACATGTGCCCAGTAGCTAAGGGTGCAAAACATGAGCCAGCTCCGATCCCGGAAGAAGGCCAGTGGGTCCATGCAAAGAAAATTGAAGATATCTCTGGTTTTACACATGGTGTAGGCTGGTGTGCTCCTCAGCAGGGTGCCTGTAAACTGTCCTTAAATGTTAAGAATGGTGTAATCGAGGAAGCCCTTATTGAGACAATCGGATGCTCCGGTATGACACATTCTGCAGCTATGGCAGCAGAGGTTCTTCAGGGTAAGACAATTCTTGAAGCATTAAATACAGACCTTGTCTGTGATGCAATCAATACAGCAATGAGAGAACTGTTCCTTCAGATCGTTTACGGACGTACTCAGAGTGCTTTCTCTGATGACGGTCTTGCTGTTGGTGCAGGTCTTGAGGACCTTGGTAAAGGCCTTCGTTCCCAGGTTGGTACAATGTACGCTACCAAGGAAAAAGGAGTTCGTTACCTGGAAATGGCAGAGGGCTATGTAACAGGTATTGCTCTTGACGAAGACAACGAAGTAATCGGATATCAGTTCGTTTCTCTTGGAAAAATGACTGACTTTATCAAAAAAGGTGATGATCCTAACACTGCATGGGAGAAGGCAAAAGGTCAGTATGGCCGTGTAGCTGATGCTGTTAAGATTATTGACCCAAGAAAAGAGTAAGCCACAAGCGAAAGGAGACGAACAGAAATGGCATTATTTGAAGGATATGAGAGAAGAATTGCTCAGATCAATTCTGTATTAAATAGCTATGGAATCAGCTCTATCGAAGAAGCTGAGAAAATCACAAAAGACGCTGGTCTTGATGTATATGACCAGGTTAAGAAAATTCAGCCGATCTGCTTTGAGAATGCTGCATGGGCTTACACAGTAGGTGCTGCAATCGCGATCAAGAAAGGCTGCAAGAGAGCTGCTGACGCTGCTGCAGCTATCGGAGAAGGACTTCAGGCTTTCTGTATTCCTGGATCTGTTGCTGACCACAGAAAAGTAGGTCTTGGACATGGAAATCTTGGTAAAATGCTCCTTGAGGAAGAGACAGAGTGCTTCTGCTTCTTAGCAGGACATGAGTCTTTCGCAGCTGCTGAGGGTGCTATCGGTATCGCTGAGAAAGCAAACAAAGTACGTCAGAAACCATTACGTGTTATCCTGAACGGACTTGGAAAAGATGCTGCCCAGATCATTTCCCGTATCAACGGATTCACATTTGTTGAGACAAAATACGATTACAAAGAAGCTAAATTAAACGTAATCTATGAGAAGCCATATTCAAACGGACTTCGTGCTACTGTAAAATGCTACGGTGCAGATGATGTTCAGGAAGGTGTTGCTATCATGCATCACGAGAACGTTGGTGTTTCCATCACTGGTAACTCCACTAACCCGACTCGTTTCCAGCATCCGGTTGCAGGTACATACAAGAAAGAATGTATCGAGCAGGGTAAAAAATACTTCTCCGTTGCTTCCGGCGGTGGTACAGGACGTACTCTTCACCCAGACAACATGGCAGCAGGTCCTGCTTCCTACGGTATGACAGATACTATGGGACGTATGCACTCTGATGCACAGTTCGCTGGATCCTCTTCCGTACCGGCTCACGTTGAGATGATGGGTCTTATCGGAATGGGTAACAACCCGATGGTTGGTGCTACTGTTGCTGTAGCTGTTTCCGTAGAGGAAGCTGCTAAGGCTGGCAAGTTCTGATTATATAAATTGTAAAAGCGTTGAAAGTGCCGTAAACTCAAGGGTTTACGGCATTTTTGTTACTGTCTGGATTTCTTGCAAAACAGTATGAAAATATATGAAAAAATGGCGGTAACTAACAAATAACTAACAGGTAACTGACAGGCGTAACTGACAAGTAACTAACAAACCTACCACAAAAAAGCAGCAGGACAATGCCTGCCGCCAATCATTTTGTTATCTTTTTCATTTCTCTTTTCAGATCTTCCACAGTACGGTGAGTATATATCTTTTCTGTGATATCTGCAATTTCATGTCCAACGATCATTTTCAGAATATATTCATTCATATTTGCTTCTTTTGCTTTCGTAATAAAAGTGTGTCTGGTGTCGTGGGGCTTGTGATCCATTCCCAGTCGTGCCATAACTTTCTTGAAACGTCCACGATATTTGTCATATGTAAGGTAAGTGCCCTGCTGACCGTCCGGATCATTGAAAAGATAATTACTTCCCATACCGACTGCTTGCTCATAATTCTTACGCACCAGATCAGCAACCAGTGGATGAATTGGAACCAGGCGGTTACGGCCGGCATCTGTTTTTAGTCCACCAGTGTATGTCATATTATCCAGATCCACATCTGCAACTTTCAGAACTGCCAGTTCCTGGGGACGCCATCCGGAATAAATTCCGATCAGGATCATATCTGCGAATGGTATTTCCGGATGTTCCATAAGGGTTGTAATTTCCTGTTCAGAAAAAGGAATGCGGACGATAGTAGGACGTTCTCTTTTAACACCATCACATAAGGCTGCATAGTTTTTATCCACAAGCTCATGTTTCATAGCCCATTTATACATAAGGTTAAACAGACTCTTCATTCGTCCCTTAGTACTGGATCCTACGTTTGCACTATGAATGGTTCCTTCAAGATGTTCGACTCGGACATCTTTTATTCGCATATCATAAAGAGGAGTGCAGTACTTGTAGGCAGCAGTGATTGTACGTATGCTGGAAGCATTGCTGAGTGTGGGGAAATATTCTTCAGACCATTTTTCGTACACTTCCGAAAAAGTTGTCTTATTAAAATTCAGATCATAAGGATTTTCATTGTATTGTACAAGAGCAGTCATTGCTTCCTGTCTGGTAGCATAATATCCGATCGCCTGTTGCTTCTGTTTTACTTTTTGTCCTTTCTCATCAAATTCCCATCCGAAGGTTTTGGCTGCCACCCATGGCCGCCGGCGCCGGCCAGATAGCTTATATACAGAACCGAATCCATTTGGAAGTTTCATAACATCACCTTTCTTCTAAAAAAGAGTATAAAAAATACACCTTTGCAGGTGTAAAGAAAAGTGCTATAATAATCTTGCTATGGAATGATTATAGCAGTTTTCTTTATACTGCAAATTATTCACAAATCGCTCTGGTGCTGGTAACACTGGGGCGGTTTTTATTTATTCTAAATTGAAAAATTTCTTTATTTCTTTAATTGCCGTATCTTTATGATTTCCATAAAAACGTTCAATGCTCTTTTGCGATTCAAGACCAGAAATCAATTTCTGATCAATAATACCGCCATGCTCTTCGTTGTATGAAAAAACGTATTCATAAATCTCTTTAGCGTTTGAAAGCCCTTCAGCAACGGAAAGCAATTCGGAAGCTGTAGCCATTGGATCACCTTGCGGTGAATCAGATAAAGAGTCATATTCGATTTCAGAGTCAACAAGTTCGATTAATTGATTGTCTGAAATGTATTTTCTTACGGTTACCCGAATACCACTTAACAGTTTCAAATAGTCAGTAGGAAAATCCTGTAAAACAGAATCACTGATAAGATACTTTTTATGTTTTTCTTTGAAACCAGAGAAAACAACGTTTTTTATAATATTTTCTCTTTGGAAAGCATCAGTGAATTCTATATCTGCCATAATAGCTGACACGGAGCATTCGTCAGAATGAAATAATTCCAGTGAATATGAAATCTTGCTATTATTCAAAGTCTCTATGTATAAAGAAGAAGGACGAAAAGATAATCCTTTGTTGGTTGCGTTTATTGGATATCTTTGAGTTTCGATATCTTCAACAGAAGTAGGGATTTCGCCTAATTTAACTGCGGTACCGGAAGCAACAACGCCCATAATATCAGCAGAAAAAGAAACGTAATCAATATCAAGCCCAATTATTGCATTTCCACCAGCCTCAGTAATTTGACTTTGAAGCTGATCCAATGCATATTCTTTTGCTTCTTTTAATTTATTCGAATACATTTTACTGTTGGTGCCTAAAAAATCTGAAATTCCTGCACCCAGAGAACTTAGGAATCCGGTACCTAAGGCACATTCTCCAGAAAAAACTCCAAGGTATTCAGTGATAGTATATCCTTCAAAGTTGTATCCAGAAGTCATTAACATTTTCTTGTTCATAAACCCTCCCGATTTCTACATTGCTTGCAGAATAAACAATGTCTTTTTGTAGATAATAGTAGTATGAAGATATTACTAACACAAATCATGTATGAAAAAAATGTATCTGTACGGCAGCTGTCGAACATGACCGGGATCCCGAAATCCACGATCAATAATATTATGATCGAGAAGTATTCACCAACCCTGGACAACTTAGAAAGGATTGCCAAGGCTCTGAAAGTTGGGATGGTAGATCTGTTTGATTCACCGTACAAATAAGTGTCCAGTACACTGGACGATTGTGTTGCCAAGTAAAATTAATCCCTCTGTTTATCGTATAATAAGTATAAAAGATAATGCTTAACGAACAAATGTTTGTGAAATATATTGCACTTCAAATATAAATGGTGTATATTAAAAAACAAACAAACGTTCGAATAAACGAGAACGGGGGGGGCATACATATGATGAAGAATGATAAAGAAGAGTACAAGGGCAAAATAATTGAGTTGGTAAACTTGATTAAAGAAGAATCCGTTCTGAGGCGGATCTACTTAATAATAATTACCATGATAGGGGCCGACCATTGAGGTTGGCTCTTTTCTTATTCTATGCCCAGGCAAGCTTTCATAAATTCTTCAATATGTTTTAGCTTTTCCGGATCAGCTTCTGCGATAGCATTTAACATATTTCTCGCCATCTGGTTCTCGGTCCTACTAAGTTTTCCAAGATTAATAGAGAAGCGATCTTCTTCATTTACTTTCGTAAACATATTATCGTCTCCGCCTTCACCAGTTCGAAGCCAAATTTCATTTACATTGAATTCTTTACATATTAAAGAAATTACAGCATCGCTTGGTGCGTTTTTCCCTACTTCATATGCACCGATGTTTCCTCTGGCTATTTTTAACCTATCAGCAAAGGCTTGTTGAGTTAAGCCGAGCCTTTTTCGTAGAGCTTTAATTCGCTCATTCATATCCGATCCTCCTTTCTGATGAATTCATAATAGCATATTGGAAAAAGTAAATCAAGAAGAAAATGTTGGTTAATTACAAAAATGTTGTTGACAAAAGAGATTAACCAACATATAATTGAAATATACCAACAAGAGAGCGAGGTGAGAAGACATGGAAGGTAAAAAAAACACTGTCAGACCAAATGGTACTGACAGTGCAAGAGTTATACAAGTAATTGAAACAAAAAGTAATAGAGGGAAAGGAACACTGGATGATCTATCCAGACAGGTTGTACAGTATTGGAGCCTGGAAGGTCAATTGCTAGCTGAAAGAGATTCGCATACAACTAAGAACGAGCAACCGGCGGATGTTTGATCATGTATTTGACTTCTATTTGAGATAAGAAGATCTCCATATATTTTTTTAGAAGCACAAAATCATGCTCTGGGTATTTTCTTTTGTAATGAGTGTAATCATTGCCAAGGATACGGACAACATCGGCAGTATTAACAAGATCTGCTTGCTGAAGGTATGTAGCAATAGCGTTACAAAGGGATTGTTTAGCAACGGTTTCAGCGGGTTCTCCAAGTTCTTGTATTGCATAATCTTTTACCAAAATTTCAAGCGAGGAACGGAAACCTATAGCAGCTAATTCGAAATTTTGATTGTATTCAGCTTGCAATGCCTGGTTGTACATGTCAATAAAACGTTCTGATATAGCGGCTAAATTTTCGTTTTTGTATGGCTCAATTTGAGTAGAAGGATACATACAGACCATTGGAGCATCATCTGTATTTGTTCCAGGGTTTTCGCAGGCGAAAAAGAAAAATTTATGACAGGCAGTGCATTCGCAAACAGATGTGAGCAAACGGCCATCATTGAAAGAATAATAATTATTTTCTTTCACAATAGCGTCAGTTCCAAAACCACAATGCGGACAGATTGCAGGCTTTTGATATTTAAACGAAAAGGAAGAGTAGAAGGAAGATGCAGATTTAGTAATGAATTTCATAAAAACCTCCTTAGGTAAGATTTAGGCATGCCAGTACCTAATAATCTAAGAATAAGAAAAAAGAGAAAAAAAGTCAATGCTACATTTATAACCAACATGAGAAAGAGAGGCGAGAGAATGAAAGTTAAAACAATCCCAGAAATCAACATGACAGATAATCCTTTAGACAACATTATTAAAATGGCTCCTTATTTGGATGAAGGAAGTCAGCGAACTGTGTTCGGGATGATGTTGGAAGCGGTTATGAGTATAAAAGATGATGAAAAGAAAGCTGGATAAAGAAGCAACTATACTGTATTCAAACGAAAAAGAAAGCGAGGTGAGAAAGAAATGAAATTATTTGGATTTAGAATTAATGCAGGAGAAATCAAAGATGTCAGAGAAATAGAGAAAACATTAGAGAACATTGAAGAAAAGAAAAATAAAATAATAGATCTTGCAGGACAGCTTAGTACTCTGACAGAAATTAAATTCAAATATTCAGCAGATGGAAGTATTGAAAAGAAATTTGAGGTAGATGGATTTGAAATGGATAAGATCTTGGGAAATATGCGAGTAGCTCAGATGCAAATTGTAGCCAGCTATAAAAGTCTGGAAGCACTTGGCATGATAGAAATTACACCTGCTCTAAAGAACAGGAAAATTTGAAAGGAAAGTCATTGATATTTGGGAAAGTAACAGGAAAGGTGATGATGAGATGGAAGCAGATAAAAGAAATGAGAATCTTCAAAAGTTTTGGAGCCAGGTAATCATGGAAAGAGTGAACATTGCAAAAAATGAAATCATGCAAAGCCAGAAAAAAACGGTCACTATTGTGCTAATAGCAACCGCTTTTACTGTGATAAATTTGGGAGTGCTTATTTTACACGGCGATAAGCAGCACCAGTGACAGCCACTTCATCGTATTCGTCATCGTCACACAGACATGTGATGTAACCAAGTGCCTGTAATTTTTGGAGTTCGGATGATAATGAGGAACTACCCTGATATAAAGATTTGACCTTAGAAAGATCAACACAGCCGTAATCATCAGAATAACGCACTAAAAGTTTTAACAATGAAAGATTCATATAGGCAATCTCCTTTCATAATACTCGGGCATGGCAGTGCCCTGTATCTAAAGAATAGGAGAAAAGAAATAAAAAGTCAATGTAATTGGAAAAGTAACAGGGAAGCGAGGGGAGAGAGATAGGATTTATGCTTGCAGAAAAACAGAACTATGAAATATGTGAAGCAATAATTGAGATGTTCCATAAAAAAGAAATATCTGTAGAGCAATCCTATGCGATTTTAGATTATGTAAAAAGGAAAATCGCACAGGACACAAAAGTTGGTGAATTAGTCAAAATTAGCTACGAAGATTTGAAAAGTCAATAAAAGAAAGCGAGGAAAAATAAAATGTTAACCAATATTGAAACAGAAAGAGTTCGAAAAGGGCTGACGCAGGAGCAGCTTGCTTCGCAATTAGGAGTATCTCACAAAACATATTACAACTGGATTAATGAAAAGAAAGATATTCCGAGTCAAAAGTTGAAAAAGATGTCTCGAATGTTCAAAACGAACATGGAGTACTTGTTGGGAGAAGAGCAGAAAAGGGTTTTATATCTTTGTGATGGAAATGTTCCAACCTGCAAGAAAAATACATGTTACAAAAATCCAAAGAGAAAGGGTGATTGTCCACCATGTACTTATACAAAAGATGTGACACATGCTTTAAATTTTCACAAAACATCGGAGCATGTACATGCAGCATATTATGAGAATGGCCAGCCGGAATAAGGCGGCTGGCCAAAAACTCATTTGAACTGTGCCAGGAACTCAAGGACACTCTTAAGACCATTTTTAAATTTGTTTTCCATGTAAATGATTGTCTTATCGGTGAGCTTGATCTCATTGGCAAGATCTTCGCCAGGTTCGCAAGTGATGTATCCGGCAGAAGCAAGTGACCAGCAAAGAGAAGATACATGATCAGAATCAGAGTCGGGACAGAAATGTTCCATAACTACATCTGAATCGGCAAAGTAATTTGCTTCGTCAAAGGATACAGCGGGCTGGCGGCTTAAAACTTCTTTGTACATAGAGGTAAGAAGTTTCTGCTGTTCTCTGGTTAAATCATCCATAGTGATTCCTCCTTTCTATTTAGGGTAGGGAAATCTTAACACAGTATGAAATAAATTACCATAGAAAGGAAAAAAGTAGAGATATATCGACAGAAAACGAGATGAGAGAATGAAGCTACAAACAATTTCATTAGTAATTTCAATAATCGCATTAGTTTTGGCTATAGCGAAAGCTGCTGGTTAAAAGTGATGGGAAGAAAAGGATGGTGTAAAGATGGAACATATAAAAATCGTATGCAAAATTCCTCATGAGATAGCACTGCAGGATGGCTTCTTGAGCAAACTCATTAGAAAAATGGAGAGACAGGTGAAAAACACCAGAAAGAGCCCTCATATGACAATCGAAATCACATGGGGGCAGCAGGATCAATCAGAGGTTATTTCAAATGTACCGATTACGGATTTATCAATGGAATAATAAGAAAGCAGGATGCGAAAAATGAACACAGGAAAAATATTGACAACTGAAGCTGCTGCAATTCTCAACACGTCCCCGCAGTTTGTACGTGTTGCGATGCAGCAGGGAAAACTGCCGATTGGAATAGCGATTAAGATGTCCACCAAGTGGACTTATAACATCTCTGGAAAGCTTCTGACAGAATACAGCGGAAAAGATGTTGAAAAAGAGCTGGAACAGATCAGAAAAAAGAAAGTTATGTAAACTAAAGAAAAGAGCCGATGCAAGGGGTGCATCGACTCAGGTCCATATGTAATCAACCAATTACATAATATCATTGGGCCACTAAAAAGTCAAGAATGTAAGAAAAATCAGGGGTGAAATTCCCCTGTTTAGTACTCGATTAAGATATTAAACTTAGGAGCCTTTTGGTATGAAAACAAAGCGTAAAACCTGGTATCTGCAGAAGAAGGATATCCTGTATGTGGAAGAGAATCATGATGGCAAGTATGGAGCTAAGGGGAAGGAGAGACTGCCTAAGAGAAAGCTCACTCCTGAAGATGTTCAGAGAGTAAACGCCTGGAATAAATCCAAGAGGGCAAGACTCAGACTGATGGAATATTTTTCACCAGGTGATCTGTGGGTGACATTTACATACAAGCCAGAGAACAGACCTCCAGATATGGACACTGCCAAGAAGCAGTTTTTGAAAATGATGGACAAGCTAAGAAAGATTTACAGGAAAAAAGGCAGGGTGCTCTTCTGGATCCGGAACATTGAGCGGGGGACGAAGGGAGCCTGGCATATACATTGTATTATCAACGATATTGGAAATACGGCAAGTCTTGTTGAAAGGGCTTGGCCCTATGGTGGAGTATATGTAACTCAGATCAGGAAGAGTAAGTGCCCGGAAGAGGATTTCCAGAAGCTGGCTGATTACATCACCAAGGATGAGAAAACCAGGGAAAAGAAAAAAGACGGAACCCTGGCAAAGCCCAGACTTAGTGAAGCAAACTACAGCCATTCCAGGAACATGCCGCTTCCAGAGCCAAAGCCAGAGGAGCTGAAACGTTGGCCTAAGAAAGTGAAGCCTAAGAAAGGCTACTACATAGCAGAGCTCTTTGAGGGGAAAAATCCGGTAACTGGGTACAATTACCGCCATTACACATTGATCAGATTGAACAGACGAATTTAAAGAAAGGGGGAATCAAGCTGTGAAAGTCAATATTTATCTGGAAACAGATAAACAGTGCCAGGCAAGAGTTCGGCGCAGATACGGATATGTAATAGAAGCCGTGTACGCTGGCAGGACTGAGACCAGAGAAGGTTTCGGAAATAGTAGTAGTACATATCATCAGTGTAACTTACAGGCACTTATAGAAGCCCTTTCGAGATTTCGTTCTACATGTGAGATTTGCATATATACCAGAGATACCTTCGTGACATCCAGAGTATTGAGAATCTCAGATTTGGCAGCAGATGCATTTAAAGATACAAAGGGAAAAGATATCAAAAATGCAGATGAATGGAAAAAGGTGTATGAAGTAATTAACCGGTTGAAACTGAAAGTTTCTTCGTTGGCCGGAGTACATTCATATTCGCAATGGCTCCAGGAGGAGATGATAAAACGTGGAAACTGAAGAATTGTGGGGAAAAGGATGGAGTCTGCGCACAGAACAGGATCCAAGGGCAATGACATATCTTGGAACAATAACAAAAGCAGGTATGCATTTTCACTATTACAGAGATGATGATGGAGAAATCTATTTTGATAATGAACCGGAAAGTGGGAAGCCTGATTGGATGGAAAGAGCAGACAGAAAATTGAGAAATAGGGCACATAAGAAAAAATAAAAAGAAAAGAGGAAGAGTATGAGAACAATTGCAGTGATTAATTTAAAGGGTGGCGTGGCCAAGACCGTTACCACCAATAGTGTTGCCTATATTCTGGCAAGCCAGGGGAATAAAGTGCTTATTGTGGATAACGATAAGCAGGGAGATGCATCAAGAGGATTGAACTGCAGAACACAGGATGGAGAAGGAATAGATCGGATCATGACTGCAAGGCACCCGGAAGACTGGATGAAAAAACTGATCAGACATACGGAATTCCATAACATGGATATATTGCCGGCAAATATGCGTCTTTTGATGGCTAACCAGAAAGTAATGTTCGATCAGACACGACCGCAGCAGTATAGGATAAAAAATGCATTGGCATGTGTGGCTGATCAGTATGATTTCTGCATAATTGACAATGCACCGGATATCAACGTATCAACGATCAATGCTCTGACAGCCTGTGATGATGTTTTGATTCCGGTAGAAATTGATGATAACACAACGGAAGGACTTCCGGAACTGGTGAATCAGATTGGTTATACAAAAGAGGAACTGAACCCAGAATTGAAAAATTACTGGGTCTTTATCACAAAATATGACAAAAACAACCTTGCACAGGCACAGGGAACAGAAATGATAGAGGCAGCAGGGTATCCAATGCTTAAGACGAAGATAAGATATTCCAGAAAAGTATCAGAGAGTACTTATGCAAGAAAACCTATCCCTTTGTATTCCGCGCGTTCTTTAGCCGCAAAAGATTATGAATGCCTGGTGAAAGAGTATCTGGTGGCAGCAGGAGTTATGATGGATAAATGGACGGAAGGGAGGGAAGCCTGATGGCATTCAATCTGGCCGACATGGTAAATAATCGTAAAAAGCCCACGGAGACTGAGAATATCAGTGATACAGTGTATCGGGATGTGTTTGAACTGGAGCCATCGAAAGAGAATTTCTATTCCACAGATCCGGAGAAACTGCAGGGATTGAAGAACTCGATTCTTTTATTCGGGGTTATGCAGGATGTTCTGATCGAGGACGTGGATGGTAAAGACAGGATTATATCAGGGCACTGTAGGACAATGTGCTGCAGGATGCTTGTGGAAGAGGGACATGAAGAGTTTCGGAAGATTAACTGTAAATATACAAAAGTGAATCTGAATACAGAAAAGTTCCCAGAAGATAAAGATGGAAAAGTAGAACAGCTGATCAATAAGCTGGGAATCATCCAGGCGAACCGGTTCCGTGAAAAAAGTGACTGGGAGAAAATGCAGGAGGCGCTTATCACAGAAGAGGTAATTAAGGAACTTCGTGATCTGGTTGACCTGCAGGGGACAACCAGAAGCATGGTACAGGCAACTCTCGGAACATCAGGGACACAGTTAGAAAGATATCATGCAATCCAGAAAAAATTAAGTCAGGAGTTCATGCAAGAGTTTCAAAATGGAAACATCAATATATCTGTGGCAAGGGAACTGACAGATCTGGATGAGAAACACCAGGATGAGGCTCTGGGGTTGTACAGAAAGAATGAAACAATTACGCTACCAGAGGTTAAAGCTTTGAAAGAAAAACAGGAAGTAGGACGTCAGATTCCTGGACAGCTGACACTTGATGAAGCAATTGGACGAAGAAGACCTCCGGAAGATGGAACGGTAATTGATGTTGACATTCAGATCGAACGATTCTTTGAAAGCTTAAAGAAATCAACAACAGAACGAATTCAAAGGCGGGATAAGAACATGTCCATTTATATGCTCAGCATTATATACAATGATGTGCGGATCAGAAATGGATATTTGAATTATCAGGGAAAATCAAATGGAATTCTGTTTAATCCTGGTAGTGGGGATGAAAAGTTGATTACATGGCAGCAGTTGGCTGAAACACTGATAGAGAAGTATGGAAAGAAACAAAAAGCGGTGAAGCTTGCACCTATGCCAGAACCACAAAAAGAATGTCCATACTATGATGCAAACGAAGTATTTCTGCCGGACATAGCAAGGATGATAAAGGTATTTCTTGAGGATGTTTATCTCAAAATGTATGTAGGAGCAACCAGACGCTTCAGTGCAATGGGAGCAGAGTTTGCAGTAGTACAGAGAACAAAAGAGAAAGATTTTGCATTTTACAATGAAAAAGGGGAGAAGGTCTGCTATGTATCTGCAGAACGTATGAAAGAAGAATATAGAAAAAGCGTGGTAGATGCTGCTGACATAAAAAAACCATCTGAGAAAGAGAAAAAATATCTTGATAATCTAACCAGAAAGTTGATAGGTAATTTTAATGAGTGGTTAAAACAGGACTTCCACAAAAGGGTGTTAAATGTAGTGACAAGCCCGGATGAGTTAAAAGAAAAAATAGGCAGCGGAAGAACCTGGTGGTTCGATACTGGGCTTGGAATCGCACATGCTAATTTGTTTGACGATTATGTGCAGATTTGGGATGAGAGTAATAAATGCCTTGGAAACTATGACTGGTTTTATCTTGCTGCTTCCCTTCAGAAAATGTGGAATGAGATTGCTATGGAGAAAGCAGAAGCAGCCCAATCCAAAATAGTGGAAGAGACAGCAGAAAATGTGTCCGAGTCGGACATGTCAAAGCGCTGCCAACCGGCAGCAGAAAACGCGGATGAAAGGCAGCAGGATCTGGATCAAAGCGAGCAAGATTTATTGCCTGAGATTAGTGATCTTGTACCGGATGCTTGGCCGGATGATTTGAAAGATATTCCGGTTCCGACTCTGGAAAATATTTTGAGATATTTAAAGAAAGAAGAAAAAGACCTGGAAGAAATAAAGTTCGTGGCAGCAGAAGAATCAGGATTTCCAGTTAATGTATTACAGAAAGCCCAGATGAACGTGGCAGGACTGAGATTGCTTAGAAATCTGATAAGCACATGTCTGGACTCAGATGAGAGAGCCAAAGAAGAAACATCGGAGCAACTGCCGCTTCCTGTTATGAAAAATAATGATCAGCGTAAGGAATGGCTGAGAAATTATAAGGATTGGGGACTTTGGTATACAGATGAACATATTGGCGTCAGATACTACAAATATGATTTTGCAAATGGTGCAAGACTTATTGCAGAAGAATATGATCGGGACACTGTTCATAGCCAGTGGGTATCAGATCATACAGAATCATATTACATGCATTTGATCGGAGGACCTGAACCGGAAAGAAAATCAGGAATACCTAAATGGACACAGCATGGAAGATACAATAAATTCCCAAATAGTGAAAGCGAATTGGTTGAATTCTTAAAGGAAGTACAGAGGGAAAGCAAATGAACAGGGCAGAAATGAGACGTAAGGCCAGAGAACAGGAAAAATGCAGACTCCCATTGAACTTTAAGATGCAGCTTGGCCAGGTTGCAGGACTGACAGGGCAGCAGGCAATGATCTTGCAGAATTACCTGAAAGCGAGAGAGGATGAAATAACGGAGCAGGCAACGGACGCCTGCATCCGTGAAGCCCAGGAGAAACTGGAACGGGCAGAAGATTATATAACGATCACAAATATAATCATTTCTATTTATGCGATAAAATTTTCATGGGGATTCACGAAAGCAAATAAGAAATTTCTGGATAATTGGAAATCAGCAATGGAGTATGTGAATCGTATAGGAGTGGCGAAAGCTTATGAATATGCAAAAAGAGATATGGATATTGAAGTAGAGTTTGAAGATCTGGCCAATTATAACATTTATGAAGAACTGGGGCTTAACAGAGAAAAGGTGTAAAAGATGAAGCTAAGGATACTGAAAAAGAAATATAAAAAAATGTATGGGAAGAAACCGCCAGAACAGATGAAGAAGAGAATCATCAAGTCAATGATAAGACAATCGGAATATATAAAGATCAAGGCTATAGATCAGAATGCGAAAGAGTATTGTACACGCGTAGGGACTGCTGAAATTAAAAAAGTACTACTTGCGTTGATTAAAGCTGTCCGGAAAGAAATGATAGAATATGAACGGAATACGGAGAATCTTGTTAATACAACACGAATATTGGCTGAAAGGAGAAAAATACGGAAATGAAGATTAGAACACAGGGAAATCAGCTGATAGATATGACTGAAAAAGAAACGACTACAGTTCTCACACCAACCGGCTCATATCAGATACTGGCACACACCAAAGACAAAAAGAAAGGAACTATCCTGGGAGAATATAGCACAGAAACAAAGACTGTTCGTATTCTCTGTGCCATACAGGTTGCAGCTCGGCATCCAGAGAAAGTCAAAATCTTTAAAATGCCATCAGACGCAGAGGTGATACTGTGAAAGAGTATAAAAACAAAATAAATGAATTAGACGCATATAAGAAAGAAATCATAAAGATGGTGAAATCTGGATGTACGCAGAAGGAGATTCGGTTTCTCAGAACAAAGTGAGGTAAGCAAGATGGTAAGTAGGATAAAAGAAAGATTGCTGCAGTATAAACAGGAACTGCAGAAACAGACGATGTACAAGGAAGGATTGCCGGGGAGTTCGCTGGATATCGTAAATAGTCTTCTGGATGATCTGGAAGAGGATGAAAAAGAAAATGGGTGGATTCCAGTAGCTGAGAGGTTACCAGAAACAGATAATTATATCCTGGTTTCATTCAGCAACTGTGACCTACCAGATATTGGACGATACGAAGCTGATAAAGATGGAGGAGGCGCCTTTTTCCCGGGAGACGAAGAAAGAAGCTATGTATCGTTTGGATTATTTGTCAATGCTTGGATGCCACTTCCAAAACCATATGAGGAGGACTAAATGGGATATTGCAAATTAGAGTGTCCGGACGGTGAAACGCAATATGGAAGGAGAGATAAGAGATGAACAAAGTAATTTTAATGGGGCGTCTTACCAGAGATCCAGAGGTGAGATACACCTCAGGGGAAAATTCATTGGCAATTGCCAGATATACACTGGCAGTAGATAGAAAGATCAGAAAAGATGGAAATGCAACGGCAGACTTCATTCCTTGTGTAGTATTTGGCAGATCTGCCGAGTTCGTGGAGAAATACTTCCGAAAAGGATTGAAGATTACAATCGCAGGCCGTATTCAGACCGGAAGCTATACCAACCGTGATGGACAGAAGGTTTACACTACGGAGGTTGTTGTGGAAGAACAGGAATTTGCAGAAAGCAAAGGCTCTGGATCTGGCAGCAGTCAGCAGAATGTTCCACAACAATCACCAGATGTGGGACCTGATGGTTTCATGAATATCCCGGATGGAATTGAAGAGGAACTGCCATTTAGTTAATGTCCGACTCGGACGAGACGAAAGAAGGAAAAATATGAGCGGACTTAAATTTCCAAAAGAAGAAACGAAGAAAAAAAGAATGTCCCATCCGGCCAGCATTCTCGGAAGCCGAAAAGGAAGATGTTACCTGTGCAGCAGGTATGGCCAGACCGAAGAACATCACATATTTGGTGGTCCGAATCGGACTCTATCAGAGAAATATGGATTAAAAGTAGACCTGTGCCTGGAATGCCACCAGTTCGGAGCACATGCGGTACATAAAGACCAGGCGGTAATGGATGAGCTTCACAGACTGGGACAGGAAGCCTTTGAGAACCAGATTGGCAGCAGGGAACAGTTCCGGAAGATCTTCGGGAGAAACTGGCTATGACATTATATGAGATTACAGAAAACATAACAGAAGAGCCGGAAGAGGCTGTAACCATAAAGGAAGCATCCAAAAGGCTGAACCGGACAGTCGGGAGCCTGTACGGTGCCGCAGCCGAGGGAAGACTGATAAACGGCAGATACTATCTAAGAGCCGCAGACCGGACACTCAGCAGAAACAAAGACCGGAACCTGCTCCTGGAATACGATCTGGTCCGGCAGAAGCTGCTGAAGAAGTGCAGAGGATAATCAAAATGAATGCCTAATAACGAAGAGGTGAAAGAGTATGACCAGAGCAGAAAGAAAGCGCCAGGCAAGGATGCAGGAAAAATGTCAGGTGCCATTAAACCTTAATCTTACAGTGGCCCAGGTAGCAGGGATGCCAGGGCAGCAGGCTTCTGATTTCCTCTGTGAAAAGAAAGGAATCTGGATCACAGACAATTATGGCTGTAATAAATGGGAATCAGAACAGGCAACAGACTGGAGAGACAGTATGCTGGCCAGGTTCCTCAGAACGAGGTGAGACAATGGAAAAAGAGACATACAAAGAAATCGAGAAAATTGCGGATAACCTTCAGGCAGCAGCTGGAAGAAAAAAGTGCAGGGAAATAGAAAGAGCTAATAGTTTCTATGAAGGCTATGAACAAGGGATTGAAGATATGCTTAGAAGCATTCGCCAGGAGGAAAGAAAGTAACAGATGAGTAAGATCGGAAACAAAGAATACATAGATTGCCCGGAGTGTCCAAGATGTAGACCACAGCCAGGATTAAGAAATGGTGTAAAATGGGGGATTTGCCATGGAAGCGGCAATCTTGTTTATCTAGAATCTTGGAGAGAAAAAAAGAAATTGTGGATCTGGATGGATCAACCACACGGTATCGAGTTGTGGCTTATATGAAAAGAATGATCCAGAAGCTCTTAAAAGATGTATAAGAGGGTGGTGAAATAAATGATAGATGTAATTGTTGGAATGGGTGTTGGCGTGCTGATCGGAGCCTTCGGTGTGATTGCCTGGCTCCTGCATGATTAAAAACAGAGGTGTAAAATGAATAAAGAAAAATACAAGGATCCCACAGCTGAATATGCGATAGATGAAGCTGAGAAATGGGAGCGGCAGCAGAAGCAGCTGGAAGAGAAGCATGGAATCAAAAGAGGGGATGTTATTCAGATCATACAAACCAGTTATGCTTCTGGTGACGGGAAGATCATCACCAAAAAGGTGAAAGCCAGGATAAAAGCATTATATCCCCATGTAGTGCAATTACAGTTACCAAACGGCATAACCAGATCCCCTACATACTGGGAACTGGAACGACTGAAAGCAGGAGGTGGTACCGATGGACAGGAGATTGCAGGAAGAAAATGAAAAGAAAAAGGAATATTTAAAATCATATCAGAGAGCAGTCAAAAGAGAGTGGGACATCCTGGAAGAAATCAAAAGATTAAGAGCTGATAAGATGTTTCCTTCCGTAGTGAATGATGGAATGCCAAAAGGCAGCAGTCAATCAGATCTGTCGGATTACATTGCAATACTGGATGAACAGATTGAAATATTGAAAAAAGAACGTTTGAACAAGGTTCAGCAATATCGTAAGATTGAGAGCCAGATCCGCAAAATGCATTCAGAAGATGAACGGAAAGTTTTGCGTTTGCGCTATATAAAAGGCTTAAAATGGGATGATGTAGCAACAGAGATGGGCTATGGATGGACACAGGTACATAGGCTGCATTCATCAGCATTGAAGAATTTTAAGATGGTATAGAATGGTATACTTGATTCGTGTTATAACTATAATAGATTCAGATGGATGAATCAAATATCAATCGGTTGCACCCTTACTTGTCAGGCACTATGGCTTGGCAGGTATATCGGAACATAGCTCAGTGGTAGAGCAGCTGGCTTATATCCAGCGTGTCGGTGGTTCGGTTCCATCTGTTCCGACTCGGTTAGTACCGCCGATATAATGGTACAATACTGACTCATACATACTTCCACAAACGTCTGGCGGGTACGGCCGGGCGTTTTTTATTGGAGAAAAAGATGATATATAAGAGATGTGACAGGTGCGGAAAAAGAATTCCGTCCGGCAGCAGGTGCCCCTGCATGAAACAAAGAGATAAAGAACGCTATAGGATATATGATCAGAATGCCAGAGATCAGAAAAGCAAAACATTTTATGATTCAAGGGAATGGCAGCTGACAAGATCTGATATTCTCAGTGCTTGCGGGATTGATGTATATGTCTACATGACGGAAGGAGTAATCCTGGCAGCAGATACAGTGCATCATATTATTCCGTTAAAAGAAGCATGGGATAAACGATGCGATAAGCAGAATCTTATGCCATTACATCACGATACACATTCAAAAATTGAGCAGATGTATAAAAAAGAGAGACCAGTGATGGAAAAAAAACTTGCAAAAATGCTTGTGGATTTTTATACACAGACGGGAGGGGCGGTCTGAAAAGTTTTCAGGAAACGCCGTCGTCCCCGCCTGCCCTATAGCTTGCGCAAAATTCTAAATACTCATAAAAAGTTGGCAAAGGAAGGAGGGAGGATGAATGGGAAGACCGAGGAAGCCGCTGACAGAGCAGCGGGGAAATCTTACTGTGATCACAATGCAGACCAGGGAAGCAGAAGAAGACAGTGTGACTACGGACAAAAATCAATTAAAACGTCCTCCTACCTGGCTGATTGATAATGTGGCAAAAAAAGAGTGGCGCAGGATTGTCAAGGAACTGGAAAAGATCAATCTGATCGGGAACCTAGATCGTAACAACCTGGGCGGTTACTGTAATGCTTTTGCTAACTATGTTAAGGCTACAGAGATATTGAAAAATCAGACTTATTACATTGATCGAGAGACCAGGAATGGCGTTATTGTGGTGAAAAATCCAATGGTTGATATTCAGCGCACATACGCAGAGGAAATGAGAAAATTTGCTTCCCTGTGTGGACTCACTATTGACGCCAGACTGAAAGCTGCAGCAGTGAAGTCTGATAAGACAAGGGAAGCTATCACAAATAAATTTGGCAATATATGACCATCAAAGAAGAACTGATAGATTACGCCAACCGTTGTCTGGCCGGGGAAGAAATATCAGGGAAAAAACATAAATGGGCTTGTATGCGCTTCCTTAGGGATTGCAAGAAAGAGGATGCAAAGAATGTACAGGCTAATGTATGGCCTTATCATTGGGATGAAGAGGAAGCATCAAAAATTGTAGACTGGTTTTCCATGCTACGGCATTCTAAAGGTGACCTTGCAGGACAGCCGATCAGCTTGACGATATGGCAGAAATTTAATCTGTGCCAACTTTACGGATGGCGCGAAGATATTACCGGTTATAAAAGGTTCAAACAGTCTTTTATTGAGGTTGGAAGGAAAAATGCCAAGTCTCAGATGGAGGCTGGTGTAGCCCTCTATGAAATATCAGTTATGGCTACGAGAAATGAAGAAAATTACGAATATTATACTGCTGGAACCAAGAGGGATCAGTCGAAGATTATTTTGAATGAAGCTAAGCTCATGCTGAATAAATCTCCACTGAAACCTCTTTTTAAAATCACCAGGGATGCTGTAATACACAGAAAAACTGGAAGCTTCATAAAGGCATTGTCGAAAGAGGATGGCCAGAATGGAGATGGAACCAATCCGGCCGGACTGATTTTGGATGAATACCATCAGCACAAGACTACTGAGTTTTATGATCTTGGTCTTGGAGCAAACACCAAAGAGCCATTGCTGATGATTATTACAACTGCAGGGATGGATCTTACTTATCCATGTTATGTGCAGGAGTATCAATACTGCTCTAAGATACTGGATCCGGATGTGGATGTGGAGAATGAAGAGTATCTGGTGGATATCTGCGAAGTGGATCCGGAGGATTATAAGGATGATATCCGTAACCTGGAAGATGAAAACATCTGGAAAAAAGCGAATCCGATTAGGATGAGCTATAAAAATGGCGCGGATAAGATCCGTACAGCCTGGCGGGTAGCCAAAGAAATACCGGAAAAGATGACGGCATTTCTCACAAAAATGTTGAATATCTGGGTTCAGGCAAAAGAAAACGGATATATGGACATGGCAAAGTGGAAAGCCTGCCAGGTTGATAAAATCCCTATTGATACTCATGGAATGAGTGTTTATGTGGGGTTCGATATGTCAGCCAAAATAGACCTTACATCTGTTACATTCGTAATTCCCTTTCTATCAGGCGAATTTGACAAGACTGGAAAAGAAATTGTGAAATACATACTGTATTCCCACTCTTTCATTCCGAATCGGGAGAAGTTGGCTGAAAGAAAGGCAAAAGATAAAGTGGATTATGATGCCTGGGAAAGAATGGGATTTATTACAGTGACAGATACTCCGATTGTAGACCAGAACGCAGTAATGCAATATGTATTGGATACATGTGCAGAGAATGACTGGAACATAGAATGTCTGTGCTTTGACCCTGCCAATGCAAGTAAGCTGATGATGGATCTATCAAACGAAGGTTATACAGTGGAGGAAGTTTTCCAGAGCCATAAACACTTGAATGAAGCTACTCAGGGATTCCGTGAGCAGGTATATTGCGGAAATGTCCTGTACGAATACAATCCTGTATTGAATTTTGCAATGAGCAATGCAGTGATCAGAACCAACCAGGGACTGATTAAGATAGATAAAGATGCTACAACAAAAAGAATTGACCCTGTGGATTCTACCTTGTGTGGATTTAAGCTGGCAATGTATCATGAATTCGGATCCAGCTACCAGGAGGGAATAGATCAATTTTTGGAAAGTGACTGGTAACATGAACATATTAGACAGATTAAAAAATGCATGGAATGCAATGACGCGACCAACGGTAGACATGGATGACGATGAGCTGAAAGAATGGCTGGGAATAACTGGTACTAATCCAGATGTTGAGAAAGAGGTGACATATTACACCTGCTTAAAAATGCTCAGCGAAACCATGGGAAAAGTGCCGTTAAAGTACTACCAGGAAACGCCTAAAGGTCGGATCAGGGCAGAGCCGAGCAAGATAACCAGGCTTCTGACTGTGAGACCGAACACGATAATGACACCCACAACTTTGTGGACTACTACAGAGATGAACTGTCAGCATTATGGAAATGGCTATATCTGGATGCGTGGTACCTTTGAAAGAGAAAAATATGGAGGACATTACAAAGTTCTGGATCTCTGGCCAATGCAGGCGAATTGTGTGACTGTATATATGGATGATGTTGGTGTGTTTGGAGGAAAAGGGAAGCTGTACTATCAGTACAATGATCCAAAGACCGGTGAACAGTATTTGTTCAGATCCAGTGAGGTTATGCACTTTAAAACCTGGTATTCCTTAAATGGAATTATGGGAAAATCTGTGCGGGAAATTCTGCAAGATACCGTGGGTGGAGCATTGGAAAGTCAGAATTTTATGAATAACCTTTATCGTCAGGGACTAAGTGCAAGCATGGCATTACAGTACGTGGGTGATCTGGAAGAGAGCAAGATAAAAGCGCTGCAGAAAAAATTTGCAGATAAACTGTCAGGCCCGAAAAATGCAGGAAGGGTAATACCTGTCCCAATCGGACTACAGCTTACTCCACTGAAAATGAATCTGACTGACGCACAGTTTTTCGAATTAAAAAAGTATTCCGCACTTCAGATTGCAGGAGCATTCGGTATTAAGCCGAATCAGATCAATAATTATGAAAAATCCAGTTATTCAAACAGTGAAACCCAGCAGCTGGCATTTTTAGTTGATACCGCTTTGTACAGACTAAAAATGTATGAAGAAGAGATCAATGCGAAAGTTCTGAGCTTGAAAGAGGAAGAAAATGGATTTTTTTATAAGTTTAATGAGAAGGCAATTTTGAGGACTGATACAAAGACACAGATGGAAATGTTAAAAGATGCTGTAAACAATGGAATATACAAGCCAAATGAAGCGAGGAGATATCTGGATATGCCGGATGATCCGGATGGCGATAAGCTCATTGTGAATGGAAATTATATTCCGCTTGAAAAAGTTGGAACACAGTACACCAAAGGAGGTGAGTAGAATGCCAGTATTACTGCTGAAAAACCAGAAAAAGAATGTAGGAAAATTGGAAATCTGCAATCAGACAGAAATCTCAGCAGATTTGAATATTTTTGGGGATATCGTATCTGATGACTGGGGAAAATGGTGTGATGATGATACCTGTCCTTCTGATATTTCAGATTTCCTGAAAAATCTGGAAGACATACAGGAGATTAACCTTCACATAAACAGTGGAGGTGGATCTGTATTTGCCGGAATTACCATTTATAACATGTTGAAACGCAATAATGCCAGGATTACCACCTATATTGATGGTATTGCGGCCAGTATTGCTTCTGTGATTGCATGTGCCGGTGATCGGATCGTGATTCCGGCAAATGGAACCTTTATGATTCATAAGCCTACAAATGGTTACTTTTTTACAAGTATGAACGCAGATCAGCTGAGAAAAGATGCAGATACTCTGGATATTTGCCAGAAAGCAATCCTGCAGACATACATGTCGAAGACCAAAGAAGGGGTTACAGAAGAGGAAATCAATAATCTGATCAACGAAGAGACCTGGATGGTCGGAAGTGATACTACTGATTATTTTGATTTTGAAGTGGAGGACAGTGTACAGGCAGCAGCTTGTACAAGTAATTACTTTGATGAGTATTCAAAGACCCCAAAAGCATTAAAGCAGCATGAAGAACCGGAAAATAAAACTCTGGATATTGACGCTATTGCAGATGCAGTTATGGAAAAAATCAAAGCAAAAGAGGCTAATCAGAGAAACCTGGAAAATGAAAAGATAAAGGCTGAATTATTGGGAGATCTTGACCGGTATGGTGTTTGATCTCTCTTTTTGAAAGGAGAAAAAGACGTGAACAAAGAATTATTAGACCTTCTGGAGAAGATTAACGCGAAAAAAGATGAAGTTAAGAACCTTGCCAATGAAGGAAAACTGGAAGAAGCAAAAAAAGCTAAAGATGAACTGAAAGAGCTTCAGGATAAATTTGATATTCTGAAAGATTTGGACGATGGAGCAGCCGTGCCGGAGAGTAAGGTTCCTGTAGGAACACCAAAAGATTCTACGGCAGAGTTTGCGCAGGCTGCCAGAGCAGGGTTCCACGTACAGAATTCCATGAGTGAAGGCTCAAAAGCAGATGGAGGCTATACTGTTCCAGAGGATATCCAGACCAGAATCAACAAATACAAAGAGTCCAAGTTTTCCTTAGGCCAGCTGGTCCGTAAAGAATCTGTCAAAACTGAAAAGGGTTCCAGAACATTTAAAAAGCGCTCTCAGCAGACTGGATTCACCAAAGTTGGTGAAGGAGGTAAGATTGGTGCAAAAAATACTCCACAGTTTGAGCGCATTGATTATGAAATCGGTAAATATGCAGGATATTTCCCGGTAACCAATGAGCTTCTGGCAGACAGTGATGCCAATATTGCATCTACACTCATTGAGTGGATTGGAGATGAGGCAAGAGTAACTGAGAACAATCTGATCATGGATGCGATTAAGACCAAAAAAGAAGTGAAATTAAGCGGGTTGGATGATATTAAAAAGGTGCTTAATGTAACACTCGGATCTGCGTTTAAGCAGTCTTCGAAAATTATTACAAATGATGATGGCTTACAGTACTTAGATACCTTGAAGGATACCAATGGAAGATACCTTCTTGCACCAGATCCAAAAGATACCATGCAGATGCGACTTGCTGTTGGTGGGACATATATACCGGTTGAAGTTATCCCGAACGAGGATTTGTCAAGCACACCGACATATGCAAAGACGACAGATACTGATGTAAAAGCAGGAAAAATTTATTACAAAGAGGCAGAAGGAGTATATATAGAAGTAGAAGAACCTAAAAAAGCGGAAATTGCAGGTTACTTTGAAATCAGTGAAACCAAGATTCCGATTATAATCGGAGATCTGAAAGAAGGTATCTGGTACTTTGATCGTGCGAAAACTACGATCATGACTTCCAATATTGCATCTATCGGTACACTTAACGCATTTGAGGAAGATCTGACTATTTACCGCGCTATTGAAAGAGAGGACGTCAAAGTAAGAGATGAGAAAGCGTTTGTAAATGGTTATCTGCTGTTGAAATGATGGTGAGTAAATGCTGGAAAAAATAAAAAAACGATGTGGAATCGCAGAAGGTATTAATGTGTATAACGATGATATCAGCGACTATATTGCAGATGCACTGGAGGACATGAAAACCTCCGGTGTGCCTCCTGATATTCTAAAGAAGGATACGGATGATCCGAGAGTCCTTACAGCTGTGACTTTATATGTAAAGGCATATCTTGGAAATGACCGCTCAGATACTCGAATGTATCTGGATCTGTACCGAAAAAAAGTTTTTCGCATGACACTGGAAGGAAGTGACCTGGATGTGGAATAAAAGTATTTCGTTGCCGGTAAAGAAAAATGATCCAACGATAAATGATAATGGAATCATGATGGAGGAAACATATGAATTTATCGGTGGTATTCCGGCAGACTTCCGCGACAGTACCAGGGATGATGAGGTTCTTGCGAAACAGAATGGTTATACCGCAGACCAGGTTGTTGAGATCATGGCGTGTAATTATTCTGGAGAATCATTCCTGGTGGATGAATCTACAGGTGATATTTATGACATAAAGCGCAGATTTCAGAAAAATAAATCCATGAAGGTGCAGCTGACTTGTCAAATGCGCGAACGCGGGAAAGAGCAGGTGGGACAATGGCAAGGATGAATATTTCAGGGTTTGGAAACGTTGAAAAAATGTTGAATCAGCTTAAACAGCCTGAAAAAATGGCTATTAGAGCAGTTGGAGAGGCAAGACCAATTGTAGAAAAAGCATTGAAAAGTCAAATCAGAGCAGTTGCAACAAGAACTGATAAAAACGGAAAAAAATATTCAACTGGTGGACTTGCGGAATCTATAGAGTCTACTCCTGTAAAAAAGAATAATCTTGGCGTATATAGCGTGGTTAAACCGGAAGGAGAAAACGAGCGAGGTTTAAGATATGTAGAAGAAATGGCATATCTGGAATATGGTGTAAGGTCACACGGCCAGGAGCCAAGACCTGTACGCGCGGCAGCAGTAGCACAAAGCGAAAATGCAGTAATGCAGGTTATGGAAGAGGTAATTGGCGCGGAGGTGGACAAGCTGTGACAATAAATCAAAAGATAATAAAAGCGTTGAAGCCTCTTGGCATTCCGGTGACATCAGATTTCTTTGGCGGTGGAAATGGCGAATATATTACCTTTAATTATGTGAAGGATGGTGCAGAACTATTCGCGGACGATCAGCCTGTAGAGGATATATCCTTAATGCAGATTCATTATTTCCTGCCATCAACCAAGGATTACCTGGAAGTAAAAAGAAAAATTCGTAGAGTGATCCTGGAAGAAGGTGGAACGTATCCTGATGTAACCGTATTGATGGAACCAGATAATAAAACAAGACACATTGTATTCGAATGTGAATTTGAAAATGATTATGATATGGAGGAATAGCACATGGCACATATTGGTATGAAAAATCCTGTAGCAGCAAAGTGGGCAGACGGAAACAAGTACACAGAAGGTTTTGTTGTTGCAAAAGCAATCAATTTTACTGGAACACCGAATAAAAATGAAGTTGAGCTTTTTGCAGATGATGGAGTAGCAGAAACAGATAAATCTGTAAAAGACTGGGGTACATCTCTTGGGGTGGATGATCTGTCTCTGGAAAATCAGGCGAAACTGCTTGGTCATACATATGTAAAAGCGGTAGCAGGAGATTCAGGACAGGAAGGAACTCCAGAGAGTATTGAAATCGGAACTGAAGACGAAGCTCCATACTTTGGAGTTGGTTTCTATAAGCGTAGAAAGAAAAATGGTGTGGTTAGTTTCACTGTTATCTGGCTGTATAAAGTACAGCACAGTGAGCCTACAGAAAATGCTGAGACAAAAGGTGACACTACAAACTTCCAGACTGCTACCATTGAAGGTAAAGCATACCCAGTGGAAGTCGATGGTAAGATGTCTATTGGTAAAAAACTCGTATTTGACAGCGAAGCTAAAGCGAAAGCATGGCTGAACAATCAGGCAACAATTACTGCGTAAGAATTAAAGGAGATTGTATGAGCGACTTAAGACCAACAGGAGCTCCGGTTGTTATGGGTGGACAGGAATACAATATCCTGTTCACCATTGGAGCAATTGAAGCAATCCAGGAAACCTGTAATAAGGCATTAGTGAAAATTATGCCGGCAATTGCGAGAGTTGCTGACTATAAAACCGATTCGGAAGATATAAAAACACTTTATAGTGTTGTGGCTGCGTTTCTCACCGTGGATACAGGTAAGGAAGTAAAAGTAGAAGCCATTGACGGACTTATAAAGCCAGCTGAAATGCAGAAGCTTGCTATTACCTTGCTGGAAGCATACGGTTTTTCTATGCCGGATCCTGACAGTGATGATGAAGATTCTGAAGACGAAGAGGAAGAAAACCCAAACCAGGAGACCGGGCTATAAACGTAGCCCGGTTACTGTATGTGGGATGTAAGGTGCTCAATTATAGTGAAAAAGAAGTGTTCGGTATGACACTTCGGAAATTCTATCTGATTTATAATGAGTATTTAGATTTTAACGGCTTAAAGAAAAAAGATGAAGAATTAAATCTTGACTCATTTTTCTGATTTTCTTCCGCAGCTTTGCGAAAAGATATTGAATTTGGCAGAGCTGCGGATTATAATTAAGAAAAACAGAAAGGTGGGTGGCATATGTTATTGGTAATATTGTTTGTATTGTTATTATTTGCAATACTGATAGGGGCTCTGATAAAGAAATTTATCAAATGGGTTACATCGCCGGTGGTGTATAAAACCCACATTGAAGAAGTCCCAATATCCAAGAAATAAGTATAAATAAAAATCCATGTAAAAAGAGCATCTCGGTTTGAGGTGCTCTTTTTATGTGGATTTTTTGTTGGGAGGACTAACTATGGCAGGAAAGAAAATTGGAATTGTACTTGCACTGGACGGAGAAAGACAATTTTCACAGGGTGTATCAAATGCGAAAAAAGAAAGTGCAATGCTAAATTCTGAACTGAAAAAACTCAGCACAGAATATAAGGGAAATGCCAATTCTCTTGAATTTCTGACTAAAAAGCAGGAAAACCTGTCAAAGCAGACTGAGAGTTATCAGAAAAGGGCGGAGTCTGCGAAAAAAGGACTGGAAAATGCACAGAAGGTATCGCAGAAAGCCGCACAGCGATATGAAGAACTTTCCAAGGCATTGAAAGAGGCTGAAAAAGCCCAGGAAAACATGCAGAAATCTGGAAAGGATGGTACAAAAGAGTATCAGCAGCAGTCAAAGGAAGTGGAAAGCCTTCAGAAGGCTGTTGAAAAACAGGGCTTGGAGTGCCAGAAGTGCGAAGGAAAAGTATCGGACTGGTCGAAAAAAGTTAGTGACGCCGAGAATGATATAGAAAAAAATAACCAGGCTTTAAAACAGAATGAAAAGTATCTGCAAGAAGCACAAAATGCTACGGATAAATGCGCAAAGAGCATAAACGAATATGGGAAAGAAACAACGACGGTTATCACTACTACGAAAGAGTTCGGAGAGAGCTTGAAGGAAGGTTTTGGAGAAGCTTTAGCAGCAAAGGGCCTGGAACTTGCAGGAGAAGCTATTTCGGCAATTGGTGATAAGGCAAAGGAAGCAGCAGAGTATGTGGTGGAAGTCGGAAGTTCCTTTGAAGCTGGAATGAGTGAAGTGGAGGCTATCTCTGGAGCAACCGGATCAGAGTTGGAAGCACTGGAAAATAAGGCAAAGAGCCTTGGAAGTAGTACGAAATTCTCTGCAACGGAAGTAGCCAGCGCGATGACAAATATGTCCCTGGCTGGCTGGTCTGTAAACCAGACTCTTTCTGGAATTGATGGCGTTCTGCAGTTGGCAGCCGCTTCCAATATGGATCTGGCAGATGCATCCCAGGTTGTTACAGACAATATCAGTACTTTTAATCTGGAAGCTTCACAGTCAACCCATTTAGCAGATATGATGGCATATGCACAAGCAAACAGTTCTACTACAGCAGCAGAGCTGGGCGAGGCATATAAGAACTGTGGTGCCAATATGAATGCCGCCGGTCAGGACATTGAGACCACTACCTCTTTCCTGGAAGCATTGGCAAACAACGGACTCCGGAGCAGTGAAGCTGGTACCTCACTTGCTGCCATAATGCGAGATCTGACCAGTAAGATGAAGGATGGAAAGATTGCCATTGGCGATACTTCTGTTGCAGTCATGGACTCAAACGGAAATTTCCGTGATGCGACTGACATCCTGAAAGATGTAGGGTCTGCTACAGATGGAATGGGGGATGCGCAGAAGCAGGCTGCGCTCATGGCTACATTTACATCTGACTCTATTAAGGGCTTGAACATGCTCCTCAATACTGGCGCTGATCAGGTGGCTGGTTATGAAGAAAGTCTAAGAAATTGTTCTGGTGCTGCTTCAGATATGGCAGATACCATGCAGGATAATCTGCAGGGTAAATTGACAGAGCTTAGTTCTGCTACTGAGGGACTGGGAATTGCGGCGTATGATTACATTTCAGGTCCTTTGCAGGATGGTGTGGAACTGCTTACTGATACTGTATCTGGCTTAACAGACGTGATTACACCTCAAAAAGATGCAATGGAAGAAATGTACGATGAAGTTGTACAATCCTCACAGAAAGTTGCCGATAATGTACAGGCGATTGACGATCAGTTTACCGGAACCCTGAATTCCGTGGAAAATGTAGGCGCTCTGGCTGACAGACTGGAAGAGTTAAATAATGTTGAAGATAGAACAGCTGTCCAGAAACAGGAAATGGCATCCATCGTGGACAAACTGTCACAGTCCATTCCAGAACTGGCTGGTGCTTATGATGATGAAAATGATAAACTGAGCGTAACTAATGATGAGCTGGAAAAACTGGTAGAAAACTATCAGCAAACAGCAATCCAACAGGCGGTAATTGCAGCCACACAGGATTTAATCAATGAGTCTTTAACGGCACAGGTCCAGCTGGATAAAGCACAGGAACAGAAAAAAAACACTGAAGATAGAATGGAACTCTTGGAAAAAGAGAGAGAATTAATTGTAAAGCTCCAAGAGGAAAGACAGAAAGCCAGCGTAGATCCAAGTTATCAAGTTGATATTGATTTTCCAACAGAGAAAACAAAACTTTATACAGAGGCATTAAAAAAAGGTGCAATAACACAGGATGAATTTAATTATGCTATGGAACATCTAAGCGATAGTAGCAGCGAATTGGATTCACGTTTGGATGTTATTGATGGAAGAACAGTGGCATATGGTGATGCAACTGGAATAGCAGCTACGAGCATAGCTGATTGTGCAGAGAAAACGGAAGGATATTCTCAAGCAATTGAGGAAAATCAAAAAACAATTGATAAATGCTCGGAAGAACAGGAAAGATATGCCAAAAGTGCAGAAAACATTACAAAAGTAAAAAAGGATAATACTGAATCAACAGAAGACAATACAAAGGCGCAAGAAGATAATGCTGATGCAATCCAAGCAACCGGATTGGCGGCAGCGGGAGCTGGTACAGCCCTGGAAGGGCTCAACAAAACTATGGAACGTTCCCAGGAAGCTGCGGACGCTGCTAAGACTGCCATGCGTCAGATCCTGGATGAATACAATTCCACCATGGATTCTATAAAAGCTGATTTGCAGGATAAAATCAGTTTTGCGGATAAATTTGATGGTGGGGATGATATCACCACAGAACAGATGATTGAAAATCTGCAGTCTTGGGTTGATGGAATCCAGAACTATCAGCAGAATCTCCAGCGCCTTAAAGAAGCCACAGATGAGAGCGGACAAGCGATCTTTTCCACAGAGTTTATCCAGGCAATCCAGGAGCAAGGAACTGATGCAGCCAATATGCTCCAGCACATGGTATGGACTCTGGATAACCAGGGAGAATACGGTGTTGAACAGCTGAAAGGTATCTCCAAGAAGTGGACTGATGCAATGGACATTTCTGAGGATACAGCAACGGTGATGGCGGCAAACAAGACCGCTTATGAGTTGGCAGTGGGAGAGCTTGGATCCACAGATTATGATTTTTCTGATCTGCGCGAGTCCATTGACAATGCTGTTGCTTCGGCTGCAGAAGGCTGGGCTGAGCTTCCGGCAGCCACACAGGAATCTCTCATGCAGACTGTCCAGATGGCGCAGGAATGCGGTGTACAGATCCCAGAGGGACTTGCAGATGGAATTGCAAGCGGTGAGATAACCCCTCAGCATGCAATAGATCAGCTGAACGGAACTATTGAAGGAACAATCCAGGGCGTGGCAGAAATCGCCAATAAAGCGGGTATCCAGATCCCGGAGGAAATCCAGGCAGGAATTAATGCCGGTGGTACGCAGGCAGTATCAGCTATGCAGGAGCTTCTGGAACTGATCCAGCAGCAGGCAGCAGATGCACAGTCTGCAGGTGAAGATGTGGGTACTGCTGTAGGAGAAGGAACCCAGAATTCAATTAAAGATCAGCAGTCTGGCGTTGAACAGGCTGGTGGCGAGATGGCGTCCGCCGGAGCGAAGGCAGCCGAAGAGAAAAAAGGCGAATATGAGAAAGCCGGAACGGTAGCTGCTCAGCTGTATCAGACTGGTATAAATTCTGGAAAAAGTGGCGCAATCAGCGCTTCCGGAACCATGGCAAGCCAGGCAGTGGCCGCGGTTCGGACCTATCAGAATAGCTTTTACACTGCGGGATACAACGCGGCTGCTGGTGTAGCACAAGGTATATTAGCAGGCCAGTCCCTGGTCATAAGCGCTTCAATAAGAATGATCAATGCAGGTATTGCCGCAGCCAAGGCAGAAGCAGAGATCCATTCTCCATCAAAGAAATTTGAGAAAGAAGTCGGCTATCAGTTACCTGCAGGTACTGCGTCTGGTATAACTAAAAACACAAAGGTAGCAACTGCAGCTGCTGGAAAAATGTCAAAGGCTGTGTTGAAAAACGCCACCAGCTGGCTTAAGCAATACAATAAGAGCCATGAAGCTTCCCTGGACAATGAAAAATGGTACTGGCAGCAGATACGTGATACAGCTGTGAAAGGATCCACGGCCTATAAACAGGCAACCGCTCAGCTTAATAAGCTTAACAGCAGTTCCACGATCAGCAAGGCACTGAGCAGCAGTATAAAGAACAATTTTGGCGTATCCAAAGAAAAAGTCACCGGATCCGGAGATAATCAAAAGAAAACTACTAAGGACGCAGAAACTTATAATTCTGAAGTCCTCAGTGCTGCTGAAAAACGGCTGGAAAAGTACAAGACATTACATGCTGCATCTTTAGCCCAGGAGAAAAATTACTGGACCACCGTTCGAAAGAATTTAAAGAGCGGAACTGATGCCTGGTATGAAGCAACACAGAAGATCCAGGAACTGGACACTCAGATCTACGAGGAAAAGCAGGAGAAGCAGGAAGAGGCAGCCAAAGCCAGAGAGGAAGCTGCAAAGACCCAGGCTTCAGTACAGAAATCCCTTCTGGAGACCTACCAGACCTATTATTCTATGTCCGCCAGGGCAGAGATGGAATATTGGGATATTGCCAGAAAACAGTTCACAGCCGGCACGGATGAGCGTATAGAAGCAGATAAAAAGTACCTGGAAGCCAAAGAAGATTACGAAAAAGAAAAGCTGCAGCTTGATGAAGATTACAATGATAAGCGGGAAAAGCTTGAAAAAGAACGAAATGAGACCATACAGGATCTGGAAGAAAAAAGGGACAGTGCCATAGCTGATCGGAAGAAAGACATCCTTTCATCCATGAATAACTATGATGCCTGGGACGCTTCCGGATATACTGCAGATCGTCTGATTTACAATATGAATACCCAGGTTGAGGGACTGAAACTGTGGGAAACACAGTTGCAGGAACTGAGCGGAAAGGGACTTTCAGAGGGGCTGCTGCAGGAATTGAAAGATGCAGGACCAGAAGCAGCCGCCAATATTTACAGCCTGAATCAGATGACTGCAGAGCAGCTGGATGAATTTAACAAGCTTTGGGAAGAAAAGCAGGAGATAGCAGACCGGCAGGCAAAAAAAGATACACAGGCTACGCGGGATGCTATTGACCAGCAGATAAGTGACACCAGGAAAGATTATAAGAAACAGCTGGATGATCTGGCGGCTGAAAATGCTTCCGTGGTTGCAAAGCTGAATGAGGGCTTATCTACCGGTCTAAAGTCTCTGGTGGAACAGGCTGGCCAGATTGGTGAGGACATTGTAGGGAGTCTGATCGCCGGAATTCAGAAAGCAGGAACCGGCGGGACATTGCTTGATGTAAATGTATCGCCGGCTGGAAAAAATGTGTCAGCTTCTTCCGGAACCAGTGGAGCAACTGCTTCCAGCTCAGCTTATTCCGGATCCGGCACTTCTGGAAATATATCCAAGACAGAAATTGCGCCGGCGCAAAAGAAAGAACTGGATAAAGTGACTGTGGGCGCAGCTGAGGAACCGGCAGAGATTACAGAAGTACAGAAATTGATAAATGCAGGCAAGGCGCATAAGAAATCCGTGTCGGATGCAGAGAAAAAGAAACATTCAGATCTGTGGCAGTATATTGTAAAAAAATACGGCAGGAGTGTGAATGATTCCACTGTAAAAAAGATAGCAGATGCACTTAGCGTGGAAGCGGATGCAAAGCCGTCATCTAAGCAGAAGAAAGCTATACTGGCAGCGATGAAAAAGCGGGGACTTCGAACCGGAACAGAGAATATCCTGGAAGATCAGCTGGCATGGCTCTTTGAAAATAACGCCCAGGAGTATGTCCTTCGCAAATCAGATGGAGCGATCATGCAGAATATGCTTACCGGGGATAAAGTGATCAATCCACAAGGGGCAGAAAACCTTTATAATTTTGCCACAAACCCGGACCAGTTCCTGGCAGACAGATCTCTGGATGTAGGGAATGCCGGAATTGAAAAGCTTAACAGGCTGATCCGGCAGCAGTCTGAACGGCAGATGAAGCGGGCTGGAAGCTCACAGGCAGATAATGCCGATATTTTGAGCAAAATGGATTCAATGATGAGAACCATGGAAGCCATGACGGAGAGCATGATAAGCACCATGAAGAACTTAAAGGTATTCATGGATAAAGACAAATTGGTCGGAGAAATCCGGGAAGACATAAATATCAAGAATGAAATGGCAGCTACAAGGCATACAAGGGGGCGGCTGAGATGAAAATAAATGGCTGGGATATATCCGGGGCACAGGCCAGGCAGTGGAATGTGACTCCGGATTTTTCAAGTATCGAAAATGAAAGCGAATGGCAGAGGGGCAGCCCACTGCCATTTTTCGTCAACGGTTCCATCGGGTTCAAAACAATACAGATCACTTTCCTGGTATATGGCGCGGATCGGAATGAAATCCTGCAGAACTGCAGCACCTTGCTTTCCAAGATGATGTCCGAGTCGGTCATCCTGGAACTGGATAAGTTCGACCATAAATTTTGCGGATATATGGTAAAACATGATTTTGCTGAAAACCCACTTGGAAAACTGCGGGTAACATCCAATAGACTGAGCCGGATTACGGTTGATTTTTCATGCTATGAATACGCTGAAAAACCGGATGGTTCTCCATATTCACAGTCTGCATCCGGAATGTTGGAAATAGCAATAACAAACCCTGGAAATATCTGGACGCCTTGCATAGTGGAAATTACTCCGCGTGCTGCAGGTGCGTCAGCATTCACGGTTAAGGGAATTAATCGTAATCCGGATACAGGGGAGAGCCTGCCGGTTACAATCAGGAATACAACAAAGGATAAAACCGTTATCCTGGATGGTGAAACCGGAAAAATCACAGAGGCAGGAGTAAATAAATCCGCTGATGTAGACATCTGGAGCCTGCCGGTGCTTATGCCGGGAACGAACAGAATCACATTGGATAATACATGGATGAATATCACGGTTAAATACCGTCCAAGATTTATGTAATTGCGGAAAATCACCAGGAATGTTGAAAAAACATAAATTTTTCAAAGAAATATGTGTGTTAAGGAGGATTTTTGAAAGTGACAAATCAGGAAATAATATTAGCATACAATGGGATTATGCAGTTCCAGAATATGGAACAAAAGAAATTTGAAGAATCAGGGAAGAAAATTCTTTCCGGAAAAATTCAGCTTGCTTTTTCAATTAATAAAAATAAAGCAGCAATTGTTCGGGCATTGCAGCCATATGAGGAAACGAAGAAATCAATCATTGAAGAGTACAGAGACACAGCCGCAGAACGGAAAGCCTGGGAGGAAGAGCAAAAAGCTGCAGAGGCAGAAAAACGACCTGTGCAGGATATAAGCATAAGTCTCCGTCCAGGTAAAAGTATGGAGGAGTATCAAAGAAAACTTAATGAGCTGGCAATCCAGGAAACCGATTTTGAGCCTAAAAAAGTGCCATTATCATTATTTGAAGGGCTGGATCTGACCAGCGCAGAGCTGGAACCGTTTATTTTTATGATTTCTGAAGATTAAAAGAAGGAGGCCCTATGCTTAAGATCTACGATACGAACCACAATGCCATAGGGCATATTGTTAAATACAAGGACTTAAAGATTGAGGGCGACGTTACTACAGGTGACCGGACGCTCTCTTTTACATACATGGCCCGTCATCATGAAATCTGTGAGGAATTCTATATTGAGACTCAGGATGATGAATATGTAGTAAAAGAAAAAGGTGTGAGTACAGATGGATTTCTTTCTTTTGTAGCAGTGCTGAACCTGGAAGAACTGGAAGCTAAACCATGGAGCTCTTTCAGCATTGCAGATTCCACAATTTCAGATGCAGCCAAGCTTGCCCTGGCTGGATCCGGCTGGACAGTGGGTGAATGCACGGTGACAAAGAAAAGAAATGCAGGTATCCTGCAAACGAACACGCTTGGAGTAATCCAGAAGCTGTGCACCGCATTCATGTGTGAAGTTGTTTATGACACCAAGAAAAAGACGGTATCATTTTATGAGCAGGTTGGACAGGATAAGGGAACCTTTTTCCTTACCGGGCTCAATCTTAAAAGACTGCAGAGAAAAGGCAGTTCCTACGATTATTACACAAGAATTATTCCAATTGGACAGGACGGACTTACTGTTGAATCGGTAAATGATGGAAAGAACTATCTGGAAAATTACCAGTACACGAAAAAAGTTAAGACATACATCTGGAAGGATGAATCCTATACGGATGCTGCAGCATTGAAAGAAGATGCAGAAGCGAAACTGAAGGATCTGTCTAAGCCGGAAGTATCTTACAGCGCTGATATTATCAATCTGGCGAAACAGAAAGCTGGATACAGTGGATTCTCTTTTTCTCTGGGAGATACAATCACATTGATTGATGCCGCTACTGGGATACGTGAAAAACAGCGGATTATCAAGCTTACACAGTATCCGCAGGATCATACGAAAGATGAGTGCGAACTGGCGAATAAGCTTCCGTCTTTCGAAGAAGCCAGGGAAAAGCTCCAGGCGGCACAGGAGATTATCAATACTGTAATCAGTGATGATGGACGGTATACAGGAACGATCAATGTATCGGATATTTTGCATTTCGAAGAGGGTGTATCCGGAAGTGGTGCGGTTGGAAATCTTCAGGGACTATATAATGCTCTGAATGGAGATCTGTCTGAGATAAAAGTATCTGTTGGACAAATTGAAACCAACTACATTAAAGCGGAAGACGCTGATTTAAAATATGCAACAATAAAAAAGCTGGAAGTGGAACAGGAAAAAGTAAAAAATCTGGATGTATTATACGGAAACATCAAGAATCTTCTTTCCGGAGCTGCCGGTATCGGAGAACTACAGAATATTCACCTCACATCACAGAATGCAGTATTGGAAGAAGCTTTAATTAAAAATGCAGTAATTCAATATGTTTCTGTGGGAGATTTACAGGCTGGAACAATCCTTACAAGCAAATTCACCATAATGGATCCGGATGGAGGACTTCTGATCAAAGGTCCCACAGCGCAGTGGAGTGACAAAAACGGAAATGTTCGTATTCAGATTGGTCAGGATGTCAGGAAGAATTTTACATTTTCTTTATTTGATGAGACTGGTACTGGTGTACTTATTGATTCAACCGGAATCAAGGAAAAAGCCATTGCTGACGGTTTGATCGTAAATAAGATGGTATCCGATGATGCAGCCATTGCCGGCACAAAGCTTGATATTCCGTCTGTGGTATCGGCAATTAATGGAAGTGATTCAACTATTAAGAGCAGCCGGATCTGGATGGATGAATCCGGACAATCTTTGAACCAGATGTATACCCGGCTGGATCAGAATATTACAGTTATTGATCAGAGCGTCTCAGAAGCCAAAAAGACAGCAGCGGCTGCAAACAGTACTGCATCTGCAGCAGCGGATACTGCACAGCAGGCGCTTTCAGTATTATCAGGTATCTCTACTCTGGATGCTCTTGGAGCTTCCCTGGATAATGATTCCCATGTGGTTCATACCAACACGGATGGATCCGGGGGAGATTACAGCGATTGCTATACAAGGATGACGGTGTATTTAGGAGATACGGATGTATCATATGATGCGGTTTTTGAAGTGACGGTATCAGAAGGAGTTTCCGGTAACTGGAATGCGAAGCTTAGAACATATTATGTAAAATCAATGTCCACGGATGATGGATATGTTGATATAGAAGCAGTGTATGGCTCCGGTGAAAGATATTTAACTACCCGATCCGGTGCTTACCTTACTGCAATATGCGGTGGCTCACGCATCAAAAAGAGATTTTCCATCAGCAAAGCGAAAGACGGAAAGATTGGTATTAACTACAATCTGCGGGCGTCTGTTCTTGCTATCCGTAAGCAAAAAGATGGAAAAACATTGATTCCGGCAAGTGTGACTTTTTCCGCGCTGGAGTTGGATAATGGTACAGTACACAGCTATACAGGGCGGTACAAAGTGGAAGAGTCCACAGATGGCATAAATTATACCGTAAAATATCAGCCGACTGCTGATGAATTGCAGAAGGTTTATACACCTTCAAGTTCTGACATTAAAGCAATTCGCGCTACATTATACGCCGCAGGCAGCAGTACACAGGAGCTGGACAGCCAGACAGTTATTGTTCTGGCAGATGCAGAAGGTCTGAGTAGTGATATAGCCGCTGCTCAGAAGACTGCAGACCAGGCTAAGGAAGCCATTGCAACAACTCAGCAGAAAGTAGCGAAGATAGAATCAAGTGTAAAAGGCTTTGAGGCATCTTTGAAGGAAACAAATTCGGAACTTCAAGGTGTAACAGATGGAACGCTTCTGTATAACATTCGGTACTTGGACAACGGAAATGACACCACGACATTGTACGCGACAGTCTACCAAAAGGGAAAGGATGTAACAAAGAACTATCCGGACAAATGGTTTACCTGGAGGCGAAAGACTGAATCAGGAGAATACTATCTGGGATATGGCTATCAAATTACAGTTCAGAACAAAGATTACGAATTCGGCGGCGCCTGCGCCGGCAGATTCACAACCTACGACACATATAACCTTACAACCAAATCCGGAAAATATCTTACCACAAGATCCGGAAAACAAATAACAATATGGAGGGAAAACTAATATGGCAGATCAAGCAATAAATGCACTTTCAACCAAAACAGCCCCAGAAACCTCTGATCAGCTGCTCCTTGTTGGCGCAGGAGAACCACAGCTGATTGACTACGATAAACTGGCAGATGCGATTCTGAATAAAATTACATCAAAAAATTATGATTTGGATGCCGGACAGATGACACTTCTAGCGGCACTCAACAAATTAAATAGTGAGTCCTTGCACATCATTTTTATTAGAGAACAGAATAATGATTTCGAATGGGCCAAAAACTATTGGCACGCAATACCAGAAAGTTCGTGTGTGAAATTTGTATATAATAGCGTTGGAACCGAATATTTTTATATCTTTATTAAAAGAATCAATGCACATGGATTAGTTTTGCGTTTCAGTTATGATGCCCCAGTAATTGAAATGATTCGTTTTTCAAATAAAGAATGTATGAATGATGGCGAAAAATTCGATGTAATAAAGTGATTTTTATTTATTTTCTTCAATCTTTGCTTTACTTATATTTTGGTAGTAAATGATGATAACTATATTGGGAAACATTCCCAAATTTGAAAATGTTACTTTTTCACTTGAATCATCAAAGCTATATTCAGTTAGAATATCACCAACTTTGTTTGTTGAATTTATTGAACAAGTAACACCTGTCAAAAACGAATGATGACCAAATATAATAAATGGTGCATACCTAAATGCTTTGTTAGCATCTTTATTCACAGAGATAGTTATTGATTTTATGTTAGCTCCTGAAGAACGATAAAATAATAAATTATTAAGAATTAGGGACTCACTATTTTGTATGCAGAAAAGAAGAATTCATGCTAAAGGGCACCCAAGCGGTGTCTTTTATTATGAATTTTTCCAAAAAAGAAAAGGAGGGAGGCAGTGTGCGCTTTGAAAAAGAAGTATCCATATTTGCCAAGAATGCCATCCTAAAAAGATTTCAGGCAAATGAAACAAATTTATCCATAGTGCAGGGAAAGATATCCGCTATAATATCCGAGGACGAAATTACAGAACTGCAGTCTGGTCGCGTTACGATGTATTCCAAACTGGGAGAAGTAGAGCAGACGGCCAGCGGTGTAAGCTCTAAGTTTTCAGAGTTTAAAACAGATTATGATAAGGCTCAGGAAGAGTATAAAAAATTCAAGACAAATACATCTGAATACATTCAAACTGCCGGGCAGTTCCAAAGTACAGTTGAATCCTATATGGGCACCAATGATGAAAAGGTGAACAATATAAAAACCACAGCCAGTCAAAACGCGGAAAAATTCACCTGGCTTGTTGAGTCAGGTGAATCCAGTACAAATTTTATTCTGACTGATCGCGTTACGGAATTGATTACCGAAAGTCTTGTGATTAAGAAAAAAGATGGTAAAAAAACAATTATATCCGGCGGCAGGATGGATATAGATGAAATCTTTGCGCAGGACATTACAGCATCCGGTTCAATTACAGGAGCTACGCTGAAAGGTGGAAAAATATCCGGATCTGATATTGTGGCAAACACAATGACAGCAAATGAATCCTATTCTATTTACAATGGTAATAGCAGTCAGAAAATATTATACTTTGACGGAACATCCATTAAACTTGGAAAAATGGGAACCGGAACATCTATACAAAGTGGTGCCGGATTCGAGTTTTTCGATAAAACAATCACGATGTATGGTAGTCTGAGCTTATACAGTGGCGACATTACAACTCCTGGCAAGGTGCAGGGAAAAACAATAACTGCGACTGCAGATATGAATACCGATACCATATATGCATCTAATTGGTTTAGATCGCGTGGTAATACAGGATGGTATAGTGAGGATTATGGTGGTGGTTGGTATATGGCTGATTCAGATTGGATTAGGGCGTATAACGGAAAAGGTATAACCACTACTGGTAATATGTCCATTGGTGGTTATATTCAGAGTAATAACATAATAAATACAACCTACGAGTATCAGTCCAATAGAGGATCAGTAGAATGGCGCTTTGGCGCTGCAACAGGTACAGGTGATGAAAATTTCTTCAGCTTTTATAACGCTAACAATGGAATAATCCCACTGGCAGTTGACGGAAATTTTGGAAACATTTACGTTGGGTATAATGTGGGCGGTTCTGGTTCGAATACTGCGGTAGGAATATATCTCGGCGAGAAAGTAGCCGGAAACAGAGCTTTTATTTATCACGGAGATTCGTACGCCGGATCAATTTGGATTCAAACCAGACTTGATGGCTCATGGAAATGGTTCAGCCTCGGAAGAGTATGTAGTACAGCTCTTTCCGATATTCGACTGAAAGGTGACATAAGAGACACCGAAGTAGAAGACGCCACAAAAGTAATAGAATCAATGAAAATTCGTTCGTTCGAGCGAAAAGATTCTCATAAGAAATATAAGATTGGCTTTATAGCAGATGAGCTTGAACAGCTTGACCCTAATCTTGTCGATGGTGGCGGAGTACTTGACGGACACCCATATTATAAATCTGTCAATAATTTACAGATGATTGCGTATGTTGTAAAAGCAATGCAAGAACTTAATCTCAGAGTGGATAAAATGGAGAAAATGAAAAATTTCAAAGAAAACTAAATGGAGGAATATGAAATGGAGATTAGAGCGAGACCGTAACCGGTCTTATTTTTATACCATAAAATAATATAATAAGAAGGAGAACACATAATTATGAAGGTGATTGATACGTATAATGCCATT
>OLQG01000059.1_pt1 | contig 89498 bp, 72 predicted proteins | sample 1672221 | NCBI WGS metagenome assembly OLQG01 (sample SAMEA3136660, study PRJEB25190) | human gut metagenome | biome: human gut; feature: human-associated habitat; material: faeces | place: Austria | collected 2013
GAATATACATTGTGAAATCGCGTCCGGGATAACGACCAACCAATTAAATAGCAATACAATTTACAACAGGAGACAAAGCATGGAAAAATGGGTATTAGCGGCGAAAAGAGCTGATTTTCAGGAGATTGGCCGGAAGTATGGAATAGATCCGGTGATCGCCAGGATTATTCGGAACAGGGATATTACAGAAGATGCAGAAATTAATCAGTATCTGAACGGAACCCTGGATGACATTCCATCCTGGAAAAGTCTGAAGGATATTGACAAAGCTGTGGAAATTATTTCGCAAAAAATAGATCTGGGAACCAGAATGAGAATTATAGGAGATTATGATATTGATGGTGTAACTGCAACTTATATTCTGTTAAAAGGATTTAAACGCCTGGGGGCGAATGTAGATACCTATATTCCGGACCGCATTGCAGATGGATATGGAATTCATAATCATCTTATAGAGAAAGCAAAAGAGGATGGAGTAGATACGATCGTGACCTGTGATAATGGAATTTCGGCTGCAGATCAGATCGCATTTGCAAAAGAAATGGGCATGACAGTGGTAGTGACGGATCATCACGAGGTTCCTTTTGAAGATACAGAAGAAGGGCGAAAATACAAGCTTCCTCTGGCAGATGCAATTATCAATCCAAAACAGCCTGACTGTATATATCCAAATAAAAATATCTGTGGCGCAGTGGTTGCAATGAAACTGGTTTTTGCATTGTATGAGAAATATGGAATCCCGGAGAGTGAGAAAGAAGATTATCTGGAACCAGCAGCTATCGCCACAGTTGGAGATATTATGGATCTTCAGGGAGAAAACCGTATTCTTGTAAAAGAGGGACTTTTACGTCTGCCTCATACAAAAAATAAGGGATTGAAAGCTTTGATAAGAGCAATTGGCCTGGAAAATCAGAAAATCAGTTCCTACGATATTGGTTTCCGCCTTGGTCCGTGCATTAATGCCAGCGGAAGACTGGATACAGCCATGCGCTCCCTGTCTCTTTTGCAGTGTGAAGATGAAGAAGAGGCTGCAAAGCTTGCAAACGATCTGAAAGCATTGAATGACAGCCGTAAGGCACTGACGGAACAGGGCACAGAAGCTGCTTACAAGCTGATTAATGGCAGTGATCTGAAAAATGACAGAGTAATGGTTGTATTTTTGCCGGATTGTCATGAGAGTCTTGCAGGAATCATAGCAGGAAGAATCCGTGAAAAATATCACAAGCCTGCTTTTGTTCTTACAAGAGGGGAAAAATCGGTGAAAGGCAGTGGCAGATCTACAGAAAATTATTCCATGTATGAGGAGCTTGTAAAATGTGACAGTCTGTTGCTCCAGTATGGCGGCCATCCTATGGCAGCAGGTCTTTCTATAGAAGAAGCAAACGTGGAAGCATTTCGCCGTCAGCTCAATGAAAACTGCACCTTGACAGAAGAAGATATGATTCCAAAAATCGTAATCGATGTACCAATGCCCATTTCTTACATAAACGAGAAGCTGATCCGTCAGCTCTCTGTTCTGGAACCCTTTGGAAAAGGAAATGCAAAGCCTGTTTTTGCCCAAAAAAATCTCCGCGTTTTAAAAACCGGAATATATGGAAAGACTCAGAATACAGTGAAATTGCAGCTGATGGACGAATCCGGCACGGTGATGGATGGTGTTTACTGGGGTGAAGCAAAGGAGTTTGCAGAGTTTGCAAGGTCTCATGGAACTATTTCTGTAACCTATTATCCGAAGATCAACTCCTATATGGGAAGAGACTCTTTGCAAATTGTCATACAAAATTACTGCTAAAAAGGGGATAATCATGTAAAACCACGAAAAATGCAGTATTTCCAGTGAGCCTGTCGGTTTTGCGTTGATTCCCGATTTAAAAAGTGTTATACTAAAAAATATTTATGATGCTAGAATGTGTTTGAAAAAGGCTTTTTTTCAAATACGCTCTGGGGTGGCTGATGCTTTCCCCACAACATCCATTAATCTGAGGAGGCTATTATGAAAAAAATAGAAGAATATGTAAGAAGTATACCTGATTTTCCAGAACCAGGCATTATTTTCAGAGATGTTACCAGCATCCTTCAGGACGCAGACGGACTGAAGCTTGCAATTGATTCCATGCAGGATTGTCTGAAGGATGTGGATGTGGATGTAATAGTGGGAACAGAATCCCGTGGATTCATTTTCGGAATGCCAATTGCTTATAACCTTCATAAGTCTTTTGTACCAGTACGTAAGAAAGGGAAACTCCCATGTGAGACCGTTTCTGCAAGCTATGATCTGGAATATGGCAAAGCTGAGATTGAGATTCATAAGGATGCCATCAAGCCAGGACAGAAGGTAGTTATCATTGATGATCTGATCGCAACAGGCGGTACAGTTGAAGCTGCAGCGAAACTGGTAGAGCAGCTTGGCGGAGAGGTAGTGAAGATCGTATTTCTGATGGAGCTTGCAGGTCTTGAGGGACGTAAGAAACTGGAGAAATATGACGTTGCTTCTGTAATCCGTTATGAAGGTAAATAAAGGATGTGTCTGTTTCGCCAGATTCCCCCGGGGAAACAGGTGGGCGGATGCTGACGCAGATAGTATTTAAACAGGCAGGTGTGAAATATGGCTGATATTGTTAACGAGCAGGGCAAGGAGCCTGAAGTATCAAAAGAGGATATGGAGAAGCTGGAGTCTGTGAAGAAAGCAGATGCAGCTGTAAAATCCATGCATGACTTTACAAGCCCTGAAGTATTATATGATGAGCTGATTGCCAGCATAAAGAAATATCATCCCTCTACGGACATTACCATGATCCAGAAGGCATACGAGACTGCAAGGGAAGCCCACAAGGATCAGAAGAGAAAGTCCGGGGAACCCTACATTATTCATCCTTTATGTGTTGCCATTATTCTGGCAGACCTGGAACTGGACAAGGAGACCATTGTAGCAGGCCTTCTTCACGATGCTGTTGAAGATACCTGGATGACCTGTGATGAGATCACCAGAGAATTTGGACCTGAGGTTGCGCTTCTGGTAGATGGTGTAACTAAGATCGGTCAGCTGTCCTATTCCAAGGATAAAGTAGAGCTGCAGGCAGAGAGCCTTCGCAAGATGTTCCTTGCTATGGCAAAGGATATCCGCGTTATTCTGATCAAGCTTGCAGACCGTCTTCATAATATGCGTACTCTTCAGTACATGACTCCTGAGAAACAGAAGGAGAAGGCAAGAGAGACGATGGACATCTATGCGCCTATCGCACAGCGTCTTGGTATTTCCAAGATCAAAGTAGAGCTGGATGACCTTTCCCTGAAATATCTGAAACCAGATGTTTATTATGATCTGGTTGAGAAAGTAGCACTTCGAAAAAGCGTCCGTGAAGAATTTGTAGGGAATATTGTCAAGACTGTGCATCAGCATATGGTAGAAGCTGGAATTAAAGCGCAGGTTGACGGTCGTGTAAAACACTTTTTCAGTATCTATAAAAAGATGGTAAATCAGAACAAGACGATTGACCAGATTTACGATTTGTTTGCAGTGCGTATCCTGGTAGATACAGTGAAGGACTGTTATGCGGCACTTGGTGTGATCCATGAGATGTATAAGCCAATTCCAGGACGTTTCAAGGACTATATTGCAATGCCCAAACCAAATATGTACCAGTCTTTGCATACCACGCTGATCGGACCGAATGGACAGCCTTTTGAAATTCAGATCAGAACCTTTGAGATGCATAAGACTGCCGAGTACGGTATTGCTGCACATTGGAAGTATAAAGAGGCTTCTGACGGTAAGGCTTCCTCAGGCAATCGTGAGGAGGAGAAGCTGAACTGGCTGCGCCAGATCCTGGAATGGCAGAGAGACATGTCTGATAATAAAGAGTTCATGAGTCTTCTGAAAAATGATCTGGATCTGTTTGCAGACAGTGTATACTGCTTTACTCCACAGGGAGATGTGAAAACCCTTCCTAACGGCTCCACCCCCATTGATTTTGCATACAGCGTGCACAGTGCTGTAGGAAACAAAATGGTAGGTGCCAGGGTAAATGGCAAACTGGTGCCCATTGAGTATCGGATCCAGAATGGTGACCGTATTGAAATCATTACTTCCCAGAATTCTCAGGGACCAAGCCGTGACTGGCTGAAGGTGGTCAAGAGCACACAGGCCAGAAATAAAATCAATCAGTGGTTCAAGAAAGAACTGAAGGAAGATAATATTCTGAAGGGCAAGGAAATGCTTGCCCAGTATGCCAAGAGTAAGGGCTTTAAATTCGCTAATTACACTAAGACTCAGTATCTGGACGCGGTTCTTCGTAAATATGGCTTCCGTGACTGGGATTCTGTACTTGCAGCCATCGGACATGGCGGACTGAAAGAGGGACAGGTATTTAATAAGCTTGTAGAAGCTTATGATAAAGAGAATAAAAAGAATCTCACAGATGAAGAAGTTCTGGAGGCAGCAGCCGCAGAGAATCAGGATAAGAAGCATCATATCAAGAGCAAGAGCGGTATTGTAGTGCGGGGCATTCATGACGTTGCAGTACGTTTCTCCAAATGCTGTAATCCAATTCCCGGTGATGAGATTGTTGGATATGTTACAAGAGGCCGTGGTGTTACCATTCATCGAACTGACTGTGTAAATGTGATGAATATGTCTGAAATGGACAGAAGCCGTCTTCTGGAAGCAGAGTGGCAGGATCCGGAGATCAAGCAGGATGAGCATTACATGGCTGAGATCAATGTATATGCTAATAACCGTACCGGTCTTCTGGTTGATATTTCCAAGATCTTTACAGAACGTAAGATTGACATCCGAAATATTAACTGCCGAACAAACAAGCAGGAGAAGGCTACTATTTCTGTAAGCTTTAACGTCAGCTGTAAGGATGAACTGAATTCCCTTATCGAGAAGATACGTCAATTGGAAAGCGTCTTGGATGTAGAAAGAACTACAGGCTGAGAAACAATGGAAATGTGAACTGGTTGGAGATATACAGTATGTTGAGCATTGGATGGTATGTTACCGGTCAGGACACGGACAATATCGGAATAATAACATAAATGGCATATCAGCTGCCATGAAAGGATAATCTATGGGAAAACTTGAATTACAGCAGATGGTTCTTGGTCCTGTATATACCAATTGCTATTTTTTAAAAAATAAAGAAACCGGTGAAGCGCTGATCGTTGATCCGGCAGATTCACCGAAGAGAATTTTTCAGAAGGTGGAAGATATGGGTGCAAAGCCGGTAGGAATCCTTCTGACTCATGGACATTTTGACCACATTATGGCAGTACAGGCTGTGAAAGCTGAGTATCAGATTCCAGTTTATGCCTGCCGCCAGGAAGAAGAAATGCTTCGGGAGCCTTCTGTGAATATGACTGACCGGATGCATAAACCATGTTCTGTACGTCCTGATATTTTCCTGGAGGATATGCAGGTATTTGAAGCTGCTGGATTTTCTATTCAGATGCTCCATACTCCAGGACACACGAAAGGAAGCTGTTGCTACTATCTGAAAGACGAAAGGGCTCTGTTCAGTGGGGATACATTATTCTGTGGTTCTGTTGGAAGAACGGATTTTCCAGGCGGCAGTTCCCGTGAAATCCGGGAGAGCCTTCATAAGCTGTTAAATGCCCTTCCAGATGAAACAAATGTTTATCCGGGGCATGATACATCTACAACTATCGGTTACGAAAAGAGGTACAATCCATTTGTGTAAAATAGGAATCCTGCTGCTTGACAGGGATTTCGAGCATGATATATATGAATTAATAAAAGCATTTTATCCGGAAGGAGATATCCACAGCCTCTACGAAAAAGACGAAGAGGAGTACGATATCTTCTTTACTGTGAAAAAAGAAAATGACAATTTTGTTATAAAATATGAGACGAAGGATCAAAAAGGTGTTGCCAGCGCAGAGGTGATCCGGGGGGCAGACGGGGATTCCAGTCAGGAAACTCATGAGAAACTCATGGATGCCCATGAGCTTCGTAAAGCCAACAAGGACAGTCTGAAATATGCACTGTACAATGTTCTGGTGAAGCTTACCGGCAGAACCCTTCCATGGGGGAATCTTACGGGAATCCGTCCGGCCAAGCTTGCCATGGGGATGATCGAGAGGGGTATGAAAAATACCGAGATCGCACAGGAAATGCGGGAGCGTTACCTGGTAAGCGCAAAGAAAACTGCTCTTGCCATCACCATAGCAAACAGGGAGCGGGCACTTCTTCAGAATATTGATTATGAACATGGTTACAGCTTATATGTAGGTATTCCCTTTTGTCCAAGCATCTGTCTGTATTGCTCCTTCAGCTCCTATCCTTTGAAGCTCTGGGCAAAAAGAGTAGATGAATATTTGGATGCTTTATGTCTGGAAATTCGCGAAACAGCCAGGCTGATGAAGAACTACAAGTTGGATACGATCTATATCGGCGGAGGCACACCTACCACGTTAGAGCCGTATCAGCTGAAAAGGCTTCTTGATCAGCTGGGAGAGTCCTTTGGCTTTGACGGACTTGTAGAATTTACTATTGAAGCTGGCAGACCAGACAGTATTACAAGGGAGAAGCTTGAGACGATCAAAGAATTTCCTGTAACCAGAATTTCTGTTAACCCCCAGACCATGAATCCGGATACTCTGGAAATTATTGGAAGACGTCATACTGTAGCACAGACCATAGAAGCTTTCCATCTTGCCAGAGAACTGAATTATAACAATATTAACATGGATCTCATTGTAGGACTGCCTGGAGAGGATATTTCCAAGGTGAAATACACATTAGAGAAAGTAAAAGAGCTTTCCCCGGACAGCCTTACCGTACATTCTCTGGCTGTGAAGCGTGCAGCACGCCTGAATATGTTTAAGGACAAATATCAGGAGATGACATTTGAAAATAACCAGGAGATCATGGATCTGACACAGCAGACTGCATATTCCATGGAAATGGGACCTTACTATCTGTACCGTCAGAAGAATATGAAAGGAAATTTTGAAAATGTAGGCTATGCAAAGGTTGACAAAGCCGGGATTTACAATATACTGATTATGGAAGAAAAACAACCGATCATTGCTCTTGGAGCAGGCGGTTCTTCCAAACTGGTCTTTGACCATGGCAAACGTATTGAGCGGGTGGAGAATGTGAAAGATGTCACAAGCTATATTGCCCGTATTGATGAGATGATTGAAAGAAAGCGAACAGGAATTGGAACCTGGTTGTAGGAGGGAGGGAAAATTCTTGGAAAAGCTTTCCAGTGAACAGTCAGAAACATCCGACAGAGTTCTGGAATTTGATTTATCAGCAGAGTTAAGGCATGGAATCGCAGTGAGTAATCTGGCGTACGCGTTAAGTCAGGAGCTGGGGCTTCCTCATGAGCAGTGTTACGATCTTGCAATTGCAGGAATGCTTCACGACATAGGAAAGCTGAAACTGAGAAGCTATATCAACGGGCAGGAAAGTAATCCCATGGTAATTGAGGAATTGAAATATGTCCGCATGCATTCTACACTTGGCTATGAGGAACTGAAAGACCAGGGCTATTCGGATTTTGTTCTTGAGAGTATTCTTTATCATCATGAAAATTACGATGGAAGCGGTTATCCGTCCAATCTGGCAGGGAAGGAGATTCCCATCGGTGCCCGGATCCTTCGTGTGTGCGATGTATTCTGTGCATTGAGTCAGGATCGGTCTTACCGCAAGGCTTTTGATAAGCATACTGTGATGGAATTGATGATAGATGAAATAAAAAACTTTGATCTGGAAGTATTTCTTGCATTTCAAAGAGTAGTACACGCCAGCCAGGCTGGTAAATAAGGAGGACACATGGCATTAAAGAAGAAGCCGGTTACCGGCATGAAAGATATTTTACCAAAGGAGATGGAAGTCCGTAACTACGTTACAGGACTGATCCGTGAGACATATGGTTCCTTTGGATTTACTTCAATTGAGACTCCGGGAGTGGAGCACATTGAGAACCTGTGCAGCAAACAGGGCGGTGATAATGAGAAGCTGATTTTCAAAATCTTAAAAAGAGGTGAGAAGCTGAAGCTTGATCAGGCAAAAGAAGAAGCTGATCTTGTGGATTCAGGTCTTCGCTATGATCTGACAGTACCTCTTTCCAGATATTATTCAAATAACTCTAATGAACTGCCTGGACCATTTAAGGCACTTCAGATGGGATATGTATGGAGAGCTGATCGTCCGCAGAGAGGACGTTTCCGTCAGTTTATGCAGTGTGACATTGACATTTTAGGTGAGCCTACTTATATGGCAGAAATCGAGCTGGTACTTGCGACTACTACACTTCTTGGCAAGCTTGACTTCCATAATTTCACTATCCGTATCAATGACCGTCGTATTCTGAAGGCTATGGCTGAGTATAGCGGATTTCCGAAGGAAAGCTTTGATACTGTATTTATCATTCTTGACAAAATGGATAAGATTGGTCTTGAAGGCGTAGCGAAAGAACTGGAAGAGGAAGGCTTTGCAAAAGAAAGCATTGATACTTATCTTGCGATGTTTAAAGAAATCAGCTCAGATATCCAGGGCGTAAGATATTGCAAGGAGAAGCTGGCAGATGTTCTTGACGAACAGATTGCAGCAGATCTCGAGACGATCATTTCCACTGTGGAAGCTGTGAAGACTGCTGACTTTAAGATGGCATTTGATCCTACACTGGTTCGCGGCATGTCTTATTACACCGGTCCGATCTTCGAAATTTCCATGGATGAGTTTGGCGGCAGCGTTGGCGGCGGCGGACGTTATGATGAGATGATTGGTAAATTTACAGGAAACAATACAAGTGCATGCGGATTCTCTATTGGATTTGAGCGTATTGTTATGCTCCTTCTTGAAAGAGGATATCAGATTCCTACAGCAAAGACTAAGAAGGCATATCTTATTGAGAAAAATATGCCATCAGACAAGCTGATTGAGATTTTCCGTCAGGCAGAAGAAGAGAGAAAGACCGGAGTTCAGGTCAATATCTCTATTATGAAGAAGAATAAGAAATTCCAGAAAGACCAGATGACAGCTGAAGGCTATACGGAATTTGTGGAATTCTTTAAACGCTGATAAAGAAATTTAACGTGTTGTTTTTGAAAAACAGCCGTCAATGATATTTTATGGAGCATTCAAAGCAATGCAGCTGAATGGTTCATAATCTGAGAAAGCTGGGGGAAACCCCATAGAATAAGGAGGCGCCTTAAAATGGCTGAGAGTATGCAGGGACTGCACAGAACCTGTCGATGTGCAGAAGTGACCACACAGATGGTAGGCAGCGAAGTAACACTTATGGGATGGGTTCAGAAAGCAAGAGATAAAGGAGGAATCATTTTCGTAGATTTACGTGACCGCAGTGGTATTATGCAGCTGATCTTTGAAAATGGTTCCATTGATGAAGAAGGCTTTGCCAAAGCCGGCAAGCTGAGAAGCGAGTTTGTGATCGCAGTTACCGGAACCGTTGAGAAACGTGGTGGTGCAGTAAATGAGAATCTTGCAACAGGTGAGATCGAAGTGAGAGCAAAATCTCTCCGCGTTCTTTCTGAGGCAGAAGTTCCGCCATTCCCGGTTGAGGAGAACAGCAAAACAAAAGAGGATGTACGTCTGAAATACCGTTACCTTGACTTAAGACGTCCGGATCTTCAGAGAAACCTGATCCTGAAGAGCCGTGTAATGCAGCTGACAAGATCCTTCTTTACAAACGAGGGATTCTTGGAGATTGAGACTCCTATGCTTGGAAAGAGTACTCCTGAAGGTGCAAGAGATTATCTGGTGCCATCCCGTGTACATCCTGGCTGCTTCTATGGTCTGCCGCAGTCACCGCAGCTGTACAAACAGCTTCTGATGTGTTCCGGATATGACAGATACATCCAGATTGCAAGATGCTTCCGCGATGAGGATCTTCGTGCTGACCGTCAGCCGGAGTTTACACAGATTGATATGGAGCTTTCTTTCGTAGATGTAGATGATGTAATCGATGTAAATGAGAGATATCTTTCCTATTTGTTTAAAGAGGTTCTTGGTATCGATGTGAAGCTTCCAATCGAGAGAATCACATGGCAGGAAGCAATGGATCGTTTCGGTTCTGATAAACCGGATATGAGATTTGGCATGGAGCTTCATGATGTAAGCGATATTGTGAAGAACTGTGGATTCTCTGTATTTACAGGTGCACTTGAAGCGGGTGGAAGCGTTCGTGGTATCAACGCAGAAGGCCAGGGCAGCATGCCTCGTAAGAAAATTGACAAGTTAGTAGAGTTTGCCAAGGGATATGGTGCAAAAGGTCTTGCATATATTGCAATCGCAGAAGATGGCACCAGAAAGTCTTCCTTTGCCAAGTTTATGACAGATGAGGAGATGGATGCTCTTGTAGCTGCCATGGACGGTAAAGCAGGTGACCTGCTTCTGTTTGCAGCGGATAAGAAGAAACTGGTTTATGATGTTCTTGGCGCACTTCGTCTGGAGCTTGCAAAACAGATGGATCTTCTTGATAAGAACGAATACCGCTTCGTATGGGTAACAGAGTTCCCGCTTCTTGAGTGGAGCGAGGAAGAAAACCGTTTCACAGCTATGCACCATCCATTTACAATGCCGATGGATGAGGATATCCCGCTTCTCGACACAGATCCGGGCGCTGTTCGTGCAAAGGCTTACGATATTGTACTGAATGGTAACGAGATCGGCGGCGGCAGTGTTCGTATCCATCAGGATGACATTCAGGAGAGAATGTTTAAAGAGCTTGGATTTACTCCGGAAGCTGCCCATGAGCAGTTCGGATTCCTTCTGGATGCATTCAAATACGGAGTTCCGCCTCACGCCGGACTGGCTTATGGTCTTGACCGTCTGGTTATGCTCATTGCCAAGGTTGACAGCATTCGTGACGTAATTGCATTCCCGAAGGTAAAAGATGCCTCCTGTCTGATGACTCAGGCACCGCAGCGCGTAAGCGAAGCACAGCTGGACGAGCTGGGACTTGAAGTTGAGAAAGAAGCTGCTCCAGAGACTGAGGAATAAGAAAAGAAATACAACAAGAGATAATCTAGCTTATAATTTGGAATAAGCTGACTGAAAAATCCTGCCTGCAAAAATGGGTGGGATTTTTCTTTTGGAAGAATGTTGTCAGGGTCTGTCAGGTATGGACTTTGGATCTGCTGTCAGCACAAATAAAAACGCCCCTGCACAAATTTGCAGAGGCGTAAATTTTAATTATATCATTCATTGGTTTTCTGTTCGTCTTCTACCGGGCTGGAACTTAAAGTTCCAAATAATGCCTGTCCAAACACCGTTCCTGCGTCTTCAAGTTTCCAGGAAGCGCCATCGTTGATCAGTGTGAAAGTTGTTTCCACTGTTTTAGTAGCTGTATTTTCTTCAATATATTCAAGAAGCAGACTGTAGGACTTTTCATATCGTTTTTGGGCACCGTCGATAACAGCATCCACAGAGGCAAGATAGGTATCCAGTTCCTTCTGATAATTTTCCAGAATAGCATCGCTGTCAAAGGTGGTAATAGTGGCTGTAACTGTGGCTGTATAGCCGGAAACAGTGGTTTCCCCAATAGAATAATAAAAGGTAGAGTGAACCTGTTTTACCAGTGCTTCTGCAAGGCTGATCTTTGCAGGGTCTTCTGTGCTGATAATGGAATCTGCATTTAAATAATTGCCCAGTTCCTCTGCAGTCATATTTTTCAGGGTATTCAGATAAACTAAGATTGTGTCTTCCGGTGATAAAATATCCGGGTCTGTGAGATCGTTCATAAGACCGCCGACAAGGTCATTTTCCAGTGTATTGGTGCGCCGGATCTCCCAACTGGTTTCGCCGTCTTTATCTGAGGCGTCTAAGGAGATGGTGCAGTTACGCTCCACAGTCTGGTAGTCATTACTCTTAAGCAGTTCATCCAGAAGCGTGTAGCGCTCTTCAAGGGAAATGGTCTGTTCCGTGGCTTCTTCAGAGGAAGCGGACTGGGAAATTTCATGCTTCAGCTGCGCCTTGGAAAAATCTTCGGCAAGCGCATGGGCATCCAGAGTGACCAGCCTGAGATTCGCCTGTGCGGATTGTTTGTCCTTGTCTACGTTAACATCCAGAATTTTATAGTCAAAATCCTGGAAAAAGAGAGAAAAGACTTCTTCAATATCAGAAGAAATAGCGATATCTTCGGGTTCACCGGGGAAAAGCTCCTGGTAGGAGATGTATTTCTGTGTGGTAACGGAATCCAGATTCTTTAGCTGATCCAGTTCCTGCTTTACTGCGTCCTCGATTTTTTTCTCCTCTTTGCTGGTACAGCCGCACAGTGAAAAAGTGCAGAGAAGCAAAAGAAGAGGAAGCAGAAATCTGACTGACTTCATACAGAGTTCTTTCCTTTCAAATTATTACGTAAAATGTTTATAAAACTTTTTTATTATACCATTTTTTTTCATAAAAGTCAAAAATGCCTAAAATTTAGACGATATTTCTAAAAAAAGAGTGAATAAATTGTGAAAATTGCATTATTAGCTTAGAATACTTTTCTTTTGGGGATGAATCTGTTATTATAAACAGGGTAAATGCAGATGACAGATGTGGAGATATATCTGTTATAATTGCAAAAGATATTGAAAAACCATTGAGTTATCGTATAGGAGGTAACCATGAAGAAAAAAGGTTTTGTCATCGGAGGGTTGATCATTCTTGCTGGAGCAGCTGGTGCCGGTGGCTGGTATTACTATAAAGAGAATTATGGGGATTCTGCAGCGGCTTCTGGTGAAGTTGCATATGTGACTAAGATCAGCACTCTTCTTGGAGAAGATTCCGGAGTGCTGAACCGGTTCGCAGGCGTAGTAGAACCTCAGGAGACGGTAAAGGTAAATATTGAGAACAATCGAACTGTTACCGAAGTGAAGGTGAAGGTTGGAGATGAGGTAAAGAAGGGACAGCTGCTTTTTGAATACGACCTGAGCAGTATCCAGGATAGTCTGAAGGAAGCCCAGCTGGCTCTTGATCGTCTGAAGAATGAAGCACTCAGCCTCAATACGCAGATATCCACTCTTGAGAAAGAGAAGAAGAAAGCCAATAAGAACAACCAGCTTTCTTACACCATTGAGATTGAGACCAATAAGATGAACCTGAAGAAGAACGAGTATGACCAGGTGAGCAAGCAGGCAGAGATTGATAAGCTGCAGGCCGCTACCACCAATACAGAAGTACGAAGTGAAATCGATGGCGTCATCCAGAAAATCGATACCAGCAAGCTGGGAAGTGACGACGGAGATACTCTGGATGACAGTATGGGAGCTGATTACGGAAGTGATTCTTCTGATAATTCTTTTATTACCATTCTCAGTACAGGTGCTTACCGTATTAAGGGGCAGGTAAATGAGCAGAACCGGAAAACGGTTGTTCCAGGCTCCGCAGTTATTGTACGATCCAGAGTTGATGAGAATCAGATCTGGCATGGAACTATGGGGGCTGTGGACGAGCAGAATTCTACGAACAGCAGTAGCAGTAATTCCTATTTTGGAATGTCCAGCAGTGATGATACTACAAATTCCAGTACCTATCCTTTCTATGTAACTCTGGATTCATCAGAGGGACTTATGTTAGGACAGCATGTATACATAGAAATGGATGAGGGACAGGAAGAGCAGAAGAAAGGTATCTGGCTGGGAGATTATTATATTGTGGATGCAGATACAGAAAATCCATATGTGTGGGCTGTAGATTCCAAGGGAAGGCTGGAGAAGCGCTTCGTTGTTCTTGGACAGCATGACGATGATCTTTCAGAATATGAGATCGCGGATGGCCTTACTGAGGATGATAGTATTGCATTCCCGTCAGACAGCCTGGCAGAGGGAATGCGGACAAAGGACGTATCTGAGATGACAGATGAGGATCTGGAGGCTGTTGATATGGAAAGTAATCTGGATGGCAGTGAGTACTCAGACGGAGATACCATGGAGCCTATGGATGGAGACTATTCCAGTGCGGACTTTGAGACAGGTGTTTCTGATGAAAGCATGGATGCAGCCATTGATGGTGATTATACAGACTTTTCAGAAGATTTCTCAGATGAAGATTTTATAGAGGATGATTCAGAAGGGGACGATTACGAAGACTTTACAGATGAGAGCATTGATGAGCCTGGACAGTATGGTTCTGATGATACGGAGGCCGCAGGATGATACTTGAACTGAAGGGGATTTATAAAGATTACCAGCAGGGAAAAATGATTGTCCCCGTATTGAAGGACGTAAACTTTTCCATGGAAGAGGGCGAATATGTAGCCATCATGGGACCTTCCGGTTCTGGTAAATCTACATTGATGAATATAATCGGTTGTCTGGATCAGGCAACCAAGGGAACTTTTTTCCTGGATGGGCAGGACATCAGCAAATGTTCTGAGAATGAGATGTCAGATATCCGTCTGAACAAGATTGGATTTGTATTTCAGAGCTTTCATCTGCTGCCGAGACAGTCTGCTATTTCCAATGTGGAAATGCCGCTGAACTATGCTCATGTGCCGAAGAAGGAGCGACGCGAGCGAGCTTTTGCAGCACTTGACAGGGTAGGGCTTGCAGACCGTGTGGATTTCAGACCAAATCAGCTCTCTGGTGGACAGATGCAGCGAGTTGCCATCGCCCGTGCCATTGTAAATAATCCAAGACTTCTTCTGGCTGATGAGCCTACCGGTGCACTGGACAGTAAGTCTGGCAGACAGGTTATGGAGCTTTTCCAGAAGCTGAATGATGAAGGCGTTTCTGTTCTTATGATCACTCATGATCCGGATATTGCAGCACATGCCAAGCGGGTAGTTATGATCCGTGATGGTGAGCTTCAGGAAAAGAGGTGATCCTATGGGAAAAGCGAAGAAAATTATAATAGGTGTGGTAGTCACAGCCCTTGTAGGAACTGGTATTTGCGGCGGACTGATGTATGTACGAAAGGGAAGCCAGAAGGAAGTGCTGGTGGCAAGCGTCAGTGATCTGGCAGGTGAGAGATATGATTCCGATGCTACATTGAGTGGAACTGTATATGCCAATGCAACACAGAGGATTTCCGTAGAGAAAGACATGATCATCAAGGAAGTTTATGTGAGCAAAGGGGATGAGGTAAAGCCGGGAGACAAGCTGATATCCTTTGATATGACACTTGTGGAAATGGAACTGAACATTGCCAAGCTGAAGCTTCAGAAACAGCAGCAGGATCTTGCTGCTGCAAAGAAAAGACTTACCAGCCTGCAAAATGGCGGACCGATTCTTGATTCCGATTCTTCCTCTGCAGACAATCTGATTGATTCAGGAGAGGATTCTACAGAAGATGACAGTTCCGATCTTACGGGAGATGATGAACTGTCTTCTGCAGTAACTGCTTCTGATCATTATCTGGCAGCTGTTTTGCAGCCAATGCTTCTGGCTGCTGTGACAGATGGATTTGCAGACGCTCAGGCAGTTGGAAATGGGGAAATTACTTCTGCAGATACCCAGGAAGTGGGAAGCGAAGACATTGGTTCTGCAGATGAAATGACAATCGGTGACACAGGAGAGCTTTCTGCTGATACAGAAGCTGATTCCGGAGATGATTCTGAAGACGATTCAGAGGACAGCACCGGCGATCCGGGGACTGCTTCCGGATTTTATGATGAACCTTCCAGTGATGGTTTTAGCAGTGATATTTCAGACACGAATCAGGGAGGATTTTCCGATGGAAGCAATTCTGGTTCCTCACAGAATCATGCTACCGTTGGAAATGACGGATTTGTAGATGGCGAGGAACCTTTTTACCTGACTCTGGATTATGATACAGAACCTTATCAGGGAACAGGAACCGAAGAAGATCCTTATCTGTATCTTTGTTCCAGTGCAAAAGGCAAGGTAAATGTAACCGGTGCTTTTCTGAACAAGATGGCTGGCTATAATGCTGACGGAACCATTCTTCTTCATCCGGGCGGATACTGGTATCTGCTGGAGTTCCATCAGAATGATACCATTGCTGATTATACCAACAGAAAAGAATCCTGTACCGGATACTATCTGGTCGATGGAAATATGCTCAGCAATCCGGTTGACCGTTTTGCTGAAATGGATTTTACCCTTGACGGGGCTATGCAGTATGATAAGGGAGATGACGAGCCGGATATTCCTGGTGATGGAGGCGGTGGTGGCGGAAGTTCTTCCCTGTCCCGTTCAGAGGCCATTAAGATCCAGAAGAACCGGATCGCCAGTCTGGAACTGGATGTGCAGGAGAGTGAGATCAGTATCAGTAAGCTTCAGAAGAAAGCTGACAGACAGCTGATCACCAGTAAGCTGGATGGTATTGTAACCACTGTGGGAGATGCAGCTACAGGTACCAATTCAGAATCTGATTCCTTTATGATCGTTAAGAGCAAAGACGGCTATTACGTACAGGGAACTGTAGGGGAGCTTATGCTTGACCAGGTGAAGGAAGGTACAATTTTAAACTGCAATTCTTATGGTGAGAATGGATATATGAATTTTGAGGCTGAGGTGATCCAGGTTTCCGATTATGCAGTTGATGGAGACAGCTCCTATTATTACTATGGAGACAGCAATCCAAATGTTTCTTCTTATAATTTTACTGCCAAGATCACAGATGATACCGTGCAGGTAAGTGTTGGAGACTGGGTGGATATCCAGCTGGAACAGCAGGCGCAGAGCACGGATGGCATTGTTCTTTCCAAGGCTTTTGTCCGTACGGAAGACGGCGTAAGCTATGTGTATAAGGATGACAATGGCGTGCTGAAGAAACAGATCGTTAAGGTAAAAGAGAATGTAAACGGTGGTGCTTATGTATTGGTAAGCGGTGGCTTGTCCATGGATGACAAGATTGCATTCCCTTATTCGAAATCCATCAAAGAGGGTATGAAGACAAAGGAAGGATCGCTGGATACGTTTATGGGATATGACTCCACATCATATGGCGGTCTTGGTTAAGGAGGGATTTCATGTTTGAAAATATACGTCTGGCATTCCAGGGAATCTGGTCACACAAGATGAGATCTTTCCTTACAATGCTGGGTATTATTATCGGTATTGCATCTATTATTGCCATTGTTTCCACGATTAAGGGAACGAGTGAGCAGATTAAGGATAACCTGATTGGTTCTGGAAATAACACGGTAAATGTAACTTTGTCACAGGGAGACAGTGCTTACAGTGTGGATTATTATGATGGCAGTTCTTCCGGCTCTACACCGATCCTCAGTCAGAGCCTGAAGGATGAAGTGTTAAAAACAGACCATGTGGAGAATGCAACATTTTTTTACAGCAGAACAGACTACAACAGCAGTGTTTACTATGAGAACAGCAGTTTTTCCGGCGGTAAGGTCTACGGCATTGATACCAATTATCTGAATACCTGCGGTTATCAGGTTCGTTCCGGAAGGGGATTTGTACAGGCTGACTATGATAATTTCCGCAAGGTGGCACTGGTGGACAGCTATGCTGCTGATACCATGTTTCCGGGAGCTGATCCAGTGGGAAAAATCATTGAGATCGGTTCTGAACCTTATACAGTTGTAGGAGTTGTACGTCAGTCGGCTGACAGCTTGCCCAACATGGATACACCGAGTGATTTCGACAGCTATTATGAAAATGTAATTGGAACCGTAATGATTCCAAATAAATGCTGGCCGATTTCTTACAAATTTGATGAGCCTGAGAATGCGATTGTCAAAGTAGACAGCACGGATAACATGAGTGAAACAGGTTCAGCTGTGGCGAAGATCCTGAATAAATCCATCAGCAGCACTGGCAGTGGAAGCAGCGGCTTCAAGTACAAAGCAGATGATGTTATGCAGCGGGTAAAGGATCTTCAGGATTTAAGTGAGAGCACCAACTCCCAGCTGATCTGGATCGCAAGTATTTCTCTTCTGGTTGGAGGTATTGGTGTTATGAATATCATGCTGGTATCTGTAACAGAGCGTACCAAGGAGATTGGTCTGAAGAAGGCAATTGGTGCCAGAAAGAAGGTGATTCTGGGACAGTTCCTGACGGAGGCAGCAGTACTTACCAGTGTGGGTGGTATTATCGGAGTTGTTCTTGGAATCGGACTTTCAAAAGTAGTATCCAAGGTGGCAGGCTCACCTACAGCCATCAGCGTTCCGGCGATTATAGGCTCTGTAGTATTCTCTATGCTGATCGGTATCATCTTTGGTCTGCTTCCTTCTGTTAAGGCGGCCAACCTGAATCCGATTGATGCACTTAGAAGTGAGTAATGGTTAATATTTGCAATAAATGTTAATATTGTTATAAAAATGAACAGCTGAAAGCATGGATCAGATGATTTGTGTTGGCAGCTGTTCTTTTTTTATGAGTCAATTCATATGTCAAAGTATGTTTTTTGAGTTATTCGCGTAAAGTGAAGCGTGCAGATTGTGGAAATGCTTCTGGGACAGGCTATAGAGAATGTTATGTTTCGCCAGTTAAAATTTTGCAAAATATAAGGGGAAACATGATATACTTGTTTAGAGATTACATAGAGATTCTTTTGGTAGGATTATTGCATACCACTGGAAGGAGAATTTTAATATGCAAAAATATAAAAAATGGAAACAAGTTCTGTCTGTTTCTACAGCAGTATGTCTATGCTTTGCGGGAGCGGGAAGCCTGATGGGCTGCGGCAGTACTGGCAGAGGGAAGGACAAGGCAGATTCCGTGGAATCCAAAGCAATGGGACGGTATCTGGAAAATGAACTGTCTGTGCCGGAAGGATGTATGGAGATTGTGGATTTGCAGGTTATGAAAGAGGGAAGCCTGAAAATGCTTGCAAGAAACAGTGACTACGAATTGATGCTCTACCAGTCCTCTGACAAGGGCAAGACCTGGGAAGAAGGGAAGAAGGTTGCCGGTTTTTTCGGTGTGGAAGGGGAATCCATTTATAAAGCAGCGCTTGGAAGAGACGGAAGTATTCTGATTGGCGTGTATATAGAATCTGAAGATGAGAACAGCATGGGAAGTATGGAATATTATTATTGTCCCGCTGACGGTGAAGGAAAGAAGGTTGAAATCGGAGAAGCTTTGGATGAAACCATGGCCTGGAGTATAGATATTGGGGAAAACGGCAACCTGTTTTTGCAGATTTCAGGAAATGGAATCTGGGAAATCAATCCTGTTGACGGGGCTGTGGTTCATGAGTATGAGAAAGGAAAATCCACAGATTATATGTGTGTGACTGCAGAGTATCTGATTATGATTGCAGATGGAGATGTGCATTATTATGATGTGGCTTCCGGCAAGCCGGCAGGTGGAGGCGATGCACTGACTGCGCAGCTGAAAAAGACTCCTGCAAATCTGGAATTTGGAAATTCCTCCGGTACTGCTTTACTGTTTTTGGAGGGTGATGAGAAAGATACCATATTCTATGTGGATCAGACTGGTTTATACCGCTATGCATTTGGCGGCAATGTAATTGAGCAGGTAATTGATGGAAGCCTGAATTCCATAAGCTCTTCAAATAAGGCATTTAACTGTATGGCAATGGATCAGGAAGGCATGTTTTACATTGGGGAAATTGATTACAGCTCCGGTTTAAATTGCGGAAGGCTGGTTTCTTATAAGTATTCTGCAGATACGCCAACTGTACCGGATACAGAGCTCATCATATATTCCCTGGAAGAGAATTCCGGTATTCGACAGGCAGTTGTTATGTTTCAGAAGAAATATCCGGATATTTATCTCACACTGGAAACCGGAATGTCCGGAAACGATGGTGTAACACGTACGGATGCGTTAAAAACACTGAATACGGAGATTATGGCAGGAAAAGGACCGGATATTCTGATTCTGGACGGAATTTCTTCCGAAACCTATGCAGAACAGGGAATGCTGGAGGATTTAAGTGGAATTCTGAAAGAGGCAGGATTACTGGACAACATAGAAAATGCTTATACAAAAGAGGATGGAAGGATCTATGAGATGCCAGTGAAATTTGGAATTCCCATGATAGAGGGAAACAAGGAGGATGTGCAGGCAGTGACAGACCTGGCTTCTCTTGCTGATGTGCTCACGAAGCACAAGGATGAATATGGACTGACCTCGGAAAACATCTATAAGCTGCCCTTACTTTATTCCATGTATCCACAGACACTTCTGGAAAAACTGGCAGATAACAGTTCCGCAGCATGGATGAAAGAGGATGGAACGCTGGATGAAGAAAAGATCAAGGAATTTCTGGAACAGTCCGAAAGGATTTATCAGGCTGGAAAGGATGCTATAGATGAATTAAAGGCTGCTTATCCACAGGCTTTTGATGACAGTGAACAGCCAGTATATGAAAGAGCTGGCAGTATTTCAGGAGAAACTGCCATGCTGCTTTCCCGAAACTGTGAATTTGCTTTAGGTGATATTTTTTCGCCTTTGGATTTTGCATTTGTAAATTCTATGGCAGAGATAGATACTACCTTGGCCTATGAACTTTGGAATGGGCAGATTGCAAATTGTTTCATTCCGGTCAACCGAATCGGAATCAGCGCTAGAGCTTCCCAGAAAGCTGCTGCTGAGAAATTCGTGGAATATTTATTTTCCGAGGAAGGACAGATGCTTTCCAGAGAAGATGGTTTCCCTGTAGTGGAAGCTGTTTACAATGGAGAGGATTATTGGAATCAGGGAGAGGCTGGAAACGTGTTAGTCACTGGCGGCAGCAGCAACAGTGAGAACGGCCAGGAATTGGTATACAGTATAAAAGTTCCGTCAGCTGATAAGGTAAATGAATTAAAACAGCTTGGAAAAATGCTTACAACTCCGGTTTTGGATAATACGATCATTACCAGTGCTGTCTGTGAAAACGGAGTGCGTTACCTGAATGGGGAAATCAGTCTTGATGAGGCTGCGAATGCAGTCATGCAGCAGGTGAACCTGTATCTGGCGGAATAGAAGGAGTAAGAGATGTTTAAAAAGCTTCACAGGCAAATGACCATATTTGCATCACTGATCACAAGCGGAATACTGATCCTGATGGCAGTTTCCTGTCTTGTGATCTCCGAGAGAGGACTTACCCATAATACTTACGAGAGATTTTTAAATAATGGAAATTCCTGTGTGGCTTATCTGGAAAACCAGACGGTGCTTTCTCACAAGTGGATACTGGAAGCAAAGCAGGAATACAAAGTGGAATTTCGTATTCTGAATAACGGAAAAAAGCTGTATTTTGATAAGCTGGATACAGAAATCCTAAATCAGGCGAAAAAGGAAGATAATCTAAACTCCGTAGAAAATATGCTGACTGAGGCTGCCAGAATTTCCAGGGAAGAGCAAGGGCTTGATGTGGACTATTTGGGAAGTCTCTCTCTTTCCCAAACGGTTTATTTTGAAACTTCAGATTTTTATGCCTGTACAGCCTTGATTCCAAAGGGAAGCGGCGTGTTAAGCCTGGTGCTGGTATATCCTCTTGATGGGTTGAAAATACAGATCTTTCATCAAAGAGTCTGGTTTGGAGGCATGGTGCTGCTTGCAGTTCTGGTTTTGATTGTATTTTCTTGGTTTTTTACAGGAAAAATGCTTCGCCCTCTGGAAGAGAATCAAAGGAAACAAACCCAGTTTATTGCTTCGGCATCCCATGAACTGAGATCTCCGCTGGCTGTGATATTGTCAAGTGTACAGGCAATGGAATCTGACTGGGAAAATGCCGGCAGATTTTTGAAAACCATAAAAAGTGAGGGAGACAGGATGTCCCGGCTTATCGGGGATATGCTTTCCCTTGCAAATGCGGACAATAAATCCTGGAGTATTATGAAGACAGATTGTGAGCTTGATACATTGCTTCTGGATACATATGAGAAATACCAGCCTATTCTCCATGGAAAAAAGATTTCCCTGAAAGTAGTTCTGCCAGAGGAGCCTCTTTCTATCTGTAAGTGTGACAGTGCCAGAATCAGTCAGGTACTGGAAATCCTTTTGGATAACGGGGCAAGCTATGTGTCGGCCGGTGGCAGGATGGAAATGGGAGTAAAAGAAAATGAAAAATATTTTCAGCTTTATGTACAGGATAATGGTCCGGGAATTCCGGATGAGAATAAGGAGGCTGTATTCCGAAGATTTTACAGGGCCGATCCGGCCAGAAAGGAGAAACAGCATTTTGGACTTGGACTTTGTATTGCCAGGGAAATCGTGACGTTACATAAAGGGAGTATCCATATTCTGGATACTCCGGGTGGCGGCAGTACATTTGTGATAAGATTACCGAAATAAAAAGAGAATGCTGTTTACTGACAGACTTCCAACTGATAACCTATCCCGCGTATGGTTTTGAGAACCACTGTGCTTTCCACAGATTTCAGGCGGCGACGGAGAAAATGTATGTAGTTGTCAAGATTTCCTTCTTCTACGTCGGATTCCATGCCCCATATGCGGGAGAGAAGAAGGTTTCTGGGAAGAACCTGACCGGGATTTCGGAGAAATACTTCCAGAAGGGCACTTTCGCGGCCGGAAAGAGTGCATTCTTTTACACCCTTGGTAAGGCGCCCGCATTCAGGATCAAAAGCAATATCTCCCAGCTTCAGAAGATTTAAGTCACCCCATTTTCCGGGACGGCGCATAATGCTGTGGATTCTTGCAAGAAGCTCTTCAAAGGCGAAGGGCTTTACCATGTAATCATCTGCTCCGCAGTTCAATCCGTTGACCTTGTCCTGTAATTCGCCAAGTGCCGTAAGGAAAATAACAGGGGTTGAGATGTTGGACTGTCTGGCTTCTTTCAAAACCTGAGTTCCATCCATGGAAGGAAGCATGCGGTCCAGAAGTACCAGATCATACATATTTTCCTGCATATAGTAAAGACCTTCCGCACCATCTAGACACATATCTACCGTAAAATTTTCTTTTTCAAGTGCAAGCTTTGTAAGCTGCGCCAGATCTTTGTCATCTTCTATTATTAAGATTCTCATAGGAAACTCCTCTTCTTATAATCTGTTATCCATTATATACGCAAATCTCTAAAATTTCTCTAATTAATTTTAAAGCCTTTTTCAAACACGCTTTAGAGAAAAAATAAAGATTCCTCTGCTATTTTTATGATGTTGAATGAAAGATAGAAAAGAGGAAATTTTTTTGAAAAGAAAACATGCCCTGAAAGGGATTTTATTTATTCTTCCAAGCTTTGCTGGAGTCTGTATGTTCTGGCTGTTTCCCTACATGGATGTGATACGCAGATCTTTTTTGGGAGCCGTAAATGGAGTGTTTGTTGGGTTTATGAATTATCAGATGATATTTTCCAATCAGGCATTTCTTCTTGCCGGGAAAAATACCTTGCGGTTTTTCGGAATCTGTATTCCGTTACTGGTGGTTTTGTCACTGGCAGCTGCTGTTCTGCTAAATGGACTTGGGAAAAATCAGAAGCAGCTGATGAAAACCGCATTTCTGCTTCCAATAGCCATTCCAGTTGCTTCTGTGGCAATTTTATGGAAAGTACTCTTTAATGGACAGGGGCTTTTGAACCATTTTCTGGAAATGTTGTCGTTGAAAAGTATAGACTGGTTGAATACAAAGGCTTCCTTCTGGGTGCTGGTGATCAGTTATATTTGGAGAAATCTAGGGTATGACATTGTACTGTGGCTGGCAGGCCTTTCCACAATCCCGGAATCTCTTTATGAGGCAGCAAAGGTGGATGGAGCAGGTGCCTGGAAATGCTTTACCAGAATTACCTGGCCCAATCTTTTGCCCTCTCTTTTTACCATTGTAGTTCTGTCGCTGCTGAATGGATTCAAAGTATTCCGGGAGGCTTATCTGGTCGCTGGAGATTATCCACAGGAGAACATGTATCTTCTACAGCATCTGTTCAATAACTGGTACAGAGATCTGGCCATGGATAAGATGGCGGCTGCGGCAGTGGTTACCGGAATTGCGATCATGGTTCTGGTACTTTTACTGCAAAAAGCATGGGAAAGAGAGGATTAAGAAGTGAAAAAGATAACTTGTTTTTTTCTTGTACTTTTAGCTTTGATTTTTATATTTCCCATTTTATTTCTGGCAGTTGGTTCTCTTATGGGAAAAAATGAGCTTACAGATCTGCTGTTTCCAGTGCTGCAGGAGGGGGCGAAAGGATATGCTTCCTGGAAGCTGTTTCCGGAATATCCGACTCTGAAACATTATGTGGAAGTACTGCTGGATTCACCGGAATTTTTCGTAATGTTCTGGAACTCGGTGAAGATTACCGCTGGTGCCCTCGCTGGCGGGCTTCTGGTTGGAATGCCTGGCGCATGGGGATTTGCCAAATTTGATTTTTTCGGGAAAAATATATTGTTTACTTTGTATATTGCGCTGATGATGATGCCGTTTCAGGTTATGCTTCTTGGCAATTATCTGGTGCTGGATAAAATTGGGCTTCTTGACTCGCTTTTGGGGATTATTTTCCCAGCGGTTTTTTCTACATTCCCCATATTTATTATGTACCGCTTTTTCAAAGGGATTCCACAGGCGTTTCTGGAAGCGGCAAGACTTGACGGTGCAGGTGAGCTTAGACTGTTTTTTATAGTTGCCATCCCCTTGGGCTCACCTGGCGTCATTTCTGCCATTGTACTTGGCTTTCTGGAATACTGGAATCTGATCGAACAGCCGATGGTATTTTTGAAAACAAAAGAATTGTGGCCATTGTCTTTGTACCTGCCTAATATTGAGTTGGAGCAGGCAGGGTTTGCATTTGCGGCCTCTGTGGTGGCTCTGGCCCCGGCAGTTCTGGTATTTTTGTCCGGACAGGACTATCTGGAGCAGGGAATTGTCTCTACGGCGGTAAAAGAATAAAAAGAGAAACAACTGGAAAGTGACGATAAAAAAACGACAGTTTGATAAAATATATTGTCAATGGAATTTAAAAGAAATAGTTAGAATGCAGAGTGTTTTACAAATATGTTCAGAAACAGAATGGGAGTTTGACATGAAGAAAAAATTAATTCAGGCAACTTGCCTGTTTTTTGTAATGATGCTGATTTTTACCATATTGTCAAGAGTTTCGGATTCTGTAAATGTGATACAGATCCAGACTAAGAACCCGGCAAATCAGATGATCACTCATGAGGTGAAAGGCTCTGGAAAAGTGGAGGGTAGTCAGGAAGTGGCGGTGTTTGTACTGGAAAATCTGCAGGTGGAGCAGGTGATGGTACATGCAGGGCAGACTGTGAAAAAAGGGGATATTTTATTGAAGCTATCCCAGAACAGCATTCAGGCGGCTTTGAAGAATCTGGACGATAAAGTAAAAACTCTGGAAGGGCAGGTAAAGGATCTGGAAAGCCAGAAAAAGGTGAACAGCCAGAAGCGTGCAGCGGAGCAGGCATGGGCTGGAAACTCTTACGATCTGGCTGTGCAAAGCGGAAATGTTTCCGTGGATAATGCAAGGGCGGAAGTTCAGATAGCCCAACAGAGACTTGATGAATTTTACAGGGAAAAGGAAGCAAAGACTTCTGGGGATGATTTAAGTGGCTTCACAGATGGAGAGGAAGGGTTTAATGATGGTGAGACCATTGCAACACAGGAGGACGATTCCGCCACAGAAACTGCTCTTCAGGATGATCTGCGAGCCAGACAGGAAGCATTAAATGAAGTGATCGCGGGAAGAAATCAGACTTTGGCAAGTGCCGGAAAAGCAGTGGCCGATGCCAGTACACCGGAGGCTTCAGACAGTACCTTGGAGAACGTACAAAGAGAACTGGAAAATGCCAGAGCAGATATGGAAAAGGTTACAGTGCTTCAAAGCACAGAGGGAGTGATTTCGTCTCCTTCTGACGGTGTGATCAAAAGTCTGTCCGTGCAAACCGGAGACCTTACAGGACAGACTGCAGCAGTAATTTTATATTCAGCCGATGGTGCTCTTCGAATGACTGGCACCATCTCAAAAGAAGATATAAAATATGTATCTGCCGGTGCAGACGTGAAAATTACAGATAATAACAATAATGATATTTCTGAAGCAACAGTGGAAAATATAACAGAAAATAAGGAGGATAATGATATTCGTGACCTGTCCATCATAATGCCGGCAGACAGTCTGTCCATCGGTCAGAGCGGAGATTTTTCTATATCAAAAGATGCTGGACCTTATTCCTGTTGCGTTCCGCTTTCGGCGCTGTACTCGGAGGAGGGAAGGGTCTATGTGTATGTTACAGACACAGAAAATACAGTGCTTGGAACGGTAATGGTTGCTAGAAAAGTGGAAGTTACTGTGCAGGATAAAAACCAGACAACTGCTGCATTGGGTGAGGGAAGCCTTTCTACGGATCAGGCTGTGATCGTCCAGGCAGACAGAGAACTGAAGGATGGAAGCAGGGTGAGGATTTCTGAAAATTAGCATGGAAAGTGAAAAGAAGAATTACTGTTACAAATATCTGAAGGTTATTATGGCAGTATTGCTGACCGCGGCTTTATTTTATTCCGGAATGAAAGATTATGTGAAGGTGGGAAAAACAGATACAGCGGTGGTTGAACTGTATGGAAATTATCCCACAGTAAACCAGGCGAAGCAGATCTGGGAAAATTATCAAAGTGGTGATGAGATTACAGATTTCTGTTTTGTGTGGAATGGAGGAGTTCAGGTGGTTACGAATCCAGAGGATTTTAGACAGACAAATGCCCGGGTGACAGGCGCTGTGGGAATGGCTGCTTTGTACGACCGACAGGCCGCTTTATTAGAAGAGAATGATGAAACCGGATGCGTGATTGATAAAGACACAGCCCTGGAGCTTTTCGGCAGTGAAAATTGTGCGGGAAGTCAGTTGACTGTGGGAGAGCAGATTTACGAAGTGCGAGGTGTGGTATTCTGGAATCAGCATACGATGCTTATCCGTCCGTCACAAAAAAATCAGGTTTGTACTCAGGTTCTGATCCGAGGGAAAAAAGGTCAGAATCTGGAGGGTACTGCATCTGATTTTCTCGTGGGAAACGGACTATCCGGAATATTAGTGGATGACAGCTGGCTGGAAGTGATTTTGCCCTGGTTTCCAGTGGCTTTTCTTGTAACGCTTATAATAACTGTTTCCAGATGGCTGTATGAGATGGAGCGTGGAATCTGGGAAAATGGAATTCAAAGAAATAGAGAAAAGAAAATTGATTTTAGAAAATGTAGCTGCTTTGTTATTAGAATTTTACTGTGGGGAATCGGCCTCTTTTTTTGCGTAAGGCTCTTATCCCATATTCCCCAGAGCTGGCTGCCGGACAAATGGTCAGATTTCTCTTTCTGGCCTGCGAAGCTCCGGAAAACAATGGAAGCTTTCCGCTGGTACATCATGTTCCCGAAAACTATGGCGCAGGCGGAGCGGCTGATGAGCGGAATTGGCTGTATTATAAAATGTGGGGCAGCAGCACTGCTTATAGGGGCGGTGTAGGCTGTCTTTTTTCTTTTTTGCCAAAAGAATTTTACAGATGAAGAAATATTTTGGTACATTTTTTTCGAGACTTTTCTTTAAAGTGTTTGCCAGACTGGAGCGCAGGTATTATAATAGACTTTAAGACCCTGAATAGGGAAAGAAGATTTACAGTCGCTGTTTACTGGGAAAAAAGAACCAGCTGCCAGAAGAAAAGGCAGGACGGCGGCGAGTTTGTTACTGTTCATTGGTAAGGTTCGCGAAGCGTGCTGCTGTGAACGAAGTGAACAGGAACATGAGTTTTTATGAGATAAGGAGAGATTGAATGAGTAAGATTGCCATTGTAACGGACAGTAACAGCGGCATTACACAGGAGGAAGGACGCAGACTTGGAGTGTCTGTTATTCCTATGCCTTTTTTTATTAATGAGAAAATGTACCTGGAGGGAATTACCCTGAGCCAGGATGAATTTTATCAGTGGCTGAAGTCGGATGCTTCTATTTCCACTTCCCAGCCAAGCCCGGGAGAGACTATGGGATTATGGGACAACCTTCTGAAAGAGTATGATGAGATTGTACAGATCCCCATGTCAAGTGGTCTCAGCGCTACCTGTGCTACTGCAATGGGACTTGCCCAGGAGTATGAGGGCAGAGTGCACGTGGTAGATAATCAGAGAATTTCCGTAACCCAGCGTCAATCTGTGGTGGACGCGATTGCCCTTCGGGATGCAGGTAAAAGCGGAGCTGAAATTAAGAAGATCCTGGAAGAAGAGAAATTTAATTCCAGTATTTATATTACCTTGGAAACCCTGAAATATCTGAAAAAGGGCGGCAGGATCACACCTGCTGCAGCTGCAATAGGTACCGTTTTGAATCTGAAGCCGGTGCTGCAGCTCCAGGGTGAGAAGCTGGATGCTTTTGCCAAGGTAAGAGGCAAGAAGCAGGCCAGACGTACTATGCTGAAGGCTATGAAGGCAGATTTTGAGGGACGCTTTGCACCGTTTGTCCAGAATGGAGAAATGTGTCTTCAGGCTGCTTACACAGGTAATCCGGAAGAGGCAGAAGAGTGGAAGCAGGAGATGCAGGAAACCTTTCCTGGTATGGAAATCCATATGGATCCGCTGTCACTTAGTGTGGCATGCCATATTGGATATGGTTCTCTTGCAATCGCATGTTCTAAGAAAGTGACTGCATAGAAGCTAAGAAATGGCTATAGTTTATAAACATTAGTTTTGGATGTCACCTATAGATAGTAATTGAAAAGAATTGATTTTCTTAGAAAAGATTCCGAAATAGAATATATATTTTCGGAACGAATTCAGAAGAAAACAGAAGTATTCTCTCTGAGAAGAAAATTTAGGAGGATTTATGAAAAAACTTACAGACTACATGGCAGAAGAGCTTTCTGCAGCATTTGAAAAAGCAGGATACGATTCATCCTACGGTAAAGTAGGCGTTTCCAACCGTCCTGACCTTTGCGAATACCAGTGCAATGGTGCCATGGCGGGAGCTAAGGCTTATAAGAAAGCACCATTTATGATCGCAGATGACGTAGTGGGCAATCTGGCAGATTCCAAAGTATTTTCCATGAAAGAAATGGTAAAGCCCGGATTTATCAACCTGAAAGTCAGCGAAGAGTTTCTTGCAGATTATCTGAAAGAGATGGAGAAGGATGAGAAGCTTGGTGCAGACACAGCCAAAGAGCCGAAGACCATCGTAATCGATTACGGCGGACCGAATGTTGCCAAACCTCTTCATGTAGGTCATCTCCGTTCTGCAATTATTGGTGAAAGTATTAAGAGAATCGGTCGTTTCGTAGGCCATAAGGTGATCGGTGATGTTCATCTTGGTGACTGGGGACTTCAGATGGGATTGATCATTACAGAGCTGAAGCACAGACAGCCGGAGCTTGTATATTTTGATGACAGCTATACAGGTGAATATCCTGCAGAGGCACCTTTTACTATCAGTGAGCTTGAGGAGATTTATCCATGTGCAAGCGGCAAATCCAAGGAGGATGAGGCATACCGTCAGGAAGCACTGGAGGCAACTCATCTTCTTCAGCAGGGTAAGCCGGGGTACATGGCTCTCTGGAACCACATTATGAGTGTTTCTGTTACAGACCTTAAGAGAAACTATGCGAATCTGAACGTATCCTTTGATCTGTGGAAAAAAGAGTCTGATGCGCAGCCTTACATTCCGGACATGGTAGAGATGATGAAGGAAAAAGGCTTTGCATATGAGGATCAGGGAGCGCTTGTTGTAGACGTTAAAGAGGAGACCGATACCAAGGAAATCCCGCCATGTATGCTTCTGAAATCAGATGGAGCATCTCTTTATACTACTACAGACCTTGCCACAATTGTAGAGCGTATGAAGCTGTTCCAGCCAGATGAGATCCTTTACGTTGTTGACAAACGTCAGGAGCTTCATTTTATTCAGGTCTTCCGCTGCGCAAGAAAGACCGGTCTTGTGAAAGAAGACACAAGGCTTTCCTTCCTTGGCTTCGGTACTATGAATGGAAAAGATGGCAAACCGTTCAAAACAAGAGAGGGAGGTGTTATGCGCCTTGAGAACCTGATTGCCGATATTGATGAGGAAATGTTCACAAAGATCGTAGAGAACAGAAGTGTCCGTGATAAAGATGCAAGAGATACTGCTAAGATTGTAGGTCTGGCAGCAATTAAATATGGCGATCTTTCCAATCAGGCTACCAAGGATTATATTTTTGATGTAGACCGCTTCACCTCTTTCGAGGGAAATACAGGTCCGTACATCCTTTATACAATCGTTCGTATCAAATCCATCCTGAACCGTTATGTGGAAGCAGGCGGAAATCTTGAAGCAGGTGAGATCCTTCCGGCATCTAACGGCAGCGAGAAGAACCTGATGCTTCAGCTCAGTGGATTTGGAAGTATGATCGAGAGTGCATTTGAGGAAAAAGCTCCGCATAAAATCTGTGCATATATTTATGAGGTTTCCAATGCATTCAACAGCTTTTATCATGAGACCAAGATCCTCAGCGAAGAGAATCAGGCGCAGAAGGAATCCTATATCCGTCTTCTGCAGCTGACCAAGAGAGTGCTTGAGACAAGTATTGATCTTCTTGGATTCGAGGCACCGGATAAGATGTAATAAAATAATAAGCAGATTATGAGGGGCTAGAGCGTGTTTGAAATATGCTATAGTCTGTGGTATGGAGCTGCGGCACTTTCTGGAAAAGCTGGAAGTGAGCGGCTCCTTTTTTCTTTACGCAAGGCTTTAAGGCAGAAAGGAAATGTCAGATGAAAGCGAAACATCATACAAATTTTCAGCCGGACAGGGTGTTTTCCTATTTTCAGAAAGAATGGAAAGTGCTTCTGGCAGTGACTATATCCGGTTTGATCTATAATATCGGCCTTCTGGCAGGTCCCTGGTTTGAGGGGAAAATGACCGGCTGCCTGGTGGATATCCTGAAAGGGGCTGACCAGTTTTCAGATATGCTGGTTCTGGTGCTGGGCTATGTGACCGCCATTGCAATTGTCCAGACTGCCAGATATATCAAGAGGTTTTATGTGCGGCGTTTTGCCAACAATGTAAATCGCAGAATGAAAGAAATCCTGTATGCCAGTCTGGTGCGGAAAAGTCGTGCAAGCCTTCGGGAAGAGGGGAAGGGAAGCATTATGACCAAGGCAATACTGGATGTGGATGACTGCGTAGAGGGAATGCGCAAATTCACTACGGAGATTTTTGATACAGGAGTTGCCCTAGCTGCTTATGCAGGAATGCTTTTGTGGTATGATTTCAGGCTTGCCTTGCTTTGCATGATTTTCCCGCCGGTTTCTTATATGATGGCGGAAAAAATGAAAAAAATGATCCAGATAACCGGAACTGCATACAAAGAGCAGTCTGGACATTTAAGTACAGCGACTCTGGATCGGGCGGAAAATGCTGTTACATACCGTGTTTTTGGATGTGAAGAGGATCGCCGCAAGGCATATGAAGAAAATCTTACCGCTTATGAAAAGTCAGCAGTAAAAGCGAATATCTGGAATTCCATCATGCCGCCTTTGTACCGGATCATTTCCATGACCGGGGTACTGTTTATCCTGTATTTTGGACAGAAAAATGTTCTGGGAACAGGCTGGAGCACATGGACGATTGCATCTTTTACTACTTTCCTGGCATGTTTTGTGAAGCTGTCCGTGAAGTCATCCAGTGCAGCGAAGCTGTTTAATGCAGTGCACAAGGCGCAGATTTCCTGGAAGCGTATTAAGCCGCTTTTGACAAAGCAGGAAGAAATTCCAAAGAGTGAGAAAAATGTGTCTGGAATTCTGGAAAATGGGAAAGTGGAAAAGATCGAAAATGTGTCTGCTAAACATGCAGAAGAAACCTTGTCGCAGAAGGAACTATCTCAGCTAGAGATAGCCCAGTCAGAAATTCGTTACAGGAACGTAAAACAATTGCAGGTCCGTCATCTGAATTTTGCTTATCCGGATGGGAAACAGATTCTGAAGGATATTTCCTTCAAGGCTGAAAAAGGGCAGATAATCGGAATTACCGGACCAGTGGCCTGCGGAAAGTCTACTTTGGGAAAAGTATTTTTGTGCGAGTATCCATATGAAGGTCAGATTCTTGTGGATGGCAAAGAGCTTCAGAATATGCCCCAATCCTGGCAGACGAATATCATAGGCTATCTTGGTCATGATCCGGAGCTGTTTAACGACAGCGTGGAAAACAATGTGCTTATGGGTGAACAGAAAAAGACAGAGGATTTCCTGAAAATGGTTTGCATGGCAGAAGAAGTAAATGAGATGGATGATGGTTTACAGACTCTGGTAGGAAATGGTGGCGTACGTCTTTCGGGCGGACAGGGAAAACGTCTGGCTCTTGCAAGAACTCTTTGCCACAAAAAGCCAGTTCTGGTTCTGGATGATCCTTTTTCGGCTTTGGATAAGAGCACCGAGAGACAGATTTTTGCCAATTTGAAAGCACAGGCGAAAGAGAATATTGTGCTGCTGATTTCCCACCGTCTGTATCTGTTTCCGCAGATGAATCAGATCATCTGGATGGAAGATGGAAAAACAGTGGTGGGTACGCATGAAGAATTATTTGTGAAGGTACCGGAGTATAAGAAATTATTTACTGAGGAAGGAGGTGCAGAGAGTGAAGACAGACAGAAATAAGAACAACGTGAAATCAGAAGAAAATATGATTTTGGAAAAGAGCAGAAGGTCAGATGCAAATGTTTTTCCGGTAGAAAACAAGGGCAAAGGGAAAATTGCAGAAGCGAAAAAAAGACAGGTAAAAGGTGTGATCTGGAAAACAGTTCTGCAGCAGAAATGGCTGTCTATGGGTATTGTCTTTGCTGTAGCAGGCGCAGTGGTAACGGCTCTTATCCCACCGCTGATCCTGGCAAAAATCGTTGATACAGTCACAGCGGGAAAAGCCGTGACATTCTGGGCGATTCTCCTTTATTTTGCAATGCTTGCACTTACCGGATTCATGGAATCTGCCAGGGAAGGTCTACTTACCGTATTCGGGCAGAAAATCACACATGCACTTAGAAGCAGCCTTATGGAAAAATTCATATGCCTTACTTCTGACAATCTGACAGGGCTGGAACCTGGAACTCTGGCTTCACGCTTTGTTGGTGATGTAGATACTGTGGAAAATCTTTTTACCTCAGGGATCATCAGTATGTTTGCTGACGCCTGCAAGATTATCAGTATTCTGGTGGTGATCTGGTTTGAAAATAAGGGTCTCGCTGTGGTGCTTCTTGTAATACTGCCATTTCTTTTCTGGTTTACCAGACATGTGCAGAAAAACATGCTGGCAGCCCAGATCGAAAACCGTAAGGCTGTGGGAAGAGCCTCTGGACATGTGCCGGAAACCCTTCATAATATCCGTACCATCCATTGCCTTGGCAGAGAAAAATATATGGAAGAGCGTTACGACACTTACATCGGTGAAAGTTACCAGGCAATGGAGAGAACCAATTTTTATGATGCAGTATATTCACCGGTGATCTTGATTTTAAATGCAGTCGTGGTTGCAGCTGTGATGCTGCTTTCAGCATCTGGAAATAAGATGGTGCTTACGTTTTTTGGAATGTCTGCGGGAACTGCAGTGGCTGTGATCAACTATATTTCACAGATTTTTTCGCCGGTGGAAAGTCTTGGAATGGAGATTCAGACCATCCAGTCCGCGGTAGCTGGAATCCATAGGATTAATGAATTCTTTGGGCTGGAGGAGAAAGAAAATGGCGCACAGGAGAATGGAGATACCGAGAAAACCTGGAATAATCCGGCAACAAAAATAGAAGAAAACAGAAATGAAAAGATTAGCCGAAAGGAAGCGATGGCTGATATGGAAGAAAGGCACAGACTGGGAGCTTCTGGCAGTAATAGTTTTCCGTTTGTAGAATTCCGGAATGTAACCTTCGGCTATGATGAGCATGTGGTGCTGGAACATCTGAATTTCAAGGTGATGGATACCGATCAGGTGACTCTACTCGGACGAACTGGTGCAGGAAAGAGTACGATATTGAAGCTGCTTCTTGGACTTTATGAGCCGGATCAGGGACAGGTACTGCTCCACGGCATTCCGGCAACGGCTGTGAGGGCTGGAGAACGACGGAAACTCTTTGGATACGTAGAGCAGACTTTTCACATGGTGCCGGGAACCGTACGCGACCAGATTACATTATATGATGACCGGATCTCTGAGCGTCAGGTAAAGGCTGTTGCAGAGCTTACAGGTTTAAAAGAGGCGATTGAGAGTCTGGAAAATGGTTACGATACTTATTGCACCCCGGAGATTTTTTCCCAGGGACAGTGGCAGCTGCTATCCATCGCCAGGGCAGCAGTGGCAGAGCCCAAACTGCTTCTTCTGGATGAGATTACTGCAAACCTGGATGCGGAGACAGAGAAGGCTGTTCTGGCCGCATTGAAACGTGTGGCAAAGGATCGTACCGTTATTTCCATTTCACACAGAACGTCCGCAGAACTGGGAAGGACGATTCAGATTTAATCTGAGATTGTGAAAAGCACTTATAAAATTTTTATAAAGTGCTTTTCACAGTGGACTTTAAATGTTATAATTCTGATTACATTCTTACATGTCTGATCTGGAGTTTTTTTATCATGCTTCAGAATAGCGGGCATTTCATAATCACTAATTTTTATTCTGTTTATATTTATCATTTGCCGGAAGTCATCGGCAGCATTCACTTAATTTACGCGGACAAGGAGTTGAAGCCTTTTTTGTCTCGTTTTTGTTGTTGGTAAAGGGTTGCGTTTTATGTGAAAATCGAGGTGATTATCATCAATCTTACAGGTATGATCTTGAAAATGCGTTACTGTATCCTGGAGCAGGTAGGCGCAGGTGGGGAGGGGCATTTGTACCTTGCCAGGGATATGGAGCTTGGAAATTACTGGGCAGTAAAAGAACTTCCCCTTGAGAAAAAGCGTGAAGCCAGACTGCTGCGGCTTCTGGAACATCCGTCCATTCCACGGATGGTAGATTATGTGGAAAATGGGGATCATTGTTATCTGATCATGGAATATATTCGTGGAAAGTCCCTTGGACAGATGTTAAAGGAGGGACATGTTTTTGCAGTGGATGAGCTTCTTTCCCACGGAGACACTGTGCTTGCAGTTCTGGAATATCTTCATGGGCAAAAGCCGCCGGTATATTATGGGGACTTGAAACCGGATAATCTTATGCTTTCAGATTCGGGCAAATTGTATCTGGTGGATTTTGGGAGCGCGGTGTTTGGATTTGGAGAAAATCAGCGGATCTGTATGGGAACAGAAGGCTTTGCAGCTCCAGAACAATATGAGGGAAAAGTAAACAGCTCCAGTGATCTTTATGCTTTGGGAAAAACATTACAGGCGCTGGCAGGAAAAAACTGGTTATCTGTTTTGTGGAAAGTTCCTGGGTTTGCTTTGTTTCTCTATAAATGTACCCGGCCTCAGGGGAAAAGACGATTTGAAAATGCGGCACAGGCAAGAAAAATGCTTTCTGGTATAGGAAAAAGAAAAGGGCTTGCCAGAAAAAATGCAGCGGTGGTGATTGGAACTACGGGGATTTTGCTGGCTGCAGGTGTATTTCTTGCAGGATCAGAGCAGCAGGCAGCTTTCGAAAGTGCATTGGCAGAAGTAACGAAAGGATATTACGAGATAGAGGAAAATGAGTCCTCTTCGTTGTCAAAGAAATTTGCAGCAGAAGCGGATAAAAAAAGTACAGACAAAGAAGCAGATAAATTTCTTCTTAAAAAATGCGAGCATGCAGAAAGTGCTTTGCAAAAACTGCAAAAAGAATATACGAAAGATGAAGAGCAGAGAAAATTGCTTTTATTATTGGCGGTAAATGCGGAACTTCAGAAAGAGTGGGAACGGGCCGCCGTGTATTATGAGCAGCTGCTTTTGTATGCGCCGGAATTTGCAGAAGGGTATGGGAAATATGGACTGTTCCTTTTGCGAAGAGGTCAGAAGAATTCTAGCAGGAGACTTTATGTTTTATACAGAAGCAGTAAGGCAGATGGGACGGATTGTAAGAGCGTTAAAATCTGGGAAAAACAGATGGAAAGTGAAACAGGTGAGGGGAAATGAAAAGATGGAGAAGCATAAGGAGAAAAATTGCGAAAAATTCAAATCGAAAAGGTATATATTCGCACAGCATCTGGAATAACTTTCGGAAACCTGGAATTTATCTGATGGTGACAGTGATTTTATTTATTACCAAAGTTGGTATACTTTACACTTATGGTGGGGAATTTGGAGGATTTGATATCGATATTGGTGCTGATGAAGGTATATTTGATAATTGGGAGGAGGCTGAAGGAAATCAGGAAACTACGGAGCCAGAGCAGAAAGAAAATGGGAGCAGCAATGGTAATGAGAGTAATAACAACAGCAATAATGACAGCGCGAATGGCGGTATTAGCAGTAATGACATAGAAAATGACGATAATAATGACAGTCATAATAGCGGCAGCAGTAACGATAATAACAGCGGGAATAATAACGGTAACAATAGCAGTAATAGCAACGCAGGAGCTGGCTTGTCGAAAACAGAGAATGGTGATAACACAGGTGATAAGGAGGGCTGGGAAAAACCTCAAGCTGCGGGTTCTGAGAGAAGACCAAAAGAAAACAAGAAAGAAAACAAGAAAGAAAACAAGAAAGAAAACAGTGTCACGGCAGCCTCACCGGCAAACAAAAACGCAGAGAATAAGAAAACGAATATAAATGCAGACAACATTGACAATGGAACTGAGTCTAAAAGCAATACTACAAAAAAGACTCCCCGTGTAGAGAAGAATAGAGCAAAAAGCAAAGAAGAAAAGTCAGAAGATACCGCAGCAGATGAAAATATAAGTGAAAGCAGGATTACTGCCAGAGAAACAAAGAATACTGATCGGAAAAAAGAGAATAGGGCCAAAGCAAAAATTACGGAATGTTCCAAAAAAGAAAATACCAGTGAGTACTTGAAGCTTACAGGAGCCGGCACGGTTTTTACAGCAGTAGGAATGGCAAAGACATCTCATGGACTTGGATTCTATAACAGAAATGATGAAAATAGAGAAAAAAATGAAAACATAAATAAAAACAATAACATAAATGATAATGAAAATGGCACAATACGTTTTGTACACGAAGAAACAGTCCCTGTAAATGAATATCCTGAAATACAAGTTATAAGAACTACCGGTGAGCAGGATGTTACAATTCTGTCTTTGAACTTAAATGGTGATGAGATTTTCTGGCACCAGAAGGGGGATACCCTTATATTTGACCAGCCGATTACAGCGAAGGAAAATACTGTGAAGGTGATTGCGGTAATAGATGGGAGAAGAATTGTGCATATGCCTATATGGGAGTTTTGAAAGTGTGTATCAATTGTTACTGGTCATGGAGTGAATGGTAACCATTAACTAAGATTTTGCCATCTGGACGTTATAAAGAAATGATGTTATAATTAACACCCATATAGCGAAAGACTTGAAAAATCAACGACAAAAATTACATGACGGTACAGGAGGCAAAACACAGATGTACAAAGCTATTTTATTTGATCTGGACGGAACTCTCGCCGATTCCGGGGAGGGAATCACCAAATCCGTACAATATGCTCTGGAGAAGGTAGGAAAACCAGAACCAGATCTTCAGAAGCTGCGCATTTTTGTGGGACCGCCCCTTTTGGAGCAGTTTCAGGAATATGCGGGAATTGACGAAGAAACAGCAAGAAAGGCAGTTGAGATTTACAGAGAACGATACGCACCAGTGGGGATTTATGAGAATGAACTGTATCCTGGCATTCCGGAAATGTTATCCGGACTGAAACAAAGAGGATACAAGCTTGCCATTGCGTCTTCCAAACCAGAGAATTTCGTGAAGATCGTTGCGGAATATTTCCATATTGATTCTTATTTTGACGAGATGGTTGGAAGTGAGCCTGAGGGTAGACGAACCAATAAGACAGAGGTGATCGAGGAAACTCTGAAGCGGCTGGGATTTTCTGAACACCGTGACCAGGTGATCATGGTGGGGGATAAAGAGCATGATGTATTTGGGGCAAGACGCGCCGGATTGGAATGCATTGCAGTTTCCTATGGGTACGGAACCGAAGAAGAACTGAAAAATGCCCATCCTTTTAAAATTGTGAATTCGGCAGAGGAAATACTGGATTTTTTCGCCTGAGCCCCAGAAGAAAACAGAAAATGCCGGTTTTGGCATGGAAGTGTCTGTATCCGGTGGGAATCCATTTTGTGCTTTCCCAGCTTGTCTCCTATCTGGGACTGTATTTTCTGGTGCAGCGGACTGGCGCAGATATGAGTGCATATTACCAGCATGTGCTTATGCTGACTGGTCTGACAGGGATTTTGGCTGCAGTTCCCTGCATATTGTTGTATCGGGGCGATTTTTCAAAAAGAAAAGAAACCGGGATATTATATCCTGCAGCTGATCGTCACCTTCCTGTTCCTGAAATTCTGGGGTTTCTTATAATTGGCGCATTTCTTGGTCAATATGGAAACATTCTGGTAGGGCTTTTTCAGCAATATTTGAATCCGGAAGCTTATCAGGAAACTCAGTCCTTGATTTCCGAGGGGAAAAGTATCTGGAGTCTGATTTTCTGGATGGGGATTGCAGCACCTTTTGCAGAAGAGGTTATTTTCCGCTGGCTGGTATTTCTTCGTATGAGAGATAATATGCGCGTGATCACAGCTGCACTGTTTTCAGGACTGACATTTGGAATTTACCATATGAATCTGCTCCAGGGAGTGTATGCAACTATTATGGGATTGCTTTTCGCATTGATCCTGGAATGGAGAGGAAATCTGTTTGCCAGTGTATTTCTTCATATGGGGGCAAATATCTGGAGCCTGCTGGTCAGTGATGTGATGCTGTACATGCTGGATCATACAGGAGCCACATCCGTAATTGCACTGAATCTGTTTCTTGTTTTTGCAGGAACTTATGGTATCTGGAGATGCTATAAGAATTATCAGAAACGAGGATGTACGAGGCTGATATAAAGCATAATCAGAAATATATTAAGAAAAATAGAAGACCTTCTTACAAAATCCTGGAAAAACAGGGGAGATTGTGAGAAGGTTTTTTGTTGGCGCATTCCACTTTATAAACATTTAAGAATTTCCCGTCTTGAATTTAAAGTACACATATGCTATCTTAAGTGTATTAAATGTATTAATACACTTAGAAAGGAGGAAGCATGTCTATGATCGTTTTGGATTATCAGGACAGAAGGCCACTGTACGAGCAGGTGGAGGAGAAATTTCGGAATCTGATCCTGATGGGAGTACTGGAGCCAGGCTCCAGAATGCCCTCTGTGCGGCAGCTGGCCATGGAATTATCGATCAACCCAAACACCATCCAGCGTGCTTACATGCAGCTGGAACAGGAGGGACTGATCTACCCGGTTAAAGGAACAGGAAACTTTATCGCAGACAGTGAAGAAGTGCGTAAACTTAGCAAAGCTTCCTATATAAAAGAACTGAAAACCCTGATCCGGAAGGGAAAGGCTATGGGAATGGAAGCGGAAGAGCTGATCTACATTATTAGGGAGTGTTACAAGGAGGAGAAGCCATGATAGAAGTCAAAGAATGCAGTAAGGCGTTTGGCACTGTCAAAGCGGTCAATAAAGCAACTCTGGATGTTGGGGTGCGGGAAGTGTTTGGTCTTGTGGGCAGTAACGGCGCCGGGAAAAGCACCCTGCTTCGGATGATGGCTGGAATTATAAAGCCAGATGAAGGGGAAATCCAGATTGACGGTATGCCAGTGTATGAAAATGAAGAAGCAAAGAAACAGTTTTTCTATATCTCAGATGACAGTTATTTTCCGGCAAATTATACAGCAATGGATCTGGTGCGCTTTTACCGGAACTTTTACCCTCAGTTTCGAACCAGGTTTTTCCATGAACTGATGGAACAATTCCATCTGGAAGAAAATCGCAGAATTGCAACTTTTTCCAAAGGTATGAAAAAACAGGTTCTGGTAATCATCGGTGTGTGCGCGGCAACGAAATATCTGTTTTGCGATGAGACCTTTGATGGTCTTGATCCGGTAATGCGTCAGGCGGTAAAGAGCCTGTTTGCAGCGGAGATCATGAACCGGGAATTTACGCCTGTGATCGCGTCTCACAATCTGCGCGAACTGGAGGATATCTGCGACCATGTCGGGTTTTTGCATAAAGGGGGGATTCTTCTTTCCAAAGACCTGGAAGACATGAAATTTCACATTCACAAGATACAGTGTGTGCTCAGTGGAAGACAGCAGGAAAAAGAACTGGAAAAGGAACTTCAGGTTTTGAAGGTGCAGCATCAGGGTTCTCTTCTTATGATAACAGCCCGGGGAACCAGAAGTGAGATCATAGAGAAGATCCAGGCCAAAAATCCTCTCTTTATGGAGGTGCTTCCTCTGACCCTGGAGGAAATTTTTATCAGTGAAACGGAGGTTGCAGGCTATGAAATCAAAAATTTATTCTAGCAGATATATGAAGGTGTCATCAAAAGGCATGATGTGGATCCCGGCTTTTGTGACTATTGGATTTCTTCTGGCATTTCCGGTGGCTGAGCTGATCATGCTGGGAAACTGGTTTGGAATGGGATATACCACCAGGGAGATTAATGCTCTTTATGCAAATCTGTGGCAGGATGAATTTATGCTCACCGGACTTGCAGTTGCAGCAATTGCAGCATTGTTTAACGGAATCAGCCAGTTCTGGTATCTCTATTCACCACGGAAAATTGATTTCTACCACAGTCTTCCGGTGAAACGAAGCAGAATGTTCTGGCATAAGACTTTGCAGTCCCTTTTGTATTATTTGCTTCCATATCTTGCAATGGAATTTTTTTCCATCTGCATCGGGGCGATGAGGGGATTTTTCAGCCTTCATCTTATGAAACTGGCATTTTTGATGATGGTATTTCATTTGCTTTTATATCTGCTTTTGTATTTTTCGGTTGTGATGGTGATCTGCATTACCGGACATCTGCTTATGGGAACTCTTCTGCTTATTGCAGTGGCAGCTTATGGACCGGTGCTTTCTGTTACCCTGCAGTTTTACGAAAATGTCTTTTATTACACCAGCAGTGCAGGTGTCTATGGCTTTATAAAAGGCTTGAGAGAAATGGCATCACCAGTCATCCTTGCCTACACCTTTGTGGGAAAATATGCAGAAGGGAATTATGGCGGTATTCTGGCAATCGTACTTCTGGTGACAATCGCTTTTAGCGTTCTTGGATATTATGCATTTATAAACAGAAAGTCCGAAAGAACCGGTATGGCCTTTGTTTTTCCATGGGTTGGGAGAATCATAAGATTTATGATCGTGGTTCCCGGAGGACTTGGAATCGGACTTATTTTCTACATGCTTCCAAGTGACAATTCCAGAATTGTATGGTGGATTTTCGGATTGATTTTTGGAACCCTTCTTTCAGGCGGGATAATGGGAATTATTTATTATAGAGATTTCCGAAAATTCTTTTCCAATAAAATACAGTTTGTGGTAAGCGGGGCCTGTGTAGCATTTGTGGCCTGTATGTTCTTTTTCGACCTGACTGGATACGACAATTATATCCCTTCCTATGATAAAATCGAAAATATTGCAGCCGAATTTACGGATGGCTGTGGATGGGAGAATACTTATAACATTGAAATAAATGAAGATGGCAAGATTTCCATACAGGATTCCGGATATTATAGGAATGGAGATCTTCTGGGAAATAATCTGGGCGTTAGTCCTGATATTTATGCATGTGTGGAGCGGATTGTGAAGGAAAACAAGGTTATATGCCAGTCACTTTCAGAAGATAGTAACAACAGAGCGCTGTGGAACGGCGATATATGGGATTCTTCTAATAATACATCAAGACTTCAGGTACGTTATGACCTGAAATCCGGAAAAACTGTTTATCGCTCTTATATGGTTAGCACAGAGAATCAGAAGACCTTGATTAAAGAGGGATATGCGGAGGGAACCTTAAAGTCTGAGCGCTATTCCATTTTGAAGCTGGATGATAAATATGTGGATGAGGTGCGCTGCGATTTTATTACAGGAGAATCTATTTCCCTTTTCCAGGACAATAAGGCAAAAAGACAGCTGTTGGTGGATGCGTTCCGTCAGGATGTGGAGGAAGCAGATCCGGAAGTGCTGACCGGGGAGCCATGTGCAAGCCTGAACATTGGGTATTCCGGAGTACCATCTGCAGAATCTGTTGATGCCATGGTGCCTGGCAGAACCGGAGACTATCATTTTTCTGCATGCTTTTATGTATTCCCACAGTTTAAAAGGACAGTTGAAATTTTGAAGGAAACAGGGTATCCTGTCTCTATGGAGGATGTGAAGCTGAGCGCTGTGGAAGTGGAATATTATATGAATGAGGAGCACAATGAATATTCTTCTCCTGTGGTTTACGATCAGCCGGAACAGCTGGAAGCACTGAAAAAGGTTCTGAGATGTTACCAGATGGTGCCATTCTGGGAAAAAAGGGAAGCTGATAAGTGGATCAGTTTGAAGGTTGTGATTGACGGAGTGGAATCAGAGGCAGCGTGGTCCATAATGGCGAAGGATGTTCCGGAATTTATGAAAGAGGATTCACAGCGGGCATTATCCTTTGAGGTTTTTGAAAAGGAATAAAGAAGGAGAGCTACTATAAAGAATGGGAAAAGCAGTGAGACTGGACAGATTTCTGGCGGATTCAGGAGGCGGTACGAGAACGGAGGTGAAGAAGCTGATCCAGAAGGGAATGGTTCAGGTAAATGGTGAGAAGGCGAAAAAGCCGGAACTGAAAATAGATCCGGAGACGGATGTGGTAGAATTTGGCGGAGAGCGTCTTGGAGCAAGGGCAGAGTTTGTGTACTATCTTTTGCACAAGCCTGCCGGATATGTAAGTGCCACAGAAGATACCAGGGAAAAGACAGTTCTGGATCTGGTGCCAAAGGATGGCAGACGGAATCTTTTTCCGGTAGGACGTCTTGATAAGGATACGGAAGGCTTGCTTCTTATTACAGATGATGGACAGCTTGCCCACCAGCTGCTTTCCCCGAAGAAACATGTGGATAAGACGTATTTCGCGGTGACGGAAGGAAAAGTGGTGCCGGAGGATATAGAGAAGATCCGGTTAGGTGTGGATATTGGAGATGAGGAGCCGACCTTGCCGGGGAAGCTGGAGATTCTCAGAACATGGGAAGAGAATGTTGACCGTAAAAATGTCGAAGGTGAATCAGGAGCAGTGATAGCCAATTCAAATGCTGCAGAACATAAGGCAGATCCGGAGGGCAGCATCTGGTGTTCTGAAATTCTTCTGACAATCCACGAGGGGCGTTTTCATCAGGTGAAGCGAATGATGGAAGCTGTTGGAAAGGAGGTAATTTATCTGAAAAGAATTTCCATGGGTTCTCTGACTTTGCCGGAAAATCTGGCGAAAGGACAGGCCCGGGAACTGACGGAGGAAGAGCTGGCTGCACTGAAAGATGGCAGATAACCTGTACAGAATGGCTATTTTACAGAAATCTGAGAATCCTTGTTAAAAGAATAAAAAATCCCTAAAATAGCGGAGAAATTTGCAAAAACCCTCTTTACACGGAGGGTTTTGTCATGTTATAATGCAAAAGTTGCAAACCATCAAACACGCATGGAGATTCCCAGGATGGTGCCCTGCGGTGTGAGGCTGGGTCCGAGAGGAAAAGGATTCATGCGGAAGAATTTAACCAAAAGGAGAAAAAGACATGAGCGTTATTTCAATGAAACAGCTTTTAGAGGCAGGTGTTCATTTCGGACATCAGACAAGAAGATGGAACCCTAAAATGGCTCCATACATCTACACAGAGAGAAATGGTATCTATATCATCGACTTACAGCAGTCTGTAGGAATGGTTGACGATGCTTATAATGCAATCGCTGATATCGTAGCTAACGGCGGAAATATCCTTTTCGTTGGTACTAAGAAACAGGCTCAGGACGCTATCAAGACAGAGGCTGAGCGTTGCGGACAGTTCTATGTAAATGAGAGATGGTTAGGCGGTATGCTTACCAACTTCAAGACTATCCAGAGCCGTATTGCGAAACTGAAAGAAATTGAGACCATGGAGTCTGATGGAACATTCGATGTTCTGCCTAAGAAAGAAGTTATCGCTTTAAGAAAAGAATTAGATAAACTTCAGAAGAACCTTGGCGGTATCAAAGAAATGAAGAGACTTCCAGATGCTATCTTCGTAGTAGATCCTAAGAAGGAAAAGATCTGCATTCAGGAAGCTCATACACTGGGAATTCCGCTTATCGGAATCTGCGATACTAACTGTGACCCAGAAGAACTGGATTACGTAATCCCGGGTAACGATGACGCTATCCGTGCTGTAAAACTGATCGTTTCCAAGATGGCTGACGCAGTTATCGAAGCAAACCAGGGACAGACAGACGCTGAGGGAGAAATCCAGGCTGAGTCTGAAGAGTTCGCTACAGAGAAATAATTTGTGAAAATTCTGGACGTCAGCTGTGAATGAGCTATGCCTGCATAGGCATATCCACAGCTGACGGACAGGTCCTTACAACACACTATCAATCAGGAGGAAATGAAAATGGCTATTACAGCAGCACAGGTAAAAGAGTTAAGAGAGATGACCGGCGCTGGTATGATGGACTGTAAGAAAGCTCTTACAGCTACAGAAGGCGATATGGATAAAGCAGTAGAGTTCCTTCGCGAGAAAGGTCTTGCTACCGCTCAGAAGAAAGCAAACCGTGTTGCAGCAGAGGGTCTTTGCAAGACACTTGTTGCTGACGATGCTAAAAACGCAGTTGTTGTTGAGGTTAACTCCGAGACAGACTTCGTTGCTAAGAACGAGAAATTCCAGCAGTATGTTGCAGATGTTGCAGCTCAGGCTCTGACAACTACAGCAGCTGATATCGATGCTTTCCTTGCAGAGGCATGGGCACTTGATACCACTAAGACTGTAAAAGAAGCTCTTGCAGCTCAGATCGCAGTTATCGGCGAGAACATGAACATCCGTAGATTCGCACAGATGAAAGAGGAGAACGGTTTCGTTGCTTCCTACACACATATGGGTGGAAAAATCGGCGTTCTTGTTGACGTTGAGACAGACGTTGTAAACGACGCTGTCAAAGAGATGGCTAAGAACGTTGCAATGCAGGTTGCAGCTCTGAAACCTCTTTACACAAGCGACAGCGAAGTAAGCGCTGAGTATATCGAGCATGAGAAAGAAATCCTTATGGCTCAGATTCAGAACGATCCTAAGGAATCCCAGAAACCGGAGAAGGTTATCCAGGGAATGATCGCAGGACGTATCAAGAAAGAGCTTAAAGAGATCTGCCTTCTTGATCAGGTTTATGTTAAAGCTGAAGATGGAAAACAGTCTGTTGGCAACTATGTAGCACAGGTTGCTAAAGAGAACGGCGCTAAGATCACAATCAAAGGCTTCGTTCGTTACGAGACCGGAGACGGAATCGAGAAGAAAGAAGAGAACTTTGCTGAGGAAGTTGCAAAGCAGATGGGTAAATAATCCATTAACTTAAGTTTTCTTTCTATTATTTTAATAAGTCTGAATTTAAGTATTTAAAGGCCCTGAAAGCCTTATAAACACTACGTTTCACAGTGATTATAAGGTTTTCGGGGCTTTTTTCTATATTTTTCTAAAAAAGTCCTAAATACCGCCAAGCATCGCTGGAAATCACCAAGAATCTCCAAAAATTGAGTATTGAGTAAGGAAAAACTGAGTAAAAGCAAAGGCTTGCAATCTTCAGCGAAGTTACTCAAATTATCAGCGGTTTCATCAGATCGCCATAATTTTCAAAAATCAAATTATAAACTTAAAAACTAATTGCATAAAGAGGAAATCAATATGGCAAGTACAGCGATAGGCGCAGCTGGCGAGGATGCTCGCACAATAACTTTTATGAGCAAAGAACATAAGGAATTCTATTTGGAATATCTGCCTAAATGCAGATGGAGAGACGTATATCATGAAGCATTGGTATATTGTCTTGGAATTGACAGAGATACACGAAAACACGTTAACAAAATTTATGATTTTAAAAATGGCAGTGTGAAGCCAGAATGTCTGCAGGAAGGATGGCAGACAAGTGGTAGTGTCAGAGTTGTACGCATGGCATTTAATCTCTACTGCAACGGTACACCCAGTGTCTATGACTATGAAGATGCGGAAAAGCAGTTATCGGAGTGCAGCTGTTATACAGTAGAAGATCTGTTTTGCTGTGGGTATGCAAAATTCTTTTGGGAGGCAATAAAGATACGTTATCCGGAGTATTGCTCCTAAAAATGATTGGAGGTCAAAAATGCTGAAAATCAGATTACAGGGAACAACAAATGAACTGAAATGGTTTCGAAAAATATTGGAAAAGAATAGTAACTTTGAAATTTTAAGTATATCAGAGCCTTATGCAAATAAGGGGACAAACAAATATTTTCGTGTGTATGTAGACGTCGAAAGAATCAGACATTAGGAGGAAAAGTTATGTGCAGAGTAATCGCAATCGTAAATCAGAAAGGTGGAGTGGCAAAGACCACTACCACTATCAATCTTGGAGTAGTGTTCCGATTACTTAGCCAATTATGTTGTAACATCGGAATGATTAAAACGCATTGCCATGAAAAGAAAATGGTTTTATTATAATGATATAGATTTTATGTGTGAAAATAATTCTATATTTTTTATTAACTCCATCGTAACTCCATATATCTAATGTATAATTACAGGAAATATTAAAAAGAAATTGTGGGGAGTGATTTTATGTATCGAATATTGGTTGTTGAAGATGAGGATGACATTCAGAAAATATTAGAAAACTATTTGATAGATCAAGGATATGCAGTTACACTGGCGTATGATGGTGTGGATGGGATTGCAAAATTTCACAATGGCGAGTTTGATCTTGTGCTGTTGGATGTTATGATGCCAAAGATAGACGGTTTTGGAGTATGTGAATTAATCCGTAGAGAATCGAATGTACCAATTATCATGCTTACGGCATTAGATGAAGAAGCGTATCAGATCAAAGGCTTTGATATGAATGCAGATGATTATGTCACCAAGCCGTTTTCTATACCCATTTTATTGAGAAAAATTGCAGCAATCTTGAGAAGGACACAAAGAGAAGATGAATTGCAGGTGATTTCTTATAAAACGTTAAGCGTGGATGTGAAGGGGCATCATGTTTATATTTGTAAAGCAGAAAAGGGAGAACAGATAGAGGTTGAATTAACACAGAAAGAATTTGAAATGCTATATGTTCTGCTGATTAACAAAGGAATCGTTTTGACACGCCAGAAACTTCTAAATATGGTATGGGGAGAAGATTATTATGGGGAAGAGCGAATTGTGGATACACATATTAAGAATATCCGTAAAAAGCTGGGAGTAAATCTGATTAGTACAATAAGAGGGGTGGGATACCGGATTGATAAAGAGAATTAAAAACAGTCTGACCATAAAAATTTGCACACTGATTGCTGTCTTACTGGCAGTATCCAGTGGAATTACATATGCGGTAATTGTAGGATTCCTTCCAACCTATTATAGTAAACAGCTACAGAAGGATATTGATTCGGTTTCACAGGAAATGATTGAAACCATTCATTCTTATGAAACGATTAATGAAGCTTCTTATGCCATTGAATTGTTTGAAGCAGGTTCGAAAGTTTCAGTCGTGATTTTGGATGAACAGGGAAATAGGATATGGCCGGCTGAGAGTACAGCCGTGACAGAAGATGTATTGGATAATGGTGTGGTAGAGCAGGGTTATATGGGTGATATGATATTGACACACGAAAATAGCGCAGAGCAAACCACTATCGTACAGGAAGAAAATGCGGCCTATGAAGAGGGAGTAATCGGCCAGGCGGACGTCGTAACAGAGGATGTCGTCCAACAGGCTGATGGAATTGCAGAAGTCGGAGATAATTCAGCAGTGAAACGGTACAGCGTTAAGGTGGGTGGAGAAACATATACAATGATTGTTTCTGGGGGAATGCAGCCAGTCAATCAGGCTCTTGAAATATTATATCAGATACTGCCGTATATCCTTGGAATCGCTATTGTAGTTTCCATATTGTTTGCACTGGGGGCATCCCTTTATTTGACATTTCCGATCGTTAGGTTAAGTCAACTGGCTCAAAATATGGCTGCGCTTGATTTTGACAGTTCCTATCAGGGGAAAAGAACAGATGAAGTAGGAGTATTAGGGGAAAGCTTGAATGAGCTTTCCAAAAACCTCTCACGAGCATTGGAAGAACTGAAGAGTGCAAATGAAAAGCTTAAGTCAGATATCGAAATGGAACGCAAGATAGAGAAAAAGAGAATTGCATTTTTTTCAGCAGTGTCCCATGAACTGAAAACACCGATTACAATATTGAAAGGGCACTTGTCCGGAATGCTGCAGGGAGTAGGGGAATACAGGGACAGAAATTACTATTTGCAGCGGTCACTGGAAACCACAGAAAAAATGGAAGACATGGTAAAGGAACTTCTGACTGTTTCACGGATCGAGAATAACAAATTTATTACACAAAAGACCGATATAGCAGAACAGCTCCGCTTGCAGATTGCTGATATGGCTGAACTGATAGAAAATAAAAAACTGGAACTGCAAGTGGAGATCCCAGAACATTTGTATGCAGATGTGAATCCGGTGATGATGGACAAAGTTTTTTCTAACCTTCTGCTTAATGCCATCCGTTATACGCCGGAAGAAAAAGGAAATCATATCAGAGTTTTGCTGAAACCGGGAACAGATACCGAGACGGTATATTGCCAGATTGAAAATACCGGGGTGTTTATTCCGGAAGAAGCATTAGTCCATTTGTTTGAAGCATTTTATCGTGTGGAACAGTCCCGTAACCGCCAGACCGGTGGAAGCGGATTGGGTCTTTATATTGTAAAAATGATCTTGGACCAGCATGGAGCAAGCTATCGTATGGGTAATACATGTGATGGGGTTTGTTTTTCCTTTTCTCTATAAATCACACACGAATCACATATAAACTCCAATTACATTACAAAATTCAATGGTATGGTATGGACATAATAAAAAATGTAAAGGAGTTGGATGTACAATGAAAAGAAAAATTGCAGCTTTATTAATGGGAACTACCTTATCTGTGGCAGTATGCGGCTACAGTGTGCAGGCAATGACTTACGGATATGATATGGGAGGAAAGGTATTTATCTCCGAAGATTCTTCATCTTCCAATCTGACAGAGGAAGAAAAGGAAAAATTATCCGACTGGCATAAGGAAGAAATGCGTAATGAACTTGCTTATCTTGAATGCTACGGTGTTACTTATGATGCAGACAGTGATACACTGTATTATCAGGGGAAAACCGTAAGATGGCTGATTGACCGACAGCTTGAGGATACTTATAAGTCGATCCAGATGCCGGAAGGTGAAATTGATGTCTATACGGTAAGGGAAGACGATTACAGATTAACGGGCGTTCGGATTGCTACACAGGAAGAATATGACCAGCGGACAAAGGAAATGGAAGCGTTGGAAGCAGCGGCTGGAAAAGAATCATCTTATGTACAAGAAGCTGTGGATACAGAAACGGGAAGTAGTATTCATATGTTTGCTTACGATGAGGAAACAGTAACGGAAGCCAATGATGGGTCAGCGACGGAAACAGCAGTAGTGACAGAAGATGTGGTGTCAAATTATGCGGAACAGAAGGATACAGTTGAAAATGCAGTGGAAACAGCAGAGGGTACCTGTGTAGTAGGAGATAATCTTAATTCAGAAATAAAGATTCAGGAATATAAGCAGAATAGCATAGACCTCGATTCTGCGACAGGTAGCTGGATGTGGCATGGAAAAGAAGTTCATTTACTAATGGACGAGGATGGAAGTTTTTACCAGAATGGAAGCAAGGAGGCAAAAGATAATAAGATATATCTGATAGTGAAACGGGAAGATGATGGCAGGATTAAAACTGTGAGACAGATTACAATGGAAGAAGTTATGGCACGTATAGCGCATTTGAATTAGAAATTAGATATAAACGTTTGCAAGGTGAAGCATATTGGGAAAATGTTGATTTTGACATTTGAGGATCATGAAGAGAACATGATTGACTGGATTGTGTCATGTTTAGGCATAGGTGTAAAGTCTTTTCAGATTCAGAATACTAAAACGGAAAAATTAAAATTTCGAGATCTAAGAATAGATTTTAGTTGTCGTAAGGTTATAAAAAATAATAGACAAGAATGCACCACAGCTGCGGCTGTGGTGCGAGTTTTAGGCGGAAAATTTCTGGAAGTTCATACATAATTTTCAAAAATTCTAGAATAAGAATTTACACCGACTCATAATTATGATACAATTATAGCACAAGAAAGAGAGGTGTTCATTATGCCAACAATTATGCCGATTAGAGATTTAAGAAAAACCAGTGAAATATCGGAACTGGCACATAAAAAGCAGGAACCAATATTTATTACGAAAAATGGATATAGTGACTTAGTTGTAATGAGTTCAGAGCTGTATGAACGTTTTGCCCAGACAAACAAGATTGATCAGGCAATTTATGAAGCAGAACAGGAAGTAACAGAAGGAGCAGAGCCGATTTCATTAGAAAGTGCAATGGAACAGCTCAACAAGAAATATTATGGATAAATATGAGATAATGCTGTATCCAAGAGCGTACCGGGATATTCATGATATTTATGCTTATATTGCACTTGAAAAATTGTCACCTGAAATTGCAAAAGAACAGACGGATCGGATTTGGCAGGCAATAAAAAAGCTGGAACTGTTTCCAAAATCGCACCAGGACCGTCTGGTAGGCCGCTATGCCGGAAAAGAATATAAACAGCTGATCATTGACAATTATATTGCTATTTTTAAAGTTGATGAAAACAAGAAAAAAGTATTTGTATTGACAGTGCAATATCAGGGAAGGCAGATGTAAACGAAAGGGTTGAACTGCTGTATAAAATAACATTTAAAAATGATAGTCAGATATAAAAAAGGACACAGACAGTCAAGTTTCGATTGCCTGTGTCTTGTTTTGTAAAAATAAAAAATTTTTGAAAGCAAATTCCCATATTTTAAGTCTAATAGTTATAAACACAAAAAGGGGGAATAAAATGGAAGCTTTGGTAACAGCTGCTAAAAATGGAGATAAAGAAGCGTTCGTTCAGCTGATCCGGATAAATAAGCAGAGCATGTATAAAGCTGCCTGGGTTTATCTTCGGAACGAACAGGACATTGCAGATGCACTGCAAAATAGATCCTGTCCTGTTATGAAAAGATAAAGGGATTAAGGGAAGTGAAATATTTTAAAACCTGGCTGATGCGGATTCTGATAAATGAATGCAAAGACATTCTCCGTCAAAAGAACCATGACACGGAACTGGATAATTTCTCAGAAGGTGTACATTGTGAAGATCTGGACCTTTGCGAATGGAAACAATTGCTTTTATGTCTGGATGAAGAAAGCCGGAAAATCGTGGAACTCTATTATTTTGATGAATTTTCCGTAAAGGAAATTGGTAATCTTCTTGAAATGAACAGCAACACCGTATCAACCAAACTTTCCCGGGCAAGAGCAAAATTAAAAAAGGTGATCAGGAGGTGAAGACTATGGATGAAAAAGAAATCAGAAAAATTTTAAAAGAAGAAACTGTGATACCGGACAATATTGATAAAGCTATGGAAGATGTTCTGAAGGGAATTTTGGATTCTCCAGATGAGAGAATGAGCAGCACGAAGAATCTAATTGTAAAATCAGATAAAGGAAGATCAAAAAATTCAGGGAATAAGAAAAAAATAATCCGGATTCTTCTTCCTGTGGCTGCTGTATTAGGCGTCAGCACCGGCGTACTTGCAACAAAACTTGGATGGCTTCACAAAGAACTGGAGCAGCAGGGTGTTACAGAACAGGAAGCTGTTCAAATGGTTGTCACAGAACCTGATTCAACTGCAGAAAATGTGGAAGATGTGACTTCTTATCATATAACGCCAAAGGAGAGGGATTGGAACCAGTCTATGCTGTCTGTTACAGAAGCGTATTTTGATGGCAGCGGTTTCAGCTTTCTTGGAGATCCTTCCGGGGCGGTGGAGAATTATACGCTCAGCTGCCGTGACCATGCGACAGTGAATGGAGAAGATGCACTTGCAACTTTGAATAAGATAGACGGGGAAGATCTCTATTATGGACATATTACCCTGTATGATGATGCTTTGACAGAGAAAATATTAAATGAAGATTCCCAGGTAGAGGTTTCCATGACCATTCAGGCATATCCGGATTATAACGGCAGGATCTATTACACCTGGAAAGATGATGAAGCTTTCAGAAAGATTTTTAAAACTGGTTCTTTTACAGATTCAGAAGGAATGCTGGCTTATGCACTGCCTGCGGAGGATGCTTACAGAGGATATACGCCGCAGACCCTTACAGTAACCCTTCCGTTAAATGATGAAGTACGGGATATTATAGAAAAATACAGAAAAGAAGGAAAGATGCAGGCGGAAGATACTGGTGTAGAACCCATTTCGGATTCTACGGAAGAGAGTACACAGGAAACAACAGACTCAGAAAATCCTTCAGATGCTACGGGAGCGAATGAGAAATATGATCCGGAAACAGCAGTATTACAGGTAAAGGAAAGCCATGTAACAGCTTCTTTGCCGGGAAAATCTGGAACTCTTACGATAGAGGCTGATATTACCGGAAGTACCACCGATGTTTCGAAAGGAATTCTGGAAAAACGCAGCGTATCAGAGGAAGAAATCTGCTCCTGGTTTGGCGGGGAAGATGGCTGGGAAAAATCTGAGACAGATGAAACGGGCTGGGAAAATAAAGAGAAAGGATTGCAGTTATTCATTTCAGACGGAAGAATACAGTGTGACGGATTAAGTGAAAAAGACCTGGGAGCTTTAGAAAACAATACGGAAGGGGAATTAAATATTATAAATCAGCTGCTTTCCAAAGCTAATTTAACGGGAACTTCTGTAAGAAAATCAATCAGCAACATGACGGAGGGATATGATTATTACGATACAGAGATTCTGTTGAATGGGATCCCGGTGGGCGGGCTTTCTCAGCATGGTTATCTGGGAACTGCAGGCTTTGGCCCTGCGCCTGAAGACTGTTATTTCAACATACCGATTCCGCTTCAGTTGAAAGTGGAAGAAACAGTTACTATGCTTCCAATGGAAGAAATTATGAAGTCAGTGGAACAATATGTAAAAGAGGGCAAAATTGGTCTCTTCACGGAACAGGACACTGCGGAGGAAACAGAATCCACCACGATTCCAGTTACAAAAATCTGTCTGGAATACTATATTGATGAAACCGCAGACGGAATCACATACAGACCTGTCTGGAGCTTTCGCTGCCCTTACCAGTGGAAAGATTTCCCGGACGAACAGGAACTGTTTTACATAGACGGGGAAACGGGGGCACTGACTCGTGATGCGTTTGGCTGGTAGGTATGAAAAAAAGAGCCGGATCCATTCCGAATTAGAATAAGTTCAGAACCCCCAGTTTATTCAGTAAGTTGCGTCAAATTTGCGTAAGCTTTATGGGCAGAACCGCGCAAATCCATATAAATAAAGCCTGTTCACAAATACTTTGCAAAGCGGATGGGTAAATAATCCATTAACTTAAGTTTTCATTCTATTATTTTAATAAGTCTGAATTTGAGTATTTAAAGGCCCTGAAAGCCTTATAAACACTACGTTTCACAGTGATTATAAGGTTTTCGGGGCTTTTTTTGTATTTTTCTAAAAATCTGCCTGTTGAGGACAAATATATTGCATTTTCATCCATATTCTCTTACAATTACAAGTAGAATAAATAACGAAAACGGAATTGGAAAATGGATTTAAAAGGCAGAACACTTTTGAAAAAAACTGCCGGAGTCAGATTATCCGTGGATGTGATCTGACGGATACAATATAAAAAGAACGATTCAGCCTGGAGAATGTAATTTATGTGGAATGAAATAAAAGATTTCGCAGCACCGGAACTGGATGTATACGCAAGAACATCTGAGGTGCAGCTTTTAAGATATTATGAACCGGAGCCTGGGTTTTTTATTGCGGAGAGTCCGAAGGTGATTGAACGGGCATTGCATGCAGGATATCAGCCAGTCTCCTTTCTGGTCGAGCATAAAGATCTGGAAAGAGAAGCAGGGGAGATTCTGAAAAAATATCCGGATGTGCCTGTATATACTGCAGAGTATGAGGTCCTGGTCAAACTTACCGGTTTTGCACTTACGAGGGGAATGCTTTGTGCCATGCGCAGGAATCCTCTGCCTTTGGCAGAAGAAATCTGCAGAAATGCCAGCCGTATAGCAGTACTTGAAAATGTAGTGAATCCTACAAACATCGGTGCAATTTTCCGTTCAGCGGCAGCACTTCATATGGATGCTGTACTTTTAACCGGTGGATGCAGTGATCCCCTTTATCGACGTGCAGCCAGAGTCAGCATGGGAACAGTTTTTCAGATCCCCTGGACATACTTTGACAAAAAAACTGCCTGGCCCGGAGAGGGAATGCAGCTGCTGAAAAATATGGGGTTTAAAACAGCTGCCATGGCATTGCGCGATGATTCTGTGGGAATTGACAACCAGACACTTCAAGCAGAAGAGAAGCTGGCTATTGTTCTCGGAACAGAGGGAGACGGGCTTTCCTCACAGACGATTGCAGATTGCGATTATACAGTGAAAATTCCCATGTCTCACGGTGTGGATTCCTTAAATGTGGCTGCCGCAAGTGCGGTGGCATTCTGGGAACTGGGGTATATTAACAGACGGAAATAATTGTGTATATAGAAATCGTTTTCAGGATAGAGTAAAAACAGGAATGCAAGACAAATGAAAGATAATAACTATAAGCAAAAAGGAGGCAGCAGGTTATGAGTGATCAGATATTTCGGAAAAAAAGTCTGGACCGGATTTCATCCCCGGAGCAGCTGAACGATTATATCAGGGTGGCAAACCCAGGCATATGGATGATTCTGGCAGCTGTTATCATACTGCTGGCCGGGGTGTGCGTGTGGGGGATATTCGGTCATCTTGATACAAAAACAGAGACTGTGGGAACTGCAAAAGCAGGACAAATCACATGTTATATAAAAGAAACAGATATCCGGAATGTCAAAAAAGGAACTCCGGCGTACATAGATGGGAAAGAATATGAAATTGCGGAGATATCCGAAACTCCTGTGAAGTTAAAAGAGGGGCAGTTGGAAAGTGCTGCTTTTGCAGTGGATGAAAGCGTATACACGGCAACCATCCATACAGGGCTGGCAGACGGAATCTACAAGGTAGAGCTTGTTACGAACCGGGTGTCACCTATGTCATTTGTAATAAATTGAGGTGACCATAATGAGTGCTGAGAAAAAAGTAAAACAGCCGATCACAAAAGGGGTGGCGAAGGTTCCTGTAGTCATGCAGATGGAGGCTCTGGAATGCGGTGCAGCAAGTCTTGCCATGATACTCGCCTACTATGGGAAATGGATCCCGCTGGAGCAGGTTCGCTTCGACTGCGGCGTATCCCGTGACGGTTCCAGTGCAAAAAACGTACTGAAAGCTGCAAGAAGCTATGGGCTTACAGCCAAAGGATACCGCTATGAACCGGAAGATCTGAAGAAAACAGGCCGTTTTCCCTGTATCATCCACTGGAATTTTAATCATTTCGTGGTACTGGACGGCTTTCGAGGAAATAAAGCTGTTATAAATGATCCTGCCAAAGGAACCTATGCAGTTTCAATGGAGGCCTTTGACGAAGCTTTTACCGGAATCAGTCTGCAGTTTGAGCCTTCTGAGAATTTTGAGCCAGGGGGAAAGCCAGCCTCGGTACTTCGTTACGCGAAAAAACGCTTAAAAGGCACAGGCACAGCGATTGCGTTTGTTGTCCTTACTACATTGATCTCTTCCTTGATCGGCATTATAAATCCTGCTTTTTCCCGTATTTTTATGGATCGGTTACTGACCGGAGAGAATCCGGACTGGGTATTTCCTTTTCTCATAGGAATGATTCTCATGGGAGTGGTACAGCTGACCGTTATGTGGATTCAGCAGGTATATTCCCTAAAAATCAATGGAAAGCTGGATATGGTTGGAAATGCCACCTTTATGTGGAAAATACTGAGAATGCCTGTAGAATTTTTTTCACAGCGCATGGCAGGGGATATTCAGGTACGCAAGAATACCAATGCTTCTATTGCAGAAGGGCTGGTGAATACGTTTGCGCCGCTGGTTTTGAATTCGCTGATGATGATTTTTTATCTGGTGGTTATGATAAGGTACAGTCCTGTTCTTACGCTGATGGGTGTAACTTCTGTATTTCTGAATCTGCTTCTTTCTAACATAATATCGAAAAAAAGGGTAAACATTGCCCGTGTCCAGCTGAAAAATGCAGGCAAACTTGCAGGTGCAGCCGTGGCTGGTATTGAGATGATCGAAACCATTAAGGCTACCGGCGCAGAAAATGGCTTTTTTGAAAAATGGGCAGGTTATCAGGCCGGAGCCAATACAGGAGCAGTAAAATTCCGGAAACTGAACAGTGTGCTGGGACTTCTTCCAGGGCTTATCAGTACTCTGTGCAACACAGCAGTTCTGATGACAGGAGTGTTTTTTGCAATGCAAGGAAGGTTTACTGTGGGTATGATCCTGGCATTTCAAGGCTTTCTGAATTCATTTATGGCTCCGGCAGCCAGTCTCATCGCAGCAGGTCAGACTTTACAGGAAATGCGTACGGATATGGAGCGTGTCGAGGATGTTATGAATTATCCGGAAGACGTTATATGGGGAAAAGCAGATGGGAAAGAGCCTGAAGCCTGTTTGAAAAATCATTCGGAAAGCCTGTTGCAAACAGAATCCAGTCCGGAAGAGGAGTACAGAAAATTATCCGGTCACATTGAACTGAAAAATGTCACATTCGGCTACTCCAGGCTTGCCCAGCCGCTGATAAGGGATTTCAATTTGTCCCTGAAGCCGGGCAGCAGAGTCGCTTTTGTTGGACCTTCCGGCTGCGGCAAATCCACTTTGTCCAAACTGATATCAGGTCTGTATGCCCCATGGAGCGGCGAAATCCTTTTTGACGGTAAAAAGATATCAGAGATAGACCGGAATGTGTTTACCGGTTCTCTGGCTGTGGTAGATCAGGACATTATCCTGTTTGAGGACACCATAGCGAACAATATTAAAATGTGGGACAATTCCATCGAAGATTTTGAAATGATCCTGGCTGCACGGGATGCACAGCTTCACGATGATATTATGATGCGTGAGGGAGGTTATCAGTACAAGCTGACAGAAGGCGGAAAGGATTTTTCAGGCGGACAGCGCCAGAGAATGGAAATTGCCAGAGTTCTGGCACAGGATCCTACCATTGTTATTTTGGATGAAGCCACCAGTGCACTTGACGCAAAAACAGAATACAATGTGGTGAAATCCATAAAGGACAGAGGTGTTGCCTGTATTGTGGTTGCACACAGACTTTCTACCATTCGGGACTGCGATGAGATCATTGTGCTGGATGAAGGCAGAGTGGTGGAGCGGGGAACACATGAAGAACTTATGAGAGCCGGCGGAATGTACACCATGCTGGTATCAAATGAATAGGAGGCGGAAGCATTGGGCTGGTTTGATGAACAGATAAAACTTAGAAAGCAGAGCGATGACGATGCTTTCGCAGATTCCTTTGTAAAAATGGCAGGTGCTGTTATGGGGGAAAAGGTGCTTGCCTCGCTGAATGACGACCGTATTGTTGCTAAGAATGAAATCGATGAGATCCTGAAATTTTACCATGTAAAAAGCAGGGAGGTTCCGGATTCCATTGAGGATATGAATGAACAGCTGGAATACCTTATGCGCCCCTATGGAATCATGCGCCGTACGGTTTATCTGGAAAAAGGCTGGTATAAGGATGCAATTGGTGCCATGCTGGGCGTTATGAAAGAAACCGGAAAGATCGTAGCTCTTCTTCCCGGAAAAGTGTCTGGTTACAGCTATTATGACATTGAAGCTGGAAAAAGAAGAAAGATAACCCATGGAAATGAAGACTTGTTTGAAAAAGAGGCCTTTGCATTTTATAAACCTTTTCCCATGAAAAAGATGGGAATCCCTTCTCTGGCGAAATACATAATGGAGACACTTTCCGGGGCTGATTACGGGATGATGGTTCTTGCCGCACTTGCAGTGACTTTTGTGGGGATGCTGACACCGAAGATCAACCAGCTTATTTTCTCGGAGGTTCTGCCTTCTGGAAGCATGCAGCTGTTTTTTGCAATTTCGGTTTTTATGGTGTGCACTGCAATAAGCAGCTTGTTTTTTGAGGCAGTAAGTGTTATGGTAACCGCCAGGGTGGAGACGAAACTGAGCCTGTCTGTAGAGGCTGCAACCATGATGCGGGTAATGTCCCTTCCGGCAGGCTTTTTCAGAAAGTACAGCGCAGGTGAATTGTCCAGCCGTGCCAGTCAGATCAACTCACTTTGCAATATGCTGGTATCTACAGTATTTACAACAGGGATTACTTCCGTTTTTTCCCTTATCTATATCTCACAGATTTTTGCGTTTGCACCGGCACTTGTGGCACCGGCGCTGATTATTGTAGCGGTGACGGTTGCGTTTTCTGTTATTTCTTCCCTGGTACAGATGGGAATTTCCAGAAGACAGATGGAGATTGCAGGAAAAGAAAATGGAATGACATACGCCATGATCACTGGTGTCCAGAAAATAAAGCTTTCAGGGGCTGAGAAAAGAGCTTTTGCAAGATGGGGAGATTTATATGCCAAAGAAGCAAAACTTAAATATAATCCTCCTGTATTTATTAAAATAAATGCTGTGATCAGTACAGGAATTTCCCTTGCGGGTACTATTGTGATGTATTACGCAGCAATCCGGTCTGGTGTTTCCGTAGCTGATTACTATGCTTTTAATACTGCATACGGCATGGTATCCGGAGCTTTTCTGTCACTGGCAGGAATTGCTCTTACAGCAGCAAGGATAAGGCCTACACTGGAAATGGTAAAGCCGCTTTTTGAGACAGTGCCCGAGGTTTCCAGCGGAAAACAGGTGATTACAGGGATTTCAGGCGGGATCGAGCTGAATCATATATCGTTCCGGTACAACGAAAACATGCCTCTTGTACTGGATGACCTGTCTTTGAAAATCCACCCGGGACAGTATGTGGCAATTGTAGGCCAGACTGGCTGCGGGAAGTCCACCCTTATGCGTCTGCTCCTTGGATTTGAGAAACCGATGAAGGGAGCTGTCTATTATGACGGAAAAGATCTTGATAAAATTGATCTGAAATCACTAAGGCAGAAGATTGGCGTAGTCATGCAGAATGGTAAGCTTTTTCAGGGGGATATTTATTCCAATATTGTGATCTCGGCACCCTGGCTGACACAGAAGGATGCCTGGGAAGCAGCAGAACTGGCTGGTATTGCAGAGGATATCCGGAAAATGCCTATGGGAATGAATACAATGATTTCCGAAGGCTCCGGCGGAATTTCTGGAGGACAGAAGCAGAGACTGATGATCGCCCGGGCTATTGCACAAAAACCCAGGCTGCTTATGCTTGATGAAGCCACCAGTGCTCTTGACAATCTGACCCAGAAAAAAGTGTCAGAAGCTCTTGATGGACTGAAGTGTACCAGAATTGTAATCGCCCATCGGCTTTCTACTATTAAACAGTGTGACAGAATCCTTGTGCTGGATAAAGGGAAAATCATTGAAGATGGAAAATATGAAGAGCTTCTGGAGAAAAACGGCTTTTTTGCAGAACTGGTAAAACGGCAGCGTCTGGATGCACTGTAATAAAAAGAGATAAGGGGATATTTTATGCGATATATACTTGATTCCCAGATTGCCTTACGCTCCTGGCAGCAGGTTCCCTATGCATATTACCGGAAGGGAAGTCCATATGCCAAAGGGTTGAAAAAAGAAGAATTTGAGCTTTTGCGTTCCTGTGACGGAAAAAGGGAGCAGGAGGCGGATGAGTTACTGGAAAACATGGCAGCCAGAGGTTTTATTCATCCCCGCAAAGGGGAAGAGAATCTGACAGACTGGCAGAAATACAGATATTGCGAGAACCGGTATTTTCCAAAAGTAAACTGGATGATAACCGGGAAGTGTAACTATAATTGTCTTCACTGCTTTAATGCAGCTGACAATGCCCCGTCCATGAGCGAGTGGTCCCTGAGGGAAGCAGAAAAATTTCTGGATGAGGCAAGGGACTGTGGGGTAAATGCATTTACCATCACAGGCGGGGAGCCAATGCTTCACAGGAATTTTATGGACATCCTGACGGGAATTTATGAAAGAGGAATGTATGTAGAAGAGATCAATACCAACGGCTATTTTCTCAGGCAGGAAGTGCTGGACCAGATGAAGGAAAGAGGAATCCGTCCTTTAATGAAGATCTCTTTTGACGGAATCGGACATCATGACTGGCTTCGTGGACGAAAAGGAGCTGAGGAGGATGCAATCCGGGCCATCCGTTTGTGCAGGGCAAATGATTTTCCAGTGATGATCCAGACAAATGTGCACAGACACAATCTGGATACGCTTCTGGAAACAGCGAAGCTTATGGACAGCCTTGGAGTGTGGAAAATGCGCATCATCCGCACATCGGAGGCCCCAAGGTGGAAGGAAAATGCAGGTGATGCTGCTCTGGGACTGACGGAATATTATGACAGAATGCTGGAATTTGCCAGTGCATATATGAAAACGGGATGCAGAATGGATGTGATCATCTGGCAGTTTTTGCGTCTGTATCCTGTGACCGGCAGTTATGGGATGATTCCTGTTTTGTATAGGGAAAAGGAATACAGGGATTCGCTTCCGGTATGCAAGGGTGTCAGAGGCATGGTGGCGGTTGCTGCTAATGGAAATATATTTCCCTGTCATCAGTTGTCTGGTACCTATGAACTGAATGGGGATATCCTTGGCAATGTGAAAAAAGAATCTCTGAGGCAGCTGCTAAGTGACAGCCAGTATTTGTGTGAGGTATGTACGACTGTGGATAAAATCCAGGAGCATGACAGAAAATGCGGGAATTGTAAGTATTTCAAATACTGTGCAGGAGGCTGCCGGGCACTGGCAATTGTGCTGACCGGGGACAAACTGGGGGCGGATCCCTCCAAATGTGTGTTTTTCGGACAGGGATATTATGAGAAAACCGTCAGGGTATTGCAGGAATATGAGAATTATACGGAAATTGCTTATAATCCGGGTACTGATATTTAATGGAAATTTAGAGCGCATTTTTCCGGCATGATGTAGACCGCAGATACATATGGAGTGGACCTGCCGGGAGGAATGGTGGCTGTAAATCTAATATAATTTTAAGGAGGATTTAGCTATGGCAGAGAACAAAATGACAAAGGAAGTTTTAAAAGCTGCAAAGGGAACCAGATCTGTGGAAGAGCTTCAGAAACTGGCGAAGGAAAACGGCATGGAGCTTGATGCTGTACAGGCAGAAGAAATGTATGCCAGATTACACCCGGTAACCCAGGAACTTTCAGATGATGAGCTGGACAATGTAACAGGTGGCGATTCCTGCGACGTAGGATACAGCTGCCCGAAATGTGGAAGTACGGAGGCTTCTTCCAGAGAGCCGCTTTATGGCTGCACTTATGTAACCTGCGCCTGCTGCGGTGCAACCTACTGGGATCCTACTTCCACCAAAACACAGAATTAATTGATTTTGGATGGAGGGATATTTTTGATGGAAGACGAAATAACAAAAAGAGAGCTTTCAGATGATGAGCTGGACAATGTGTCCGGCGGAGGATGCGAGGAGAATGCGCGAAACTGCTGTCCGCAATGCGGCAGTACAGAAGTGAAAACAATTTTCAGTAGAGAAGACGGTTCTCTGGTTGAATGCGCTGTTTGTGGTACGGGGTACTGGAAAATTTAAAGCGCATCCCCAAAGTCCCTGGCTCGCGGCCTTTTAGTGAAAAATCCGCAGTTCGTATTGATGATAACGGACTGCGGATTTTTTATAAAAAAGATACTTTAATATTGCTCTTTACAATCGTTATAATTATTTTAAATATGTTTAACATTGGCAATACACAGAATTTAACATGGGCAGCTATAATATCTTTCAGAAAAGGAAAAAAGAATGACATTTTTGAGTTGCTGCGAAGAAAGCGAACAGTAACGTCTTTTGAAGCAAGGGGGCTTTTTTTATGAGAAAGATATTACAGAGAAATGAGAAAGTAGAGCTTAACAGTTTTATAGAAGAATTTGTAAAGACAAGACAGAAATATTTTACCCCAGGTCAGGAATGGCTGGAAGCAGAGCTGGCCGAGGAAAAGATCAGTGTGTATACGGATAAAGCACAGCTGGAAAAAGACTTGGATGAGCTTATAAAGACCAGTTTGATGTATGGCAAAGTACGGAATCTGGAAATGAAGATTCAGGTGAAAAAGACTGCAGATGGTGCAGAAATCTGTTTCTCGGATAATGGTGCAGGAAACTGGAGAAATAAGATTATTTGTGTAACAGGAAAGCCTGGCAGAGGTCTGGAAACAAAGAAAATCTGGGGCGTGCAGGTTGCCTGATTGTCAGTATATTAATGGTTTGAAAAAGGTTCTTTGCAAGACAAGTCAATATGGCAGTTACTTAATATTCGATGTACTAGAGCGTGTTTGAAAAAGGCTTTCTGCAAGATGTGCGTCACAATTTGTAGGAATGCTTTTTCAAACACGCTCTAGAATGTCAGATCGCAGAAGATTATGGAAATACAGGATCTCTGCGGTCTGTTTTTATAGTATGTAGCATAAAAAAACGGCAGCCCGGAAATTCCCGGGCTGCCGTAAATTTTTCAGACACGCTTTAGAGCCTGTTTGAAAGATCAGATGTTCAGAAGATCACTGAATACCTTAAGAGCGCCGTCTGTATCATGTGCAAGTACACGTTTCGCAAGAACTTTACCAAGCTGAACACCCTCCTGGTCGAAGCTGTTCAGATTCCATACAAAGCCCTGGAACATGATTTTGTTCTCAAAGTGAGCAAGCAATGCACCAAGGGAAGCTGGTGTAAGCTGCTGGCCGATGATGATGCTGGATGGACGTTTTCCTTTGAAGTTCTTGTTCAGGTTCTCATCCTCTTTACCGCAGGCAAATGCTACGATCTGAGCTGCAACGTTAGCGCAAAGCTTCTGCTGGCTGGTGCTGTTCTCAATGTCAACATCTACGCCAAGCTGGCTGTTCTTGAAGCCGATGAACTGAAGCGGAATGATGTCAGAACCCTGATGTAATAACTGGTAGAAGGAATGCTGACCGTTGGTTCCTGGTTCTCCGAAGATAACCGGACCTGTTACATAGTTAACCGGCTCGCCGAAACGGTTTACGGTTTTACCATTGGACTCCATGTCACACTGCTGAAGATGTGCCGGGAAGCGGCTTAATGCCTGTGAATATGGAAGAACAGCTGTGGAAGGATATCCCTGCACGTTTCTCTCATAGATACCGATCAGGGCATCCAGCATATCCGGGTTCTTCATAAGGTCACGGTTTGTTGCAAGCTGATCCTCAGCAGCAGCACCTTCAAGGAGCTGAGCAAATACTTCCGGTCCAAATGCCAGGGAAAGGATTGCTCCGCCTACGCCGGAAACAGAAGAGTAACGGCCGCCGATGTAGTCATCCATGAAGATGGCGGTAAGATAATCTTCACTCTTTGCAAGAGGGGAAGTCTCACTTGTAACGGCAAGCATGTGTTTGGAAGGATTCAGACCTGCTTTTGTCAGGGCATCCTTTACAAATGCTTCGTTGGTCAGTGTCTCAAGGGTTGTACCGGATTTGGATACAACGATGAATAAGGAGTGTGCAAGGTCTACAGAAGCAAGTACTGCAGCTGCATCATCCGGGTCAACGTTGCTGATGAATTTCGCTTCCATCTTGAATGTGTTATTGGCCTTCGCCCAGTTCTCCAGTGCAATGTAAAGAGCACGGGGACCAAGGTCACTTCCGCCGATACCGATCTGAACGACAGTGGTGAATTTCTCACCAGCTTCGTTGGTGATCTCACCAGCATGGACTTTATTTGCAAAATCAGCAGCTTTCTTCTGCTGGGCAACGTAGAATTCACGTTTGTCTACACCATCTACAACAACCGGGTTACCAAGCTGCTTACGTGCAAGGTGATGAAGAACCATACGGTTCTCACCGGTGTTGATCACTGCACCATTATATAATTCCTGGAATTTGTCAATCAGCTGTGCCTCGTCAGCCAGTTTCGCAAGTGCGGATAAAACGGTTTCGTCTACTTCTTTGGCTGCATAGTTGTAAGAAAGACCAGCTGCCATTGGTGTACTATAATCAGCTACACGCTTGCCACCTTCTTCACCAGACAGAGCTGCTGCAATGTCTACGTGATTCTTAAGCTCTTTCAGTTTGCCAAAAGAATCAAGTGTGTCAAGATTTTTCCATGTTGCCATAATATAATTCCTCCTTTAATTGGTTGAGACTATAGTTGCTGTTCAAAGCTTGTTCAGCAACGGATTATGCTCTCAAAGGAGTCTCACTGTGAGACCCGCATCGAAATCATTATACTGAAAAATTTATAGAATTTCAATGCAAGGATGAAGATTCGTGAAAAATTAACATTAATATAAATTACTCCTGTGTAATTCCGGTTACTTCATAGCCTGCATCTTTGATCACCTGGCGGACTTTGTCCTCGTCCACTTTCTCTGGTGCTGAGAAAATAGTAGTTCCGGCATCATGGGAGGATATAACATCCTGTACCCCAAATGCTTCCTGGATTGCTTTGTTTACGTGTGCTTCGCAATGTCCGCACATCATTCCTGTTACATTAACTGTCACTTTTACCATGGTATTATTCTCCTTTTTGTTATTATTGTTATTAATATCGCTGCATTCGTTCAAAAGCTTGCAGCTGTTATTAATCGTCTGTTCTGCGTCTGAAGTTTTATCTGCATTGAATGATTTTGAGAAAATCGCAGATAACGCCTCAGGGGAATCGGTAATATTTCCAGAATTGGATTCTATGGAAACCGGATTCTTGATTTTTTTATCTTTGTCTGCATCGTGAATCTTAAATAGGTTCAGTCTCAACGCGTTGGTCACTACACAGAAGCTGGAAAGGCTCATGGCAGCAGCACCGAACATCGGGTTCAGGGTCCATCCGAAAATCGGAATCCATACGCCGGCAGCCAGCGGAATACCAATTACATTGTAGAAGAATGCCCAGAAGAGATTCTCGTGGATGTTGCGAAGAGTAGCGCGGCTCATACGGATAGCAGCTGGCACGTCGGAAAGCTGGCTCTTCATAAGGACAATATCCGCTGCGTCGATGGCTACATCCGTTCCGGCACCGATGGCAATACCCATATCTGCTCTGGTAAGGGCTGGAGCATCGTTGATTCCGTCGCCAACCATGGCAACCTTGCCTTTTTCTTTCAGGGAGCGGATGACACTCTCTTTTCCATCTGGAAGGACGCCTGCAATAACCTGGTCAACACCTGCCTGTGCGCCAATAGCTCTGGCAGTACGTTCGTTGTCGCCGGTAAGCATAACTACCTGGATACCCATATTCTGAAGTTCTTTGACTGCCTGTGCACTGTCCGGTTTGATTACATCAGCAACTGCAATGATTCCAAGAAGTTTTCCATCTTTTGCGAAAAGAAGAGGAGTTTTTCCTGCTTCGGCAAGCTTCTCGGCCTGGTTCATAAGAGACGGAGAGACAGCTGCCAGAGTGTTGATGTATTTCATGCTTCCGCCGATAAGCGTGGAAGCGCCAAGCTTCGCAGAAAGTCCATTGCCGGGAAGAGCCTGGAATTCTGTGACTTCCTGGGCTGTAAGACCAAGGCTTGCAGCTTTTTCCAGAATGGCTTTCGCAAGAGGGTGCTCGCTCTTTTTTTCAAGGGCGTAGGCAATGGTGAGAAGATCGTTCTCAGACACGCCGTCTGCAGGGAGAATGTCAGTAACCTCCGGCTGACCGCTTGTGATGGTTCCGGTTTTGTCAAGGGCTACGATCTGAACCTTTCCGGCTTCCTCAAGGGAGACGGCTGTTTTGAAAAGGATACCGTTTTTGGCACCCATTCCGTTTCCAACCATAATGGCAACCGGAGTGGCAAGACCAAGGGCGCATGGGCAGCTGATGACCAGAACGGAAATTCCTCTTGCCAGGGCGTAGCCAGCCTCATGACCGGTAAGCAGCCAGACAATAGTAGTTATAATTGCAATGGTGATAACAGCAGGTACGAAAACACCGGAAACACGGTCTGCGATTTTGGCAATAGGAGCTTTGGTGGCTGCAGCATCACTGACCATTTTGATGATCTGGGAGAGGGTGGTGTCTTCGCCAACGCGGGTAGCTTCACATTTGATGAAACCAGACTGGTTGACTGTGGCTGCGGAGACAAGATCTCCGGCAGCTTTGTCAACAGGGATACTCTCGCCTGTAAGGGCAGATTCGTTGACTGCACTGGAGCCTTCGATAATCACACCATCCACCGGGATGTTTTCACCAGGGCGAACAACAAAGGTGTCACCTTTTACAACCTGGTCAATGGGAACGGTGGCTTCCTGGCCGTTTCGGATGACAACGGCAGTCTTGGGAGCAAGCTTCATAAGACCTTTTAAGGCATCCGTGGTCTTGCCCTTGGAACGGGCTTCCAGCATTTTTCCAACGGTGATCAGGGTCAGGATCATAGCGGCAGATTCGAAATAGAATTCCATCATGTAGTGCATGACAAGTTCGGAATTGCCGTCAACCTGGGCTCTGGTCATGGCGAACAGGGCGTAGACACTCCATACAAAGGAGGCCATGGAGCCGAGAGCTACCAGGGTATCCATGTTCGGAGAGCGGTGCCACAGACTCCTGAAGCCACTGATGAAAAATTTCTGATTGATGACCATGACGATTCCTGCAAGAAGCAGCTGTACAAGTCCCATGGCGATATGGTTGCCATCAAACCAGGCTGGCAGCGGCCATCCCCACATCATGTGTCCCATGGAAAAGTACATCAGCACCAGAAGAAAACCTACTGAGGCAATAAGCCGTTTCCTGAGGAGTGGCGTTTCGTGATCTTCCAGGGCTTTCTCAGCATCGGAAACGGATTCCGTCTGACCGGAAGCACCCTTCAGGCTGCAGCCGTATCCGGCTTCTTCTACAGCTGAGACAATGGCAGAGGCTGAGGCAGTTCCTTCCACTCCCATGGAATTGGTAAGCAGGCTTACGGAGCAGGATGTAACTCCCGGAACCTTGTTTACCGCTTTTTCCACACGGGCGCTGCAGGCTGCACAGCTCATGCCGGTGACGTTGTATTGTTCCATAATAAATTCCTCCTTCGAATACAGTGTTTCGATACCGCCGGACTGCTCTGCGCATTCGTACCTCCGCAGGCAGGTACACATTCGGAATACGCTGGTATCTCACTTCATTAGCTTCTGCAAAGTTGCAACCAGCTCATCAATGGTTTCGTCTTTACCATCACGGATATCTCTTGCCACACAGGTTCGGATATGATTGGCGAGAAGTTCCTTATTAAATGCATTCACAGCGGCATTTACAGCTGCTGACTGAATAAGAATATCGTTGCAGTAAGCGTCATTCTCCAGCATTCCTATAATACCCCTTATCTGACCTTCGATACGTTTCAGACGGTTTACCAGCTTCCTGCGCTCTGCTTCGGAACGATCGGTGTGCTTGGTACAACAGCAGGAACAGACCTTCTTGGTAGGTTCCTGGCTGGAAAGAGTTTCAGGATCGGCTGCGGTGTGGCTGCAGCAGGATTCGGATTTATAATCAGCTGTCATAGACGGACTCCTTTCCTTATATACCCCTTAGGGGTATGCACTTGATGAAACCAATATATACCCTGGCAGGGTATTTGTCAATAAGTAATTCACAGAAAACCCGAGAATTGCGGCGCGAAACCATGCGAAAGCATGCTTCCTGTGCATCGCGAAGCGTGTTGCTATGAACGGAGTGAATAGTAATCTGTTTGAAAAATCATTCCCGCAATCTGCACGCCCACTTTGCGGTATATTTCTTCCGAATTTGTTTGCGTAGCCCACTACGGCGCCTTCATGCTACGGTGCCCTCATCCGGACGAAATCTTCCACAAATTGTGACGTACATCTTGCAGAAAGCCTTTTTTAAACATACTCTAGTTCATAAAAAATACATAAAAAGTTCATAAAAAATATATAATAATATGGTACATATTAAATATCCGAGTCGAATATGTATAATGGTTATAGTGCGAAGGTTGCATCATGAACATGATGCGCAAAAGAGAATCCGGTGAGAGTCCGGAACGATGCCGTCACTGTGTAAGGGAGCTGCTTCAGAGCCCACTGGGAAACCGGGAAGGGGGAGCAGTGTTGACCGAAGTCAGGAGAACTGCCTTGGCGTGGAATCTTAGGTCTGCGGTACACAGAACCTGTATTCTCATAACGATACATGAATATTTCCTGAATGTTTTTTGGAAGAAAAGTGTGTATATGAGAATGTGTGCAGTCGCAGAAAATGCGGCTGTTTTTATGCAATGGGAGATTGGTGCTAGATTTCCCATGGGATTCTTTATACGTGATTCTATCCGGAAATACAAAAAAAAGAGGAAAAAGAAATGAAAAGAAAATCTTTATTAGCAATCCTTCTTGCAGCTTCTATGGCAGCAAGCATGACAGCAGCAACAGCAACTGTTGCATTTGCAGAGACAGAGGAAGCAGCAGAGGAGACAACAGATGATGCTGAGGCAGCTGACGATGCAGAAGCAGCTGATGATGCTGAGACAACAGACGATGCAGAAGCAGCTGATGACACTGCAGATGCAGATAAGGAAGCGGCTGATAAAGTAGCAGCACTTATCGATGCTATTTATGTTCAGGAGAGAACAGATGATACAGATAAGCAGTGCAAGGAAGCTAAAGAAGCATGGGATGCCCTTACAGATGCTCAGAAAGAGCTTGTAGAGGGAGAAGAGGCAAGCCCAGAGTATTTCGGACGTGATACAGGTGATGCTTCCAAGGATGATCCTCGTAATCAGGACGAGATCGGTGAGAATGAGCTTCTTGTAGTAAGCTTTGGTACATCCTTTAACGACAGCCGTGCAGAGGATATTAAGGGAATCGAGGATGCTCTTGCAGAAGCATTCCCGGATTGGTCTGTAAGAAGAGCATTTACCGCTCAGATCATTATCAACCATGTACAGGCAAGAGATGATGAGCAGATTGATAATATGCAGCAGGCACTTGACCGTGCAGTAGCAAATGGTGTTAAGAACCTTGTAGTTCAGCCTACACACCTTATGCATGGTGCTGAGTACGATGAGATGGTAGAAGCTATTGATGCTTACAAAGATAAATTTGAATCTGTAGCAATCGCTGAGCCAATGCTTGGTGAGGTTGGCGATGACGCTACCGTTATCAACGATGACAAAGCTGCTGTTGCTCAGGCAATCACAGATGAAGCTGTAAAAGAAGCTGGATATGACAGCATGGAAGCAGCTGCAGAAGATGGAACCGCATTTGTATTCATGGGACATGGTACTTCCCATACAGCAAACGTTACATATGACCAGATGCAGACACAGATGGATAACCTTGGATTCACAAACGCATTCATCGGTACTGTAGAAGGTGAGCCAGAGGATACAGCTTGTGATGAAGTTATCAATAAAGTAAAAGATGCCGGATTCAAGAAAGTAATCCTTCGTCCGCTTATGGTTGTTGCTGGTGACCATGCAAACAATGATATGGCTGGTGATGATGATGACTCCTGGAAGAGCATGTTCGAGGCTTCTGGAGATTTCGATGAGATTGACTGCCAGATCGAAGGTCTTGGAAGAATTGACGCTGTTGAGCAGCTTTATGTAGCTCATACTCAGGCAGCTATTGATTCCATCACGAAATAATTATCTTGGTATAAATTGTTATTGCAACAGAACAAAAGCAGCTGCTCCTACACTGTGGGGCAGCTGTTTGAGTAATAAAACAAATACGGCACACACAAGTGCACCGTAAATAAAGAAAAAGCAAGGAGAGTTATTATGAAACGTTCATTAGTCATTTTATTAACAGCTGTAAGTATTTCCGCTATGACAGCGGGAACTGCATTCCCAGCATTTGCAGAAGCAACAGAGGCTGAGGCAGAGAAAACCACAGATGGTGCAGAGAATGCCGCAGACAGCGAACTTGAAGACGGTGTTTATGGTGTAGAGTTTGACACAGACAGCAGTATGTTCCATGTAAATGAGGCTTGCAACGGAAGAGCTACCCTCACTGTAAAGGATGGTAAAATGACCGTTCATATTACTCTCGTTTCCAAGAATATTGAGAATGTTTTCCTTGGAACAGCAGAGGATGCACAGAAAGACGGTGCTGAACTGATTCAGCCTACTATTGATAAGGTAACTTACAGCGATGGCATGACAGAGGAGGTTTATGGATTCAATGTTCCAGTAGAGAAGCTGGATGAAGAATTTGACCTGGCAATTATTGGTAAAAAGGGCAAATGGTATGACCATAAGGTAAGCGTTACGGATGTGCAGGAGCAGACTGAGGAAGAAAAAAATGCAGTTGAGATCGGTGAGGAAGAGAAAAGCGAAGATGCTGATACAACTATAGATGCAGCTGCCGAGGAAGAGAATAAGGATTGATCAATAATCTGAAAGGGACATCACATGAGCGAAAACGGTTCATGCGATGTCCCTTTTTATATTTATTTTGTTTTGCCCTCACCGGCAAAATATTCTTTTGTCAGTTTCACAACTGTACCGGAAAGCAGGAACAAAGCAATCAGGTTGGGAATTGCCATAAGACCGTTAAATGTCTCAGCAATGCTCCACATCAGTCCAAGGTTGGCAGTTGCGCCAAGGATGGCAACCAGGGAATAAATAACCATAAATGGTTTGATCACTTTTTCAGAGAACAGGAACTCAATGCAACGGGCACCGTAAAGTCCCCATCCGACTGCTGTGGAAAAAGCGAAGCAGCACATGGCAACTGCTGTAAAAATGGATACCCAGCTTCCATATGTAGAAGTAAATCCAAGGATAGTAAGCTCTGCGCCGGCTGCTTTTCCATAATCAACAGCAACGCCGCTGCAAAGGATAACCAGTGCAGTCAGTGTACAGATCACGATAGTATCTGTAAAGACTTCGAAAATACCGAACATACCCTGTTTTACAGGCTTTTTGGTATCTGCACACGCATGGGCAATGGATCCGGTACCAAGACCAGCCTCGTTAGAGAAGATACCACGGGAAACACCTTTTTTTAAACTGGTGAACATACTTAAAACAATGCCGCCTGTTACAGCTCTGGGCTGAAATGCCCCTCTGAAAATAGATGCGAATACAGCTGGTACATTCTGAATGTTCAGGAGGATAACTCCCAGTCCGAGAAGGATGTAAAGCAGAGCCATAAATGGAACCAGCTTTTCGGTAACATGGCCAATTCGTTTGATTCCGCCAAGAAGGATCATGGCAATTAGAATGGCAATTATGATTCCGATGATCAGGTTGGAAGTGGAAACGGCGCTTTCGCTGATCACGTTATAATTCAGCAATGCAGAATTGATCGCAGTGGTGATAGTGTTGACCTGTGTGGCGTTGCCGGTACCAAATACAGTGAGCACGCCGAATGCTGCGAACAGATAAGCCAGCCAATGCCATTTTTTGCTAAGCCCGTTCTTGATGTAATACATGGGACCGCCTACCAGTTCGCCGTTGGCATTGATCTCGCGGTAGTGTACCGCCAGGGTGACCTCAGCATATTTGGTACACATGCCAAACAGTGCAGAAACCCACATCCAGAATATGGCTCCGGGACCGCCGATTGCGATAGCGCCTGCTACGCCGGCAATATTGCCAGTACCAACCGTGGCTGCAAGTGCTGTACACACTGCCTGGAAAGGCGTGATAGCACCGTCAGATGCGTCGCGTTTGCGGAAAATACGTCCAAGGGTTGTTTTGATTGCGTAGGGGAATTTGCGAATCTGAAGAAAATTGGTGCGGATACTAAGATAAAGACCAACTCCGAAAATACAGACCATTGCAGGAACGCCCCAGATAAAATTATTTACAGCGGTGTTGATGGTTTCGATTATTTGCAGCATAAAATACCTCTCTGGAAGTTTTTTTTGATGTATGCGAACGGAACTTCTTCCATGTCACACACATTATTAAACTGGTGCAGCCAGAGCCTGTTTGAAAAATCATTCTTGCAATCTGCACGCCCGCTTTGTGGGAAATTTTGCTCGAATTCAGTTGCTGTAGCCTGCCACGGCGCCCTCATCCGAGCAAAAACTCCCACAAATTGTGACGCACATCTTGCAAAAAGCTTTTTTCAGATATGCTCTGGAGCTTCATTTATGTGAAGACATGACAACTACTGCACCATATTTAGCGGATAAAATTTGTCTTGATCTTATCTTCCGCCTGAGGAACTGCAATACCTGCCGCTTTCCCTGCTTCCAGGGATTTCAGAAGCCATGCCATATTGTTTCCAAGTGAGCGCATGATCTGAAGTCCTTCTTCATCCTGTGCAACTTCTGCAGGAGTATTTCCGTGAACCATGTTCCAGTAGTTAGCAGATACAACAGGCATTTCATGATAGCTGAAATATTTCTGAAGAACGTCTAAAGTAGCTGTGGTGCCGGCTCTTCTTGCAGAAGCAACTGCTGCAGCTGGTTTGTGGAGCATGTCTTTGCCTGCCATGGAGCAAAGCTTATCCATAAATTCAATGATCTGTCCGGATGGGGAAGCCCAGTATACCGGAGAACCAACTATAAGCGCATCTGCTTCCTTTAATTTCGCAGCGGCGGCTTTTACATTATCTGTATCCGGATTTCCAGCCTGGAAAATCTCAGTATCAATTCCATTATGATTCAGTGCTTTTGCCACTTCACTAAGTGCCGTGAACGTACAGCCTTCCTTGCGCGGGCTGCCGTTTAAGAGTAAAACCTTCATGTTTTTCATCCTTTCTGAAGTAAGTTATATCAGACTGCGATAGCCGCAATCCGTATGCATCATCTCTCTAAAGCGGTAATGTATCTTCTTATTATACGATAGAAATAGTTGGATTTCAAGAGAATGGTTTTATTTTAAAAACACAATATGTTCACAATTTAAGATTATAATAAAAATATTTGAACTATTCAGCAAATATTATTCCGCAAGGTATTTTATGTGAATCTGGCTCACATAAAAATCGAAATCTTCGGCGCCCCACTTTGCGGTATATTTTGCCTGAATTGGTGAATGGTTATAAACATTTATTATGCGACAGAAAGGAAGTAGTAAGTGCTTCAGATCAAAGACATACACAAAGAATACAGAACAGGAAATTTGGTACAGCGTGCCCTGGACGGAGTGAGCCTTAGTCTTCGGGACAATGAATTTGTGGCAATTCTTGGTCCCAGCGGTTCGGGAAAAACCACTCTTCTGAATATTATTGGTGGTCTTGACCGGTACGATAGTGGCGATCTGATCATCAATGGGATTTCTACGAAAAAATATAAAGACAGGGACTGGGACTCTTATCGAAATCATACCATAGGATTTGTGTTTCAGAGTTATAATCTGATCCCACACCAGACAGTTCTTGCAAACGTGGAGCTTGCCCTTACCATTTCCGGTGTATCAAAAAGTGAGCGGAGACGCCGTGCAAAAGAAGCTCTGGAAAAAGTAGGCCTTGGTGCCCAGATCCACAAAAAGCCAAGTCAGATGTCAGGCGGTCAGATGCAGCGAGTGGCAATTGCCAGAGCACTTGTAAATGACCCGGAAATTCTACTTGCAGATGAGCCAACAGGAGCCCTGGATTCAGATACCAGTGTACAGGTTATGGATCTTTTGCAAGAGGTCGCAAAGGAACGATTGGTAGTAATGGTCACCCATAATCCGGAGCTTGCCCAGCTTTATGCCACCAGGATCGTGACGGTAAAAGATGGGCGGATCCTTTCTGATACAGATCCGTTTGTGATAGACAGCGAGAGCATGGCACTTCCTGTTCACAAGAATATGGGAAAATCCTCCATGTCCTTTTTTACTGCACTTTCCCTTAGCTTTCAGAATCTGAAGACCAAGAAAGCCCGGACCTTACTTACTTCTTTTGCAGGCTCCATCGGTATTATCGGAATTGCGCTGATCCTTTCCATATCAAATGGTGTAGACAAATACATTACAAATATGGAAGAAGAAACACTTTCAGAATATCCGTTGCAGATACAAAGCACAGGAGTGGATCTTACCTCTATGATGATGGGAGCAGCCACAGCGCAGAGTGGGAAAAAGGATAGGGAAGTAGGAGTTGCCCAGATGGTGACTAATATGTTCTCCAAAATGAATTCCAATGATCTGGAGTCTCTGAAGGTTTACCTGGACAGTAATGAAAGCAGCATTTCCCAGTATGCAAATTCGGTGGAGTATACGTATTCTGTTTCTCCCCAGATTTTTCTGGAAAATGGAAAAAATATCCGACAGGTAAATCCGGACAAATCTTTTTCGGCTATGGGTTTGGGCTCTGGTTCCTCCAACAGCATTATGTCTTCTACCATGAGCACTGATGTTTTTCATGAAATGCCGGAAGATGCTGATCTTTATAAGGATCAATATGACGTGAAAGCGGGAAGATGGCCTGAAAATTATAAAGAATGTGTACTGGTGCTTACTTCACAGGGCGATATCAGTGATTTCCTCCAGTACACTCTTGGGCTTCGGGACGGTAAGGAACTGGATGATATGGTTCAGAAATTTATGGCAGAAGAGGCAGTGGAAACGCCAGAAAACGAGGGTCCATACACCTATGATGAAATCCTGGGGAAGAAATTTAAGCTGGTAAACAGTACCGATTATTATGAATATGATGAAGAATATAAGGTCTGGAAGGATAAATCAGACAACAGCTCTTATATGAAAAAACTGGTGAAAAACGGAGAAGATCTGACAATTGTGGGAATTGTCCAGCCTGTGGAAGGTGCCACTGCTTCCATGCTCACTGCAGGAATCTGTTATACCCCGGAGCTTACCAGACATGTGATTGAGAAGGCCGCTTCCAGTGAAATTGTGAAGCAGCAGCTGGCGGATGAAAAGATAAATGTTTTTACCGGAGAGGAATTTGGAAAAGAAGACAATGAGAACAGTAAGTTTGACATGGAATCCCTTTTTTCCATTAACGCGGATGCCCTGCAGGAGGCCTTTCAGGTAGATCTCAGTGGATTTAATATGGACCTGTCCAGTCTTTCGGGGCTGTCCTCCGGATTGAATGTGGAAATGCCGGATATGCCTGACATGTCAGCTCTGGCTGGAAATATAAATCTGGATGAGAGCAGTATGCCGGATCTTTCCAAGCTTATCAAGCTGGATGACCTTGATCTGGATCTTTCCCATATGATTGATCCGGAAGAAATTCTGAAAAATCTTCCGGTAGACCAGGTTCCGGATATGAGTCAGGCACTGAAGTCAGTGAAGTTTGATTTTACAGAAGAAAAAGTAACTGCCCTGTTAAAAGATGTTCTTACAGGCTATCAGGAAAGTATTAAAGACAAACCGGAAGCCGATATGGATAAAATGCAGGCAGCATTGAAGCAGTATCTGACATCAAAAGAGATGAACGAACGTCTGTGCAAGGATCTGCAGGAGCTGGTGAAAAATAACGTGAACGTGGATATGTCTTCGGAAAAACTGATCGCAGTGGCTGTGGGGCTGATGAACCAGTATCAGGAGTATGCCAAGGCAAATGGTATCACCCAGACAGATGTGGCCAGCATTCTTGCCTTTTTAAGTCAGGGAGAAATCCAGCAGCAGATCAAAGAGGAAGCAGAGAATCTGGTTAAAAACAGCGTGACAGTGAATATTACCACAAAACAGATACAGGATCTTCTTTTGCAGGACGTTGTAGCTGCTTATCCGGAGTATGCCAGGAATAATTCCCTTCCGGACCCGGCTAATCTGGGAACCTATTTTCTGGAATATATGCAGACAGAGGATGGGCAGAATCGTCTCATGAATGGACTTATGACTCTTGTGGATACCAGCGAGGTGCAGACGCAGTTTTCCCAGGCAATGGAAACTTACATGAAAGCCATGATGACTTCTTTCACTGATGCGATCACAAAGGGGATTGAGTCAAAATTCACAGAGATAATGGAACAGGTGGAAAAACAGCTTACGAAGGGAATCCAGACTGCTATGGAGCAGATGATTGGAAATATCAGCTCCGGTATGCAGGAGGCGATGCAGTCTGTGATGACCAGCGTGTCATCCAGTATTACTTCTGCAATGAGCCAGGCTATGAGCGGACTTGGCGGATTGGGAAGCGGCATGGGAAATATGGAAGATGCGCTTTCCATTGATCCGGAGGCTTTTGCAAAAGCAATTCAGATGAACATGAATGAGGACGACCTCTCAGAGCTCATGATGTCCCTGCTGTCATCTGAAAATTCTTCTTATGACGGAAATCTGAAAAAGCTTGGATATGCAGATCTAAATGTTCCTGGCGGAATTAATATCTATCCAAAGGATTTTGAAAGTAAATCAGAAATTGTAGGTATTCTGGATCAGTATAACGCGGATATGGAAGCGGCAGGAGAGGATGAGAAGGTGATCACTTATACGGATCTTGTGGGAACGCTGATGTCGTCAGTTACGAATATTGTAAATATTATCAGTTATGTTCTGGTGGCTTTTGTAGCGATTTCCCTTGTGGTTTCTTCCATTATGATCGGTGTTATCACGTATATCAGTGTTCTGGAGAGGAAAAAAGAAATTGGTATTCTAAGAGCGATTGGTGCTTCCAGGCACAACGTGTCACAGGTGTTCAATGCGGAGACGTTTATTATCGGATTTTGCGCAGGTGCTATGGGGATTGGAATTACATTGCTTCTTCTCATTCCTGCGAACAGCATTATCCGGTCACTGGCTGACGGAGTGAATGTGAAGGCGGCTCTTCCTCCTGTAGCAGCAGTAGTTCTGATCGGACTGAGCGTGGTTCTGACTCTTCTTGGCGGACTGATCCCATCAAGAAAAGCTGCTAAAAGTGATCCGGTGACAGCGCTTCGAACTGATTAAAATAACAGAATTTGATGACTGATTTTGACCATCATTATAAAATACAGAAAAATGCAGGGTTCAGGTTGGGGCACAGCCTGATATCTGCATTTTTTTGTGATTTATGGATATTACTATTCGTACAGCCAATAGTAAATAACCGCTATATTGACCTGTCTGATCTGTCATATACTGCGCCAATGTGGCTGATACTTAATTTTCACTGTACTGGAGCGCGTCTGAAAAATCATTCCCGCAATCTGTACGCCCCACTTTGCGGTATGTTTCGCCCGAATTCGGTTGCCGTAGCCTGCTACGACGCCCTCATCCGGACAAAATCTCCCACAAATTGTGACGTACATCTTGCAGAAAGCTTTTTTGAACATGCTCTGGCACATCGTTGCATATAAAAAATCAAAAACAGTCAAAATAATTCATATTTGTGCAATTGTAATAAATCATAAGTGAAAATCTTGTGAAAAAGATTGATTGACTTTGACTGTATATGAAAGTATAATAAGCACAACAAATCAAAAACAAGCAAAAATAAGCAGGAGGCAGAAATGATTTACACTGTGACTTTTAATCCGTCACTGGATTACATCGTGTCGGTAGAGAACTTCCAGCTTGGTCTTACCAATCGAACCAGTTCGGAGATGCTTTTGCCGGGAGGCAAGGGAATTAATGTTTCTACAGTTCTTATGAATCTGGGAATTGAGAGTACAGCCCTTGGATTTACAGCCGGATTTACCGGAGATGAGATTATCCGGCGTCTTGAGGAGATGGGGGTGAGGAATGGTTTCATCCAGGTAGGGGAAGGCTTTTCCAGAATCAATCTGAAGCTGAAGAGTATAGACGGTACAGAAATCAATGGACAGGGACCGAAGATTGGAACTGATAAGGTGGATCTGCTGATGAAGCAGTTAGGAGAGCTTGGACAGGGCGATGTACTTTTCCTTTCCGGAAGCATTCCATCATCCATGCCGGATGATGCCTACCAGAAGATCATGGCTATGCTGGACGGCAGAGGTGTAAGAATCGCAGTGGACGCGACGAGAGATCTTTTGATGAAGGTTCTCCCCTATCATCCATTTCTAATTAAGCCAAATAACCATGAACTTGGTGAGATCTTCGGTGTGGAACTGAAAGACCGCCAGTCCGTGATCCCATATGGTAAGAAACTCCAGAAGATGGGAGCTGTGAATGTACTGATCTCCATGGCAGGAGAAGGCGCGGTCCTTATTGCTGAGAATGGAGACGTTTATGAGGAGCCTGCACCGAAAGGCAAGCTGATCAATGGTGTTGGAGCCGGAGACTCCATGGTTGCCGGATTTATGGCAGGATATATGGAGAAGCAGGATTATGAATATGCGTTCCACATGGGAATCGCAGCTGGAAGTGCCAGTGCGTTTTCTGAGAATCTTGCTACCAGAGAAGAGATTGAAGCTGTATATCAGCAGATCACAGGAAAGGATCAGGAGGAAAGGAAGAAATGAGGATCACAGATTTACTGGACGTAAGAAGTATTTCGTTAAATGCTGCTCCAGCAGATAAGTCTCAGACTCTGGATGCAGCGGTTTCCCTTATGACCAGAAGTGGCAAGATTAATGATGAGGAAGCGTACCGTAAGCAGGTCTATGCCAGAGAGGAAGAAAGTACCACAGGAATCGGGGAGGGAATCGCCATTCCTCATGGTAAATGTGATGCAGTAGAGAAACCAGGACTTGCCGCTATGGTGATCCCGGGAGGGGTTGACTTTGACTCTCTTGACGGAGAGCCGGTTACCTTGCTGTTTCTTATTGCTGCGCCGAATACAGAGGATAATGTTCATCTGGATGTGCTCAGCAAGCTTTCCATGATGCTGATGGATGAGGAATTTACCAAGAGCCTTCGTGCTGCGAAGACACCAGAGGAATTTCTTGCGATCATTGATCAGGCAGACGAGGAGAAGAAAAGCGTAGATGAGCGTCTGGCCGATATGGGAGAGGCTGAAGCGGATCAGTTTAAGATTCTGGCTGTTACTTCCTGCCCTACAGGAATTGCCCACACCTACATGGCAGCAGAAGGAATTGAGAAGGCTTCCAAGGCGAAGAACTGCTTTGTGAAGATTGAGACAAGAGGATCTGGCGGAGCTAAGAATGTGCTTACAGAGCAGGAGATTCAGGATGCAGACTGCATTATCGTTGCAGCCGATGCTCAGGTTCCAATGGATCGTTTCGATGGCAAGAAGGTGATTCAGCGTCAGGTTTCTGACGGAATCAATAAGGCTGATGAGCTTGTAGAGCTTGCTATGTCTGGAAACGTACCGGTTTATCACAGTGGAAATGCATCAGCCTCATCACAGAGTCAGAATAAGACCGGCGGCAGTGTGGGACACAAGATTTACACCCAGCTGATGAATGGTGTTTCCCATATGCTTCCGTTTGTAGTTGGCGGTGGTATTCTGATCGCCATTGCCTTTTTGATCGATGGTCTTATGGTAGATATGAATGCCCTGGATGTAGCCGAGCGCTCTAATTTTGGGTCTATTACTCCGGCGGCAGCTATGTTCAAACAAATCGGTGATGTGGCATTTGGTTTTATGCTTCCGGTTCTGGCGGGATTTATTGCCATGGCAATCGGTGACAGACCGGCACTTGCACTTGGCTTTGTGGGTGGAATGATGGCACACAGCGGAACTTCAGGTTTCCTTGGTGCTCTGGTAGCTGGTTTTGCAGCAGGATATATTATTCTGGGACTTCGTAAGGTATGTGAGAAGCTTCCGGAAGCTCTTGAGAAGATCGCACCGGTTCTGATTTATCCGGTTGTTGGTATTCTGCTCATGGGACTTCTGATGCTGTTTGTTGTAGAGCCCATCATGGGGGGTATCAATACAGCACTGAATAACGGACTTACCTCCATGGGAAGCTCCAGCAAGATCATTCTTGGACTGATCCTTGGCGGAATGATGGCAATCGACATGGGTGGTCCGTTTAACAAGGCTGCATATGTATTTGGTACTGCAGCGATTGCAGCTGGTAACTATGATATTATGGCAGCCGTTATGGTTGGTGGTATGGTTCCGCCATGCGCTATCGCACTTGCCACCCTTCTTTTCAAAGACAGATTTACAAAGGAAGAAAGAGAATCCGGTCCGACCAACTTTATTATGGGACTTGCATTTATCACAGAGGGAGCCATTCCTTTCGCAGCAGCTGATCCGCTTCATGTGCTTCCGGCATGTATTATTGGATCTGGTCTTGCAGGTGCAATGTCCATGGCATTTGGATGTACTTTAATGGCACCTCACGGTGGAATCTTTGTAGTTCCGGTAATGGGAAATGCAGTGCAGTATGTGAGTGCACTGGTAGTGGGAACTGTTGTTTCCGCAGTGCTCCTGGGAGTTCTGAAGAGGAAAAAGGCCTGACAATGGATGTTAAAACACACTCAAAGCTATCTGCAGCGGAATGAATGGTAAGCATGCCTGGAAAAGAGATGCAGGTATAATCGTGTTATTGCGAGCAGAGTGAACTGTAATATAATCGTGAACAGTGATTGACACAGAATGTGAAATCCGATATAAAGAAATTAAATAATAAGAAAATCAATAGAGACCAAAGATAAAAAGAAAAATGGAGGAATGAATCATGAGAGAATTTAAGTATGTTGTAACAGACCCGGAAGGAATCCACGCACGTCCAGCAGGAGAGCTTGTAAAAGCAGTAAAGGCTTTTTCTTCTGATATCAAGATCGCAAAGGGCGGCAAGGCTATGAACTGTAAGGCAATCTTCGGAATTATGGGACTTGCAGTAAAGAAAGGCGATGAGGTTACTCTTACATTTGAAGGCGCAGACGAAGACGCTGCATATGAGGCAGTGAGCAAATTCATGCAGGAAACTCTGTAAGACAGGAAGGGGACATACCTGCGGGTATGTCCCTGTTTGTTTGTAAACAGCCTGTCAAAGTGATATTTGCGTGAGTCTTTGGTAAGTATCACGAGAACGGGAAATGCTGTAAGGAGCGTTTGGTCTCCTGTCAGCAGATCAAATAAGTGGGAGAGAAAAAATGCAGATATATAATGGAAAAAGTGTTTTCGGTGGTATTGCCATCGGTAAGATCAGCGTATATCAGAAAAAAGAGCAGCAGGTTAAGCGTGTGAAGATTGATGATCCGGAACAGGAGATGGCGCGCTATGAGAAAGCTAAGGCAGAAGGGATTAAACAGCTTCAGGGACTTTACGATAAGGCCTTGAGAGAAGTCGGGGAAGCCAATGCAGCAATCTTCGAAGTTCATCAGATGATGATGGAGGACGATGGATATAATGAATCTGTAGAGAATATCATTCGCAGCCAGGGCGTAAATGCAGAGTATGCAGTGGCAACTACAGGTGACAATTACGCGCAGATGTTTTCTGTAATGGATGACGATTATATGAGAGAGCGTGCGGCAGATGTTCGTGATATTTCTGAGCGGCTTCTCACCATTTTAAATGGAGAAGAGATAGGGGCTGTAGATGCAGACGAGCCGAAGATCATCGTGGCAGAGGATCTGGCGCCATCAGAGACTGTACAGCTGGATAAGGGTAAAGTTCTTTCTTTTGTTACAGTGAAAGGTTCCTTGAATTCCCATACAGCGATTCTTGCAAGGACCATGGCGATTCCTGCACTTGTAAATACTTCCGTGTCTCTTGAGAGTGAGATTGATGGCAGACTTGGAATTGTAGACGGTGCAAACGGTACATTTTATGTAGATCCGGATGAGGCGACTCTGGCAGAGATGAAGAAGCGCCAGGAAGAAGATCTTTCCAGAAAGCAGCTTCTTTTGACCCTTAAAGGAAAAGAGAACGTTACTCTTGACGGACAGAAAGTAATGCTGTACGCTAATATTGGCAACATCAAGGATCTGGCAACAGTCATTCAGAATGATGCCGGTGGAATCGGTCTTTTCAGAAGTGAGTTTATTTATCTGGAAAAAGAAGATTTCCCAACAGAGGAAGAACAGTTCCAGATTTACAGACAGGTTGCACAGACTATGGCAGGCAAGAGAGTGATCATCCGTACACTGGACATTGGTGCAGACAAGCAATGCGATTATTTCCACATGGAGCATGAAGAGAATCCGGCACTGGGATGCAGGGCAATCCGTATCTGTCTGACAAGACCGGAGATTTTCAAGACACAGCTTCGTGCTTTATTCCGTGCCAGTGCATTTGGCAAGATCGCAATTATGTATCCTATGATCACCAGCGTACAGGAAGTGCGTGAGATCAAGGGAATCGTAGAGGAAGTGAAAGCGGAGCTTACCTCTCAGGGCGTAGAGTTTGGTAATCCGGAACAGGGAATTATGATTGAGACTCCGGCAGCAGCAATCATCAGTGATGATCTTGCGAAAGAGGTTGATTTCTTCAGCATCGGAACCAACGATCTCAGCCAGTATACTATGGCAATCGATCGTCAGAATCCTCAGCTTGACCTGTTTTTTGATCCTCATCACCCGGCAGTGCTGCGCATGATCTCCCTGGTTGTGGAGAATGCACATAAAGCTGGTATCTGGGCTGGAATCTGTGGAGAACTTGGTGCTGACCAGTCACTTACAAAAGAGTTTCTGGCAATGGGAGTGGACGAGCTTTCTGTTTCACCGGGAAGTATTCTTCCACTGCGTAAGATCATTCTGGAAACCAATGTTACAGATTATAAGGCGGGAAAAGAATGTTAACACAGCAGCGACATGAGATCATTTTGGAGCTTCTGAGAGAGAAAGGAAGTATTACTGTCACAGAAGTGAAGGATCTTTTAGATACATCAGAGTCAACAGTGAGAAGAGATATCACTGCACTGGATAAGGAAGGCAAGCTGGAGAAAGTCTTCGGCGGTGCCGTGGAACTGAAGGAGCGGGTAACTGCATATGAATATTCAGTTGCCGAGAAAATGGGACTGAAGCTGGAAGAGAAGGACCGGATCGCAAAATATGCAGCAGGTCTTATCCAGGATGAGGATTTTGTCTATATTGATGCAGGTACTACTACTGGGGATATCCTGAAGTTTCTTAAGGTTACAAGGGCAGTATTTGTTACCAATGCAGTGGTACATGCCCAGACACTGGCAGGAAGAGGCTTTAAGGTTCTTCTTGTAGGTGGAGAGCTGAAGAGCACTACAGAAGCAGTAATTGGTAATCAGGCTATGAACACAATTCGTGGTTATCATTTTACCAAAGGCTTTTTTGGAACCAATGGACTTACCAGAAAGAGTGGCTGTACTACCCCGGATGCCAATGAAGCGGCAGTTAAAGCTGCTGCCATGGAGCAGTGCAGGGAGTGCTATGTGCTCTGCGATAGTTCAAAGTTTGATAATATCAGTTCTGTGACTTTTGCAGATTTTTACAGATCTACGATAATTACAGACAGGATTCCGTCTGGCTATGAAGATTGTGCCAATATTATAGAAGTACAGAAGGAGCAGAAATAGAACATTTGAGAAGAGAAGTTTAGTTCCGTTTTTTGATAACTTTCCGGAAGGTCTGTGTGGTCTGTTGAAGGCGTGAGAACAAACCATATTATGCAGTTTACAGGAATGATTTTTTAACATACTCTGGATAAAGTGTTCCTTTCATAGTATAATAGTCCACAGGATTTCTGACAGATAAAGGTTGGGAGTTCTGTGGACTTTTTTATGGAATAGAAAATATGTTGAAATCCTCTGTGAGGCAGTAGGTGGATTTTTATTAGAATACGTGAGGTAAAGCTATGATAAAACTGATTGCATCAGATTTGGATGGTACACTTCTGAAAGAAGGCACCATGGATATTAACCCGGAGATTTATGACATTATCCGAAAGCTGAAGGCTAAGGGAATTGTATTTGCAGCTGTCAGTGGCAGAGAATATGACAGTATAGAAAGAGTGTTTGCACCTGTGAAAGATGATATTTATTTTATTGCAGGAAACGGTGGAATCATTTCTTATCAGGGAGAGATTATTGAAAAAATGGCAATTCCTGCCGATATACTCAAAGAGGTTGTGGAGTATGTGAGAGCCCAGGAGGGCGCTTCTTTTATGACAGCAGGTAGTGCCCAGGCATATGTGGAGCGGGCAGACCAGGCTTTCGTGAAGAAACTTCGGGAAGGGTATAAGCTTCATGTAAATGAAGTGGACAATGTATTGAATGTCCCGGAGACTATGACAAAAGTTGCCATGTACAACGAAGAAGTGGATGCAGCTGTAGGAGCAGAGGAAGCGAAGCGGCGTTTTGGAGATAAGATTCAGATCATGGCTTCCGGTGATTACTGGGTGGATTTCGTGGATGTGCATTCCGGAAAAGGAAATGCTCTTCAGAAACTTTGTAACCGTCTTGGAATTACGAAGAGAGAAGAGGTTGTTGCTTTCGGAGATAACTGCAATGATGTGAGCATGCTGCTGGAAGCTGGAAAGAGCTATGCAGTTACTACTGCCCGCGAGGAAGCCAAGCAGGCCGCCAGATACGTACTGGAGAAACCAGGTCCGGACAGCGTACTGAATGTATTAAAAATGATTTTGGAGTTATAAGAGAAAAGAAGAATAAAGAAGAATAAAGAAATGGGAGTACATTCAATTTTGTAATTCCATTGGAGAAATCTTTGATATTGTAGTGGAAGATATGATTCATCAATCAAAGGGATTACAGGGATAAAAAATCCGGGCTGTGTGGAGCAGTCCGGATTTTTGTGGGGCAAAATCAGGCAAGAATCCTTCCATCTGTGGAGATGGTGTACACCTGCCATGGAAGAAATTTTCCGCTGGCTTTCATGGCATTTATGGCTGCATTCTGGATTCCGCCGCAGCATGGAACTTCCATACGCACGATGGTAACACTCTTGATATTGTTCTGACGGATGATTTCGGTGAGCTTTTCGCTGTAATCTACAGAGTCCAGTTTCGGACAGCCGATAAGAGTAATCTTACCTTTGATAAAATCCTGATGGAAGTTAGCGTAAGCATAGGCTGTGCAGTCTGCAGCAATAAGAAGGTCAGCATCGTCAAAATATGGAGCATTGATGGGAACTAACTTAATCTGTACCGGCCACTGTTGAAGCTGGGAGTGTGCTTCCAGCTTTTTCTTATTTTCCAGAACTGCGGTTTCGTCGTAAGCAGCTGCCTCCTTTTCTACAAAAGAAATGGCATTTGTTGGACAGGCAGGGAGGCAGTCGCCCAGACCGTCGCAGTAATCTTCACGAAGCAGTTTTGCTTTACCATCTATAATTCCAATTGCACTTTCGTGGCAAGCGCGGGCACAGAGCCCGCAGCCGTTACATTTTTCTTCATCTATATGAATGATTTTTCTGATCATGAGAGTATCCTCCTTATCCCAACAACGTTTTCAAGTCTTCCTCTGGCGTAGTAATCGCAGCGATCCCAAAGTTTTCTACCAGATAATTGAGCACATTCTGTGATAAAAATGCCGGAAGGGTCGGGCCAAGACGGATGTTTTTGATTCCAAGGTGAAGCAAGGTAAGCAGAATGGAAACTGCTTTCTGCTCATACCAGGAGAGCACCATGGAAAGAGGAAGCTCATTTACCCCACATCCAAATGCTTCTGCAAGAGCGCCTGCAACCTTGATCGCGCCGTAAGCATCGTTGCACTGTCCCATATCCATCAGTCTTGGAAGCCCACCGATGGTTCCAAGGTCCAGGTCGTTAAATCTGTATTTTCCGCATGCAAGTGTAAGAATTATGGAATCAGAAGGAGACTGCTTTACAAAATCGGTATAGTAATTGCGTCCGCTTCTTGCGCCGTCGCAGCCTGCTACCAGGAAAAAGTGACGGATAGCACCTGCTTTTACAGCATCAATTACCTGATCTGCAACGCCAAGAATGGTTCCATGGGAGAAGCCGGTTGTAACGGAAGTTCCGCCGTTGATTCCGGTAAAATGCTGATCTTCCTGATATCCGCCAAGCTCCAGGGCACGCTGGATAACTGGTGTGAAATCTTTTTCTTCATTAATGTGAACAGTTCCAGGGAAAGTGACAGTTCCTGTAGTAAATACCCGGTCCATGTAGCTTGGTTTCGGCGGCATCAGGCAGTTGGTGGTAAAAAGAACAGGAGCTGGAAGTTCTGCAAATTCTTTTTGCTGGTTCTGCCATGCAGTACCGAAGTTTCCTTTCAGGTGACTGTACTTTTTCAGTTCCGGATAAGCATGGCAGGGAAGCATTTCACCGTGGGTGTAAATATTAATGCCTTTTCCTTCTGTTTGTTCCAGAAGAAGTTTTAGGTCATGCAGGTCGTGACCGGTAATGACGATGAATGGGCCTTTTTCCACAGTAAGAGGTACTGTAACAGGAGCTGGTGTGCCGTAGGTGGCAGTGTTGGCGCGGTCAAGAAGCTCCATGCAGGAGAGATTGTATTTGCCTGCTTCCATTATAATAGGAAGAAGCAGGTCCATATCCCAGTCCTCGCCCAGTGCAAAAAGTGCTTTTGCAAAAAATTCATTTACTTCTGTGTCAGTATATCCAAGTGTCATTGCATGGTAGGCATAAGCTGCCATTCCACGGATTCCAAAGAGAATCAGGGATTTCAGGGAACGGATGTCTTCCTGGGCGTTCCAGAGAAGCTTCATATCGTAGTCGTCGTTATGTCCGCAAGGGGAAGCACAGCCGCCACAGTCTGGGCGAAGCCGGGCTTTTTCCTGGTGGATGCTGTCTGTGATTTCTGCGATGGCTTTGTCATCGAAGCTTACGTTGGTAAGGGTAGCAAACAGACCTTCCACCATCAGTTTCCATGTGGTTTCTGCAAGTGGTGTATTCTCATCTGCTGCATGGGAGAGTCCGATGAGAGCTCCGGTAAGTTCATCCTGAAGTCTGGCCGTATCCGCGGTCTTTCCACAGACTCCTTTGGCACCTGTACAGCCGGTACATCCGGCAGTTTGTTCACACTGAAAGCAAAACATGTTCTGTTCCATAAATAGTTTCCTCCTGAATTTGATCATATTGTTCTATAAGGTATAAGTATTTCGTAAAAATAAGTTGATTGGGTTCTGAATGTTTTGTAATTGCAAAAGGAAAAGTAACAGGAAATTCTTTTCGTTTCGCATGAGAAAGTCAGAGATGGATAATTTATTTCTGCCTCCGTCCTTGACTTTGTACGCATACTATAATATAATCCAACCAACAAGTATGTTGTTATAACAACAAAAGGAGAAAAATGAATTATGAATTTCTTTCCAGGACTTTTCTCTTTCAGGGAACAAGTCCAGAAGAAACAAAGCACATGCTTTCCTGTCTGAAAGCCACTCCGCAAAGCTATGCCAAGGGCAGCACGATCTGGCAGGTGGGAGACCAGGTGAAGACGATGGGACTTGTGCTTAACGGCAGTGTTCATATTGAGAACATCGACATGATGGGAAACAAGAGTATTTTGAACCGGATCGCGCCAGGTCAGGTTTTCGGAGAGACATATGCCTGTATTCCAGGGGAAAAGCTGCTCATAGGGGTGACAGCTGCAGAGGACTGCCAGATCCTTTTTCTGGAGGTGGGAAAGATTTTTCGCACCTGTCCGGATACCTGCCCCTGCCATGAGAAACTGATCCGTAACATGCTGATGGTCATGGCGAAGAAGAACCTGGAACTTTCCAGAAGAAGCCTTCATACGGCACCGAAATCCATCCGGGGGAGGCTGCTTTCCTATTTTTCCCAAGAGATGGTGCAGCAGGGCAGCAGCCGGTTTATGATTCCCTTTAACCGGCAGGAACTGGCTGATTATCTTGGAGTAGACAGAAGTGCGCTTTCCAATGAGCTTGGAAAAATGCGAAAAGAAGGGATTATTGAAGTAAACAGAAACCAGATCCATTATCTGGAGCGTGTTTGAAAAAGGCTTTATAGCAGGAGGGAAAATTTAAAATGAATCTGACACCATATTTTAAAAGTATTATCGATCAGGATGTTGCATCCGTTGTCATCTGCAACCTGAAGCATGAAATTATCTACATGAATCCGAAGGCTGTGGAGAGTTATCATAAATGGGGTGGTGAGGCACTGCTTGGAAAAAGTCTTATGAATTGTCACAATCCGAAGTCAAAGGAAATAATTGAAAAAGTGGTTGCCTGGTTTGAAGAAGATAAGGAGCACAACCGGATCCATACTTTTTATAATGAGAAACAGGCGAAGGACGTATATATGGTGGCCCTGCGTGATGAGGATGGAGCTTTGATCGGCTATTATGAGAAGCATGAGTATCGGGCACGGGATGAGGAACCGTATTACAATTTCTGAAGCTAAAAACATGTTGCTGTCTATGACCTGACCGGCAGCACGCTTCGTGATGTACAGAAATCATGCATTCGCATGATTTTGCGCCGCAATTTTCGGGTTTTCTGTGAACAGGAACAAAAACATTAATTAAAAAATGAGTGGGAAAAGAAACTAGAGCGTGTTTGAAAAAGGCTTTCTGCAAGATGTGCGTCACAATTTGTGGGAGATTTTGCCCGGATGAGGGCGCCGTAGCGGGCTACGGCAACTGAATTCGGGCAAAATATACCGCAAAGTGGGGCGTGCAGATTGCAGGAATGATTTTTCAAACAGGCTCTAAGACGAGTGAAAACGACAGAGGCTTGTTTTAGTTTCTTTTAAGGCATAAAAAAAGTATATGAGTTTATTCGCAATCAGATAAACTTCATATACTTTTTCTTGTAATCCTGTCAGCTGAATACTGCAAATAATGCCCCAAAAAGTCCTGCACTTGCAGCGCCCATGATAAGACCAGCCAGAATGACACCAAGCATTACAGCCAGAACACTGGACTTAAAGTCCATGTCCAGAAGGCTGGCAGCCAGGGTTCCGGTCCAGGCACCTGTGCCGGGAAGAGGAATTCCTACGAAGAGCAGAAGCGCTACGAATAATCCTCGGCCGGCCTTTGCCTGAAGGGCCTTTCCTCCTTTTTCCCCTTTTTCAAGACAGAAGGTAAAGAAGCGCCCGATCACCGGTTTATCCTTGCCCCACTCCAGAACCTTGCGGGCGAAGAAATAGATAAACGGTACTGGAAGCATGTTTCCGATAATGGCGATAATGTACGCCGGAACCAGCGGAATTCCGAAGCCTACAGCATATGGGATCGCGCCTCGCAGCTCAATCAGCGGTACCATAGAAATAAGAAAAACGATTAGATAACTTTTCATGTTTAAAATCTCCTCTAATTTCAATCCAATAATATTCGACTTATTATACACGAAAAAAAATGAATTGAACAGGGCAAAAAAAGAAATTACTATATTAATACAGGAAAAAGAAAGCATTTATGCTAAATCATAGAAAAAGAAAGATTTTATGCCAAACCTATTGACAGAAGTTATTTAAATGCTATAATAAAAACAAACATATGAATAATTGTTCATATGAAAAAGAGAACATTTTCTAAAGGAGACCACTACCATGAAAAAAACTTACAAGATCGATGTTGACTGCGCAAACTGTGCAAACAAGATGGAGGAAGCTGCTAAGAACACTGCTGGTGTTAAGGATGCGACTGTAAACTTCATGACTCTGAAAATGATCGTTGAGTTTGAAGATGGACAGGAGCCGAAGGCTGTTATGCAGGAAGTCCTGAAGAACTGTAAGAAAGTAGAAGACGACTGCGAGATCTTCTTATAAAAACAATGAGGAAAAGCAGTTACTAGAGCGTGCTTGAAAAATCATTCCCGCAATCTGCACGCCCCACTTTGCAGTATATTTTGCCCGAATTCGGTTGCCGTAGCCCGCTACGGCGCCCTCATCCGGGC
>OLQG01000061.1_pt1 | contig 89356 bp, 80 predicted proteins | sample 1672221 | NCBI WGS metagenome assembly OLQG01 (sample SAMEA3136660, study PRJEB25190) | human gut metagenome | biome: human gut; feature: human-associated habitat; material: faeces | place: Austria | collected 2013
CGGCCCCCTTTCCTTTTTATGCGGGGCTATACATTTCGACAGCTACCGCCCTCGTCTTCTCCTTCGGGCCCCTCCCGAGCCCGCCCATGCGGCCTGCGGCACGAGGAGTTGCGGGTCTCTTTCCCAGCGCTTCTAGAATGTATCTTTCCTGTGCGCCTAAATGCTTCGCTGCGCTGTAGGATTTCCTTTTCTGAGCAAACCTTCGCTTCTCTCCTTTGTTCGTTCGCAATGTGCCCGCTAGAAGGGTGTAGTTTTGCGTGGTGGGATATTCATGAAGCGAATACGGCTTGCTTTTGCTATGCGGAGCGTGTCTTTTGATTCTTTGTTGCGCAGCTCGCTGTCGATGTGGTCTATTCCGTTTTGCTGGAAAGTTTTATCGGTAATCCTCATCGACGGAACTTGTGATTGCGCGTTTTGCGTCTATATTCTCTACGAGATCGAACAATTCGTCGCGTGAATGTACGTCGAGCTTCTTGTATAGATTGCGTATGTGGGTTTTCACGGTCTGTTCGGATATGAAGAGCTCGCTGGCGATTGCAGTGTTGCGTTTTCGTTGTGCAAGGAGCGTTAGGATTTCTTCCTCGCGCAGCGATAGACGGTAGTTCAGGGCAATTTCGCGACTACGGTTTTTTAGCAGGTCTTCGCGTACAATCTCTTCGGCTCGTTTTGCGTCAGAGGTTTTGATTCCGATGCCCCATTGCGCGGTAATGCTTCGCTCCGTCAGCAGGATGATGCTGCTGTCGATTCCGATTGACAATTCCAGAATGGGATCGCGTGCTTCGCGGCCAAGAGCATTGAATATCATTCTTACGCTGCGTTCGATGCAGAAGAGCCACAAAGCCGAAATGCCCTGGCGGTAGCACATGTTCGTCAGGATAATCATGAGCAAAATGGAGCATGCGGTGTAGGCTGCAGCTATGCACAATGCGGTAAATGTCTGATTGAAATTACCCACAACGGGTACGAATAAAAAGGCGGCAACGGCAAGAGGCAACGCCACGTGAAAGATTGCTGAGAAGTCGAATTTTCGTTTGCGCAAGGCCACGCCAAAGAAAACGAACGCACCTATCGCCAAGACACCCGGCGATGAATGGGGACCGAATATTGAGGTGGTGAGTTGCGATTGCGCGAGACCATAGGCAAAAGAATAGGTCGCCATCCAGATGGCGAGCTTCCATGGGAAAGTGGCCTCGGCAAACGGTGCGCTGGGTCGTTCCTTTTCAGACAGCGAATCGAACGCTAGTGAGAGCGAGACCAGGGACCCTATGGGCGGCATGAACAGGAAGGTAGCAAACCACGGGAAGAGAAAGCCCTTCATGGTGTAGACGATGAGTGCTGCTGCGACAATTGATGCCGAGAGTAGTACAGCGCGACGCGTACCGGGCCGAGGCAGCCGTAGAGCTCTGACCAGAGAATGACGATTACTGCCACACCGATTCCTCCGCAGATAGCGGCAGGCCACATGAGGGCATTCGTCATATCGGGGTGTATTGCTCCGATGACAACGCACGTGGTAGACACGAGAAGAAAAGAAAGCGCCATCCAGTGTGCAGTACGTTTCCGAATGAGGGGCGAAAGCTGCTTTGCAAAGATGGCTCCAAGAAGAAATATTACCACCATGGTGCCATCGAAAAGATTGCGCGAAGTTTCGGCTTGCAATGAAGTCCCAAGATAGGAGCCGACGAAGGCCAATTCGATCCATGCTCGGTAAAGGGCGATACCGAGAAAGGCGAGTGGCAGACGCGGCACACGTGCAAAGATGCTTTTCTTGACAGATGATTTCGCCACTGTTTCGCGCTCTTCGGACTCGATGCTCCGACTGCGTTGGGGCGTCTGTTTCGATGCGATTGACAATGCGTCGTCGGCTCCGCTGGTATGCTGCCTACCCTGACTCAAAAGGTGTCCTTTCATCGCGCAAAGGCTGCGTGTTCGCTTTGTGTGCGATGTCGATTCTTCTTTCGACAGTATAGCGGTTCGCTTGAAAAGGACGGTCTTGTCTTTGCGTCGAATTGGGAATTACCAGCTCATTGAAGGGGTAGTGAGGGGGTGGTAGGAAAATACCACGCTGTTTTCGCGTCGAGGCGATGGATTCTGCCTCTCAGCATATTCATTGTATCGCTTGTGAATGCGTCCGCGCTGTCCCATCCCCTCCAAGATGGCGTGGGCGCACGGTGGCGTAAACAGACGATACAGAGGAAGGGATTGGGCAGTAATGTTTGATGCAAAACAGGGGTCGGTTTCCCGAAGAGGATTTCTTGGTTTCGCGGGCGTTGCCGCGGCAGGTCTTGCGGGCGCTACGGCGCTGTCGGGTTGTTCGCCGCGTACATCGGGCGGCGAGGATTCCAAATCGGGTGAAGTTGCGGGCATCAGCGGCGTAAGCGGCCACGAACGCGAAGGCCTGCCTTCGTTCTTGATTGCTCTGGAGCCCATTACCGATATCAGCGAGACACTCGATTACGATGTTGTGGTGGTCGGTGCTGGTTCTGCCGGCATTCCGGCGGCGCTCTCGGCCTGCGAGGCCGGCGCAAAAGTTGCTCTGCTTCAAAAGGAGAGCACGGCCATTTCTCAGGGAAATACGGCCAGCGGCATCATTACCGACAAAAGCAACCCAGCTGCAGCCGCAGCGCTGGCTCAACTGCTCGTGAAGGAATCGGCTTATCGCGCCGACCCTGCGCTTATTCAGGTCTGGATCGATAACGGCGGCGAGGCGGTCAAATGGGTGTTCGACAAGGTTGCTGCTGCGGGCGGTTCGGTCATCGACCAGGGCAACAATCAGCGGTCGAAGGCATCCAACGAGGTGAACGGTTATGAGGGCCTGAACTACGTGACTTCTTATATGGGTCCGAAGCCGTATAGCAACGGAGACGGTATGAAGGTGCTCGCTCAGGCTGCGGAAGAGGCCGGAGTGGACATTTATTACAGCACGCCTGCCGAGCAATTGGTCAAAAACGAAGACGGGGCCGTGTCCGGCGTCATCGCCGAGGGCGAGAACGGGTATATGCAGTTCAATGCTGCGAAAGGCGTCATCATTGCCACGGGCGATTATCAAAACGACGAGGAGATGTCGAATTACTACTTGCCCGACCTGCGTTATTTCGGCCGTAAGCAGTCCAATAAGACCGGCGATGGCCATAAGATGATCGTGTGGGCCGGCGGGAAGATAACGAATATCGTGCACACGAAGATGATGCATGACTTCGATGCGGGTCCTATGTGGAATGTGCCGTTCCTGGCCGTGAAAACCGCATCCGGCAAACGTTTTATGAACGAAAAAATCGACATGGCCATGGTGTGCAACTACCTTACGTCCGAGGCCGATGCAGGACGATATTGCCAGATTTTCGATAGCAAGTACGAGCAGATTGTTCCCGAGTGGAAAGGCGTAGGCAAATTCGTAAGTGCCGAGGACATGAGGGTATACATGCCCGAGGAAGAGGTTGAGCGCAAAGGCGTGCTTGAAGGCTTCATCAACACGTGGAAGGCCGATACGCTTGAGGAATTGGCCGAAAAGCTTGGCATCGAAGACACGAAGACGTTCATCTCCGAGGTAGAGGCGTACAACGAATTGTGTGCAGCTGGCTCTGACACCGCGTTTGGTAAGGAGGCACAGTACATGATTCCTGTCGACACTCCGCCGTACTACGGCATTTCTCGCACCATTCGCCTTTCGGCCATTTGCAGCGGCGTCGACGTCGACTCAAACCATCAATGCCTCAATGATGCCGGAGAGCCTATCAAAGGCCTGTATGCCGTAGGCAATTGTTCGGGTGGTTTCTACGGCGGCGTCGACTATCCGTTGACGGTTGGAGGCCTTTCCATTGGACGTTGTTACACGGAAGGCTACGTGGCCGGTAAGCTGGTTGCGTCTCTGTAGCGTGTTTTCGACGATGCGATGCATGTATGCAATGCGCGTATCGACCGTATCTTTTTCGCCCCGATCCCAGGTCCATGCGTTGGACTTGGTCGGGGCTTTTTTGCGGCCTGACCAGGAATGCTGCGGAGGGCCGTTCGCGTTTGCGCAGACGAGCGGGCTTCTCGTCTGCAGCGGGCGCGATCGAGGCGTTTTTCCGATGGATATGCTGCGTCATCTGCGTTTTTCACACGTTCGTAAGCTATTATGAGTTTTTATTGCAGTATTTACGCATCGCAGATGGAGACATTTCCCATGACCGACATGATTAAGGCTCAGCGCGAGCAGCTTGCTCGTATTGCGCTGGATAATTCCGACTTGCTTGATGAACTGTTTACTCGATTGGAGAGTTCTTCTCGTCGTGAAAGGCAGAATGCGGCAGCCACCCTTTCCGCCGTTGCGTCCTTTGACCCCCAGGCGGTTTTTTCCCGTATCGACGCATTCGTCAACGCTCTCGATCGTCCTGAGGCGCAAACGCGATGGGAATCTCTCGAGGTACTGACTCACTTCCTCTCCCTTGATTCCGATTCCTGCGACAAGGCCCTTCCGGGCGCTGAGGGCGCTTTGTTTGATGAGGATTCCGGCCCGCTTCGTCTTGCCGCCCTTCGTTTTCTCTGCAAATACGGAGAGCTTTCCCAAAAGCACAGCCTGCAGGTTTGGCCCTTGCTCGACGAGGCCATTCAATGCTATCACGGTGATCTTGAATTTCAGGACATGCTCATTGCGGTCATCTCCTTTTCGGAGTCCGATCTTGCTGAATCCGTTCGCGACGAGCTCAAAGATCGCATGGAGTTCGACGCCAAACACGGTCGCGGCGTTTTGAAGAAGCGTGCTCAGCTGATTATCGAGAACCTCGACAAATAGCATTGTTTTCGGTGCCGGGCATTTTGCTGCGTTTCCGTATGCGCTCTGGCGAGCGCCTCTTTTGAGAACAGTTTCATAATGCCAAGTTTGTGGCGGGAATCGGCCGCGTATTGCAACGCTCGCTTCGGATGCAGGCCCTTCGCTGATTTTTCGGCTCGTCGCTTTATTTGGCTAAAGCGCGCATGATATAATAGGAGGGTTACAGAACGGTCGCATAATGCGACCCTGATTCAGCGAGGTTGCATATGAACAATCGCATTGACGTGCTTGCCGTGGGCGATCGCTCCGTAGGGTATTACCCCGTTCGCGGAATTGACGGCGCCGACAAGCTTCCGTACTCTTTGCGCATTCTGCTTGAAAACGTTTTGCGCATGGCTCCTGATGACGATTCTGCAGCTCGTTTCGCAGGTCGCGTAGTAAGCGCGGGGCTTGCAGGCGAGCAGGGCGGAGAAATCGAATACATGCCTGCGCGCGTCTTGCTGCAAGACTTCACGGGCGTGCCTGTTTTCGTCGATCTTGCTGCCATGCGCGAGGCGGCCCGCGATCTTGGGGGCGATCCCTCGCGAATCAATCCCCAAATTCCTCTGGACTTGGTCGTCGATCATTCGGTCATTGCCGACGTTGCAGGGTGTCCTCAGGCGCTTGAGAAGAATATGGAGATGGAGTTTGCCCGCAATGGCGAGCGCTATCGTTTTCTCAAGTGGGCCCAGGAATCTTTTCAGAACGTGCGCATCGTTCCTCCTGGGGCGGGAATCTGTCATCAGATTAACGTCGAGCACTTCGCAACGGGCGTTATGACCAAGAATGAGGATGGCAAGGAGATTGCCTATTTCGATACGGTGGTAGGAACGGACAGCCACACGACGACGGCAAACGGCATCGGTGTGCTGTCGTGGGGCGTTGGCGGCATCGAGGCGGAGGCAGCGGCGCTCGGACAGCCGATTACGACGCTCGTTCCGCGTGTCATCGGCGTGCATCTTACCGGTCGTCTTTCCAAAGGTGTTTCGGCGATGGACGCTGCGCTTGTTTTCGCGCAGATGCTTCGTGCCAAAGGGGTCGTAGGATGCTTCGTCGAATGCTTCGGCGAAGGCGTGGGCGCGCTTTCGGCGACTCAGCGAGCCTGTATTGCCAACATGACTCCTGAGTACGGTTGCACGTGCACGCTTTTCCCCGTCGATGACAGGACGCTTGAGTATCTGCGTTTGACGGGCCGCGATGAAGAGCAGGTCGCTCTTGTCGAGGCTTATGCCAAGGCTCAAGGGCTCTGGAACGAGGATGCCGAGCGCGTCTACAGCGAGGTCATCGAGCTTGACCTTTCTACGGTGAGGCGCAGCCTTGCCGGTCCAAGCCGCCCGCATAGCCGCTTCGACGCGGACGCCGCCCGCGATGCTTTCCGGGGAATCTGCGAAGAACGCGGTTTGGATATGGAGCATCATGCGGTTGTCGATCTTGGAGGCGAGTCTTTCGAGCTTGCGCATGGCGCGTTGGCCATCGCCGCCGTCACAAGCTGCACGACTGCGACCGACCCCGAGATGATGCTTGCCTGCGGTTTGATTGCGAAAAAGGCTCGAGAGGCGGGTCTTGAAGCGAAACCTTGGGTCAAGCGAGTTATGGCCCCCGGAAGCCATGCTACCCAGCTGCTGCTCGAACGCGCCGGCCTTGCCGAGCCTCTTGCCGAACTTGGCTTTGCGACATGCGGTTTCGGCTGCATGAGCTGCATCGGAAATTCCGGTCCCATTTGGCCCGAGATGCATGAGGTCGCCGGCAATATCGAGCTTGCCAGCGTGCTTTCGGGCAACCGCAACTTCGACGGGCGCATCTCCCCGGATGTTTCCCAGAATTACCTGTGCGCTCCCGCGGCCGTTGTCGCGTACGCTATCGCGGGTACGATGGACTTCGATTTCGAAACGCAGGAACTGGGCTTGAACGAAGCGGGCGATCCGGTGTATCTGCGCGATATCTGGCCGTCCGACGAAGAAATCGAGCGTGCGCTCGACGCTTACGCGACCAAGGAGCTTTTCGAAGAGGGAGGACGCGGCCTTTACGAAGGAACCGATGCCTGGAAGGCGCTTAAGGTCGAGTCGTCTGATATTTTTGCGTGGGACGAAGACTCCACCTATGTTCGCCATGCTCCGTATTTCGAAGGAATGACGCTCGCGCCTCACGATGTGAAGCCCATAGAAGGCGCGCGTGTGCTGGTCAATGTGCGCGATTTCATAACGACGGACCATATTTCTCCTGCGGGCAGCATCGCCTCCGACAGCCCTGCTGCGGCGTATCTGCGCGAGCGCGGAGTCGAACCCGAGATGTTCAACACCTACGGCAGTCGCCGAGGAAACCACGAGGTCATGGCACGCGGAGGTTTCGGCAACGTCAAGCTGTCCAATATTCTCGCCGAAGGCCGTAATGGCGGATATACGCGCGATTTCGAAACGGGGCAGGTCACGAGCATCTTCGAGGCTGCGCGCGATTACGAAAAGGCGGGTCTTTCGTCGGTGGTCCTTGCAGGCAAGATGTACGGCAGCGGGTCGTCGCGCGACTGGGCGGCGAAGGCCCCTCTTCTTTTGGGCGTTCGCGCGGTCTTCGCCGAAAGCTTCGAGCGCATCCATCGTTCGAATTTGATTGGCATGGGCATCCTTCCCCTTCAGTTCGAAGAGGGGCAAAGCGTCGAGAGTCTTGGACTTGATGGGACGGAGACATTCTCCATCGAGGCGATCGATTTCGGCGACGGCGAGCCGTGCATGCCAACGCCGTCGAAGGTGAAGGTAACGGCTTTGCAGCAGGATGGCTCTGCGAAGGAGTTTCAGGCTATAGTACGAGTTGATACGCCGACCGAGGGGGCATACATGGCCCATGGCGGCATCCTGCAGTACGTGTTGCGCCACCTTGTGGCCAACGCATAAGTTTGACCGACGCGCTGACGGGCACCTGCATAACGCAGGCGCCCGTTGCATATCGGCTTGATACATAGGGAAGGGAATACATGGCAGGCAACCAAAATCCATTCTTCACCATGTTCGGCATGGATGATCCATTTGGCGCGGGGGAGGGATCTCAGCAGGCTACGCCTCATGTCGAGTTCAATGCGACGGAAGATTTCCGTCAGCTCAAGGACAAGTTCGCAAGTATGAGCAAAAAGGCGTTGGTCGCGCTTGTCATCGTGGCCGTTATCGTCCTTGCCGCCGCGTATTGGTGGTTCCATCCTCCCATCAACATCCACAGTGTCGATACGTGGATGTTTGTTGCGGTGTTCATTCTGCTGCCGACATTTCTGTTCTTCCGCGCGAAAACCCGCGCATACAAAAACGGAACTTCCAAGGTGTCGAGCAACGCTGGCAAGGCGAAAGCCTTCAAGGTGCTCTCTTTCGTTCCCGTGGTTGTTTTCGCGCTGGTGCTCGTAGGAACCCTCATGTCGGTTTCTTTCTTCCCGGGCAATGCCCAGAAGTACGCAAGCGTCCTTCAGACCACCGATATGGAGTTCACTCAGGACATTCAAGAAGTGGACTATAACGAAATCCCCGTTATCGACCGCGAATCCGCGGTGCTTCTGGGCAACCGTACGATGGGCGCTATGTCCGACCTGGTGAGCCAGTTCGAGATTTCCCCCTTGTACAGTCAGATCAACTATCAAGACCACCCGGTGCGCGTAAGCCCTCTGGTGTATGCCGACTTGTTCAAATGGCTCCAAAATCGCGAGCAGGGCATTCCCGCCTACGTCATCGTTGACATGACCTCTCAGGATGCGCAGGTTGTGCGCCTCGAGGGCGACAAGGCCATCAAATATTCCGAAAGCGAGCCTCTCACTCGAAACATCGATCGCTATGTGCAGCTGAAGTATCCCTTCTACATGTTCGGCGAGAAGTCTTTCGAAATCGACGACGAAGGCAACGCGTGGTGGATTTGCCCCGTTCGTGATTTCACGATCGGTCTTTTCGGCGGCGAGACCGTCTCTCGTGCCGTTTTGGTGAACGCATCAACGGGCGAATGCCAGGACCTCGATGTTTCCGAAGTTCCCGAATGGGTCGACCGCGTATACCCGGCGAATCTGCTCATCCAGCAGTACAACTGGTCCGGCAAGTACAAGGACGGATGGATCAATAGCTGGCTCGGCCAGAACGGCGTCGTCCAGACCACTCCCGGCACCGACGGCACGCTCGGTTACAACTACATCGCAAAAGATGACGACGTTTGGATGTACACGGGCGTTACTTCGGCCACGGGCGACAACTCCATTGTCGGCTTCGTGCTGGTGAACCAGCGCACGTCCGAGAGCCACTTCTATTCCGTGGCCGGCGCAACCGAGGACTCTGCCATACAGTCTGCGGAAGGCCAGGTGCAAAACCTCCGTTACCAGGCAACCTTCCCGATTCTCATCAATGTGAGCAACACGCCTACGTACTTCATGGCTCTGAAAGACGATGCCGGTCTGGTGAAGAAGTATGCGATGGTTGATATCCGCAGCTATCAAAACGTTGCAGTCGGCGATACGGTGGCTGACACCCAGAAGGCTTACATGTCCTTGATTGCGGCGAACGGATCGGGCGAGGATTCGGCTTCGAGCGATTCGGCCATTGAGGCGAGCGGCACGATCAAGACGATCGCGCAGGCGGTTATCGAGGGCAACTCGCACTTCTACGTGACCCTCGACGGAGATAGCCGCATCTACGACTTCGCTTTGCCCGGCATGCTCAACGTGGTCTCTTACGCCGTGGGCGACACGATCACTTTCCGCTATATCGAAGGCGATCCGACAAGCGTTGCCCAGGAGATTGTCGAAACGGCCGTCAACGGCACGCAGGATTCTTCCGGCCAAGGCGGCTCTTCTGCCTCCGACGCCGAGGATAAGGACGGTTCGGATGGCTCCGCTTCTGGCGAAGAGAGCGCGTCCGGTCAATCGGAGGAGAAGGCTGCGTAGCTTGATTTTTTGAAATTCCATCTTGCATTCTTCGGAAAGTAGGATAAAATATCTACTCGCGTTTGAAAGAACGCATGTGAACGATAGTTCCGCTACCGAAGACAGCAGGCACCGAAAGGTTTAATTGCATTGCAGCCAGCCGAGGTGGAGCGCATGATGATAGTGCGACCCCCGTGTCTTCGACCGGGGGTCTTTTCTTTTCGTTTTGCGAGAACAGGCCCACCCTCAATGTGGCGGAGCGTTTGAGCAAAAACGAAAAGGAGGTGAAACAGCATGCCAAACAAGCACAATGTCGAAAATGTCGCAAAGATCGCTGAAGAGCTTCAGGACATCACCGCAATGTGGGTTATCGATTACCGCGGTCTTACCGTCAAGGAGGTCGAGACTCTTCGTCGCGCAGTCCGCGAGGCTGATGCGAAGATGGGCGTTTACAAGAACACCCTTATGCGTCTCGCACTGGAGAACGCCGAGCTCCCCGAGCTGGGTGACATCCTCTCCGGCCCTTCCGCTTTCGTGTTCGCCACGGGTGACCCCGTTGCTTCCGCAAAGGCCATCAAGGACTTCGCGAAGAAGAACGAGAACCTGGTCATCAAGGGCGGCATGATGGACGGCGTCGCCTACGGCGCTGCAGAGGTCGAGGCTATCGCAGCCCTTCCTTCCCGCGAGGAGCTCATCGCCAAGCTGCTCGGCACCATCAGCAACCCCATGGTCAAGATGGTCCGCGTCTGCAACGGCCCCATGGAGTACTTCGCTCGCGCGGTTTCCGCTATCGCGGACCAGAAGTCTGCAGCATAAAGCTGCATAGAGCGGCTTAGGCCGCGTTACGTGAAAACCAAGGCGTCGGCACAACGATGTCGCGCCTCATGTGAAAGGAGCCATAACAATGGCCGTTACTCGTGAAGAGATCATCGAAGCTTTGAAGGAAATGCCCGCTCTGGAGCTCTCCGAGCTCGTCAAGGAGCTTGAGGAAGTCTTCGGCGTGTCCGCCGCTGCTCCCGTCGCTGTTGCTGCTGCTCCCGCTGCTGAGGGTGGCGCTGCAGAGGAGAAGTCCGAGTTCGACGTCGTCCTCGAGGGCTTCGGCGACAACAAGATCGCTGTCATCAAGGTTGTCCGCGAGATCACCGGTCTTGGCCTGAAAGAGGCCAAGGAGGTCGTCGAGGGTGCTCCCAAGGCTATCCAGGAGGGCGTCGCTAAGGACAAGGCTGAGGAAATCAAGGCTAAGCTCGAAGAGGCTGGCGCTGCTGTTACCTTGAAGTAACAACTCAGCAACGACTGAATCACTTTTCAATCACGAACGAAGGGTCGAAGCGTATGCTTCGGCCCTTCGTTGTATAGTTCTCGGAAGATGACGCATAGCTAGGCAAAGGAGACTCAGGTGCAGCAAGGGTATTTTTCTCGGTCGTGGGAAGCCTTTCGTTCCACGGAAGGGTGGTTTGCCAAGATATGCGTTCTTGCGCTCGTCGCGTTCATTCCGATTCTCGGACCCATCGTGGTTTCCGGCTACCTTCTAGGTTGGGCGCGCGATGCCGCATGGGGCATGGACAATCCTCTTCCGCGCAAAATTTTCGGGAACGAAGACGGACGTCTGTATCGTCGCGGTCTGTTTGCTTGGATTATCTCGCTTGTCATGGGCCTGGCGGTCTTCGTCGTCGTTTTTGTCTGCATGTCGCTTTTCGGCCTGGCTGCAGGCGTCTTCTCGACGCTTTTCGACGGCGCGTACGCCGCCGGCTTTCTTGCCATTCCCGCCACGATAGGATCTTTCGGCATAGGCGCGGTATCTCTTGTCGTTTCGTTCGCGGCGCAATTCTTTATCTGGATAGGATGCATGCGAATGAGCATTTACGACACGCTGAGCGCGGGTTTTCAAATAGGGCAGATCTGGTCGATGATTAAGCGCGATCCCGTAGGCCTTTTGAAGATATTTCTCTACGAGCTCGTCGCATCGCTTTTGATCGGTGTCGTGTTGGCCGTAATATGGACAGTGCTGGTTTTCGTCGGGATGATCGCTGCTATGGTTTTCGTCGGGGCGGCCGACCTTTCCGGCATGGCAGCGTACGGGCTGGACGGATTCGCCGTTATGGGAGCCATCGCGGCCATTCTGCTGTTTCTGGCCGTTGTATACGTTTCGATGGCGCTAGGGGTTGTTCTGCAGGCTTTGGTGTATCGTTCGCTGGGCTATTGGACCGCTCAGCTCAACGTTGCGGCATGGGGTTCCCAATACGACCCGCTTCCGCCTCTTCAGTACGACATGCGAGGTTGATGTGGCTAAGAAAGACAAGTTCGAAAAGACCAACGCTATGCGTATGCTCGATGCCGCAGGGGTTTCGTACGAATGCCACGTGTACGACGGCTCCGTTGCCCTTTCGGGGGTCGAGGTCGCTCGTTTTCTGGGGCAGGACCCGGACAGAGTCTTCAAAACCCTGGTAAGCGTCGGTCGAAGCGGCGAGCATTACGTGTTTATGATTCCTGTGGCGGCAGAGCTCGATTTGAAGAAAGCTGCCGCTGCTGCAGGCGAGAAAAGCGTGTCTATGCTCAAATCGCGCGAGCTGCTTCCTCTTACGGGTTACATCCACGGCGGGTGCAGCCCCTTGGGCATGAAGAAGCATTTCAGAACGTTCATCGACGAGACCGCCCAGCTTTTCGAGGATTCGATCATGTGCTCCGGCGGCCGTATAGGGTGTCAGATTGAGCTTTCGCTTTGCGATCTGCAAAAAGAGGCCAAAGCAGAATTGGCCGACCTTACCGTCTAGATCGAAAGGGGCTTGCGTTGCGGTTTTGCTGACGGGGCGCTGAGGCGCCAGGTCTCGCTGCATTGCCCAAGGTTGTGCAATGTAGGAGGGTGCTGGGGTTTCGGGCGCTGGCGCAATGCCGTATGCAACGGGGTTTCAGGCGCTGAAACAATGCGGAGAAAAATTTTTAAAAAAGTAGTTGCATTACAAATTGGATTTTGCCATAATAACCGAGCTGCTTGATTCGTCCCCATAGTCTAGAGGTCAGGACGCGGCCCTTTCAAGGCTGAGACACGAGTTCGATTCTCGTTGGGGGCACCATAAATCCAAACCCGAACACCTTATGGCGTTCGGGTTTTTTTATTGCCGCTTCAATGACTCGAAAGCTGCGGCGGTATCATAGAACGATTCTGTATCGAGATACGTGAAAGTGGGAAACGCTATGGCATTTTGCTGGGAGAAACGCGGCTGCGATGAAGAGATGCAGAGCCGCTGCCCTCATAACATCCCGGGGGAGCTCTGTCCGACTGAATGTAACTTCGCCGCGTGCGACAGGCCCACGCACGAGGTCGCCTACGGCCTGTCCATGCTTGACAATCCCGATGTCGACAGGAACGCACCCGTGAAGGAAGTGTGTCGCGTGTGCAAGTTCTTCATTGAGCACGGTCCCATCATAAAGAAAGAGGCGTAAGCATGGCACGTGTAGCAGTTGTGGGCGGCGGCGCCTCGGGCCTTGTCGCCGCCATCGAAGCGGCGCGATCCGGAGCCGATGTGGTGCTGTACGAAGAGGCCGACCGCGTAGGGAAGAAAATCCTCGCCACGGGAAACGGCCGCTGCAACCTCAGCAACGCCGACATCATGAGCGATGACTACAATCGCCCGGAATTCGTGCAAGAGGCCATGAACGAGCTGCCTCCTGAAGACGTGTTGCAGATGTTCGTATCGGCCGGCCTGCTTGTTTCCGAAGAAGACGAGGGCCGCATCTATCCTTACAGCAACAAGGCCGCGACCGTTGTCGACGTGTTGCGCCTTTGCTTCACCGAGGCAGGCGCCAAGGCATGCTGTTCGTCGAAGGTGGAGCGTATCGTGCCTGCGGGCGAGGCGGGCGAAGTTCAGAATGCCGCATTGTGCGAAAACGATGGCGGCCGTTGGGCCCTGGTCTGCGCCGACGGTGCGGTCGAGGCGTTCGATTCGGTGATTGTGGCTGTAGGAGGCGCCCCGGAGAAAGGGCTTGCGCCCGATGACGTCAAGTATGCCTCCACGCATCCTGTTTTGGTGGGTCTGAAGACGGATACCGCGAATATCAAGGGTCTTTCAGGGATACGAGTTCGTGCTCGCCTGTATCTCGATACCGATCCCGAAGATCTTCGCGACGCATGGATGGATGTGGTCGACCCCGATTTCGAGGCGGATTATGTGGGGCCGGAAGAACGCGGCGAGATTTTGTTCAGGGATTACGGCATTTCCGGCATTGCGGCCTTCGATATGTCTCGCTATGTCCGACCTGGTCAGATGGTTTTCATAGACCTTCTTCCCGACCTTGACCCCCAAGAAAAGGTTGATTTCATTTGGAATCAGGTTCTAAGCCACCCTTCGCGCACGGCATGCGAGGTTTTGTCCGGCATGATGCCGTCTCGCGTTGCACGCGCCGTTGTCACGGCGGCAGGGCTCAATCCTGATGAGCCGATCATTGCCGAGCAGGAGGCCGTGGTGCTTGCGATGGTCTCCGAATCGTTCGGCCTGACCGTGAAGGGAATTGCCGATCCGAAGCAGGCTCAGGTCATGCGCGGCGGCTATGCGGTGAAGCATTTCTGCCCGAGCACGATGGAGTGTAAAAAGCACGCAGGGCTCTACGCCGTCGGCGAGGCGCTCGATATCGATGGACGCTGTGGCGGTTACAACCTGCATTGGGCTTGGACGAGCGGTATTCTTGCGGGCCGCGCGGCGGCTGGCGCCGTCCGCTCCGTGCTTCGATAGGGGTTTGCATGCTCGAGATAAGCAATCTGCGTCTTCCGCTCGATGCCGGTCTTTCGCATGGGGAGGACTTGGTGCGCAGACGCATCGCGAAGGCCATAGGGTGCGAGCCGTTGCGCATTGCGGACATGCGCCTTTTGAAGCGCAGCGTGGACGCGCGCAAGAAAAACGACGTTCACTTCGTCGCGACGTACGCTTTCAGCCTTACTGGCGCGGACGAGCTGGATGCCGCGCGGCGCGGATGCAAGCCTCCGGCGCATCTGAAGCTTCATGAGCCGTATGCGGGCTATCGCCCGAGACGTCTTCAGCGTCGCCCTGCGACTCGTCCTGTGGTGGTGGGCACGGGCCCTGCCGGCTTGTTTGCGGCCTGGGTGCTCGCCAAGGCTGGCGCTTGCCCCTTGGTCGTTGAACGCGGAGAATGCGTGGATGCGCGTCTGGAATCGGTCGCCCGCTTTAACGGAGGGGGTCCGCTCGACCCCGATTCGAACATTCAGTTCGGAGAGGGCGGTGCCGGTACGTTTTCCGATGGCAAGCTGACCACGAATATCAAGAATCCACGATGCAAAGACGTCCTGCATATCTTCGCCGAAGCGGGGGCTCCAGAGGAAATCCTGTGGCAGGCGAAGCCGCATATCGGAACCGACCTGCTTGTGGACGTTGTGCGACGCATGCGCGAGGAGATCGTGGCCATGGGGGGAGAGGTTCGCTTCGGAGCGCGTTTCGAATTTCCGTGCTTTGCGGACGGCTCCCTCGAATCCATCTCGGTTGTGGACGTGAAGACCGGGAGGGCGGAATGCGTGCGGGCGCGTCACCTGGTGCTCGCTTGCGGCCATTCAGCGCGCGATACGTTTCAGGCAGTGCATGATGCGGGTCTTTTCATGGAACGCAAGCCTTTTTCCGTAGGCGTGCGCATAGAGCATCCCCAGAAGCTCATCGACCGTTCGCAGCACGGCAAAGCCGCATCACATCCCGCGCTTGGCGCCGCTGATTACAAACTCGCTGTTCATCTGGAAAGCGGGCGCGGCGTGTATACGTTTTGCATGTGCCCGGGCGGCGAGGTGGTGTGCGCGGCGTCCGAGGAGGGCGGCGTATGCGTCAATGGTATGAGTCGTTTCGCCCGAGAGGGGCGCAACGCCAATGCGGCCGTCCTCGTGGGCGTGGAAGATCGGGACCTTCCCGGGGACAGCGTGCTTGCGGGCGTCGAACTCCAGCGCATGATGGAGCGCGCGGCGTATGAGGCTGCGGGCTCTACCTATGCGGCTCCGGCGCAATACGTGGGCGATTTCCTGGCCCATCGCGCAAGCGACGGTCCCGTGGACGAAGGGGTTGATCCGACGTATGCACGCGGGGTTGCCTGGTGCGACCTTCGCCAGGTTCTTCCCGAATTTGTTTCGCGCTCGATCGAGGAGGCGCTCCCTCTTCTCGATAGGCGCTTGCGTGGTTTCGCGTCGAAGACGGCGGTCATGACAGGCGTCGAGACGCGAAGCTCGAGCCCCGTGCGCATCGTTCGTCAAAAAGACACGATGCAGGCGGTCTTTCACGAAGGGGCAGATTCGTCCCAGGGTGGCTCTGGCGTGTATCCGTGCGGAGAGGGCGCCGGGTATGCAGGTGGCATCATGTCCGCCGCCGTCGATGGATTGCGCGTGGCCGAAGCCCTCATCGATGCTCTTGCATGCGAAGAGGAGAGGGGCTAGTCTTTCGCTTCTGCAGGTGCGAGGGCGTTGTTGCTAGCATCAGAAGCGTGATTTGGGCGCGACAAGTGCAGCCGTAAGCGCGAAAAGCACGGTTGCAGGTGCAAAATGAAGGCGGCAAAGGCTCGGCCTAACGATGATGCGTATGAGGAAAGGACACTGTTGTGGGCGTTTTGTTCGTAGAGTATCCCAAGTGCACGACGTGCAAGAAGGCGAAAGCATGGCTCGATTCTCATGGAATCGAGTGCGTCGACCGCCATATCGTGGAGGATAACCCCACGGCCGAAGAGCTCGCCGCGTGGCATCGCACAAGCGGGCTTCCCGTGCGCCGGTTCTTCAACACGAGCGGTATGAAGTATCGAGAGCTGGGCATCAAGGCGAAGCTCGATGCGGGAATGACCGACGAGGAATGCTACGAGCTTCTGGCGACGGACGGCATGCTGGTAAAGCGTCCGCTTGTCGTAGGAGAAGACCTTGTGCTGATAGGCTTCAAAGAGTCTGCATGGGAAGAGGCTTTGTTGTAAAGAGCTTGCCATGCGGTAGCGTGCGTGGGCGTACGAGAAATAGCGACAAGCGCGAAGGTACGCTTGGCGGCTATGGGCAAACGGGAAAGGCGGCTGCGATGGAGTGTTGTCGCAGCCGCCTTTGTTTGTCCGGTCGCGTGTCGCGGCGACCGTTATGGGCAAGGGCGGCGTCAGGCGTTCTTCGTTTTGGCGAAGACGATGCCGGCGGCTCCTATTCCACAGATGAGAAGGGCTATGAGCACGCCAAGAAGTCCGAGCGTATCGATGCTTGCGCCCATGGCGAGGCTGGCAATGGTGCATCCGACGTATCCGACCAGATTAATGGTGGAAACGATGTGCGCCGTGTCTCCATCGGCTTTCGCCAGAAGCAGACGGAGGCTTCCCGAGAGGCACATGCCCGTTGTCATGCCGAAGGCTCCGGTTGCGAGAAGGAAGGCGGCGAACTGCTCGAGCGCCATGAATAGGCACATGAGCGCGGTTGTCGCGACGAGTGCCACCATGGAGACGCGCAGGGAGAGCCCCGAACGCATGCGGGCTTCTACAGGGCCACCGAATGCGCTAGGAGCCATGGAAAGCGCCAGAATGCACGATCCGACAATCGGGGCGGCCATGCCGAAGCAGTCGAGCGCGACGATGGCGCTGAAGGATTGATAGTAGGTCCCTATGATCCAGGCCGCGAGGTATGCCGTTGCGGCAACGGGGAAGACGGGCAGAATGGCGGGGTCTATTTTGGTGATCGGGCGGATGGCGGCGCGAAGGCGAACGCGGGCGTGCGGCGGCTCGGGCGCGCAGAGCACGAAAACGATCCCCAGCGCCATAAGGGCGGCCACTATGTAGTACATGATCGCGTAATTGCTGCTTACGGCGCAGAAAACGCCGATGGCGATTGAACCGATCATGACGCCTACGAGCGCTCCGCATCCTGCAATCGTCGTGGCGACGACGAGGAACCTTCCTTTTGCGACGTCTACGACCCAGGCCGAAATGGCACTCATGGCTATACCGCAGGAAAGGCCTTGGCAAAAGCGCGCCGCAAATAGCATAGGAACACTTTTGACCTGGGAAAAAAGAAGACACCCACCTATGCCAAGGAGAAGCCCTATAACGGCGGCGGCTCGATATCCTATGGCGTCGGAGACCGATCCTGCCACGAAGAGCACTCCGCATACGCCGATCAGGTATGACACCATGGCGACGGATATAGCCGCGTCCATAAGTCCGATCGATGCGCGGTATTCCGAGTACAGCGGAATGGGGACGGCCGAGGAGGTGAAAAGAACGAGGAAGGCGAACGATGCCGCCAGAAGGCCGAGAATGGCTTTCGGGTTTGTTGCCCCATCATGCGATGCTGCTTTTCCAGACGGCACGGCTGCCCTCCTTTCGTGATACATGCGAGTGAGGTGGATGCTAAACTATCGGGTAACCATAGGGTCAAGGGAGAAAGCGAAAATGCCGCGATGGCTGTCGCGCCCGCGTCGCCGCTTTGCGCTCGAGAAAGAGGCAGGATGGAATCGCTGTTCAAAACGGGGGAATTCGCCGAACTGTGCCAGACCACGAAAAATACGCTTATCCACTACGACCATGTGGGCGTTCTCAAGCCGACGGAGGTGGGAGAGAACGGGTATCGCTACTACAGGCCAAACGATCTTTTCAGGTTTAAGACGGTTCGTGCGCTGACGGATGCGGGCTTCACGCTTCAGGAAGTTCGCTTCGTGTTTTCCGAATACGATCCCGATACGCTCGGTCGAAGCGTGGCCGAGCACCGGGCCGAACTTCGCGCCCATATCGACCGCCTTGCCCACGCCGCCAGTCTTCTGGACGAGATTGATAGGCAGATTCCGTCGAATCGCGAAGCGGAGCCCGGAGCATTTTTTCTTGAAAAGAGACCGGATCGTCTGATTATCAATCTGGATTGTCTGGTGGATTCCATGTGGCTGAAGGGCGCGGACGCCGCGCTGTCCGACGGAAAGGCCATGGAGACGCTCGAACGAATTTCTCCGGAAGCGTCGCTTTCCCTGTACGGTCTTAAAGCGTATGACGCGTTGGAGCGGGGGCGGATTTGCTACGACGGCGGGTTTTACCTTCTACCCGAGAGCGTAACATTCGAGGAAGTCGTGCGGCTGCTTCGTTCCGAGAATCATCTGTGCGACGAAAGCCAGCTTGAAACGGTGCCGGCCGGCACGTATGCGTGCATTTCCGAGGTAGGACCGCAGAAAAAGGCCGCTGCGGTTCATGCGCGCTTGCTCGAGGAGGTCGGTCGACGAGGGCTTCGCCCATGCGGCCCTCGGTACGAGGTCATCTCCTTCCGACTTTCGGACGTGGCTCCCGGGCGGGTGTATCGCTTTGTCGTTTCAGTGCGTTGCGAGCCTGCGGATGCGTGATGCGGTTCGAATTGATATGCTTTCCGTCGAAGAAAACGAACGCGTCTATCCGAAGGGCGCATAGCGCATAACGAAAGGTGCCTTCCATGCATGTTTCCATCCAGGGCGAAAACGAACAAGGCCGTGTTGATCGGGCCGATGTTCGCGAATTCGCGAAGACACTCGCCGGCATCGTCGGCGAGGGGAATGTTCTGCTTGACGAGCCTATGGCGAAGCACACCACGTTTCTCATAGGCGGTCCCGCCGATGCGTACGTGATACCGCAGAACGTCGAAGACGTCGCGGCGATCGTGCGCGCATGCCGCCAGTCGGGCGTTCCGTATCGTATCGTTGGTAACGGCAGCGACCTCTTGGTGGCTGACGAAGGTTTGCGCTGCGTGATTGTGCAGATCCTCAGTAATCTGTCGAGCATCCACGTCGAAGGAAACTTCGTACGTGCTCAGGCGGGTGCGACGAACGAGGCCGTGGCGCGTGTCGCGTACGAGAGCGGCCTTGCGGGATTCGAGTTCGCAAGCGGAATTCCCGGAACCATCGGCGGCGCGGCCATCATGAACGCGGGGGCGTACGGCGGCGAGTTCAAAGACGTTGCCGTGGAGCTGACGTGCGTCACCCCCGAAGGAGAGATCATGAGCGTGTCGCGCGATGAGGCGGATTGGTCGTATCGCCACAGCATGATGGACAAAGCGGGATATGTGGTGGTCGAAGCCCTTCTTCGCCTGGAGGAGGACGACCCTGCGGCCATCAAGGAGCGCATGGACGACCTTCAGGCGCGCCGAGAGGAGAAGCAGCCCCTCGAGATGCCAAGTGCAGGAAGCACGTTCAAACGTCCCGAAGGCTATTTCGCGGGCAAGCTCATTCAGGATTCGGATCTGCGCGGCTATCGAGTCGGTGGAGCCCAGGTTTCCGAGAAGCATACAGGTTTCGTGGTGAATGCCGGCAATGCTACGGCTGCTGACGTTTTGCAGCTTATTGGCGACGTGCAGCAGCGCGTGCGCGAACGCTTTGGCGTCGAGCTCGAGCCCGAAGTTCGTCTGTGGAAATAGCGGAAGCGAACGGCCTCCTCAGCGGCGTCACGAACCGTTTCTCATCGGGAATATGAGCAGCCCCGCCGAAATGAATCGCAATTCGGCGGGGCTGCATCGTGCCGAGTGGCTAGAACGTATCCTCTTCGGGGCGGTTGGCCTTCTTTTTGCGGCGCACGAAGTAACGGGCGATGTATACGGCGGCAATGCCGCTTGCGATGCCGAGCGCCATGCCGGCTAATACGTCGGTTGGATAGTGGACCCCCAGGTAGAGTCGTGAGAATGCGACGCATGCGGCTCCTGCGAGAGGAATTGCCTTGTACCAGGCGTGACGCATGGGCAGAAAGCAGAGCGCCGTGGCGGCAGCGAACGAGCTGCCTGTGTGTCCCGATGGGAACGAGAAGCTTTCCGGCAGCGCAATAAGCTGCGTCGCGAGCGTGGGGTCCGCTAAAAACGGGCGGTCGCGCCCGATGATGTTCTTGAGGCCGAGCTCGCCGACAAGATAGGCGCACATGATCGCGATGATGACGATGCCGCCGTAGAAGCGGTATTCCTTTTTGCATAGCAGCAACCCTGCGACGACGAACCAGACGAATGCCATATCCCCCAGGGATGTGACGAATGTCATGGCCGTATCCATCGCAGGCGATTGGAATGCGTCATGTATCGCATGGAGAATAGCGTTGTCTATGTCGGTAAGCCGTTCGAGCATGGGTGGCATTGTAGCAGCGTTAAGGCGTTCGGAGAAAGACGTTACGAATTCGGTGCTTTGATTGCCCGTGCTGGCGGTCTGCGGCGCGGGAAGAGCGCATTCGAACGCGGGAGATAGCGTTGCGTTTGGTAGAATGCCGACCGAGAGAGGAGGTTGTGCCGAAGAATCGGCGGAGCGGTGCAGGCCATGACCGCGTATGGATAAAAAATTGGTCGAAGACGATGCTTCCTGCGAAGCCATTGGTTTCGGGGTGTTTCCTCGGAACAAGAGGGAATGAGGGTGAGAATCCCTCGCTGTACCAGCAACCGTAAAGCACCGGGGACGCTGCCGACGACAAGGGCAGCGCGCCGCGTCGAAGTCGGAATACTCGTTCGTCTTTAGGCCCTGGATAGAAAGGTTCCGAATATGATCGGAAGAACGCAGGCGATTGCGCGCGCAAGGCGCACACGCAGCGTATCGGGCGGTAAAGCCCAATATCATGAGCTCGGATCGGGCTTCCTCAAGAAATTGATACCTCTGATGATCGCGGTGTCGTTGGCGACATCGATGATTCCTGCCGCCGCGCTCGCAAATGACGTCGACGCGGCGGAGACGGCGGGTGCCGCTGGTGTTGCGCAGACGACGGATGTTGTTGATGCCGATTCGAACACGGGCGCAAATCAAACGGATGACGTCGAGGACGACGCCGCGCAAGCGCCTAGCGATCCCGCCGTGGATTCTGCAGACGGCAACACGGACGCGCCTAACGATGCAAACGAAGAACCTCTTGTAGACGATGAGGGAAACGAGGGTCTCTCGACCTTTGATCCTGCGCCTGGCGCGGGCAGCGACACCGTTACACAGCCTGCTGCTACCATCGAGGTGAAATGCGGCATCATCGGCGTCGACGCCGCCGGCAACGCCCAGGCGTGGGCGCCCGAGAAGGCGTTCGACGTGAAGCAGGGCGCGACGGCGGCCGACGCGACCGTCGCGGCGTTCGAGGCCGCGGGCATCGAGGCGAAATACGACCCCGACGGGGCCTACGGCTTCTACCTCGAGACCATCACCTCGCCCTACGACGGCCGCGTGCTCGGCTGGGACGAGGCGACGGGCAGGTACTGGCAGCTGTTCGTCAACGGCGAGGCCTCCAGCGTGGGCGCCTCGAGCGTCAATTTGCGCGCGGACGATACGGTTATGTGGTATTACGCTGCCGATGGCGCGTCGCTTCCTTCCGAGGGAGACACGACCAATCCGGATGCCGAGCGTCCTGAACTCGATGCTGACTGGCCAGGTTTCGCGGGCGGATCTGCCGGCGCGACGGTGACCACCCCCACGCCGACCGAGGCGGCAGACCTTGCGTGGAAGTACGACTTTAAAGATGGTGCATCCTGGGCAACCGTTTCCGACCTTCTCGTGGTCGGCGGCGACGTCTACCTCGTTGCATCGGGCAAAATCCAGCGCATCGACGGCGATACCGGCAAACCTGTCGCGACCACGCCGACCGGCGAGGACACGCAGTACATCTGCCGTCCTGTTTATGCCGACGGACTGATTGTCGTTGCTTACGATGGCGGCAAGCTTGCCGCCTACACCGCCGATACGTTGACGTGCGTGTGGAAGACCGCGTCTTTCGCCCCCGAAGGTTCCGAACGCAAGTACCAGGCCATGTCCTCCCTGACCGTTTCCAACGGTTTCGTCTACGCGATGTTCTCGCCGCAAAACGGCGACAATCCCACCACCGAGGGTGTGATGGTGTGCGTTTCCCTTAAAGACGGATCGACCAAGTGGATCAAGCGCACCGGAACTGCCGCGCAGGAGAATACGGGCGGTTTCTACTGGGCAGGTGCTGCCGCGTCGGGCGATGACCTTATCGTTGGCGACGACTTCGGCAAAGTTGCGCTCATAGACGGCGAAACCGGCATGGAGCTGTCTTCGGTCACCGTGAGCGGCCCGTGCCGTGCGGGCATCGTTGCCGCCGAGACCTCGAAGGCGGGCGAAGGCAGCTATCTTGCCGTGACCAAGAGCGACGGCGTTCTGCATAAGATCGAGCGCGTCGGCGACGAGTTGAGGCTTGCTGGATCGGTGAAGTTCTCCGCCACGTCGACCTCTACGCCCGCTGTCGTGCAGGGCAAGGCTGTCGTCTGCGGGTCCGATTCGTTGAAATACCCGGTCAACGGTACCATCTCCGTGATCGATATTGCTACGATGACGCTTGAGAAAAGCGTGGTCGCAGGCACGGGCCAGTCTCAGAGCGCTCCTTTGATCTCGGTTCAGGGCGATGGCATCTATGCGTACTTCACCTGCAACAGCACGCCGGGCGGCGTGTATCGCTACAAGCTCGGCGACGACGCTGCCGAGCAGCTTTTCGTTCCCGAAGGCGATATGCAGAACTACTGCCTTGCCTCCATTGTGGCCGACGCGGAGGGCAACCTTTACTACACCAACGATTCGGGCACGTTGTTCAAGCTGAGCGCTGCGCCGAGCTTTGCTGTGAGCTTCGAGTCCAACGGAGGATCGGCGGTCTCGACGTTTCGCGTGGCGCAGGGCAAGCCGATGACCCGACCGGGCGACCCGACGCGTGAGGGGCATTTGTTCTTGGGGTGGTTCTCCGACGAACAGCTGACGCAGGCGTGGGACTTCTCCAGGCCCGTCACGGGCGATATGACGTTGTATGCGAAGTGGGGCGAGGATGTGAACGGCGGAGGCGTCAGGCCCCCCATTGATTCCGGCGGGTTGAATCCGCCGTTGTCCCAGGGCGGTTCGTCTTCGTCCGCGACATCGCAGTCCGTTTCGCCGTCTCCGTCCTATTCGACGAAGGTGGTGTCCACCTATGGCGTCGTGGCTACGCGCAGCCCTCTTTCCGGGGTGACGCAGTCTAGCGCAGCGCTTGTCGCCTCGGATGACGAGAAGGCTTCTTCCGCGATGCAAGAGGGCGCAAACGACGCCTCTTCGAGCGCGAAAAAGGAATCTCCCGCCGCCGGTTCCGCCTTTGCTACCGCAGCTGATACATCGTCCGCTTCTGCGACGCTCAATCCGTTCGCTGTCGCGGGCATTGCGGTCGGCGTTGTCGCCCTGGCGAGCGTCATGGTGTATTTCGTCGTCGCGCGTCGTCGCGCTTAGCCGGAGGGTGGTCGAGCCATGTCTGATGAAAAAAAGAGCATCCTCGAGTCGGACGGCGCCAGCGCCTCATCTCCCGACAAGACAGCCCGTATTGCTCCCGGCCTTTCCGCGGCCGCTCCTGCGGCGAAAAAGCCGCTGACGAACACCCAGCGCGTCGTCATGGCCATCGTGTCCGTCGCGGCTGTTGCGATTATCGCGGTATCGGCGTCTTTCCTATTCGTGCCGGGGGAAGAAGCTTTCGATCATGCGGATCTTTTCAAGACGACGCAACAGGCGTCTTCGGACGAGGAAGCTGCCGCTTCCTCGGAACCGGCTTCCGACTCTTCCGAGGATTCCGATGAGGCTTCGTCCGATGACGGCACAGGCGAGGCCTCCGGCGCATCGGGACAGGAGGTGTCGGAGGCTTCCGAGGTGGTGCAGACCGGCACCGAAACGGTGGTTGCGTCCCATGCTGGCGACCAGACGGCGAGCGCCGGCGCCTCCTCTCCGTCCGCCCCGGTTTCGGAGTCCAACCGCGATGTGGTGACCATCACCGTTTCCGTAACGAGCGCGACGGTGGGCAACCCCGTCTCGGCGGGTCCTATGCAGTTCACCTTTGAACGCGGGGCGACGGCGCTTGATGCATTGATGGCGACGGGGTTGTCCGTCAACGCGAGCAGCTCGCCTTTCGGGGGGTCCTATGTAAGCGCCATCGGCGGTCTTGCCGAAGATACCTCCAAGGGCGCATGGGGCTGGAAATACTCCGTAAACGGCGTGGATCCGCAGATGTCTTCCGGGCTGTACACGCTCGGCGACGGCGATGTCGTCGCATGGCGTTATGTGACCGATATCAACGGATAACAGCGCGAAGCCTCGCAAGCGTCCGTCCCGAGAGGGGCGGGCGCTTTTCCTCATGCGTCGCTCGCTATGACCGGAGGGTTCATGGAAAACGTATTCTCTACTTATCATCCCGCGGTCGCATTCGTCTTTTTAGCATGCGCCCTCGTGTTTTCGATGGCGGCTATGCAGCCGGTATATGTGCTTATCTCGTTCGCGGGTGCGTTCGCCACCTCGTGCGTGACGCGCGGTTTCGGGCGTACGGCCCGTTCGTTGCTTTGGATCGTGCCCATGTGGCTGATCGTCACGGTGGCCAATCCGTTGTTCTCGGCAATGGGGTCGACCGAGGTTTTCCGTTTCGGCCTGTTCGCCGTCTACGCGGAATCCCTGTTTTACGGCGCCTGCTCGGGCGGCATGCTCGCATCAGTGTTTCTGTGGTTTTCGTCTTATTCGGCCTGCATGAACAGCGATCGTTCCTTGGCCTTGTTCGGCAACGTGGCTCCCGTGGTCACGCTGATGATTACGCAGGTCATGCGTCTTGTCCCGCAGTTTCTTTCACGCGGACGCTCGATTGCCCTGATACAAGACGCCGTGAGCGCTGCCGCCCCGCGCACGAAGGGGCAGAAGAGGGACGACAGGCTCAGAATCGTCAGCATTCTCATGGGATGGGGCATGGAAGACGGCATCGAGCGCAGCAGTGCCATGCGCGCTCGGGGCTACGACTGCGGCGCGCGTCGCACGACGTATAAGCGCTACCGCCTTGTTGCCAGCGATATGGCGGTTCTCGCGGTGGTTGTTCTGTTTGCGGCGATCAACGCCGTCTTGGCCTACATCGCGTGTTCCCAGTATCAGTTCTATCCGACGGCGAGCGTGTTGGTTGCGTGGTGGGGGTATGTTCCCTATGCGCTCATGATGCTCATTCCCGTCGTGTTGTATGCGAAGGAGTGGTGGCTGTGGCGCTCGTTGAGGTAAACGATTTCTCGTTCGCCTATCCTGCCGATGGAAGCGCACGCCGGGGTGGCGCGGGCGACCGTGTGTTTGACGGGGTCTCTTTCGAAGTGAATGAGGGGGATTTCTGCGTTTTGGTGGGTTCGACCGGATCTGGCAAAACCACCCTTTTGCGTTCGCTCAAGCCTGAGCTGGCGCCCGAAGGCTCGCGCACGGGGTCTATCGTCGTTGCGGGGAAAAAGGTCGTCGAAGGTGGCGAGATGGTTTCTCCGAAGGATCCGTGCGGTCTTTCTCCCAGAGAGTCGGCTTCTTCTATCGGGTTCGTCATGCAAAGCCCCGAAGCCCAGATCGTGTGCGACACCGTGTGGCACGAGCTCGCGTTCGGCTTGGAGAATCTCGGCGTCGAACAAGACGAGATGCGACGTCGCGTAGCCGAGGTCGCGCATTTCTTCGGGATAGGGCCGTGGGTTCGCTCGTCGGTTGAGGCGTTGTCTGGCGGCCAGAAGCAGCTGGTCAACCTAGCTGCGGTCTTAGCGCTGCGTCCGCGCTTGCTTCTGCTTGACGAGCCGACTTCCCAGCTTGACCCGAACGCGCTCAAGCAATTCCTCTTCATGCTCGGCCGCGTGAACCGTGAGCTGGGCGTTACCATCATCATGGCTACCCACACGCCTGAGGATGTGTCCGCTTACGCGACGCACACCATAGCCATGGGAAAGATAGGCGATGTCGGCACGCGCGAGCAGGTGGAGGCCGCGTTGAGCAAGCGCTGGCAAGCTTGGGACGCTGATCTGGCTGGGAAAGACGCGCGAGATGCGCGTTCATGCTGCGTACGCGTACGCGGGGCGATGTTTCGCTATGAAAAGAGCGCGCCGTGGGTGCTGCGCGGGGTTGATTTGCAAGTGCGCCGTGGAAGCGTGCATGCGCTTGTCGGGGGCAACGGCTCGGGCAAGACCACGCTTCTCAAGCTTGTGGCCAAAGCGGGGTCTCCTCAAAGGGGCAGAGTGGAAAACGACCTCGTGGGCGCGCAGGCCCTTCTGCCGCAGGACCCCAAGGCGCTTTTCGTCTGCGATAGCGTCGAAGAGGAGCTTGCGGAATGGCGCGGGCGATGCGGATACGCCCGCGAGGATGAACGCGCGATGCTGCGTCGATTCGGGCTCGAAGGGTGCGAAAAGCGTCATCCGTACGATCTGTCGGGCGGTCAGCAGCAAAAGCTCGCGTTCGCGAAGCTGTTGCTTTGCAAGCCCGAGCTTTTGCTGCTTGACGAGCCCACGAAGGGACTTGACCCCGCATCCTGCGCGGATGTTTCGACCATCGTGCGCGGTCTGGCCGCGGAGGGCTGTACCGTCGTGTTCGTGACGCATGATCTTGATTTCGCGCTGGTGACCGCCGATGAGGTGTCCATGCTTTTCGATGGGGAGACGGCGTGCACCGAAAGCGCCCGCGAATTCTTCGCCAACAATCTGGTATATAGGCCTAATGCTGCATCGCGTCTGTTCGGGACGTTACTTCGACGGTGGGGGGAGGAATCCGTATGAGGCGCGCGATTAACGTCGTCGTAGAGCTTGTCGCTGTTGTGATGGCCCCGATTGCGCTTATCGCATGCGCAATGACGGGGATCGATCAGGCGGCTTTGTTGAGCATCGTCGTTGCGGTGGCGTCGTTGGTTTTGTTCTTCGCGGGGTATGAGAAAAACGCTCCGCGCCTGCGCGATACTATGCCCGTGGTGGTTCTCGCCGCCCTTGCGGCAGCGGGGCGAATCTTGTTCGCTCCGTTTCCGAGCTTTAAGCCGGTGTCGGCCATCGCCATCATAGCGGGCGCTGCCTTCGGAAGGCGCAGCGGCTTTATGGTGGGGGCGCTTGCGGCGCTGGTCTCGAATTTCTTCTTCGGGCAAGGACCGTGGACCCCTTGGCAGATGTATGGATGGGGGCTCATTGGGTATCTGGGCGGCGTCTTGGCATCGCTTGGTGTCTTCGACGGTGTACGCCAGGTGTTCGGTCGCATTCGGGTGGAAGAGGGCGAAAGAGGCGATGCTGCGTCTGCCTCGCGCCACGAGTTCGCGAAGGCTGTTCTGGGCCTTGTCCCTTTGGCTATGTGGGGGTTCGTTTCGGGGTATCTCTACGGCTTCGTTCTTAACATCTGGAGCATCGTGGGCTTTTACCATCCGCACTCTATTGGGCAGGCGTTGATTGTGTATGCGGCCGCGCTTCCCTTCGATACCATGCACGCCATATCCACGGTGGTGTTCCTGGTGATTCTGTACGGTCCATGGATGCGCAAGCTCGCGCGCATCAAGAAGAAGTATGCGCTGCTGGGCGGATGATTTTGCCTGTCTCGGGGCAGGGACGCGCCGTCATTTTGAAGGACGGGTTTGCGGGCGAGCGGTTGCGCTGCTGTCGAAAAGGGGGTCGCGCGACGAAAAACGGGCTCGGCACAATTGCGTGCCGAGCCCGTTTGCGATTTCAGAAAGGGCGCGTTAGAGGCTGGCGAGAGCCTGCTCGACGTCGGCGATCAAATCCTCCGTGGACTCGATGCCGCAGGACAGGCGCACCATGTCCGGCGCGATACCGCACGCCTCAAGCTCGGCGTCGTTCATCTGGCGATGCGTGGCGTTCGCCGGGTGCAGGCAGCAGGTGCGCGCGTCGGCCACGTGCGTGGCGATCTGGGCGATTTTGAGGCTCTTCATGAACTGCTCGGCAGCAGCACGGCCGCCGGTGAAGCCGAAGCTCACCACGCCGCAGGAGCCGTTCGGCAGATACTTCTGGGCGAGGTCGTAGCAGGAGTCGTCGGGAAGGCCCGGGTAGCGCACAAAGCGGACCGCCGGGTGGCCGGCGAGGAACTCCGCCATGGCCTGGCCGTTCTTGCAGTGCTGCGGCATGCGCACGTGCAGGCTCTCCAGGCCCAGATTGAGCAGGAAGGCGTTCTGCGGGCTCTGGATGCTGCCGAAGTCACGCATGAGCTGCGAAGTGCACTTGGTGATGAACGCGCCTGCCTGGCCAAACTTCTCGGCGTACACTACGCCGTGGTACGTCTCGTCCGGAGTGGTGAGGCCGGGGAACTTATCGGCATGCGCCATCCAGTCGAAGTTGCCGGAGTCCACGATGGCACCGCCCACGGTTGCGCCGTGGCCGTCCATGTACTTGGTGGTGGAGTGCGTCACGATGTCGGCGCCCCACTCGATGGGGCGGCAGTTCACGGGCGTGGGGAAGGTGTTGTCCACGATCAGGGGCACGCCGTGGGCGTGGGCTGCCTTGGCGAAGCGCTCGATGTCGAGCACGGCGAGCGCAGGGTTGGCGATGGTCTCGCCGAACACGCACTTGGTGTTGGGGCGGAAGGCCGCCTCCAGCTCCTCGTCGGTGCAATCGGGCGCCACGAACGTGCATTCGAGCCCCATGCGGCGCATGGTGTGCGCGAGCAGGTTGTACGTGCCGCCGTAGATGGCGGAGCTTGCCACCACGTGGTCGCCGCAGCCGGCGATGTTGAACACGGCGAAGAAGTTGGCCGCCTGGCCGGAGGAGGTCAGCATGCCTGCGGCGCCGCCTTCGAGCTCGGCGATCTTGGCCGCCACGTAGTCATTCGTGGGGTTCTGCAAGCGGGTGTAGAAGTAGCCGGACTCTTCCAGGTCGAAGAGCTTGCCCATGTGCTCGGAAGTGTCGTACTTCCAGGTGGTGGATTGGTAGATAGGAATTTGGCGCGGCTGTGCGTCGCCGGGGCGGTAGCCGCCCTGTACGCAGGTGGTGCCGATACGTTCGGTCATGCGATTCCTCTCGTTGTCGTGTGCAGGGCGCTCCGAAAGGAGCGCGTGGATTGTACGCTTCGAGCCATTATAGGGTGAAGGGCCGTTTTTCGGACGGGTCAAGTGTTGCAATTGTGTTGCAAGTTCTTGTCGGGCGGTGCTTTGGCGCGATGCGACCAGAGCCGGCCTTTGACGTCGAAGGCGGATCATGGCGAAGGTGCTTTTCGGCAGACGGCGTTTTTTCGTCTGTATGCGTTTGCGGTTGCCGTACAATATGCGGGCACAGTGCATTTGTGCCGCGCGCGTATTGCGTATCGCGCTGCGGTTTATTTTCGGCACGTTTCAACCAAAGAGGAGCATCCCATGCCAATTCGAATTCCCGACGCATTGCCTGCCACGTCTATTCTCGAGGGCGAGAACATCTTCGTCATGACCGAGCATCGCGCCATGCATCAGGACATTCGTCCGCTGCGCGTGTTGCTTCTCAATCTTATGCCCACGAAGATCGTCACCGAGACGCAGATTATGCGCAAGCTTTCCAACACCCCTCTGCAGATCGAGGTCGAGCTTCTGCGCATTGCAAGCCATCAGTCCAAAAATGTTTCCGCCGATCATCTGGAAACGTTCTATCGCACGTTCGACGAGGTGAAGGATTATCGTTACGACGGCATGATTATCACCGGCGCCCCGGTGGAGACTTTGGACTTCGAGACGGTGGATTATTGGTCTGAGCTGGTGAAAATCATGGACTGGAGTCTGACGAATGTCCACAGCGTGTTCCATGTGTGCTGGGGAGCCCAGGCGGCCCTGTATCATCATTACGGCGTACCGAAGCATAATCTTGACGAAAAATGCTTCGGCGTTTTCGAGAACCGCCTGATCAAGCCCTCGTCTCCGCTGGTGCGTGGCTTCAACGATGTTTCGATGATGCCTCATTCCCGCCATTCCGAAACGCGCTATGAGGACATCGTCGCCAATCAGAAGCTCGAGGTCATTTCCTATTCCGACGAATGCGGCGTCTCCATTGCCAAGAGTATCGATTCCAAGCATTTCTTCGTGTTCGGCCATCCCGAATACGACCGCGACACGCTCAAGCTTGAATACGACCGCGATGTGGAGCGCGGGCTGGATATCAAGGTGCCCGTTCACTACTATCCCGATGACGATCCTACGAAGACCCCGGTCGTTTCCTGGCGCGCCGAAGGCCAGCTTATCTACACCAACTGGCTGAACTACTACGTCTACCAGACCACGCCCTACGACCTCGAGGCGCTGTAGATCGAGACCTTGTGGTTACGCAAGGCTGCGCGCGTCGTGCCTTGCGGCATCGAGATCTCGCGGTTTCACCGGGCATGATGTGGAGCTCGAAGCTCTGCGCTTTCGACAGGTTGCGCCGTGCGATCCGGAATCTAACAATGAGAGCTTATTCTGCGGATTCGCGGGCTTTGCCGCGGGTCCGCAGTTTTATATACACGGTCGCCTTTATATACACGGTCGCGCCTTGCTTTGCGTTTCAAAGATGCGGGGGGTGTGGTTGGGGCGAGCGGTTTGAAGCCGGGCCGAAGGCTTAAGGCGCCCGTCTTCAGAAAAGCGGCTTGCAGCGCGGGGCGATCGTCCATGTCCTCGCGAATTGCGGCGCATCTGTCGGAAAATGCACGAAACGCTGGTTGTTTTATCGAAAAACGCACGAAACGTATCAAGATGAGAAAATCTAAATGCTTTTCTTAATGAGATAATCAACACACAACTAAGATATGTAGAGAAACTAGCCCATTCTCTTTATGACAGGATTGTTTCGGGGAATCCGCTGATACGTTTCGTGGGTTTTGCGAGTGTCGGCATCGGTTTTCGTGCAGTTTAACCGCGGCGGGTTGTTTTCTGGTTGGGACGGCATCGCCTGGTGCCTAGTTCGCGTGGCGTCACGGGCGGTGCTGTCCTATGGTGCAGAATGCTCACGCTGGTTATTGCCGATCGGCGCCCGCCGCCGCATCAAAGGCATTGGCAAAGGCCTCCTGCTGCTCATCGGCAGATATCGCTGCCTCGCCGTCGCCTTTCTGTGGACCGTAGGCTCCGAATCCGGCATGGTTGCCACCCTCGATGACGACGGTTTTCGCATTGGCTGGAAGCTTGCTTGCGTTTTCAGCCAGTGATTCGCGGTTCAAAACGAGGTCCTGCGAGCCGTAGACCGAACGCGCACGCAAGCTCGTTTCCGAAAGGTCGCTTGCGGGGTAGGAGGCAAGAAGCGCTATGCCTTCCAAAGCATCGGCATGGTTCGCTGCGTACTGAGCGGCGGCGACGCCGCCGAGCGAGTGACCCGCAATCCACCATGCATCGGTTTGCGGGTAGTTGTTTATGATGCCTGAAGCGGCATCGATGCCGAAAAAAGCCAGGTTGAAAGGCATTTTCGCGATTACGCAGATATATCCTCGCTCGGCGATCTTTTCCGCCAAGGGGACGTAGGCGTGAGGGTCTACTTTTGCGCCGGGATACAGGATCAGTCCAGCTTCGGCCGACGATTCGCCTTCCAAAGAACCAGGCGGTGCGATGGCGATGCTCTCATCGTTTTCTTCCACCGATACCGCCTTCGCGTCCGACAGAAGAGCGGGCGTGTCTTGCGCGCGGTAATAGTCGGAGACGTATACGCCGAAGCAAGCGGTCCCTGCAACCAGGGCAATTGCCAAGGCGATAGCGATGCGTTTCGGCCACGGATGCGGCTTCGCGGTTTTCGGCAAGGCGGCGTTGTTCAGGAAATCCTTCTTTCGGGTTTGTGGCACATTTTGCGGCTCGCGTTTGCCGACCTTGCCGCATGGGGCGGCACGACGGCGCTCGGCGTCTGGCGGCCGCTGGCGAGGTTGCCCCGTCTGGCGGCCGAGTGCTTGGCATGCGGCGGTGCGCCTCGCTTTGGTTCGTGCTTTTTCCTTTGCGGCAAGCGCTTGGCGGCAGGTATCAGTATACGCGGTGGTATCATCGCCGCTGTGAAACGATGCGTCTGCGGGCGCGATTCAAAGGGACATAGGAAGCGAAGAGCTGGAGAAACGGAGAGAAAATGATTTCCGAGAGCAGGATTCGAGTTCGTTATGCCGAGACCGACCGGATGGGTATTGTGTATCACGCAAACTATCTGGTGTGGTTCGAAATCGCCCGCTCCGAGTTCCTCGAGAAGCTTGGCTTTCCCTACGAAGAGATGGAAAAGGCGGGCTATATGTCTCCCGTTGCTGACGTGCAGCTTTCCTACGGCATGCCGCTGACATACGGCGATACGGCCATCGTGCGCACGCGCGTGACGAAGCTGACTCCGGCTAAAACGGTGTATTCGTACGAGGTGTACAAGGACGGCCAGGCTGTCGGTGTGGACAAGCCGTGCTGCACCGGCTCGTCCACGCATTGCCTCGTAAGCGCCGAAAGCTTCAAGCCGGTGAATCAGAAACGCATCATGCCGGAGTTGTACGCCGCGTATCTTGAGGCCTTGGAGGCCAGCGAATAATCTAGCTTGCGACGAACGGGACTCTTAGCGCAGCACACTGCGGATGATGCGCTCTTTCAGGCGCGAGTACGGCTGGTAGCGCAACGGCACGTCGATGCCGCTGCATTTGCGCAGAATGCTTTTGCGATGGCTGAACGTGTCGAAGCTGTCTTTGCCGTGGTAGCTTCCCATGCCACTTTCGCCGACGCCGCCGAATCCCATGTTGGATGTGGCGAGGTGCATGACCGTGTCGTTGATGCAGCCTCCTCCGAACGAAACGGTGCGTACGATTCGATCCTGCAGCGCGCGGTCTTCGGTGAACAGATAGAGCGCCAAAGGCTTCGGGCGCGCCTTGACGAACGCCTCCGCCTCGGCCATATTCTCCACGATGAGCACGGGGAGCACAGGTCCGAAAATCTCCTCGCCCATAACGGCGTCTTCCGCATCGACGTAATCCATGATGGTGGGCTCGATGCGCAGGTCGTCCACGCAGTGTGTACCTCCGTATACGGTTTTGGCGGGGTCGATCAGCGAGAGGATGCGATCGAAATGCTTGCGGTTCACAATGCGCCCGTAATCGCGGTTGGGCAACGCATCGGCTCCGTACATTTTCGCGGTGCAGCTTCCCAACAAGGCGACGAACTCGTCATGCACGTCGCGTTCCACCAGCACGTAGTCGGGCGCGACGCACGTCTGCCCGCAATTGAGGAACTTCCCGAACGCGATGCGCCGTGCGGCGAGCGCGAGATCGGCGTCCGCAGCGATGATGCAGGGGCTTTTTCCTCCCAGCTCGAGCGAGACGGGGGTCAGGTTTTCCGCCGCCTTGCGCATGACGAGCTTGCCGACGGCGGGGCTCCCGGTGAAGAAGATGTAGTCGAATCTCTGGTCGAGCAGCGCTTCGTTGGCGGCGCGGCCTCCTTCGATTGCCGTCACGTATGACGAATCGAATGCGGCCTCGATGATTTCAGCCACCACGCGGCTTGTGGCGGGGGCATACGCGCTCGGCTTGACGACGCAGCAATTGCCGGCCGCAATCGCTCCGATGAGCGGCTCCATGCAGAGCATGAAGGGATAGTTCCAAGGAGCCATGACCAACACGACGCCATACGGCTCGGCTATGGTGAAGCTGCGTGCAGGAAAGTTGCCCACATCGGTGCGTACGCGCTTCGGCGCGGCCCATTCCCGTATGTGCGCTATGTGGTGGCGAAGCTCGGAAAGTACGAGCCCTATTTCGCACATGTAGCTTTCCTGCGATGATTTTCCCAGGTCAAAGGCAAGGGCGTCGATGATGCGGCGTTCCGAGCGCTTGATTTCGGCACGAAGCCGACAGAGCGCGTCTATACGTGCATCCACGTTCAAGGTTTCTCCCGTGTCGAAGTAGGCACGTTGTTGCCTCACGATGGCTTTGGTGTCCATAGCTGCTCCTCCTTGCCGTTTGACAGCATTATAGTTCTCGTTCTACGCCCAGGGCGATTCGTTTGCCTGGGCCGCTACGGCGTTCGCATCTTCCTGTGTGATTGCGCGGTATTTCACCATGCGCTCCAACACCTGCGCCTGACGCTGGCATGCCAGGTCGTAGTTCTGAGTGGGGGCGTAGACGCTGGGGGCATTCGGCGTGCCGGCAAGCATGGTGCTTTCCCAGTCGTTCATGGCGCCGGGTGCCTTGCCCAGGTATCCTTGACAGGCCGGGCCGATGCCATAGAGGCCTTCGCCGAAATAGATTGAATTCACGTAGAGCTCTAAAATACGGTCTTTGCCCAGGGCGCGTTCGATATCAAATGCCATGAACACCTCCGCGATCTTTCGCTCCACGACTTGCTCCTGGGAGAAGAACTCGTTTTTCGCCAGCTGCTGCGTGATGGTCGAGCCGCCTTCGACGATCGCTCCTGCCCGCAAGTCGTTGAACAGCGCACGGCCTGTAGCGAGCGCGTCGAATCCGGGGTGTTGGTAGAAACGGTGGTCTTCGACGGATACGACTGCCGCCAGGTATGTCTCGGGGAGCTCCTCGAGCGGCGTGAAGCCGGCGCGCGACTCGATGTCTGTAACCATGTCCGCGACGCTTTTCTCCTGCGCGGCGTTGTTATAGAGCGCGTATCCTCGCACGACGAAATACGCTGCTGCCGCCACAAGGCCCGCAAGCAGGGCGATGAGCGTCCATTTGACGATGCTCCCCAGAACGCGAAGCACGATGGGCGGTTTCGAGATGTCGTTGGTGTAGGCGGCTCTTCTCATGGCGTTCCTCCTTGAATTCTCCTTCCAGTATGACCGATCGCGCTGTCCCGAGCTTGACGGGCGGGTAGCGGCTTGGTGACAAAGACGGCAGCAAGGTGACGAAACGAACGCGCCGAGCCTGGTACAATGGCTGGATACATCATTGATTCAACGCAATTTCGATATACGAGGCAGGCGAAGTACGTGGCATTTCTGTTCGGGTGCGAAGGCATCCATCTTGAATATCCGGCGAAAACGGTTCTCGACAACGTGACGCTCGGCGTCCATGAAGGCGATCGCATAGGCATCGTGGGCCAAAACGGTGACGGCAAATCCACGCTGCTCGGCGTGCTGGCGGGCCTGGTCGAGCCCGACGACGGTCTGGTTCGTCATACGCGCGGCCTGCGCATCGGCATGCTTGGTCAGCGCGATTCGCTCGAAGACGAAGCGAGCGTCGAATACGCGGTGGTGGGGGACACCCCCGAATACGTCTGGGCTGGCGATCCGCGCGTGCGCGAGGTTATTTCAGCGCTGATTGCGGATATCGCATGGGATGCCAAGGTGAAGACGCTTTCGGGCGGTCAGCGTCGTCGCGTGGACCTTGCTCGTCTTCTCGTGGGCGATTGGGACGTGCTCATGCTCGACGAGCCGACAAACCACCTGGACATACACGCTATTGCATGGCTTGCGGCGTATTTGAACCGTCGTTGGCCGAAGGGTACCGGAGCGCTTTTGACGGTCACGCACGATCGCTGGTTCCTCGATGAGGTGGCCAATGCCATGTGGGAGGTGCACGACGGCCTGGTCGATCCGTTCGAGGGCGGATATTCCGCCTACGTTTTGCAGCGCGTGGAACGCGACCGCGTAGCGCAGGTAGCCGAGCAGAAGCGCAAGAACCTCATGCGCAAAGAGCTCGCATGGCTTTCCCGCGGCGCGCGCGCCCGTTCCACCAAGCCGAAATTCCATATGGCGCTGGCTCAGGAGCTCATCGCCGAAGAGCCGCCCGTGCGCAATACGCTCGAGCTGCGGGCTATGGCCATGCAGCGCCTGGGCAAGCAGTGCGTGGAGCTGACTCGCGTGACCGAGCGTTTCGGGGACCGCACGGTGCTCGACAATGTGGACTGGATCATCGGGCCGGGCGACCGCATCGGCGTGCTTGGCGAAAACGGCGCCGGCAAGACCACGTTGCTCAAGATCATCCAGGGCGCGCTCAAGCCCACTTCCGGATTCGTGAAAATAGGCAAAACGGTCAAATTCGCCGTGCTTTCCCAGCGCTTGGACGAACTCGAGGAAATGAGCAAGTATCGCGTGACGGAAGTGCTTTCGCGCTATCGCACGCGCGTCGTGCTCGACGGCAAGGAGACCACGCCGGCGAAGCTCCTTGAGCGCCTGGGCTTTTCGTCTCGCCATTTGTACACGCGTATTTGCGATCTATCGGGAGGCCAGAAGCGCAGGCTGCAGCTTCTGCTCATTTTGCTTGACGAGCCCAACGTGCTCATCCTCGACGAGCCGGGAAACGACCTGGACACCGATATGCTTGCGGTGCTCGAGGACCTGCTCGACACCTGGGCGGGCACGCTCGTCATGGTGACGCACGATCGCTATCTCATGGAGCGCGTCACCGACGACCAGTACGCGCTCATAGGCGGCAAACTGCGTCATTGTCCGCGTGGCGTCGACGAATACCTCGAGCTGCTTGACGAGCGCAATCAGCTTACGGCATCGGGACGAACGTTTGCCGACGTGACGGGGCAGGGGGCTGCGGCCCGGGTCCAGCAGGGTGCGTCTTCGAAAACTTCCGATTCCGGCTACACCAACGCGGAATTGCGCGAGATGAAGAAGCGCCTGGCAAGCCTCAATAAAAAGATGGGCACGGCCGCTCGCAAGGTGGAAGACAAGCAGGTCGAGATGGACGGCGCCGACCCTACCGATTTCGTGCGTCTGGGAGAGCTGCAGGCAGAACTTGACGAGTTGCGCGCGGCAAAGGAAGCTCTTGAGGACGAATGGCTTGAGCTGGCCGATGCGCTCGGCGTGGAGTAGCGAGTCGTGTCTTTTGCCGGAGAAGCCGAGACTTAGGGTGTCTGCGGGTCAAAATGCGCCAAAACACGTTCTGGCACTCGCATATTGCACGAAACGTATCAATCGGATGTCGCTTCCTGGGCAATTCATGCAAGATAATCTACACTAACGCATATTCTGTCCAGTAATTTTGGGATTGGAAGCGCATGTTGCCCTAATCTTGAAGGGTATTTGATACGTTTCGTGAGTTTTGCGAGTGTCGGGGAGCCGTTTCGTGCATTTTGCGTCTGCGAGGACTCGGCGCTCCGTGAAAACAAGGAGTTTGCGGGTTTGCTAAGAACCTGCAGATAAGAAGCCGCTGCCTGGGGTGCCGGACGCGACGCGAACCGAGGGCGACGCCCGGATACGCACAGGGGCTGACGCCTGGGCCTGGGCGCGGCGTCGAATCCGTCGCCCAGGCGATGTTCCGGGAAATATGGCAGCGCGACTCGTCCCCTTCGCGTTCGATATGAATGCGTCTTGTGCATACCGTCTCCAGGAAGCGCTCGTCGTGGCTTACGGCAACGACCGCTCCGGGGTACTGCGCCAGCGCCCGTTCGAGCGCTCCAATGGAGTGTATGTCAAGATGGTTGGTGGGCTCGTCCGCCGCAATGAGCGCGACGCCGTCGACGATGCCGCAAGCTATAGCGAGCTTTCTCAGCTCTCCCGGGCTGGTCTGCTCGCCTTCGAGGATGCGATCGGGGTTTGAATTGAGGCGGGCGACAATGGAGAGGATGCGCCCCTTTATCTCGGAGGATTCCTTGCGCACTCTGCGTACGAGCCGGTGCGCTTCGTCGGGCGTGTATTCTTGAGGCACGAATAGGGCGGGGATATCGGAATCAATGCGGCTGATCAGATATTTCATCAGCGTCGTTTTGCCGCTTCCGTTTTTCCCGCTGATTCCCACGTGGTCCGTATTGTCCACGTGGAACCGGGGCACGTGCAGCTTCGCCTGCGGCCCGCATGTTATCGATGCCTCTTCTACGCGCAGCAGGGTTTTGCGCGGGTGGGGCTGCATGTCGAAGGCTATGTCTCCTTCGTAGCGTTTTTCCGTGCGTGTACGTGAAAGGTCTGCTCGAGCTCGCTCAAGCCGCCCGCTCATTGCGTTTGCGAGCGCCCCGGCTTTTCCGTCCTGGTCCGCGTATACCGCCAGCCGTCGTTTTTCGCGTCCGTCGGAATCATGCTTGTCGAGTGTGCGGCCGCTGCGGTGTTTCGCCGTCCTGGACGCCTCTTCTGCGCGGCGGATATGTTCGCGCTGCAATGCCGCGACGGTTTTTCTCGCTTTCTCATTGGCGCGCTGCGAGCAAAGAAGCTCCCGTTTGCGCTGTTCCGAGGCGTTGTCGTAGGTTCCGGGCCTCATGACGAAATGTCTGTTCTCAAAGCAAAGACATCGATTCGGAAGAGAGCCTATCAGGCGGCGGTCGTGTGAGATGACGATGCCTATGCCCGAAAACGCTTGCAGCGCCTCAAGGATGCGTTCACGGCAGGTCGCATCGACGTGGTTGGTGGGCTCGTCGAGGACAAGGAGCGAAGGGCTGCTCCAAAGCGCCGCGGCAATCTGGATTTTCTTCGGTTCGCCGCCGCTGAGCGAACCGAAGCGCCAAAGGGCGTCGTCGGGAATTTCAAGGGCGGTGCGCAAGCGTGTTGCCTCGGGGGAGAAATCGCATGCGAAATCGTACAGCAGCGAGGGCTCGATACGCGGGTCTTGCTCGCAATATGCGAAGGAAAGGCGTGCTGAAATGCTGCCTTTGTCGGGTGTTTCCAAGCCGCAGGCGATGCGGGCGAGCGTGGTCTTGCCGCATCCGTTATCGCCTACGATGGCGGTCCAACCTTGCGCGAAGGCGGTGGACAAATCGGTGAGAACGGCGCGTGCGGCCTGCGGATAGGTGAACGAAACATGGGATAGTGTGAGTGTTTGCCGTGCCATAAGGCGGCCTCCTGTCGTGAGAGGTCGCGCATGGGGGGAGCGTGCTTTTCGGTCGCGGAGGACGTGCGCGGGGTGTGGAGATGCGCGTGTGGAGCCGACGCGCAAGGCCGACGTGCGGGAGCGACGCGCAAGGCCGACGTGCGGGGGTCCCGCGAGAAGGACATACGGGGAAGGTCGCATGTACGATGTCTTGCGAGAAGGGATGCGAAACGAAACCGTGTGAAAAACGAACGAAAAAGACGATGCTGCCCAACATGCGCGAAAGGTGCGCCGCATAAGCGGCCTGATGCGGATGGGGCACGAAAACGCGCATCGTCTAAAACTTCATGTATGCGGAGCTCCTTAAAAGCGGATGCGCACGGCATCCTGGTCGGTTACGTGGGCAAGTGTAGCACGCCGCGGCTTCATCTAAAGCATGGACGACTGGCCCGGAGGCCCGAAGATTGCCACGTCTTTCTTTGCTGCAGTAAGCCTTGATCGGATGCTTGCCGCGCAGGATCCATTGACGCGGTAGTTGGCGAATATGTCGGTGAGGGCACGCCGTGATTGTCGCTTCATGGTGCGGGATGCGCTAGACTGCGCGGATGACGGTCGGTTGGAATCGTCGTCTTTTCCGACGTGGCGAAATCGTGCGCGACTGTCGGCGGCGTGCCTTGAGGCGAATTGGAGGATTCGTGATTCTGTCCATCAAGCAAGAAAACGTGTTGACTGTGCGCGAACAGCAGATTCTCTATCATATCGCTCGCGGTCTTTCCAACAGGGGAATTGCTGCGCGCTTGGCTCTTTCCGAGCAGACGGTGAAGGTCCATTTGGCGAACATGGCGGCGAAGGCGCATTGCGACAATCGAGCCGCGCTTGTTGCGTATGGTTTTGAAACGGGCGTGCTGCGAGGCAGGTAAGATTTTCTCGAAGTCTGCTGCGAAATCGGTAAGGATCCGCCGTCTTTTCGCCTATACGCCGTGCGACGTACGTCCCGTGCCGCGATTAGCCCGAATGGGTTATTTTGCTTTGTCGCGCGCGTCGGTATGCTGAAAACATGTCGAATCCCCGACGAAAAGCATCAAAGGAGAACGATGGTCGCCTTTCTCATGGCCGTGGCAAGTGTCACGCTGTATGGCTGCTCTGCCGGTTTGTGCGCCTTTCGCACCATTCGAAAAAGCGACCGTTTTCCTGTTGCTGCTCGACTTCTCTTCCTCGCGGCTTTCCTGCTCCATTCTGCGTCGATCGGAATGGAGTCGGTGAGCACGTCGGGAACTATTCTTCAAGGTCCGAACATTCTCATGCTTGCATCCTGGGTGCTTGCCTTGGCGTCGCTTTTCGTATCCGTTGCAAGCCGCCGGCCGTATGGGTATCTGGTCATCGCGTCGGCAACGGTATCGCTTTTCATCCTGTTTTCCCAGATGATCCTTATGGCTTCAGGCTATGCGCTTTACGCGAATAGCGCCTACGAGCAGTGGCCGTCGCTCGTTGTGCATATTCTGCTTTTCCTGGTGGCTATGGCGTGCTTCGTGATCAGCGCCGCCGCATCGGCCATGCAGCTTTACCAGCGCCGCCTGATGAAGGCACGCAGCGCACGGCTATTCAGCTTGAGCATGCCTGCCATCGAGACGCTCAATAGGGTGGCGAAGCGTGCCGCTTTGGTAGGATTTCCCCTGTTCACGCTGGGGATGCTAATCGGTTTCGGCCGCTACGCGATGTATCATGGAACCATGGTTGCACTGGGGTGCCCCGCAGGTTTTTCCTATCTCTGGCCGCGCATTGGGCTGTCTCTTGCGGTCTGGACCGTCATCGCCGCATTCGTGGCGCTATCGTATCTCGTGCCCCATGTGGCGAGCTCGAAAGTGCGCTCTGTGCTTTCTATCTGCGGTTTTCTGGGAGCGCTGCTGCTCATGTTTGTGACGGCAGGCTAGCCATGGAGCTGGTGCTTGTAGGGATAGAACGCGCGTCAGCTCCGCGTGATGTGTGGCGCGCAGTGTCGGAGATGAGGCCGGCGAGCGTGCTTGACGTCTGCGCGGCGGCGCCCGACATCGCAGAAGCGATGGTGATTTCCGATGGAGGGCGCTTCGAGGCGTATGTCGTGATGCACGGCGGCTTTGACAGCTTCGAGGTGCTGGCGGACATGGTCGCTTCGTGCATCGGATGTGCGTCATCGCAGGTCATAGGGTGTTTGTATGCCGCCGAAGGCTTCGACGCCGCATTGCACGCCCTTCATGTCGCAAGCGGATACGACACGTTTTGCGCGACGGATTCTTCGTCTGTCGAAGCGATGCGCGCCGCGTACGCCGCTTCCGTTGTTCACGGCGTATCGGGTGCGTGCACAAAGCGTCTCGTTGCGTCTGCGGTGAAATTCGGAACATGCAGCGCGGGCCGCGATGAGCAGGCATTGGCGCAACGCAGGGCCGTTTCCGCTCTTGACCTCGCACAATTCGTCTTCGACGACTTGCCGAAACGCGTCATGTTCGCCGTAGGGGAGAATCGCACGGGCGAAGCGGTGTGCGAGCGTTTGGAAGCATGCGGCGCGACGGTCGTGCGCACGGCGGCACGCGATGGCGCATGGCGCGAGGGCTTGGCGCGCGCGGACGTGGTGCTTTTCTGCGATGAGCAGGAAGCATGCGTGTTTTCCCGTGCGGAGGCAAAGAGCATGCGTCGCGCTCGCAGAGGCAGGATGAGCGTGGTCTTCGATCTGACCGAGCGGGGCTGCGTGGATGCGGGATGTGTCGGCTTCGACGATATTTTCGTGTATACGTTGGCCGATCTGCAAGGAATCGGCGGCGGCGAAGATGCCGTGCGCGCGCCTTCGGAGACGTCGGTCATGCAGCACGCACGCGAAGAGGCGCACGAATACATGCGTTGGTTCGACGAGCGGCAAAGCGGGTAGGGCCGGTTTGGATTATGGGAAAAACGTGCGTTTTGTATGGGATAGAAATTGTATTTGACCTGCTAAAACGCTCGATTTTTGTAAGAACAAGCAAAGATTATCGTAAGGAAAGGCGAAGGCGCGCCTTAGGTTTTTGCGCGCCGAAAAGGGGGTATCTATGATTGTATCGTGGATGACGACGAACAAATGCAACCTGAAATGCGTGCATTGCTATCAGGATGCCGAAGAGGCTACCGACAGGGAGCTGAACACCGAAGAAGCCATGAAGATGATTGACGAAATCGCGCGCGCCGGTTTCAAAATCATGATTTTTTCCGGCGGCGAACCGTTGCTTCGTCCCGATATCTTCGATTTGGTGGCGCATGCGGCATCGCGCGGTTTGCGTCCTGTTTTCGGGACCAACGGCACGCTGATCACCTATGAGATCGCCATGCGCTTGAAGGAATGCGGCGCATGCGCAATGGGCATTTCGGTTGACAGCCTCGACCCCGCCAAGCACGACAGATTCCGCGGTCTTGAAAATGCGTACGACCTGACCATGAGGGGCATCGAAGCATGCAAGCAGGCGGGGCTGCCATTCCAGCTGCACACGACCGTGGTGGATTGGAACCGCGAGGAGATCTGCGGTGTGACCGATTTCGCGGAGCGAATCGGCGCGATCGCCCACTATATTTTCTTCCTCATTCCGGTGGGTCGCGGCGAGTTCATCAAGGAAACGAGCCTTGAGGTTCAGGAAAACGAAGCGCTTTTGCGCGACATCATGCTGAAGTCCCAGCAGGTGAACATCGACGTGAAGCCGACGTGCGCGCCCCAGTTCACGCGCGTGGCCAAGCAGCTCGGCGTGGAAACGCGCTTTTCGCGCGGATGCCTTGCGGGCCTGACGTATTGCGTGGTGGGTTCCGAAGGCATCGTGCGTCCGTGCGCCTATATGACCGAGGAGGCGGGCGATGTGCGCACCATGCCTTTCGACGAAATCTGGAAAACGAGCCCGGTGTTTCGTGCGTTGCGCACCGAGGCATATGGGGGCGCATGCGGCACGTGCGATTATCGCGAGGGCTGCGGAGGCTGCCGCGCTCGTGCGGCGTATTACCACGAAGGCGACATTCTTGCGCAAGACGATTACTGCGCTCACGGCTTGAAATTGGATGCATAGGCATTGTATTCGGATAAGAAAAAGGAAAGGAATTCCCATGATGAAGAGCGGATATGCAAAACGTTTCACAGCGGCGGGCATGGCGCTTGCTCTTGCATGCGGCACCGCCGGCGTGCTTTCGCTAAGCGCTTGCGGCGCGGCCTCCGACACCCCTGCGGATTCTCAGTCCATCGCCGAGCAGGAGGCTGTAGCGCCTGAAAGCTACACGTTTACCGACGACATGGGCAATGAAGTCACGGTGAACGATCCGCAGCGCGTAGTCGCATGCATGGGCAGCTTCGCGAATACGTGGGAACTGGCCGGCGGCACGTTGGTGGGCGTATCCGACGACGCCTTCACCTTCGACAACTTCGACATCGCGTCTCCCGACGTGCAAAGCGTGGGTGATTTCACGAGCCTCAACCTTGAGGCGATTATTGCGCTTGAGCCCGATTTCGTCATTATGACCAGCGGAACGGGCGGCCGCGGCGGCGACTCCAGCCAGGCCGATTTCAAATCCGCGTTGGACGCGTCGGGCATTCCCGTGGCGTATTTCGAAGTGACCACCTTCGACGATTACCTGCGTATGCTGCGTGTTTTCTGCGATATCACGGGTCGCGATGACCTGTACGAGCAAAACGGCATTGCCGTGCAGAAAGCGATCGACGACGCGATCGCTGCGGTTCCTGCCGAAGGCGATGCTCCTACGGCGTTGCTGATGACCACGTATTCTCGCGGCACTCGCGTGCAGGCGTCGTCTTCCATGGCGGGCGATATGCTCGCCGATTTGGGCGCGGTGAACCTGGCGGACGAGAATCAAAGCCTGCTGTCCGATTTCAGCCTGGAATCCATCATCGACCTTGATCCCGATTTCATTTTCGTCATTCCCATGGGCAACGACACGGCGGCGGCCACGAAAAACCTTGAGGCGCAGACCGCGGAAAACCCCGCGTGGGCAACGCTTTCTGCGGTGCAAAACGATCGCTATATCGTGCTCGATCCCAATTTGTTCTTGTACAAGCCCAATGCGAATTGGGCGCAGGCGTACGAGACGCTTGCCGGGCATTTGTACGGCGCGGGCGGTAATGCGTAATGCCGACGGCAGCATTCGATGCCGCGCGCAGGGTTCGCGGGCGATCGACGGCGTGTGTCGTCGTCGCGTCGCTCGGCGGCCTTGCCGCTCTGGTGGTCTTGGCGTTTCTGACGGGGTCGTCGTCGGTGAGCTTCGGCGAACTGGCGACATGGCTTGCCGGAGGGGATGTGGATGAGGCGGCGAAGAACATCTTGGTGAACGTGCGCTTGCCGCGCGTGGCGGCGGCGTTGCTCGCGGGCGCGGCGTTGGCCGTTGCGGGCGCGATCATCCAGGCGGTGCTGGATAATCCCTTGGCGAGTCCCAACGTGATAGGCGTCAATTCGGGCGCGGGATTATTCGTCCTGATGGCAGCCGCTTTTTTCCCTCAGGTGCCGTGGATTTCCCCTTGCGCGGCATTTGTCGGCGCGCTTGCGACGGCGGCGGTCATCTTCGTTATATCGCTGAATGCCGGCGTGTCTCGCTTGACCGTGGTACTTTCCGGCATCGCGATCACCACGGTGTTCGGCGCAGGCATGAACACCATTTTGATCGTGGCGCCCGATGCTTACGTGGGTTCGTCCATGTTTTTGGCCGGCGGGTTTTCCGGCGTGCTGCTGCGCGACCTTGCCTGGCCGGCGGCGCTTATCGCAGCGGGCCTTGCCGCGGGGTTTTCGGGCGCGCATCGGCTCAACATCATTGCGCTTGGTGACGATATGGCGCATGCGCTGGGCTTGCACGTGCGCGCGAGTAGGCTGGGAATGCTCGCCGTGGCCGCGTTGCTTGCCGGCGCGGCGGTGAGCTTCGCCGGTCTGCTCGGCTTCGTCGGGCTGATTATCCCTCACATCGTGCGCTTTTTGGCAGGTTACGACAATCGCGCAGTCCTGCCTATCTCTGCGCTGCTCGGCGCGGCATTTGTGGTGGGCTGCGATCTTTTGACGCGCGTGCTCTTCGCGCCGTACGAAGTGCCCGTGGGCATTTTGATGGCGTTTGCGGGCGGGCCGTTTTTCATCTATCTGATTTTTAAGAACAGGAGGGGCGGCCTTGACTGACGAGTTTGCTTTCGCTGGCGGCGATTGCCGCGCATTCGGCGGGCGCTCGATGGGCGCCTCGGCCGATTCCGATCGCCGGCGCGCGTCCGCATGCTTCGCCATGGAGCTGCGCGCGGTGTCGTTTGCCTATGACCGCGTGCGGCCGCTTGTCGAAGATGTCTCGGTAGGATTTGAAAAAGGCCAGGTCACAAGCATTGTTGGACCGAATGGCTGCGGCAAGTCGACGCTTTTGAGGCTGGCGTGCGGCATTGCGCGCCCGCAATGCGGCGAGGCTCTGCTCGACGGTCGGCCCGTGCGCGAATACGCCTTGCGGGAGCGCGCTCGACGATTGGCGCTGCTTTCGCAGGGGCCTCGTCCGCCGGCGATGACCGTGGAGTCTCTGGTCGCGTGCGGGCGTTTTCCGTATCTGAACGGGCGAGGGCGCCTCCCGAAGGCCGACCGCGATGCGGTGGAGCGTGCCATGAATCTGACGGATGTGGCGCGTTTTCGCACGTGCGACCTGGCGCATCTTTCCGGCGGCGAGCGGCAGCGTGCGTTTATCGCCATGACGCTCGCGCAGGATGCGGAGACGGTGGTGCTTGACGAGCCCACGACGTATCTGGATATCGGCGCATGCCATGATGTGATGCGTTTGGTGCGGCGGCTCAATGTCGAAGAGGACAAGACGGTCGTCATGGTTATTCACGACCTTGACCTGGCTCTTCGCTATTCCGACCGATTGGTTGTCATGCGGGACGGTTCGGTTCTTGCGGCGGGAGAAGTGGACGAAGTGTACGCGTCGAAGGCGATCGACGAGGCCTTCGATGTGGAGGTTTGCGCGTGTTCTGCCGACGGTCGCCGGGCGTTTCCCGTGTTTCCGCGAAATGAATAGGCTTCGCCTAAAACATGGCGTCGACCGGCTCGGACACTTCCACGTCTTCCTTGCCTCGGAACAGTTCGGTCAGCTTTGCGAGCAAGGGCTCCTGCGTGCCGTCGAGCATGCGCAGCACCATGGCAACGCGGTCGGTGTACTGCACGTCAAGCGTTTTGGTGCCGCAGTCTTCGGCGAGACGCACCATCTGATCGTACGAGGAATAGTCCATGCGCACGGTGATATCCACGCATTTGGATACCACGACAAGCTCGGCCGCTTCGATGCCCGCCTGAGTTGCCTGCGTATAGGTGCGCACGAGTCCGCCCGTGCCCAGAAGCACGCCGCCGAAATAGCGTGTGACCACCACGGCGATGTCGGTCAAACCCGCGTGCTGAATCACCTCGAGGGTGGGAAGTCCCGCAGTCTTTTGCGGCTCTCCATCGTCCGAGTAGCGAACGCGTCCGGCGGCACCCGCCCCGCCTTCGCGCAAAACGTAGGCGTACACGTTATGCCGCGCCATGCGGTTGGCGGCGCGGATTTCCTCGAGAAACGCCAGGGCCTCCTCTTCGGTTTCGACATGCGCGACGCTGGCGATGAAGCGGCTCTTCTTCTCTTCGATTTCGGCCGTTGCACGGCCCGATATGGTGGTGTAAGAACTCATGCGCCCTACTATAGCACGCATGTCGTGGTACCATGGGCAATCGTGATTGCGATTATTGCCGCAGCGCATGGCGTGCGGTGCGGCTCGATCTTTCGAAGGAGTTCAGATATGGCGAACGAAGGAAGCTTCGAGGCAAGCCAGAAGCGCAGCGACGAAATTCGCGCTGATTTGGCCGGCCATCCCGAGAAATACACGATGCTCACGGGTGACCGCCCCACGGGCAGGCTTCACCTGGGCCATTACTTCGGCACGCTGAAGGGGCGCGTAGAGCTGCAGGACATGGGCGTTCGCACGAATATCCTCATCGCTGATTATCAGGTCATCACCGACCGCGACACCACCGAGCATATCCAGGACAACGTCTACAACATGGTCATGGACTACCTGGCATGCGGCATAGACCCCGAGAAAACCATGATCTACACGCACTCGGCGGTGCCTGCATGCAACCAGCTCATGCTTCCGTTCTTGAGCCTGGTGACCGAGGCCGAGCTGCAGCGCAACCCCACGGTCAAAGCCGAGATGGAGGCGTCCGGTCACGAACTTACCGGCCTTCTTCTGACCTATCCTGTCCATCAGGCGTGCGACATCCTGTTCTGCAAGGGCAACGTGGTCCCCGTCGGCCGCGACCAGCTGCCTCACATCGAGCTTACGCGCACCATCGCTCGTCGCTTCAACAACCGTTATGGTAAGGTGTTCCCCGAGGTGGACGCGCTGCTTTCCGATACGCCGCTTCTGCCTGGCCTTGACGGTCGCAAGATGAGCAAGTCTTACGGCAACGCCATCGCCATCTCTATGACCGCCGAAGAAACGACCAAGCGCATTAAGAAATCCCAGACCGACTCCGAGCGCATGATTACCTTCGACCCCGAGAATCGCCCTGGCGTTTCCGGCCTCATTTCCACGGCCGCTATCTGCACCGGCCGCAGCGAGCTTGAAATTGCCGAGGAGATCGGCATGGGCGGCTCTGGCGCGCTGAAGAAGTATGTCACCGAGGCGGTCAACGAATACTTCGCGCCCATTCGCGAACGCCGTGCCCAGTACGAGAACGACCTTGACTACATCAAGGATGTTCTCAACGAAGGCAACAAGCGCGCGAACGAAATCGCCAACCAGACACTTGCCGAAGTCCAGGAAGCCATGGGCATGGTGTATTAATCGAGGCTCGCTGAGGCTCGAGAACTCGCGAGCATGGCTCCTGCCTTCGCAGCTAGTCCCGCCCGAAAGGCGCCGGTTTCCCGGCGCCTTTTGTTGTTATGCGGAGTCTTCGGAATCATATGAACAATGTTCAAATATACGCTAGAATACGAGACGTACGTAAGATTCGCCTGCGAAGATGGCGAAAGGAATTGAAGAGGGGCTAGAGTGAAGAAGTACATCAATTGCGCGATCGTGTATACGATTCTGGCTTTGGTGGGAGGCGTGTTCTTCCGCGAATTCACGAAGATCAACGGTTTCGACGGCGCCACGACGCTTGCGTTCATTCATCCGCACTACCTTGCGCTGGGTATGCTGTTTTTCGTGGTCTTGGTCATGCTTGATAAGTTGTTCGGCATTCAGGGGCATTTGGGCAAGGTGCTTGTCGCGTACCATGTGGGCTTGAACGTTTCGGTGGTTATGCTGCTGGTCAGGGGCGTTTTCCAGGTGCTTGGAACCGCGCTTCCCAACGGTGCGGACGCTGCTATTTCTGGCATAGCGGGCCTTGGGCATATCATCTTGGGCGTAAGCCTGGTGCTGGTGCTCTTCAAGGTGAAGAAGGCCGTGCAGGAGCAGTAGGAGGCACACCGCAATTCGCCTGAAATCCATCATCGAAGGCGCATAAGGCATGAAGAAAAAACGAGGGCTCGACCATCGGTCGAACCCTCGTTTTCGTTGCTACGCCTTTTCCACGGTGACGGCGGTGCCGCTTGCGGTGACCATGAGCATGTCTCCCGCACCGAGGACCTCGTAGTCAAGGTCCACGCCGACGACGGCGTGCGCGCCCATCTTGGCGGCGCGTTCTTCCATTTCGCGGAGTGCCTTGTTGCGCGCCTGTTCAAGCTCGTTTTCGTATCCGGCAGACCTGCCGCCGAACACGTTTCGCAGCCCTGCGCCGATATCGCGAAGGAAATTCACGCCGGTGACGACTTCTCCGAAGACGATGCCGTAATAGCCGGTGATCCGATAGCCCTCGACGGACTGGGTGGTGGTGACGATCATGGATTCCCCTCTCTGTGTTGTTTCGTTCGGGAGGAGACCATCGTCGCAGAAAGGAGGCGGGTGGGGAATACGCCCGTTTTCCTCCCGTTGCTTTCGGCGGCGTCTTGTTGCTGTTTTGTTGGCGTTTTGCTTGGCCTACAGCGTGTCGGTGTCGAGCCAGATGGTGAAAGGTCCGTCATTGACCAGTTCCACCTGCATCATGGCGCCGAACGAGCCCGTTGCGACGTGCTCGATATCGCGGCGCGCCAATTCCACGAAGTACTCGTAGAGGCGGTTTGCCTCATCGGGTGCGCCCGCTTCGGTGAAAGACGGACGGTTGCCGCGTTTGCAGTTCGCGTACAGCGTGAATTGGCTCACCACCATGACATCGCCCTGCACGTCGGCCAGGCTTACATTGGTCTTGCCGTTCTCGTCTTCGAAAATGCGCAGCTTCGATATCTTGGACCAAAGCTTTTCGGCCTGTTCGTTGCCGTCTTCGGCTCCGACGCCGAGAAGGATGACATAGCCTTTCCCGATGCTGGAATGAAGCTCCCCTTCGATGGACACTTGGGCACGGGTGACGCGCTGGATAAGTGCTCGCATGCGTACTCCTCACGTTGATTGGACTCGCGGTCGGTTGCGTTTCGTGCTCCATGATACGATAACGCCGAAACGAAGCGAACCATGAACCAAGGGGAGACAATGCCTATTCTTGACACGGTGCTGTTTGACAACGACGGCACGCTCGTCGATACCTACGACCTTATTCTCGAATCGTTCCATCATGCCGTGCGCAACGTGCTCGGGCACGATATCGCCGACGAAAAGCTCATGGCCAAGGTTGGCCAGCCGCTTTCGACGCAGATGTGGGATTTCACCGACGATCCGGCGGTGCACGAAGAACTGCTGCTCACGTATCGCGAGTTCAACCATCGCATCCATGACGAACGCGTATCGCTGTTTCCGGGCGTGCGCGAAGGTCTTGAGCGCCTGCGCGAAGAGGGGTTCAAGATGGGCGTGGTCACATCGAAGATGAGCCCTCTTGCCAGGCGCGGCTTGGAAGTGCTCGAGGTTGCCGAGTTCTTCGACTGCCTTGTGGGCGCGGATAGCTGTCCCAAGCATAAGCCCGACCCCGACCCCATTCTGATGGGGTGCGGTCTTTTGGGGGCGACTCCCGAGAGCTGCGTCTACGTGGGAGACAGCCCGTACGATCTGCAGGCGAGCAACGCCGCCGGCACGCTTTCGGTCGCTGCACTGTGGGGTATGTTCGACGAAGACGTGCTGTGTGCTGAGAATCCGTGTCTGGCATGCTCTGATTTTCCGGGGCTGGTAGACGGGATTCTCGCTTTGCGCGAGGGGTGTCGCTAGCTCCACGGATCGCGTTGGAAAAGCGGCTCTGGCTCGGGGCGTCGGTCGGAATAGGGGTCGTAGCCGTCGTCGTCTTCCGCCTCGGCGCGCAAGAATTCGTTGTTTCTGCCGGTTGGCCGTTTTGCTTCGGCATGAGCGGTTCGTTTGCTCGAGGCGGCGGCTTTTTCGTCGTTTTCGTCAAGCGTGCGGTCGTTCGTGGATGCCGCACGGGGCTTTGCGAGCGCGCTTTCTTTCTTCTCATCGAGGATGGGATCGATATAGGCGAGGGGCGCAACGCTCACCGTTCCGCAGAATGCGAATGCGAACGGCGTCTCAAGACCTGGCTTGGAAACGATCATGGTGACGGTTTCGTCCGCTTTGACGCAAGGCGTGGCCGCCTTGCCCGTCTGGGCGGAAAGCCCGCTCGGCACGTCGGCGGCAATCGTGAGCATGCCGCGTGCACGTTGTTCGTTGGCTGCGGCGATCCATGCGTCGAAGGGCGGGCGCACATGCGAGCCTTCGAAGCCTGTGCCCAGCAGCGCGTCTATGCAGACGTCCGCTTGGGACAATGCTTCGTGTAGCTGTTCTTGCGTCGGCGTTGCCAGAATGAGCGCGTGCGGTAAGGTTTCAAGAACGCGTTTCGCGGCTTGGGCGGCGTCACGCGCCGGCTGGGCGGATATCTCATTGGGCATCACGTTGCACACTACGGTGACGTGCTGGCCGTTTTCGGCCAAATCGCGCGCGGCAACCCATCCGTCGCCGCCGTTGTTCCCGTTGCCGCACAGCACGATGAAGCGCGGCCTGTCCTCGGGCCGTGCATTATCCATAATCTGGTCGTTTTCGTTGAGCAACGCGTTTTCTTCAATCGAGATTTGCTTTTCCGCCATGCGCTGCGCCCTGTGGGCGAGGAAGCATCCGGCCCGCTCCATGAGCAGTGCGAGGGGTGTGCCGCGCTTCGCTATCTCGCGTTCGAGGCGCACCACGTCGGCCACGTCTAGGACGGGTGCGTTTTCGCTGCTTGCCGTATACGGAGAAAGCGCGTTTCGGTACGCCTGCACAAGCTGCGGCAGCGTTGTCTTCGCGTTGGCGGGGCTGGTTGAGGGGAGCGTGGCAGCGGGCATGCCGAGGTCTTTTTCGCAGAGCCGTGCGTACAGCTGCCCCGCCTTCGCGCCCGTGCAGAACACGGCTTGGATGTCCGCCGTTTCGAGTATGAGTTTCAGGTTGTTGGGAACAACGTTGCGGATGGAAGCATCGCTCGCGCCCTCTATCTCGCACGAGGCCGCCACATCCCACAGCGCGATGCCGCGGCGCAACAGCAAGTCCTTCTTGTCCTCCACGGTGCGCGGGACGGGTTCGTCGAAGACGGCGGCCAGCGCGCGCCAGAACCTGTTTTGGGGATGTCCGTAGAAAAATCCCTGTTCGCGGCTTTTCGGCGAAGGGATGCTGCCAAGCACGAGCACGCGGCTGCGCTTGTCGAAGACGGGTTCTATAGTGTGTTCAATCGTGCTTGGCATGACTGTTCCTTGGCTATGGGTGTGTTCGTGTGCGCTATTTCAGAAATTCGACGACGTCTTCGGCTTTTTGGCGCGTCTTGGGATGCATGATGTGCGTGGGGTCATGATATCCCACCTGCAGCATGACGGCGACGCCGAATTCCTCGGGGTCCATGAGGCCTTCGTCTGCCAGGAACTTATTTACTTTTTCGTAATTCAGACCCTCTACCGGCGTGGAGTCTACGTGCAGAAGCGCGGAGGTGGTGAGCATGTTCGCCAGCGCGATATAGGCTTGGCGGCACGACCACTCGAACATCAGGCGAGGGTCGGAGGCAACCCCGAGGTCGTTCGCCTGGAAGTTCGCGAACATGTCTTTGCGCTGCTCGAAGTCTTCGGGAGAAGCCCCTTGGACATCGGTCATCATATGGGCGACGTGCGGGCTGGAGGCTTCCATGTGCTTGCGGGCCAGAATGACGATGCTGTAGGGGGCGTTGCGCTTCATGCCCCAGGCAATTTCGCGCAGTTTGTCGGTCAGCGCCGATTCCCTGGGAATCACCAGGAATTTCCATGGCTCAAGCCCGAAAGAGCTTGGGGAGAGGCGGCCTGCTTCCAGAATGGTGTTCAGGTCTTCGTCCGAGACGGTACGATCGGGGTCGTAACGCTTGCAGGTGAAGCGCGTTGCGAAGACATCTTCGATCATAGCGTTGATGGGTTTCGTGGGCAGCATGGCGTGACTCCTTTCCCGCCGCATGCGAAACGTTCGTGCGTGCGGCGATTGCCATCTGCGTCCATCATACGCCTCGGCTCCTCTGTAGGTGACGCCGCTTTTTCCTACGGTGTCATGGCGTGGCGTGCGGCGCGTCGGGCGGCGTGGTGAATGCGTCGCTTGAAAACGTTGTGCAAAAGGCGTTGACCCTCACGCGGCGTGATGGTCTAGATTTCGGGTGTCTTGCCGGCAAGAAGGAGGATTTCGTGTCGTATACGGTAAAGAGCCTGTCTGAAATGGCGGGCGTAAGCGTGCGCACGCTGCATTATTACGAAGAGGTGGGGCTGCTTTCTCCGAAACGCTCTGCCAGCAACTACCGCATCTACGACGAAGCCGACGTGCAGCGGCTGCAGCAGATTCTTCTATACCGAGACGCCGGCATGGCGCTCGAGGAAATACGGCGCGTTCTTGACGCTCCTGGCTTCGATGTACGGGATGCCCTGCATGAGCACCTTGAGCGTCTTGAGCGGCGTCGGGATGAAACCGACGCCATGATTGCGTCGGTTAGAAAGACCATAGACCATCTTGAAAGGGGAGTCTCTATGAGCGATAAAGAAAAGTTCGCGGGCATGAAGCGCCAGGCCGTGGAGGAAAACGAACGCGCCTACGGCAAGGAGGCGCGTGCCCTGTACGGAAACGAAGCGATCGACGCCTCGCGGGAAAAGGTTCTTGCCATGGACGAGGAGGAATGGGAATCCGTCGAGGAGCTTGCTGCGGCTATTCTCGAGCAGCTTGCCAAGGCGGCGGCGACGGGCGATCCTGAAGGGGATGCGGCCCGAAGGCTGTGCGCCATGCATAAGCGCTGGCTGTGCATGTATTGGCCCGACGGCATGTACACGCCCGAAGCGCATGCGTCTTTGGCAGAGGGCTATGTCGCAGACGAACGTTTCCGTGCGTATTACGACGAGGCTGTTTCCGGGGGAGCGCAATTCCTGCGCGACGCGGTTTGCGCGTATTGCACGCGCTAGCCGAAAAACGACGTCCGGTCGATAGCGTCTGGCCCGATAGGTCGGACGATTCGCGCCGCGTCCGATAGGCTTTTGATGGCGCCGTCGCTCGCCGCGTTCGGCTTGACGGCGCGCTATTCTTCCAAGCCCGTCGCCTTCTTCTCGCTGATGGTGGGAATGCGCATGCCCATGAGCCACAAAAGGAACAAGGCGACGGCCGCAAGAATGCCCCACACCAGGGGCTTTTGCGCCAGAACCGCGCTTATGCCCATGACGGCGAAGGATACGCCGATGATGTGAGCCTTTCGCTTCAGCGGAATTCCGCCTTGTTCTTTGAACGGCTTGACGTAGGCGCCATAGACTTTTGTTTTGCAGATCCACGCGTGGCAGTGCGGCGAGCTGTTCGCGAAAAGGAAGGTGGCAAGCAGGAGAAGCGGCGTGGTGGGAAGCACGGGAATGAACACGCCCAAAAAGCCTACGGCGAAAGCCAGCCAGGCGCAGGCGAAGAGGATGGTCTTTTTCACGAAGGCTCCTATCGTCAGGTCTTGCATGCGGGACGGCCCGAGGCCTTGTGCAACGAGCGTTTGTCGAAGCGGCGTTTGTTGCGGGCGTCCATTGTAGCGTGACTTCGTGCGGTATGTCCTTGAGTTGCGAGGCGCTAGAGGCAAAGACGCGCATCGTTTCTTTTCCGGCAATGGGACTTTTGCAGGCGAGGGTGCCCGCTTGTTTCATGACGAAAACGCTCGCTTTTCTGGCGGCTTTCTTGCCGCATTCTTCCCGCGGACTTAAACCGTGCTGTTTTGCGCGAAGAACGAGGAAGACAGGGCTTGTCTCGAACATTTGTCCATGCTTTTGCGCGATAATGTGCCAAGAATTATTCGGTGCGGCGCGTGATGTGGTCCGGACCCAGCTTGTGCCGCCATGCCGTGTTTTTGCGAGGTGCTGTATGCTTGACGAACTTCATGTCAAAAACGTCGCTTTGATTCGCGATGCTTCGTTCGTCCCGTCTTCGGGGCTTACCGTCATCACGGGCGAAACGGGCTCCGGCAAAACGGCGCTTCTCTCGGCCATAAAACTTTTGGTGGGCGAGCGCGCCGATGCGGCAACGGTCCGCGAGGGAGAATCGGCCGCCTCGGTTGAGGGCAGGTTCTTTCTGCGCGGCGAAGATGCCCCTGATGGCCATGTGGCTGTTCGAAAGGTGAGCGCGGATGGGCGCAGCCGCGTTTCCATAGACGGCTCCATGGCCACGGTCGGCCAGCTTGCTTCTTGCATCGGGTCTACGGTCGATCTGTGCGGCCAGCACGAGCACCAACGCCTGCTCAAGGCGTCGGGTCATCTTGCCATGCTCGATGCGTGGGCGGGCGAGGACGTGGCCGCTGCGCTTGCTTCCTACAAGAGCGCTTTTGCTGCCGCGACCGAGGCAAAAGCCGAGCTCGAGCGTGTGCAGGAGGCTTCCCGCGCAAGCTCGGCCCAGCTGGAAGAGGCCCGTTTCATCGTACAGCGCATAGACGAAGTGTCCCCTTCGGTCGAGGAATACGAAGAAATCAGGCAGGAGCTGCCTCGCGTCGAGAACGCGGAGGCTCTGGCTCAGGCGGCGGATGCGGCCTACTGGGGCCTTTCGGGAGACGGCGGCGCGGTGTCTTCGCTGAACAACGCCATCATGCAGCTCGAATACATGCAGAAGATGGACCCTACGCTTTCTTCCGCATGCGAAGCGCTCAGCGAAGCCTCCTATATATTGGAAGACGCCGCCCGCGATGTGCGCGCGTATCGGGACGGCATAGACCACGACCCCGCATCGTTTGCGCGCTTGCAGGAACGCATGAGCGCGTTTCAGGGTCTCATGCGCGCGTACGGTCCGCGCATGGAAGACGTGGTGGAGCGGCGCGAGCGTGCGGCCGACTTGGTTTCCTCGGTGGATGATGCGCAGGAACGCGTGGCGCAAGCAGTCCAGGCGCTTGATGAGGCGGAAGAGGTCTTGGCGCTTAAAGCGGCCGACCTGGATGCCGCCCGCAGCGCAGCGGCGCCGCTGTTCGCTGAGCGGGTGAACGCCTTCATGGACCGTCTTGAGATGGGAGGTGCCGAGCTCGTGTGCCAGTTCGCGCCTCTGGAGCGTGAGAAGTGGACTTCGGCGGGTCCTTCGAAATTCGAGTTCGCTTACAGGCCTTCTGCAAGCATGACTGCGCGTCCGCTGGCCCGTATTGCGTCCGGCGGCGAGGTGAGCCGCGTGATGCTGTCCGTCAAGGCGGCGCTTGGCGCGGTGGACGAGGGCGACACGCTCGTGTTCGACGAGGTTGACGCGGGCGTGGGTGGCTCGGTTGCGCTTGCTCTAGCCGACGTTTTGGCCGATTTGGCCGAAACGCACCAGGTCATCGTGGTGACTCATCTTGCACAGGTGGCTGTTCGTGCGCAAATGCATTACCTGGTAAGCAAAAACGTTGCGGAAGACGGTTCTATTCCGGAGACCACGCTGACGGAGCTTGACGAAGAGGGACGCGTGCTGGAAGTGGCGCGCATGCTTTCGGGCAATTCGAGCGAGGCTTCTTGCGCTCATGCGAAAGAGATGCTCGGGATGGCGTAGCGCACGCGGCTTGCCGACCGAACTTCGCCGAGAAAAAGATTGAGGCCCGGAGGGGAAGCCGGGCCTCACACAAGGAGGGGATTTACGATGCCTAGGCATCGAATGCTGCTATGAAGCAGGCAAGTGAAGGAGGGGAAGCCTTCGAACTTGCACTTGTCATTATAAGGGGCGCTTTTTGAGAACCTATGGCGGGGCTGTGGAGGTCTGATGTATGACTAGACGTTGTCTCTAGGTGGGGTGTCTTTTCATCGGGAAGAGCTATCGATAGCGTAAAACGTCACGGATTCACAACGCGTTTTGTACCTGGGCGCCTGGCCTGAGCGAGGTGCGAGGAGGTTGCGAGGAGGGTCGCAAAGAGGGGGCGCGAAGAGCCGCGAAGGATAGCGAAGGGGATGAGGGCGCAAGGCTGAATGAGGGGATTCAGGCGGGTGCGTTCTTGGAAGGCGAATTGCCCAGAAAACAAATCGAGGCCCGGAAGGGAAGCCGGGCCTCACACAAGGAGGGGGTTACGGCGTCTTTGCGCCGCTTCTGCTTAACGAGCAGGCAAGCGAAGGAGGGGAGCCTTCGTGCTTGCACTTGTAAGTATAAAGGCCTCATTTCAAGAACCTATGATGGCCCTATGGAGGTCTAATGGACAAAACTTCAAGGATGTGTGAAGTAACCGCTCACCGCCCGCCTTGCCCGCTCACTTTGCGTAGGTTTTACTTATATATGAAGGCTTGATGAATACTCGGATGTAATCATACGGTCTTTTGAATCAGGAGCTGCGGGGCCATACGCTACAATAGCGTCCCGAAAGAGACCTTTGCTGCGCTTGCCGGTGCGTGGATGCCGCGCACCGCCTGGCGGGCTCGTTGTACGCTTGCCGAACAGGTGCGTACCGTGCGCCCGTCCAATAAGCTTGCATCGCGCGTCCGTCAACGGCGCGCTCCCATCTCGTCCATTTCCGCCCATCTGAAGAGGAGCTTCACCGTGGCCGATATAGAACTTCGTTTTCACAAAGACATGCTTGTGCTTTCCGCGCCTGTCGCCTTCGCCCTGGAGCGTCAAGGCATCAATATGCAAGAGGATGGCGAGCTTGTCATGCTCATGGAGCCCGAAACCGTTCAGGATGCCCTCCGCATGGAGTCGATGACCGGCGCTCAGTGCCTGGTTGCCGGAACCGAAGGGATTTGCGAGGCCCGTCTTGCTCACAATCGCATGGAAGATCGCGCGCAGGAAATAGCGCTGCGGGCCCTGGAGGGGGCTTGGGCGTGCAAGCCTCAGCACCTGATCTGCGAAATAGGCTCGTGCGGCCTTCCTCTGGACCCATCGAACGAAGGCTCTCGCGCTCAGACCGAGCAGCAGTACGAAAACGCCGTGCAGGCGCTCAACGATGCGTCGGCAGAGCTCGATTTGGGCATGTACGATGCGATTTTGCTAAACGGGCTGCGCAGCGTGGCCGATGCGGAATGCGCCATCAATGCTGTGCGCAGAAAGACCGACCGGCCTGTGTTCGCTTCCGTTGACCTTGACGAAGACGGCCTTTTCGCGGGCAAGGACGTCGAAGATATTGTATCCGCCCTTGATCGAGCCGACGTGGTAGGGCTTTCTTGCGCGGCCGAAGCGGCGACGATTGCCGAAGCCGTGCGCCGTTTCGCAGCGCTTACGGAAAAGCCACTGCTGGTGCAGATTCGCGTGAAGGCCGCGACCGCTATGGAGAAGAAACGCGCAACCCTGGGCGTCTCTATTCCTGGTAACCCCTATGCAACGCCCGATTCTCTGGCCGATGCGGCCTTGGCTCTGCGCGCGGCGGGTGCTCAGTTCCTGCGTGTCGTGGGCGAAGCGACGCCGGCATGCACGGGTGCGCTTGCTGTTGCCGTGAGCGGAGCGGACTGCCTTCGCTAGTCTGAAACATCCGATTTGAAGCGACCGGTCGGCGTTGCCGAAAGCGGCCTCGAGTATGCGTGGCACGTCCGCGGCGAAACGCTGTCCATGCCGTCGCGCCCCGAGTGCCCTCGGACATTTTCGACCACGATAACCCAACCGAAGGAGGCCGTATGGCCCTGCTGGAACGAAGCGAATCGTACGGAGAGCTGCAGCGTGTCGTTGACTACCTCTTTAAAGACGCCCAGTTCGTTGAGCGTCTTGATGTGGTCCTTGCGGCCGAAACCTTCGACATCTGCGCCGATTTGCGCGAAATAGTCGACCTGCTGCCCCCTGGCTCGTACACGCGCATCGCCCTGTGTGCGCAGCTGAACTCCTCTATTGCCGGGCATGCCTGGGGGTATGTCTACGGCACCGTCGAATAGGAAGCCCTCTTGGGTGGCCCAGGCGTGCGTTAGCTTGCCTTGGTTTGCTTGATTCCGCTTGAGTGTACTTGAGTGTGCGCGGGTGCGCCGGTGGCTTGTCCGTTGCGCCGGTTTCGCAATTCTCCTGCTTTTCGGAGAGCGGTTGTTCAGCGTGAACCAGGGGGTGCGAAAGGGGCGAATCAAAGATTTTTCTCCCCGAATAACACCCCTTCTGACCTGCGGTTGAAGTAAGCGGACGCACATGCCGCTGACGGATTCGCTCTTGCAATTCGAAGATGCTCGAAATACCATATCTATACAAGCAATAAATACGCATCCACTATATATTGTGGATGCGTATTTCTATCAAAAAAGCCTTGCCAGGCGATCGATGGCTCTTCGAATGCGGTGTGCGCTCGATCGGCCTCTATGTCTGGACCAGGCGGCGCACGCGGGGCTCAGCGTTTGCGCATGGAGCGAAGCCGGTTGCTACATGCTCGGTTTCGTCCGTGGCAGACAAAGCGCACGATGCGCATGCGGGGCAAAACAGGTTGAACAGAGGGCGTAGTGCGCGCATGCGCGCCGGCATCGTGCGCCCTTCGCGGCGAAAGGGGCAGGCTATGATCGAGGCCATCGTCAAACGCGACGGACGCACCGCCGATTTCAAGATCGAGAAGATCGTCGAAGCGGTGGACAAGGCTTTTCAGGCATCTGGCTCCATGCAGCCGCGCTCCGTTTCCTGGAAGGTGGCAGAAGACGTGGTGGCCCGCATAGAGAGCGGGGCCGTGGAAGGTGTGCCCACGGTTGAAGGCGTGCAGGACCTTGTCGAAGAGGCCCTCATCGACGAAGGCTTCGGCCAAACGGCAAAGGCCTATATTCTCTACCGCGCCGAGCGTAACCGCGTGCGCGATGTGAACAGCCGCATCTTTCAAACGCTCAAGGACATCACGTTTTCCAAAGCGTCGGATTCCGACATGAAGCGCGAAAACGCCAACATAGACGCAGACACAGCCATGGGCACCATGCTCAAGTACGGCAGCGAATCGGCCAAGCAGTTCTACGAGATGTGCGTGATCGCGCCCGAGTTCGCGACGGCGCATGTCAATGGAGACATCCATATCCACGATATGGACTTCTACACGCTCACCACCACCTGCTGCCAGATTGACCTGCGCAAGCTGTTCCGCGGCGGATTTTCCACCGGCCACGGCGTGTTGCGCGAGCCGAGCGACATCGCCAGCTACTCCGCGCTTGCCTGCATTGCCATCCAGAGTAACCAAAACGATCAGCACGGCGGCCAGTCCATTTCCGATTTCGACTACGGCCTGGCCGAGGGTGTGCGCAAAACGTACCGCCGCCTGTTCAAAAAGCACATAGCCGAAGCGTGCGACCTTTTGGCCGATCGCGAGGATGCGCGCGAAATTGCCCAGCGGGCAACCGCTGCGGCTGAAGAGGCCACGGGGACGTGGGCGTCGCTTGAAATGGACGAAGGCTACCGCGCGTTTGTTGCCGAAGCGCTTGCGAACGAAGGCGTCGAACATCCGTTGGCGGAGCGAGCGCTTGCCTATGCGCAGAAAAACGCCTTCAAAGATGCCGACCGTGCAACCTATCAGGCCATGGAGGCTCTTATCCACAACCTCAACACCATGCATTCCCGCGCGGGTGCGCAGACACCGTTCTCCTCGGTGAACTACGGCATGGACACGTCTCCCGAAGGCCGCATGGTTATCAAGAACGTGCTGCTTGCCACGGAGGCCGGCTTGGGCTCGGGCGAAACGCCCATCTTCCCGGTGCAGATCTTCCGCGTGAAGGAGGGCGTGAACTACAATCCGGGCGATCCGAACTACGACCTGTTCCGCCTGGCCATGCGTTGCTCCGCGAAAAGGCTGTTTCCCAACTTCAGCTTCGTGGACGCGCCGTTCAACCTGCCGTACTACAAGGGCACGCCCGAAACGGAGATCGCCTACATGGGATGCCGCACGCGCGTCATGGGCAACGTCTATGATCCCGATCGCGAAATTGTAACCGGGCGTGGCAATCTGAGCTTCACCTCCATCAACCTGCCGCGGCTTGCCATCATGGCGAAGGGCGACGTTACGCTGTTCTTCCGGATGCTCGACGAAAAACTCGCCCTGGCGGTGGGCCAGCTTGACGAGCGCTTCGAAATTCAGGCGCGAAAAAAGGTCTATAACGCTCCGTTTTTGATGGGGCAAGGTGTCTGGCTGGACTCCGAGAAGCTCAAGCCCGAAGACGAGCAGCGTGAAGTACTCAAGCACGGCACGCTCTCCGTTGGCTTCATCGGTTTGGCGGAAACGCTGGTGGCGCTTACGGGCAAGCATCATGGCGAAAGCGCCGAAAGCCAGAAGCTTGGCCTGGAGATCGTGGGTCACATGCGCCGCTACTTGGACAGACTTTCTGCCGAGCGCAAGATGAACTATACGCTGCTCGCTACGCCTGCCGAGGGTCTTTCCGGTCGTTTCGTGCGCATGGACAAGAAGCGCTTCGGCGTGATCGAGGGCGTCACCGACCGCGATTACTACACCAACAGCTTCCACGTGCCGGTGTATTACAGCATCAGCGCGTTCGACAAGATCGACATCGAGGCGCCGTATCACGCGCTCACCAATGCAGGCCACATCAGCTATGTGGAGCTTGACGGCGATCCCACGGAAAACCTCGACGCTTTCGAAGCGGTGGTTCGCCACATGAAAGAAGCGGGCATAGGCTACGGATCGGTGAATCATCCCGTGGATCGCGACCCGGTGTGCGGATACAACGGCATCATCGGCGATGTGTGCCCGAAATGCGGCCGCGCGGAATCGGACGGCGTAGCCTTTGAGCGCATCCGCCGCATTACGGGTTACCTGGTAGGAACCATGGATCGCTGGAACGATGCGAAAACGGCGGAAGAGGCCGACCGCGTGAAGCATTCGGTCATGACGCGTTAACGCGTGCTGCACCCCCGCGCCCGCGCCGCCTGCTTCATGGGGGGAGGGGCCGGCGCGGGAGCACTGAAGAGTAATGCTAAAGGGCAGGACGTTATGGCGCAAGAACAGACGAAGAACACGCGTCGGGTACAAGACGAACTGGGTGCCGCATATGCGACGCCCATTCGCATGTACGGCGTGGTGGAAGAAAGCATCGTAGACGGACCGGGCTTGCGTTTCTCGGCGTTCGTCCAAGGGTGCAGCCATCATTGCCCGGGGTGCCACAACCGAGAGAGCCAGCCGCGCGAAGGCGGGTATCTTTCGACGGTGGGGGAGCTGTGCGAGCGCATTGCGAACAACGCGTCCGTCTCGGGCGTGACGCTTACCGGGGGAGAGCCGTTCGAGCAGCCCGAGGCGTGCCTTGCTCTTGCCCGATGGTGTAAGACGCGTGGGCTGAGCGTATGGGCGTATTCGGGCTATTGCTACGAAGACATTCTGGCGGGCAATGTTCCCGGACATAAAGCGCAGGATGCCTCGCAGGCATGCAGGGGCAATGCCGCCCGTTGCGCAGCACGCGCGCTGCTTGACGTGTGCGATGTGCTGGTGGACGGTCCGTTCGTTATGGAAAAGCGTTCTTACGACCTGCATTGGAAGGGGTCTTCGAACCAGCGGGTGATTGACCTTGTGGAAACAAGGCGGCTTGGGTGCATGGTGTTGTGGCGAGATGAAATCATGGATTTTGCTGCCCCGGAAAACTGGTAAGAGTTTCGGGCGGGGTTCGAGCAGTTGGGATTGTCGAGTAAGTAGGCGGGTTTCGGCTGCGATTGGGGGTCACATTGAGGTGAACCAATCTTACGGCTTGGTTCGGTGCTGTCTGGATATGAAGCGCACGTTGATACATCAAGGCCGAAACGATAGTGGAACAGGTATTTAACATATATTTGATGATATACTGTAAAGAATGATATAAAATGATTCTGTTTGTAAATTGCAGCATGTTCGTGCCGTCGGGTGCAGACAGTGCATTTCTCTGTTTTGTTTCTTTCCCTAGAAAAAGGTGTACGGTTTAATGCTACAAAATGATAATCGCGGCAAGCATATTGCCCCAACCGAAGATTCGTTCGGTGCTGGTTTTCGTCCTGTTTCGACCTCTTCCGTTACTCACGATGGCTTTCCCAATGGTTTCGACCTCCTTAATTCGGATGGTCTGCGTCGCGTGAAAAAAAAGAAAAGCAAACTCCCGAAAATCCTGATTACGGTGTTTGCTGTTTTGTTTGCTTTGATTGTGTGCGCGGGCATCGCTCTTGCTCTCTGGGTGAATTCGCTTAACAAGTCCATGGGGTTTGAGGACGAGGCGCAAAAGCAAGAGCTTATGCGGGTGCTTGCTCCTTCGAATGACGGACAAAATGCGCAAGAATCAAGCGCGTTTTATATGTTGATTCTAGGAAGCGATGCGCGTGAAGGTGATGGTGCGAGCCGTGCAGACGTCACCATGCTCTGCCGCATAGATGCTGACACCGCCACGGTCGATCTTGTTTCCATTCCGCGCGATACCATGGTGGAAATCGACGGCTACGGTACGCAGAAGATAAACGCCGCCTATTCGTTCGGTGGCGCGGCCGGTGCGGTAGAGACCGTCTCTCAGTTCGCGGGCGTTGATATTTCTCACTATGCCGAGGTTCATTTCGAGGAGCTGGAGTCGGTGGTCGACGAACTCGGAGGCATTTGGGTGAATGTTCCCGAAGCGTTTCAAGCGGGCAACATATCTTTCGATGCGGGGGAGCAGAAGCTTAACGGTGAACAGGCTCTGGCTTTTGCTCGAGAGCGCCACAACGTTTCCGGGGGCGATTTCGGTCGTGCTCAGGCACAGCGTATTATCGTGCAAGCCATCATCAAGCAGGTGCTCAACACGCCCCCTGCCGAGCTTCCCTCGATTGTGGGCAAGCTTGCATCGTCGGTGTCTACTGACTACTCGGTTACTGACCTTGTTTCTCTTGCGCAGACCTTCCAAGGCAAAAGCCTTGTCATGTATTCGGCCGTTTGTCCGAGTTATTCCCTGTCGAGGGATGGCGTAAGCTACGTTGCTACGATGTTTGACGAATGGCGAGCAATGATGCAGCGCGTCGATGCGGGGCTTGATCCTAGCAACACGGAAGCGTCTATTCCCGAACCCCAGACCGAAAATGAACGTCTGGGAGCGGCGAGCAATTCGCCGGCGCCCCGTCATTATGCCGGTTTGGCCGAGAACGCTGGTTTGACGACTGACGATGTGGCCCCGGAATCTGCTGGGTCCAATTAGGTGAATCCCCGATGATTGGGTAATTGAAAGGTATTGAATCATATGACGTTGCTTGAATTATTGCAGCTTATACAAAAGCACCTGAAGCTGGTTGTAATCACGCCTCTTGCCTGCGCATTTCTTGCGGCCGTGGTTAGCTTCGGTTTTCTGCCCGACACATACACAGCAACCACGAGTATGTATGTTCTTACCAAGGGGGAAAACGCGCCGGGGTCGGTCTCCAATTCTGACCTTGCTGCAAGTCAGATGATTACAAATGACGTGGCAAGCTTGATAAAGAGCGACAGGGTTTTGAAAGACACGGCGACTGCCCTGAACATGAACAGCCTTGCGGACTACGACATCACGGTGAAAAGCGAAACTACCACGCGTGTTTTGAGCGTGTCGGTTGAAGGGGAGGACGCTCAGAGTACGGCGATTATTGCCAACGGGCTTGCGAAAAACGTTTCAAGCGTTGCGCAGGAGGTTATGAGTATCCAAAGCATCAATGTAATCGATGAGGCCGCTACGCCCGAGCAACCTAGCGGCCCCAACCGTCCAATGTATGTTCTCGTGGCGTTCTTGGCCGGTCTTTTCCTGGCGGTGGCTATCGTGGTGCTGCGTGACATGATGAACACCAAGGTGCGCGGCGCAGATGATGTAGAAGAACTTCTGAACGTGCCTGTCATTGGGCGCATTCCCACCATGAAAGGCGGTGAATAGTCGTGCTGTTCAAGAAGAAACAGGCCGCTGATAAAGCGGTGGTGCAAAATGCAGCAACCACGCTGTTCGCAAACATTAAATTCGCCGACGTTGATAATCCCATTCGCTCCATGGTTGTTACGTCGAGCATTCCCAACGAAGGAAAGACCACTGTTACTGTCAATCTTGCTAGGGCTATTGCAGCAAGCGGTGCGCGCGTTTTGCTAGTTGAGTGCGATATGCGTCGCCGTAGTCTAGCGAACGAATTGGGCGTGCATGGGCGTAGCGGCTTGTATTCCGTCTTGGCCGATCAGGTTGCGTTGCAGCATGCCGTTGTGCCTACTGCTGTGCAGAACATGTATTTCCTTGATGCGGAGCCCGGTATTCCGAATCCGGCCGATATTTTGTCTTCCAAACGTTTCAAGCGTTTTGCGCACGACCTTAAATCTGTCTACGATTACGTGATTTTCGACACGCCGCCTGTGGGAACTTTTGTCGATGCGGCGGTAGCTTCTGTTGCGGTTGACGGCGTGGTGCTGGTGGTGCGTGATGATTTCACGAAGCGTTCGGAGGTGGCTGCCGCCTACGAACAGCTTGGTAAGGCTGGCGGGCGCATCATTGGTGTGGTTTTGAACGGTTGCGAGGTGGAGACAGGCGAGTATTACTACGCCTATTATTCCAAAGATGGCAAGCGCGTGAAGAAAAATAACAAGGCTTCCGCATCATCGGCTTCTGCTGTAAGTGTGCCGCAATCCCCTCGCGGCCAAGGCGCTCCGGTTCGTTCGGTGGCCGCGCATCAAGGATTTGACAGGACCGCGATGCCTGCTGCTCGCGGTCAGGTGGCGGCTGGAAAGAATCGTCAGAGGTAGGCATGCGCGACATTCATTGTCATATTCTTCCAGGGGTCGATGACGGCGCGGGAAGTTTGGGCGAAAGCATACGGATGATAGCGGCTGCGAAAAAAGCGGGGGTTACTTCCATAGTCTGCACGCCGCACTGCAGGGATCCGTATTTCGACTATGACGCCATGTGGGATGCTTTCGAGCTTTTGAAATCCCACGTGAGGGATATTCCTTTGCAGATGGGTTTCGAGGTAAATCATCGCAAGCTGATGGATCTTGGTATGGAATGGGCGGATTATCTGCATTTCGACGGTAGCAATGAGTTTTTGCTTGAGCTATCCACGCGTGCAACGCGTACGGAGTTCGATGAATACGAGCGTACTATCTTCGAGCTTCAGGGTAGGGGCTATGAGGTGATTATCGCCCATCCTGAGCGCTATCGAGCTATTCAGGAGGATGTGAACATTGCCCGTAAGCTGGTGAATATGGGATGTAAGCTTCAGGCTTCGTCCGACTTTGTCAAAGGCGGCCGATTCGGTCGCGAGCGCAAGCCCGCCAAGTGCTTGTTTGATGCTGGGTTGTACAGCTATATAGCAAGCGACGCGCATTACCCGGCCCATTATACCTGCCTTGAAAAAGCCAGGTTGAACTTTCGAGTGAGAGGGTCTCATGCGCGTTAGGGCAGTTTAACTCGATGCGATGTGAGCGACTTCGGAAAAATTGAACGATGCAAACAATAAGCTTGCGCTGAATTGAGAGCGCAAGAGAGAAAAGAACGTACAGACAGGATTGGAAATTGTCGGAAAATAAGCGCGAAATAGCATCCGAAGAGAATGCAGCCGTTGACTCTCTGGCGGATAATGCTTGTGGGTCTTCGGACGATTCCGACCTAGCTCGCATTGCATTTGCGGCATCCAAGGTGACCACCGAGGAAGAGGCCGCTGCGGTTATGGATGGATTGCGCGATACCGAGGGGCTCACTGAAAGCGGCATTGCCCCTGACGTTCTTTCGAAATTGCTTCCCGGGGATGAGGTGGTTGTTCTTCCTCAGATAAAACAAGTTGCAGGGGGAGGCGGATACCGATTTTTCAAGCGTGCCTTCGACATTGTTTCGTGTGCTGCTGCCCTTATTCTGCTCGCTATACCCATGGGTATCATCGCTATTTGCGTGAAGATTGAATCGCCGGGACCAGCGATTTACGCTCAGCGTCGCTGCGGCAAGGATGGGAAGATTTTCAAGATTTATAAATTCCGCAGCATGTATACCGATGCTGAAGCACGTGGTGCTCAGTGGGCGGCAGGGGGACGATCCTCGCATTACTCCGCTGGGTAAAAAGCTCAGAAAGACCCGTTTAGATGAAATTCCTCAATTCTGGAACGTAGTAAAAGGGGATATGAGCCTTATTGGTCCGCGTCCTGAGCGCCCTGCATTCTCTAAGGAGTTCGAAAAGCGTATCATCGGCTGGAATCAGCGTACGATGGTTCGTCCGGGCATTACGGGTCTTGCTCAGATTACGGGCGGATACGAGCTTCTTCCGAAAGAGAAGGTGCTCTACGATATCGAATACATCGAGGATAGAAGCTTGGCAATGGACTGGTCGATTATCTGGGGTACCGTGCGTACCATGGTTTCAGGGGATGGTGCGCGATGAGGATTATGGTTGTTACCGCCGCAACGAATTCGATTCCTAGATTTCGGATCGATATGATCGATGAGTTCATTGCCCGAGGTTGCGATGTGGTTGTTCTGGGCGATGAGCCTGAAGATGTGTGGAGAGAGTATTTCTCTGACCATGCAATTCGATATCGCTCTTATCCCGTTGCTCGAAACGGTATGAACCCGATGCAAGACATGCATACAAAACGCGCTCTTGTCAAGATACTGCGCGAAGAAATGCCTGATAGAATCTTCACTTATCAGGCGAAGCCCAACATTTATGGATGTCTGGCTGCCCGAGATGTTGGAATCGATGATGTGTACGTGATGATGGGTGGCCTCGGGTCGGTGTTTCACGCGTCGGGCGTGAAAAACGCGGTGCTGCGCAGCATTGTTTCGCTTCAGTACCGCACCGCTCTTGCGCATGCGAAGGCGGTCTTTTTCCAGAACGAGGAAGATGTCGCGCTTTTTGAACGCTTGGGTATCATGGGCCGCTCGAAGGCGGTCATGGTGCGCGGCTCGGGCGTGAATCTGAAGAAATTCCCGTGCAAAAAGCTGCCTGGGCGCAAGGCCTTTTTGTTCGTGGGGCGCCTGGTGCGTGGGAAGGGCGTCTTAGACTACCTGGATGCGGCGCGTATGGTGAAAAAAGACCGACCCGACGTGGACTTCCATTTGGTGGGCCCTTTCGACAGCAACCCCACGGCCTTGCAGCCTTCCGATTTGCAGCCGTATATCGACGACGGCACGGTGTTCTATCACGGCGAGCAGGCGCCTGCGGATATCGCGGCGTTTCTCGAGAAGGCCTCGGTTTTCGTGCTTCCCAGCTACTACGGCGAGGGCACGCCGAAATCGGCCCTCGAAGCCATGGCGACGGGCCGTGCGCTGATTGTGGCCGACGCAGTGGGCTGCCGCGAGGTGGTGCGCGAGGGCGTCAACGGCTTCTTGGTGCCGCCGAAAGACCCTGCCGCCCTAGCGGATGCCATGCTCAGTTCGATTGAAGATGATGCGGTGCTGCATGCGATGGCCGCGCAAAGCCGTCGCATGGCCGAAGAGATATTCGACGTGGACAAAGTGAACGAGACCATTTGCGCAACCATGGAGATAGGACGATAGGGACAGTGAATATCAAAAAAGCAACCACGGCGTTTTTTCGCGTCGCGGGTACGAATGCCAGGCTCGCGGCGGGCAAGGTGGTTCATGGAAGCAAGCTGAAGTATCACCCCGTTACGTGTCTTGCGTTCAACGACGACATTATGTTTTCAAAAGAAGCATCCGTCGATTTCGGCCAGGGACTTCGTACGCGAGGACGCTGTGGATTCAACGTGCAAGAACACGGAAAGCTGACATTCGGCAAGGATGTTTTTCTCAATCTGGGATGCCAGTTCAACTGTCATGCATCTATGCGTATCGAAGACGGCTGCGAATTCGGTCCGTATGTTCTTGTATACGATCACGACCATGATTTCCGATCGGGCGGCGGCATAAAGGACAAGGCTTTCTCTTACGGCAATGTCGAAATAGGGAAGAATTGTTGGATAGGGGCGCATACCATTATCTTGAAGGGAACGCGCTTGGGGGAAGGGTGTGTTGTTGCTGCCGGGTCGGTTTTGAGGGGAGATTATCCCCCTCATTCGATTATCGTTCAAAAACGCACGACGGACGTCAGGCCGATTGAAAGGAGTGCTTCCTGAATGGGCGATGTCGTACAAGAGCCTCTAAGGGTTCTTCATGCTATCGGTAGCCTCAACCAAGGCGGCTCCCAGTCGTTTGTGATGAACCTCTATAGGGCCATGGACCGCTCGCTCGTGCAGTTCGATTTCGTTATAGAGCATCCAGGTGAGCTTTATCATGCCGAAGAGATAGAGCGTTTAGGTGGACGCGTTTTCGAGCTTGAATCGCTTACGAGCGGAAATATGCTTCGTTACGCACGGCAATGGCGGGATTTCTTCAGAGCGCATGATGAATGGCCTATCGTGCATGGACACGTGAGAAGTACGGGTTCAATATATCTTTCTATCGCGAAAAAATACGGAATGCATGTTATTTCGCATTCTCACAGCACGTCCGAGTGTGCGGGCATAAAAGGGGGTATCAAGCGGATACTCGAGTATCCGCTTCGTTTCGTTGCGGATGATTACTTCGCCTGCTCAGAATCGTCTGCGCGATGGCTTTTCGGCAACGCCGTCGTCGATCGCGGTGATGTCCACATTGTTCCAAATGCCATCGACGCTTCCTCCTTTCGTTATTCTGATGTCGTGCGTGCCGAAATGCGCGCATCACTCGGACTGGGCGACGAGTTCGTTGTGGGGAACATCGGGAGGCTTTCCGAGCCGAAAAACCACCCATTCCTTCTTGACGTTTTCGAAGAGATTCTTCGTTTGCGTCCTGATGCGAAGTTGCTCCTGGCGGGCGACGGCGAATTGCGCCGCTCTATAGAGGACTCCATCGAACAGCGAGGCGTCGCTGCATCGGTCATGATGCTGGGCGCGCGCGGTGATGTTGCTTCGTTGTACCAGGCGATGGATTTGTTTTTGATGCCATCCCTTTACGAGGGGTTCCCCGTCGCGCTCGTAGAAGCTCAGGCGGCAGGTTTGCCCGCTGTCGTGAGCAATTCAGTGACGGATGCGGCGGATATCGTTGATGGCTTGATAGACCGATTGTCGCTTGATGCGCCGGTCGATGATTGGGCACAGGCATGCGTGGCTCGTGCGGGAAGTCCGCGCCCTGACACGACGCATGACATTGTTGCTGCAGGATACGATGCGGCGGAAAACGCCGCGAATCTTTGTTCATACTATCTTTCGGTCGGAGTGCGAAGAGCATGAAGATAGCCTTGTATATCAATGCGATAAATGGAGGGGGCGCCGAGCGCGTTCTCGTTGTTTTGGCGAATGAACTTTCGAAGCGTGGTCACGATGTAGTCTTTGTGACATCGTATCCCGCTGAGGGTGAATATCCTCTGTGCGACGGGGTGGTACGCGAGAATCTCGAGCCCGTAGAGGTGAAGGACTCCTTTTTGGCGCGAAACACACGTCGCATCCTGCGTCTTCGCTCTCTGATTACCAAGCACAATCCTGACGTCCTTCTCGCATTTATGGCGGAACCCAATATCAGGGCGCTTGCGGCTTCTGTTGCGACGGGTGTTCCTACGGTCGTATCGGTTCGTAATGACCCTCGGAAAGAATACGGAAGCGCTTTTCTGAAGGTTCTTGCCGATGTTCTTTTCAGAAGGGCTGCCCACATCGTCTTCCAGACTAACGAGGCGAGGGAATTTTTCCCTTCTGCCGTGCAGCGGAAGTCGTCGGTAATATTGAATCCTGTTGATGAGAAGTTTTTCGATGTTACAGCGAATCCGCTATCGGATGTCGTCGTGACTTGCGCACGGCTTGCGCCTCAAAAAAACCAGGCTATGCTCATTGAGGCGTTCGATTTGGTTTCGAAGAGATTCCCTCATGCGACGCTCGAGATATATGGATCGGGGGAGCTTCGCGGCGATCTCGAAACCCTTATTTCTATGCGCGACTTAGGTGACCGCGTGTTTTTGAAAGGGGATACGCCGGACGTTCCCTTCGTGTTGTCGCATGCGGGTGTCTTCGTCCTTCCTTCCCTTTACGAAGGATTGCCGAACGCCCTTATGGAAGCCCAGGCAGCGGGCGTTGCGTCGGTGGCAACCGATTGCCCTTGCGGCGGCCCCAGGATGCTCATAGAAGACGGGGTTGATGGGTATCTCTCGGATTTTTCGGCCGAGATGTTTTCTGAAAAGCTCGCATCTCTTCTTGCTGACGGGGGGTTGCGTATGAATGTCTGCTGCGGCACGGACGAAAGCCCAGGCGTATCGCTCGTCGCATGTCGTGGATGAATGGGAGGCATTGTTGGTTTCTTTGGCGGCTTTGAAAAAACGAAGAGGCTGATTCCATGGGTGCTTTTGCTCTGAATCTGGCATTGATGGGGTTGTGGGCCCTTCTCTTTAAGGGGAGGCTTAACCCGAAAAACAACGGATCAAAGCTATTCTTGGTTGTCGTATCGGCGCAGCTGCTTGCTTTCGTCCTTTTTTCTCCCATCGTGAGTGATGCTGTGGTATACGCCGATGCTGCTTCTATCGGCGACTACGATGGATGGGAGCTGGGCTGGGGTGTATTCAGTGCGTTGGTGTGGCAGTGCGTTCCTGATGCGAAGGCCCTGGTCATGGCGACATCGTTCGTTCTCACGGTGAGTTGTGCGATGTTCGCGTGGAGGCATTCATGCAATATGGCGCTGACGATGTTTCTTTTTGTCGTGACGGGTATATGGGGCCTTTCGTTCTATGTTCTGCGCCAGTCGATGGCTCTTGCCATTTTGCTGTTTTCCGTCTGCTTCGTTGAGCGCAGAAGGCCGGTTGTCTTCTTGCTGCTGGTTTTTCTTGCTGCTCAGTTCCACCAGACGGCCTATGTTTTCCTGCTGATTTACCCCTTAAGCTTTTTCCGCCGTGCGGGGGTCTACCATCTGGTTGCAATCATGGGCGGTGCGATGTTTTTTTTGCTCGGTCCTCAGATTGTCAATTTCATAATGGCATTTTCGAGAATCGATTACGGTGCTTCGGAGATTTCGGGACAATGGTATTTGATTATGCTAATTGTGATGCAGGCTTTTGTGGCGTTGTGCTCGAAGCGCGAGCGCGATAGTGTTGCAAACCATATGGTTGAGGCGGGGAGTGTTTTTCAGGTCCTTGCTTTGAATTTCTCGCTTCTTAACAGGATGGTGCAATATTTTTCCGCAGGGTTGATGGTGGCTATTCCTGCGGCGTTGTCCGAGATTTCTGACAGGCAGACACGATTTTTCTTTACCTCGATTGTTGTTGCGCTATTTCTGCTCTACTACTTTTTCGTGCTGGATTGCGCGTTTCCCGGCGGCGCTGACATGTATGTCGCGGCATCGCTTGTGATAAACCGATAGGAGTGCTATGTCCACTTATCTCATGCGGCTCGATGACGCCGCCGAACATATGAATGTCGAATCGTGGTCTCGGGTGGAGCGTTTGCTCGACTTTTATTCGATAAAGCCAATCGTAGGCGTGATTCCGAACAATCGTGATGAGCAGCTCTGCTCTTATCCGTATGATGACGTATTTTGGGATCGCGTTATCTCGTGGCGCGAAAAAGGGTGGTCGATTGCCATGCACGGCTACGATCACGTTTACGTAACGAAACAAGGTGGAATTAACCCTGTGCAACAGCGTTCGGAATTCGCAGGGCTCCCTCTGGACGTGCAGCGTAAAAAAATCAAAGATGGTATCGCGGTGTTCTCCTCCCACGGGATTTCTCCGACGGTATTCTTTGCACCATCTCATACGTTCGACGAGCAGACTCTTTCGGCGCTTTTGAGCGAAAGCAAAATTCGCATCGTATCGGATACGGTCGCAATCGACTCGTACGGGGAGGGTGGCTTGTCCTTCGTTCCTGTTCAATCGGGCCGCGTGCGCGCATTGCCTTTCCGTGTTGTCACATTCTGCTATCACCCCAATACCATGGATGATGCCGACTTTTCTGCTCTTGAGGAGTTTCTTTCGCACCATGCGAAGGAATTTGGCGTATGTGAGTCTGTTGCGAAAAAGAGGCATCGTACCATCGCGGACAAATTCGTATCCGCGTGTTATTTCGCGCTCAGAAATGTGCGTGAGGCTTTGAGGGGGTGTCGCTAACATGGAGCCATGGAAGAATCATCTTTTCATTGTGTTTTGCGTCGACCATTACAACCCCCTTGGAATTATTCGCAGCCTTGGAGAGAACGGGATAGCTCCTCGCGTTATCGTTGTTGACGAGGGTTGCGCCCCTCTTGTGTCGTCGAGTAAATACGCGTCCGACGTTCGTAGGGTGTGTAGTATTGACGAGGGCTTTTCTGCTTTGATTGATATCATTGATGCCTACGATTCGTTCTTGCCGTTCGTCATAACATCTGACGACGAAATCGAGTCACACCTCGATATGCACTACGACGACCTTGCGGGCAAGTGCTATTTTTTCAACGCAGGTCGTGCGGGGGGCGTCACGTGCTATATGAATAAAGACGCCATTAACAAGCTCGCGATTGAATGCGGCCTTAAGGTTCTTGATGCCGTGGCGGTAAGAAGGGGCGATCTTGCCCATGGGCTCCAATACCCCCTTATCACGAAGTCGATTGCGTCCATCGTTGGCGGATGGAAAGACGATGTGTTCATTTGCCATAATGAATCCGAGCTCGCGGCTGCATATAAGCGTATTTCCAGCGACGATGTTTTGCTGCAGCGATATATTGAGAAAAAGAATGAATGTGCTCTCGAGGGGATAAGTGTTTTGCACGGGGACGAGGTGTTCGTCTCGATAGCCTCATCCTATAACTACTTGCTTCCTTCGAGCTATTCGCCGTACATGACCGTTTCGAATTTCGACGATGTCGATATAGTGTGCGCTTTAAAAACGATGATGGCGAAAATCCGCTTCGAAGGAATCTTCGAAGCGGAATTCTTGGTGGACGCTGATGGCGAACGATATTTCTGTGAGATAAATTTTCGCAATTCGACCTGGAGCTATGCTTCGACGTGTGCGGGCATGCCCCTTCCTGTCTTATGGGCGAAGGCGATGGTCGAAGGCGGGATTTCGGAGGAAATACGCAAAGAGGTCCCTGAGGGATTCAGTGCCATGGTGGAGCCAACCGATTTCAAAGAGCGCGTTTTGAAAAAACGTACTGGGCTTGTGGGCTGGTTGCGCGATTTGAGACGGTGTGACTGCCGCTATTATCTTGGCAAGAAGGATTGCAAACCTGTAGTTTCCTTTCTGGCTGATCGGATGACGAGGCGAAAATAATGTAAGGAGGATCCGGTGCTCAGAATTGCCAAATATGTCAAGAATCCCCTGTTAGCTTACGCATGGGCTAACGCCAAGCATTTGATGGATTTCGTTCCTGATGAGACTCACCTCAAGTTGCTTCACCGAGCAATTTTAGGCGAGCGTCTTGATCTTGGGAATCCCAGAACGTTCAGCGAGAAATTGCAATGGCTCAAGCTTTACGACAGAAACCCGCTCTACACGACGCTTGTCGATAAGCATGCGGTCAAATCATGGGTTGCCGAGCGAATCGGCGACGAACATATCGTAAAAACTCTGGCGACATGGCATAATTCCGATGATATCACGCTCGATGACCTGCCGAACCGATTTGTCTTGAAGACCAATCACGATTGCGGCGGGGGGGTTGTGTGCAAAGACAAGAGAACATTTGACTTGCCGGCGGCAAAGCGCCTGCTTAAACGTCATCTTGACAGAAACTACTACTACTACATCTCGCGCGAATGGCCTTACAAAAACGTTCGTCCGCTCGTTTTCGCCGAGGAATATCTTGAGGACGCCGAAGGCGGTGGGTTGACCGACTATAAGCTGTATCGCTTCAATAATGGGAGAATTGTCACGTTGGTATGCGAGGATCGGTTTTCTGGGAATGGGTTCAAGGAGACTTACTTCGATGAAGAATGGAGATTCATGGAGCTTCATGAAGGCGGATATGCTGCGAATCCGCTTCATCCCGCTCCTCGGCATTTTCGGGAAATGAAGGAGATGGCGAACATTCTTGCCGACGGAATGCCGTTTTGCCGCGTTGACTTTTTCGAAGCGAACGGTCGATGCTATTTCGGCGAAATGACGTTTTATGCGGCTGGGGGATTTTGCCTGTTTGATCCCGCCGAATGGAATGAAATATTTGGTTCATGGATTGACCTGACTACACTGAAGGAGCGGTAGGGATAGGGTTGCTCGGTGACGGAATCCGTCGATGTCGTAGTCGTCGCATGTGGTTTGTGCCGCACGTTTGAGGGTTGTGATGGAAGAAAATCTTGAATCTCGGAAAATAATATCGGCGACGAAATGGTCTTTTGTCACGCAGGTTATTGCGAAAATGATTTCCCCCCTGACCACGTTGATCCTAGCTCATATTTTGCAGCCGAGCGCTTTCGGGGTGGTGGCTACGGTGACCATGGTCGTTTCATTTGCCACCATGATTGCCGATTCGGGTTTTCAGAAATACCTGATACAGCACAATTTCGTCGATTTGAACGAGCGCAACGATTTCGCCGACGTGGCCTTCTGGTCGAATCTTGTCGTGTCTATGTTGTTATGGTCGGTTGTGGCTGTATTCAATGAGCCGCTTGCGGCGCTTGTTGGGAATCCTGGCCTTGGATTCGTCCTGGTTGTAGCGGGCGTGAACATCCCTCTGGCTTCGTTTATCGGAGTGCAAACGGGAATCTATCAACGTGCGTACTCATTCAAGGCATTGTTTTGGTCGCGGTTCGTCTCATCGCTTGTCATGGTTGCCATGGCGCTTCCTTGTGCTTTGATGGGGTTAGATTATTGGTCAATGATTGTGGCGACCATCGCCAGCAATACCCTTATGGCTGTTTGGCTGACAATCCAATCTGAATGGAAGCCACGTGCGTTTTTTCGGTTCGCTATCCTGCGGCAGATGCTTTCTTTCAGCATCTGGAGTCTTTTCGAGGCGTGCGCTATCTGGCTTACCTCGTGGTCGGGTGCTTTTATTGTGGGCACAGTTTTCGATTCGACGCATTTGGGAATGTATAAAACATCGGTCTCGGTGGTGTCGGGGATAAACGGTGTCGTTACGGGTGCTATCGTCCCGATTATCTTTACATCGCTGTCGCGTATGCAAAGCGACATGTCGCATTTTAGAGCGAGCTGCCTGAAGATGCAGGGTATGGCGGCTTTGTGCGTCGTGCCACTTTCAATTGGCTTGTTCTGCTTCCGTGACCTTGCGACGTACTTCCTCTTGGGGGAGCAGTGGATGGAGACGAGCCTGCTTCTCGGACTGTATGCGATGATGAGTGGGTTTTGCTTCATTACGGGTGGCATAGGATCTGAGGCATATCGTGCGTTGGGAAAGCCCAAGTACTCCCTCGCGCTCCAAGTTCTGTATCTCTGCTTCGTGATTCCCGGTTACTATTTTTCGTCTCTTTACGGCTATGAGTGTTTTTCATTTGCTGTCCCTGCGGTCAATATCGTGTATTGCGTTCTCCATATAGCGATGATGCGCTATCTTGTAGGGATTAGGATTTCGGCTATTTTCAAAAACTCGTTCGATGTTTGCGCGATTTCTTGCCTCGTATGTGTAGGATCGACAGCAGTGTTGGCTCTCTGTGGCACCTATGTTGAGCAGGTGTTGGTCCTGATTGCTTCCGTTATTGTTTATACGGCCTTGTCGGCTCTGATTCCGAGGACAAGGTGCGCCTATCTTTCGCTATTCAAGATGTTTTTGGCGCGCTAACGGACGGATGGGCTATGCCCCGATGCGGATTTTCGAAGAGCGCGTATGGTTCGACCATGATAGGAGGTTCGATATGAAAACAGAGAAGGTGCTTGTTACCGGTGCTGCCGGATTTATCGGGGCATTTCTTTGCAAGCGACTTCTGGAACGCGAGATGTGCGAGGTTGTTGGCCTTGACAACATGAACGACTATTATGACGTGGGCATCAAGCGAGGTCGCTTGCAGATGCTTGCGCGTGCAGCAGGGGACGAATCATGCGCGTCCGATGAGGGATTTTCGTGTGGGCGTTTTCGTTTCGTGCGCGCCGATCTTGCCGACGCTGTCTCTCTCGGAAGCGTGTTCGAGCAGTTTAAGCCCGATGTCGTGGTGAATCTTGCGGCCCAGGCGGGTGTGCGCTATTCGATCGAGAACCCCTGCGCCTACGTGGATTCTAACCTGGTAGGATTCTTCAATATTCTGGAGTGCTGTCGCGCGTATCCGGTGCGTCATCTCGTGTATGCTTCCTCGTCTTCGGTCTACGGCGGCAATAAGAAGGTTCCTTTCGCTGAGTCCGACCGCGTGGACGAGCCCGTATCGCTGTATGCGGCTACGAAGAAATCTAACGAGCTTATGGCCCATGCCTATTCGAAGCTTTACTCCATTCCTGCGACGGGTTTGAGGTTTTTCACTGTATACGGCCCGATGGGGCGCCCCGATATGGCGTATTTTGGCTTTACCGACAAGCTGGTGCGCGGCGAGACAATCGACATCTTCAATATGGGCGATTGCCGCCGCGATTTCACCTATATCGACGATATCGTGGAGGGCGTGGTCAGGGTGGCCAAGCGCGCGCCAGAGGTACGCATCGGCGAAGACGGCCTACCATTGGCAGCTCATCGCGTGTACAATATCGGCAATTCACATCCTGAAAGTTTGCTCGATTTCATCGCCACGCTCCAGCGAGTTTTGGTGGAAGAGGGGGTTTTGCCCGAAGATTATGATTTCGAGGCCCACAGAAGGCTTGTTCCTATGCAGCCGGGCGATGTTCCGGTGACATTTGCCGATACATCCGCTTTGGAGCACGATTTCGGGTTCAGGCCCTCTACATCGCTTGAAAACGGCCTGCGCGCATTCGCTCACTGGTACAAGGGCTATTATGATTTCAAGGAGTATCGATGAGTCTTTTCGACAGTGACCGGCAGCGATTTGGTTCCGATACAGGCTTGGCGAAATCGCATGCGCTGCGTTTTTTATGGGTCCTACGCGCCCGTCAGTCGCGAGACAATGCGCTTTTAAAGTTTTTGCACCGTAGGATGATGCTTCGTTACGGCATCGAGATATCGCCTACCTGCGCGATAGGAGAAGGGCTGTATCTTGGGCATGCGTTCGGTATAACCGTTAATCCGCAAGCACGCATAGGGCGTAATTGCAACATTCATAAGGGCGTGACCATCGGCCGCGAAAACCGCGGCAAGCGGTGCGGGGCTCCGACCATAGGTGATGAGGTATGGATTGGCGCAAACAGCACTATCGTTGGTGCTGTTCATGTGGGAAGCGATGTGCTTGTGGCGCCGAACACTTATGTCAACTGCGATGTTCCTGACCATAGCATCGTGCTGGGAAGCCCATGTAAAGTTATTGCCAGGGAACATGCGACCGAAGGATATATAAACAGTAAGGTTGGCTGATGTCGGTAACTGAGTATCTCGGGAGAGCGGAATCAGAGGCGTGGGAGGAGATTGTTGTTTTGGGGATGCTCGTTTGTTGCTGGTTGTCTTTCGACTTGTCAAACATGGCCGTTACGGAGGCGGTTAATCGCTTCGTTCGCATGCGCTGTATCGAAGAGATGGTTTCGAGTTCTTACCGATAGGACGCACCGACGGGTTTTTCTCGCGAGCGTGGCGAAAATATTGATGGAGTTATCGAAGATTGGGTGGGCGGCCAATTGTCGCCCATCCAATCTCGTTAGGCAATCACTAGTCGCGGCGGAAGAGGTCGCGCGTGTAGACTTTGCCCGCCACGTCATCCAGGCAGGAATCGTAACGGTTTGCAACGATGACTCGGCTTGCGATTTTGAATTCTTCGAGATCCCCAATCACCCTGCTTCCGAAGAATGTAGTTCCGGCTTCTAGGGTGGGTTCGTAAATCACAACCGTCGCACCCTTGGCTTTAATGCGCTTCATGACACCCTGAATCGAGCTTGATCGGAAGTTATCAGAGTTGCTTTTCATGGTCAGACGATAGATGCCCACGATAACTTCATGCTCTTTTTTGGCATCCCAAGAGCTGTTGGCCTCATATGCTCCTGCAAGTTCTAGCACGCGGTCGGCGATGAAATCCTTTCGCGTGCGATTAGATTCCACGATAGCTTCAATCATATTCTGGGGAACGTCAGCGAAGTTCGCCAGGAGCTGTTTGGTGTCTTTTGGCAAGCAGTATCCGCCATAGCCAAAGCTTGGGTTGTTGTAGTGGTTTCCGATTCGCGGGTCAAGACAGACTCCTTCGATAATCTGACTAGTGTTAAGCCCCTTTGTTTCGGCGTAGGTGTCAAGTTCGTTGAAGTAGGAAACACGCAATGCTAGATAGGTATTAGCGAAAAGCTTGACCGCTTCTGCTTCGGTGAAGCCCATGAAGAGAATTTCGATGTCATCCTTGAGTGCGCCTTGCTGCAGTAGTGCCGCAAATTCATGTGCGGCACTTTCCGTTTTTTTATCGCAGGAGACGATGATACGAGAGGGGTATAGGTTGTCATAGAGGGCTTTGGATTCGCGGAGGAATTCGGGGCTGAAGATGATTTTGTTGGTATTGAATTTCTTGCGGATGGATTCGGTGTATCCAACTGGAATGGTGGACTTGATAACCATAGTTGCATCAGGGTTGACGTTCATGACCAGTTCAATTACTTCTTCCACATGCGAACAGTCGAAAAAGTTGGCTTTGGAGTCGTAATTGGTAGGGGCGGCAATAATTACAAAATCAGCATCTTTGTACGCTGTGGCGCCGTCTAGCGTTGCTGTGAGGTTGAGCTCTTTTTCAGCGAGGTATTGCTCGATGTAGCTGTCCTGAATGGGGGACCTGCGCTCGTTGATTAAATCAACTTTTTCAGGGACAACGTCAACCGCGATGACTGGGTTGTGCTGTGCTAACAAAACGGCAAGAGAGAGGCCGACGTAGCCGGTACCCGCTACGGCAATTTTGCGCTGAGGAAGAGTTGTTGACTCTTTCGCAGGTTTTGTATCGACGAACATTTCGTCCGGCTCGAATCCAAGGGTGCTGGCTAAGGATTCCATTTGCTCGATAGTGGGAATATAATCGCTGTTTTCTATGCGCCCAATCATGGCGCGATTGATGCTGGTTTGCTCTGCCAGCTGTGCTTGGGTGAGTCCTTTCGCTTTACGAAGGCGTAGTATTTCATTGACGAATTTATCTTGAGAGAATTTCTTCATGTAATTTCCTAACAATGACGCTAATAACAGAATAGTAATTATATTAATATATTTTTTTGGATTAAAGTTTCACAATGATTTGATAATAAAGAGACAGAATTCTGCTAATAGCATCATTGTATTCATGTATAGGCTTATGCGAGTGCGTGAACGGAGCCTCCTGGGCATAGTTGACAGCTATGCCCAGGAGGCTCCGTTAGATTTTTCGCAAGTTGACTTTTGCTTCATTTTTTCTGTAGATGCAATTGTCGAATGAGTCGATTGCTTCCTTGCTTAATGGCTTGCGAATATAGATGTTGGTGTCGATTCGTGCGATAGGCTCTTTCGACAGCGGAGTCAATGTTTCTAGATAACATAATTAGCGCTGTTCGTGAGGTAATTCCATTTACCAAATATGCGGGTATAAATCGTCTTTTTCCTGGGATGAGCCACGGAGACGTTGTTGGATGCTGGTGGTCTAGGGTTTATGGGGTCGAACTTCGTCCGACGGGTAATCGGATAACATCCTGGTGTCCGCGTGCTTGTGCTGGATATGTTTACTTACGCGGCAAATCCGAGAAACCTGACAAGTGTACCTTCGGGGTGGGTCGAGGTGTTCGTTGGTGATATCTGCGATAGGAATAAGGTTGACGACCTCATGTCCAGGTCTGATGCGTGTGTGCATCTTGCGGCCGAGTCTCGCAATGGCGGCTCGATACTGGATTAGGAACCCCTCTTTCGTACGAACGTGGGCGAGACCTATGTGCTTTTTTGGGGCGTCGAGGCATCATGATGCGCACTTCCACTACGTTTCCACGGACGAAGTCTATGGCGATTTCGCATTGGACAGCTTGCTGCGCTTTACGGAAGATTCGTTCTATCGCCCAAGCTCTCCACATTCCTCCACGAAGGCTTCCGAAGACATGCTGATGAAGACACGGGTTCGCATGTACGGTCTGCGCGCGACCATCTCGAATTCTTGCAACAATTCTGGCTCGAGATAGCATGTGGAGAAGTTCATCCCAAGGCAGATTGCGAATATCGTCCAAGGGTATCGCCCTAGGATTTATGGAGCGGGGAATAACGTCAGAGGCTGGGTTTAAGCGGAGACCACTCCTCTGCAGCGTGGGAGATTCTAACGCGCGGCAGTCTTGACGAGACCTGCTTAATCGGGTCTGACAACGAGCGAAGCAACGTCGAGGTGGTGAGGGCGATTCTGTCCGCAATGGGGAAAGGCCCTGATGAGTTTGATTACGTGCCCGATTGCGCTGGGCATGATCCGCGATATTCGGTTGACTCTTCTGAGCTCTGCGGTGAGCTCGGGTGTTTTTCTGCGTGCGCTGGTTTTTCGGGGGGGGATAGGCCAAGCCATTTCCTGGAATCTTCAGAACGAAGAGTGGCGGGCGATGTCTAAAGAGCAGGTGGAAGAAAATATTCTTTGTTCGGCATTCAGCTTGCATGACGAGATGGGCGAATCGATTCGCTGCATTGTTTTTCGATTGTTGTGACGTCAAGGCAATCGCTTGCGTTTCATAAGGGAATTGCCTAACAGAAGCATTTTATTGTTTGAGTCTGCTGGTTTATCTTCGGATTAGTTATTATGCGACGTTTCGGCTGTTCAAGATGAAGTCGACATCTATATCGAAGAGGCTTTCCACGGCCATGTCCGCTTCGCGTTTGAGCTGCTGCATGGTGCCGAGCTTTCCTTGTCGTGGATGCCAATGACGTTGAAGCCCGCGTTCTTCATGGTTCGCACCGCATAGATGGCGTCATCCACGCACCAGGTGCTGTGCGGCTTCGTTTCCATGGCGGCTGCGGCCGTGTCGAATATGCGGCGCTCGCGTTTAGATGCGCGCACGTCGTCGGTGGAGAGAACCGTTGTGAAGTACTCGAGCAGCCCTGTGCGCTTCAAGCCCGCCTCGAGGTAGGCGTGCGGGCTTGATGATGCGATGGAACAGGGGGATTCCTCTGCAAGCGAGCGATTCGACAATTTCCATCGCGCCCGGTTTGAGACCTGTCTGGTTCGAATAGTAGTCCATGAAGTAGTCGTCGATCTCCTGCTCGAGCTCTTTGACGGAGTTTCCTACACCGAGCATGGTGTGCAGCCACATTGCTTCTTCGGGCATGGTCATGGTGCAGAGGCCTTTTCTCTGGTCGGGCGTGATGTGCGCTCCGACGCGGGCCGCGAAGACGTCCTCCATGCTAAGCTACGCGTCCGTCGTGTCGAGCAGGGTTCCGTCGCAGTCGAAGATGAACCCTGTCCGGTTCGACAGGTTAATTGGTTGCCCCATGGCTTGGTCCTTTCTCGATGGTAAGGCTGCTCCATTCTAGGCGTGCGAGGCGAAATCGCAGTAAAGCGCGGGTTAAAACGAGGCAAGGATTCGAGATGAAGGTGGGTGGGGTTGTTGGTGGGTTGTGCGTTATGGATGCTGTTTTGCAGCCTTGTTTGCTACAAGGAGGATGTCACTACCAGGCGAGGTTTGAAGGTCAGCATTGGATCATTTCTTTATGGGTGGCGATAGCGCTCGGTGCGGAGCGCTATCGCGAAGCGCGCATCCATGCTATTTCGGGTGTTATTGCCGCGGCAATTACACGCTTTGACGAAATAGCATGGATTGCGGTCTCGATAGAACGGGCTCGAATTTGCAGGGCAACCAAAACGCCTGGTCAGGACTGCGTCTCTTTTTCCTTGCTGGCAGATGCCGTCGAGCATCCATACTAAAAAGGCATTTCGTGCATTTTCCTTGCGCAAACGAACGAGATAGTACAGATTCCGGGTTTGCATGGGATGTGGAGCCGGGGCTCAGGTGCAAGGTGGAGGTTGGAGCGTAGATATCAAGGCGCAGACGGGCAGCTTGGGGCCTGGGGCTTTGTCTTGGGATCGGCTTGCGGCTGTGGCTTGGCCCAGGCTTGTGGAGCCGGCTTGCGGCTGCGGCTCGGCCCGGGTTTGGGGCCGGCTTGCGGTTTGCTCGGGGTCTTGCTTGAGAGGCTGCCTATGGGCGGTCGCTTTTCTTGTATCGAGGCGCATGCAACAGGCCCCGCCAGACGCTTCGGGCGACTGACGGGGCCTGCTTGCGTTCCATTACGAACGGCGTTGCTTTCGTCTGTTTATTCCTGAGTTTTTATGGGCACATCTCCGCCCGCTTCTCCTGCGGGGTAGGTCTTATCGGCCACGGTATCTTTCGGCAGGCAGAGGTTCAAAATCACGCCCACGATGGCACTTGTGGCCATGCCGGGAATCTCGTAGGCTCCCACGGGGATTTTGATTCCGGCGGTTTCCATGCCTACGCCCACAACCAAGATGGCGGAAACCAGCATGAGATTGCGCGCCTTGCTGAAGTCGACGCGGTTGGAAACCAGCATGCGCAAGCCGTTGGAGGCGATCAGGCCAAACAGCAGCAGGCTTACGCCGCCCATGACTGAGGTGGGAATGGAATTGATGATAGCCTCGATCTTCGGGCAGAAGCCGCCCACGATGAACGCGATGCCGCCCGCGTACCAGAAGATCTGGGTGGAATACACGCGTGTCGCACTCATGACGCCGATGTTTTCGGCGTAGGTGGTGGTAGGAGTGCCGCCCAGAAAGCCCGAGACCATGGTGGACAGGCCGTCGCCCAGAAGCGAGCGGGGGAGCATGTCGTTGTAGTTTTTGCCAACCACTTCGCCCACCACGAGCAAATGTCCAATGTGTTCGATGATGATGACGATAGCCACCGGCGCGATCAAGATGATGGCGCCCAAATCAAAGGTCGGCGCAGTAAGCGTGGGCAGGCCGATCCAAGCTGCCTCAGCAATGGGCTGGAAGTTCACGAGTCCCAGCATGCACGAGGCGGCATAACCCACCAGCACGCCTATAAGGACGGGGATGGTGGACCAAAAACCCTTGAAACAGGTGGAAAATACCACCGATACCGCAAGCGTCAGCGCGGCTACGGCAAAACCTTCGTAGCTAAAAGGCGCGCCCGAGTCGTATCCGCCGTTAAAGAAGGCCATTTTCACAGCCGTCGCGGAAAGACCCAGGCCAATGACCACAATAACGGGAGCGACAACGGGTGCAGGCAGAATGAAGTCAAGCCAGCCTGTTCCGGCCACCTTGATGATGCCCGCTACCGCCACGTACACCAGGCCGGTTACGATCAGCGCGCCTCCTACGGCGCCGACGCCTTGGCTCGACGTCACCATGGCGATGGGCGTGATGAATGCGAAGGAAGATCCCAGATAGCTGGGAATCTTGCCGCGGGTTACCAACAGATACAGGATGGTGCCGATGCCCGAGCACATGATGGCGAGCGATGGCGAGAGTCCGGTGAGAAATGGCACGAGCACCGTCGATCCGAACATGCTCATGAAGTGCTGGATGCCGAGCGGGATGGCTTTCGCCACGGGGACGCGCTCGTCTACCCCGATGATGGGGCGGTCTGCTGCCATGGAAATCCTTTCCGTCGTGATGGAAGACGGCGGAAAGGCCATCGACGCCCTCCATCGGGCCTGTAATCTCGCCTATGATACCGCGCTTTGCAAGGAATCGTCAGTTATACGTCAATATGCATAGCGTTTTTAATATATGCGTAACAAGTTTGCTTAAGTGGAATGTAATGCGCTTACGGCAAAATGTGTCGCATGAAAAATTCCTCGCCGCTCACCGTCTGTTTTTGCATATTTGCTTGCCCTCGTCGGCTTAAAACAGCCGTCGGTCGCGATTATCCCGTTCGGATATAACCTCGGCTTTCCAATCCCATATCATACTGCGCAAGCAATGCACAAAATGAATGCTCGGCTGATGGAGAGAATGGGGCATGGCCGAGTGACCGATGCTCGCAGGGCGCGTGCGTCGGATAGAAGAACGTAGCATTACGCCGCGGAGAGGGAGTTTCTACATGGTACATATTGCGGATAAGGCGCAGCCGCCGCGCTCTTCCGATGGAGGCAGGATTCTGACGCCGGAGGAGGCGGATTTCTTGAGGCGCTTTCTGCTCGAGTCCGATCCTGTGGTTGTAACGGGCAATATTCCCGTGGACAAGACGAACGGAGGAGCGGGCGTTCCTCGTCTGAAAAAACCCCGGCGCCTTGTTGATTAGGCCTTGCGGCTGAAAAATTAGCCGTTGCAGCCGAAAAGGCCGATATGGTGCGAATCCGAAACAACGAAGCGGTTCCGTGCGTTAGGCGCGGGACCGCTTTTGCGTTCGTTTGCATTTCAGGGGCGGATACCGCGTTTTTAATACAGAGAGAAGGAGAAGCTGAACACGTCAAGTCCGTGGAACTGCTTCACGATCGACCCGTGAACGCGAAAGCCTGCAGGGGGATTTGCCGGGGAGGCCTCCTTCGCAAGGGCCGTCCGCGTTGCCGCGATGACGTTCCGGTATTCGTCGAGCAGCTCCTCTTCCTCGCGCGACAGGCTTTCGAGGGAGCCGCTTTTCAGAGCGGGAGACGAAGCGCGTTCGCAAGGGCTGCTCGCCCGCACGAAGACCCGTTCGATGAACCTGCGTGCAGCCTGCATGGCCTCGGAGGCGTAACCTTGCTCGAAGCGCTTTGACCTCATGACATAGAGGGCCTTCAGACGGCGTTCTCCTTCTTCGGCAACGGGGCGTATGCCGAAGAAGCCGGCCAATTCTCCCGTTGCTTTCATGACAACCGCCCAGGGTGCGTGCCCGCCGCCTTCGAGAAGGCTTTCCTCCAGCTCCTCCTTAGCCTCGGGGATTCCGAAATATTCGTGCGCCGCGCGGACGAACTCGTCGTTATCGAGTGCGTTGCGCAGCTCTTCTGCATCGTGCTTGGTGAAGGGGCGCATGCCCAGGCATGCCGTCTCGATGACCCAGGGTTCTTTCATGGCAACCTCGCATTCGCGTTTTTAAGCTTTCGTTTCCGAGGATTGTATCCGTGCGGGGTTTCGCGGTTCTTCCCGAAAGAGAGTCGTTTCCGCTTTGTTGCCGTATAATTCGAAGGAAACTCATCGGGCGAATGAAATGTGTGCGAGGTGCTTTATGCCGGATTCGTTTCCTATCAAGCTAGGCGTATCGCCGAGGTGCGTGCGGTTCGAAAACGTGGCGGGCCAGCCTGCGGGCCGTGTGTTCGGCTACGTTTCGAAAGGCATCGATCTAACGGACGGCGGGTCGTTCTACGTCGTCGAGTTCGACCCGGCTGATCGCGCCCGTGTTCGCCTTATTGCCTATGCGGACAAATACGGCCGCATGTTTTCTTGCGATGACGTGCTGGTGGCGCCCCCTGCGCGCACGCCCACGCTCTACCTTGCCACATACGCCGATTCCGACCATTCTACAGGCGTCGTATTCGCGTGCGATGCGAACGGGAAAGACCAGGTGGTGGGTTCGTATGCGTGCAAGAACCCCGAAGAGGATGGGCCGTATAGGATGGAGCGCTACGAGCGCCCGTCCCTGCTCGATACTACGGCGTTGGATTCGTGGCTGGAATACGCCGATTTCCTTGCGCGGCTCTACCTCACGTTCGTGACGTTCGCGGACGCCGTGGAGGCCGCAAGGCCGTTCGACCTCGGCGCGGTGTTCGCGAGACTCAACACGGCCGACCCGTTCGACGCCGTGAACAAGGAGGTGCTCGAGGCCGAGGCCTCGTGGGGGGAGTCCCTGGATTCGGGCGCGGGGATAGAGCGCTTCCTTGTGCACGAGCTGCGCGATGCGGGAATCATGGGCAAGTCGGCCGCCGATTTCGCGGTCGAGCTTGAGGACGGCTTTGAGTCCGTGCCGAACGTGCGCATGGTTCGCACGAAGAAATACGCCGATACTTTCTATCTTGACTTCTCGTACTTGAACGCCGAAGGCATTCTGGTGGAAAACGGGCTTCTTGAGGCGCTGCCGGAGGCCCGCGAAGCCCGCGAGTCGTTCTTGCGCACGGAGGCTGCGCTGAACAGGTTCCTTTTGCTTGTCGATTATCTTGAATCGACCGACGGAGGTTTCCTTCGCGCCACGGAGGGCGTCTGCGCCCAAACCGACCGATGGCTCATCGATCGCATCTGCTTGCAGGCTCCCGATATCACGAAGGCGCCTTTGCTGCGAAGCCGCTGGGAAAAGCATGTGGCCTTCGCTCGGGCGGGAGAGAGCCTTCGTCTGCCGTATAGGCTTGGCTACGAGTTTTGTTCAAGCGCCGACGGCATTCGCTTCGGCCTGGACGTTTCCTGCCCTACGGCATCCACCATGCCTTCGAGCGCATGGTCGCAAGAGACCGGCCTGTTCCTGCCGGCATCTGCGGCCGACCGCAACGGGGCAGAGGCGCGCTATGCCGCTCATGCCGCCATCCTGATGGCGTCGCTTGCGTTTTCCGTGTCGAGCGATGTGGAGGAGGCGTACGTCAACTGCCTGCGCGGCGGCGTGGCATCCGACGTGGTGGTGTCCGGCTGCATTCGGCGTGCGCGCTTCGAGGAGTTGCTCAAACGGGAGGAATCGGACCGCTCGGTCAAAGACCCGTTCGCTTTCCTGAGAGAATGCGGCGTAGATTTCCGCTTTGGCGAAGAGTTTTCTCTCGAGTCTGTTTCGTCTTGCTTCAAGCGGGGGGAAGGGGTTTTCGGGAATACGTACGAGGCGAGCATCGATCGGGACTTCACGCCGTTTTCCGAGGCGGCGCGCGATATGACGGGCGTCGCTCGCCCGAAAGACCTGGGTATTTTCGAGAGCCGCGGCAGGGCTCGTTATGCCGACGAGCTTTCGGAGGCCCTCGACAAGGGCGTTCCTGCGGCGCTTGAATGTCTGAAGGGCATCCACGATCGCACCGAGGACATTATGCTGCGTCGTATCTGCCTTACGCTCATGGAGGGGTTCGAATCGGGGCAGCTGGGCGAGCATTCGTACCTTGAGGTGAAGGAGGCGCTGGTCGATCCATACGGCCTGAAGGCTCCCATGGCTCGCGCAACGGCGTTTTTGCGCGCTGACGACGAGGCTCATGCGCTCGAGGCTCTCAACGAGCTGCTTGCGAAAACAAAATCGCTCGAGGGCTTCGCCGACACGGCGGGCACGTGCTACCGCTACTTCGACAGCTACGAGACGCGTTTCATGTACGCGCTGCATTGCCGGGATGATTCGCAAGGCCGTCGCGTGCTGCCTCTTCCCGACGAGGTGTATCTTGTCCACGATGCTCTCTCGCAGGTGTATTCGATGTCTCTTTCCGCGTCCGATCAGGCGCTCGACCATGCGAAGCGGTGCATCGAGCTGGCGCCGTCCCGTGCGCAGTCGTACCTTCGCGCGGCCAGGGCGTATTTCGTTCGCGGTGAATTCCAGTCCGAGGTGGACATGTGCTGCCAGGCGCTTCGGGTTGCATGGCAGACGTCGGATGCCGCGCTGTGCTGGTATTGGATGGGCTTCGCGTTCTGGAAACTCGAACGCTACGACGCCGCAGCGGCGTGCTACACGAAGTGCGCGAACTTGAGGTCGGTCATGGCCGACCAGGCGATGGTCGAATTCGGCGAGCTTGTCGAAAGCGTCAAGGGGCTGCAGCGCCGCACTGAAAGCCAGGGCAACGAGATTCTGGCTGCAGAAGGAGTGCCGGTCGATGCGCTGGAGGAAAACGGCAGAAAGATGCTCGACCTTGCGAAGGAGTCCATCGATTCGGGTAGCGTTTCTCTTGGCTGCGTCATGGCCATATCTGGGATGCGCATCATTCGCGACGACGCTCTGCTTCCCGTGGTGAGGTCTTTCTCTGATTTCGAATAGCAAAGGAAAAGCCCGCTTTAATGCGGGCTTTTTCGATGTATGGCCTGCGACTTTATCGGACCGACCGCGTATTCATGGCGCGCATGGCATTGAGGATGGCGATTACGGCCACGCCCACGTCGCCGAAGACGGCAAGCCACATGTTGGCGATGCCGAAGGCGGCAAGTATCAAGATGAGTACCTTCACGCCGATGGCGAACACGATGTTCTGGTGCACGATGCGCATGGTCCTGCGTGCCAGGCGAATCGCACGGGCGATGTTGCTGGGCTTGTCGTCCATAAGGACGATGTCTGCCGCCTCGATGGCCGCATCCGATCCCATGGCGCCCATGGCGATGCCCACGTCGGCGCGGGTAAGCACCGGCGCGTCGTTGATGCCGTCGCCCACGAAAGCCAAGTTGCCGCGCGCGGAATCCAGGATGCGCTCGACCTGCTTCACCTTGTCGCCGGGAAGCAGCTGTGCATGGTATTCGTCCAGGTCAAGCTTGGTTGCGACGGCACGTGCCACTTCTTCGCGGTCGCCGGTGAGCATGACGCAGCGCTCGACGCCCGCGGCGTGCAAGTCGCTAATCGCCTGGACGGCATCGTCTTTCACCACGTCCGCGATGACGATGTGGCCGGCGTACGAACCGTCGATGGCGACGTGCAAGATCGTGCCGGTGAGCTCGCAGTCGTGCCAATCGCTGCCGTGTGCGCTCATAAGGCGGTCGTTTCCTACCAGGACCACATGCTCGTCGATCTTCGCGGAAACGCCATGGCCGGATTCTTCGGTGGCCTGTGCGATGCGAGCTTGGTCGATCGTGCCGCTGTATGCCTCTTTGACAGAGACGGCGATGGGGTGGTCGGAGAACGCTTCGGCGTGCGCGGCCATGGAGAGCACATAATCGGGATCGACGCCGTCCTGGGCGTGGATGGCCACCACGTTGAAGGTTCCGTTGGTAAGCGTGCCGGTTTTGTCGAATACCACGGTGTCCACTTCGGAAAGCGCCTCGAGGTAGTTCGATCCTTTGACCAAAATACCCAGCTTTGAGGCACCGCCGATGCCGCCGAAAAACGACAGCGGCACGCTGATGACCAGGGCACACGGGCAGCTCACCACGAGGAAGGTCAGGCCGCGCAAAATCCAGTCGGACCAGGCGCCCATGCCCAGAAGCGGCGGGACGATTGCGATGGCAAGCGCCGCGAGGGTGATGATGGGCGTATAGACACGCGCGAAACGCGTGATGAAGTTTTCCGCATGGGCCTTTTTCTCGCTGGCGTTTTCCACAAGTTCGAGGATGCGGCTTACGGTGGAGGCGCCGAAGAGCTTGGTGGTGCGTACGCGTAAGACGCCCGTCATGTTGATGCAGCCCGAGATAACCTCCGCACCCTCCTCGACATGGCG